>Ga0111538_10011315_pt1 | contig 11843 bp, 8 predicted proteins | sample SoiMethybrSBSTD1_FD_79669 | JGI IMG/M metagenome (GOLD analysis project Ga0111538, IMG submission 79669) | Bulk soil microbial communities from a Populus tree surrounding site in Tennessee, USA - Soil MetaG P. TD hybrid SBSTD1 (version 2)... | ecosystem: Environmental > Terrestrial > Soil > Tree...
CACTTGCGTGCGACTAGGCGAATGTTGCGCCTGATGTTAATGGTTAAGCCACTTGAGTGTGAGTAGATACTGACGTGCCAGTTGTTAATGGTTAAGCCGAGTGCGTGCGATAATCTTGGGATGTGCGAGTTGCCAATAGTTGTGGTATTGGCATGCGCGAGCCAGGCACAAGGCTGGACTAACTATTAACTTTTAACAACACGTACAAACCCTTCTATTCCCACCGAAAGCGGATTAACAAAAAACGGCAAGAATATTTTTAATGAAATTAATCCCACTCAGCTCCAAAAAACCTAAATTTAAATCACGAGCCCCTAAGTCCGAGTGGAGAAAATTCCCTTGAAAAAGAAACCTGGCAAAGAGGATAGTTTCCTCAATGCTCTTGCGGAAGCATATAGACTACAAGAGTCTATTATTAATACTACTGACCTCTCGATAATCTCCACCAATCCAGAGGGGATCATCACAAGTTTTAACAAGGCTGCGGAAAAACTCACTGGCTACACCGCTGAGGAAATGATCGGCAAAGCCACGCCAATTGTTTTACACGACAAAATCGAACTCATTCAACGTGCCGAAGCTCTTGCTTCTGAAACCGGTACTGACGTCGACCCAAATTTCGATGTATTCGCTGCAAAGCTTAAAGCCAAGAATGTCGCTGATCGTCGTGAGTGGAGTTACATTCGTAAAGACGGCACCCGTTTTCCTGTCCTGTTGTCCATTACACCACTTTGGGATGATAACCAAAAGCTAATAGGGTATGCAGCGGTGGCAACGGACATAACTGAACCAAAAAAAGCCGAACAAAAGTTGCGTGATTCGGAAGCGCATCTTCAGGCATTGTTAAACTCCATCGACGACATAGCTCTGGAAGTAAGCAAGGAAGGGGTATACACGAACGTCTGGACCAAGAAGGAATATCTTTTGTTCATCACGCCCCGCGAGGAATATGTCGGCAGGAAGCTGGAGGAAGTATTACCGCATTACCTGCTCGTTCAGTTCAGACCTGCAATTGCGAAAGTCCTTGAAACTCAACAATCAGAATACTTTGAATATCCCACACCACAAGGAAGGTGGAGCGCAGCCAAGATCTCTTACATTAACGAGGACAGGGTGCTAATGCTGGTCCGCAACATTACTGAAAAGAAAAGTGCCGAATTACAACTTGCACAAAGTGAACTAAAATTCCGGACACTCGCAGAAAACATTCCCGGAGTAATTTATCTCTGCCGCAACGATGAAGTGTTTTCGATGATATATCTCAGTAATGGCGTTAAAGATATCACCGGATACGAAGCAGAAGAATTCACGTCAGGCAAAGTCAACTTCGCAAGTCTGTATCATCCGGATGATCGCGAATACATTTTTCGTGAATTCGGCGTTGCCATGGAAAACAGAACACAGTTTCATCTGAGATACCGTATTCGTCACCGTAATGGTGAATGGAGGTGGCTCGATGAAGTGGGAACAGCCGTGCAATCCGAAGGGAGAGTGGAGTTGATCGAGGGCTTCATGAGCGACTTTACGCTGCAGAAACAGGCAGAAACTGAATTACAAAAAGTAGCAGAAGAAAATTACCGCCTGTTTAACAACCCTGTTACACTCAACGTTATCGCAGGTTTTGATGGGTTCTTTAAGAGACTTAATCCTACGTGGACCCAACTTTTCGGATGGAGTGAAGAGGAATATCGTTCGAAGGAATTTTTCGAATTCGTGCACCAGGATGATTTGGAGGCTACACGAAAGGCGATGTCGATACTTGAGGAGGGGAAAAATCTCTTATCCTTTGAAAATCATTATCGCTGCAAGGACGGCACATACCGTTGTTTGCTTTGGGGCGCAGCAGCTGATGTGAGAAATCAACTTATCTATGCATCTGCCATCGACATAACAGAGCGCAAGAAACAGGAGCAGGAACTGTTACGATCAAAACAAAATATCGAGGCTATTGCACTGAAGCTGCAGGAGCAAAACCGCCAGTTGGACGAGTTCGCTCACATCATTTCACACAACTTTCGGTCGCCGATCGGAAATATTAAAGCACTTATCGGATTGCTCCACACACAGAGTTCGATCACAGAGTATCAGCAAATTTTCGATAAGCTCAAAAACGTTGCTAATAATCTTGGTGAGACCATGAATGAGCTGATGGAAATGCTCAAAGTCAAAAAGGAAACGGCTATTGAACGGTCAGTGATAAGGTTTAAGGAGATATTTGACAAAGTCGTTCAATCGCTGGAGGGTGAACTCATTCAAACGGAAGCACAACTGACATTTGATTTTAACGAATCTCCCTCCATATACTATTCAAGGCCCTATTTAGAAAGTATCATTCAAAATCTTTTAACAAACGCGCTAAAATACCGGTCCCCAAAGCGCAAGCCGCATGTCATTGTAAAGACCGAACTACAAGGTCCATCCACGGTCCTGAAAGTGTCAGACAACGGTCTGGGTATAGACATGGAACTGTTCGGCGACAAACTATTCGGCCTTCACAAGACATTCCATGAGCACAAAGAAGCCCGTGGTGTTGGCCTTTTCCTTATAAAGACACAAATAGAAGCTCTTGGCGGTTCTATCAGGGCCGAAAGTGAAGTCGACAAGGGGACAACATTTATCATTACATTTTAGGCGTAAAAAGAGAATTTTAGCCTGTTCCGTTTAACGGTACTTTGTATCTTCATGCTCCTTAATACATAAGAATGGAATCACTTGCACTCGGCGGTCCGGCTAATCCGCAAGAACGACCTTCAGTCCCAGTCTATCTATACGTGACGGTACTTTCGTCATTTTGCATTATTGTCGGGCTTATCTGGGATATCTCCTGGCATATGAGCATAGGGCGCGACGGGTTGTTTTCTGCGCCGCACCTGGCGATTTACCTGGGAGGAGTAACGGCAGGGCTATTTTCGGGATACAACGTACTAAAGATTTCCTTTGCCGGAACCGCCGAAGAAAAAGGAAGGAGTGTAAAGTTTTGGGGAATCTTTTATGGATCATTAGGAAACTTATTTTGCATATGGGGTGCAATCGCGATGCTCACGTCAGCGCCATTCGATGATTGGTGGCACAATACGTATGGCCTTGACGTTACCATACTTTCTCCTCCGCACACGGTATTGTTATTGGGAATGATAATTATCCAGTTCGGAGCGATCATTAGTGTTCTCGCTTATCAAAACCTTGAATCAGGAACGGAATCTATTGCCGGAATGAAAAGGTTCGGCATACTGTACGCATTGTCGTCGGGTTTTGTATTGGGTATGACCTATACGATGGCTTCTGAATATCTCGGGCGACATGAGATGCACAGTGTGCTTTTTTATCAGATTTCTTGTTTTCTATTTCCGTTGCTCCTGTCGGCATATTCCGTTTCATCAAAATCCCGATGGGGCGCAACGCAAGCGTGCCTTGTCTATTCAGTGTTTATGATGGCGATGGGTTGGATACTTCCGTTGTTTCCGGCTATTCCACGTTTAGGTCCCGTGCTGAATCCAGTTACCACATTTCAACCATTTGATTTTCCGCTATTAGTAGTTGTACCCGCAATTGGCATTGATCTTATCACCCAGCGATTCTCGAGTATCAATCGTTGGCTTCTTGCACTGTTTTATGGAGTGTGTTTTTTTGTTTTGTTCATCGCAGTTCAATGGCCGTTCGCCAATGTATTAATGGCGTCTAATGGTCACTGGTTCTTTGGCACTTCGAAATGGTATTTCGGATCGGACCCCAACTGGGAATATCGTTATGCATTCCCTCCATGGAATTTAAATTCATCAATGGACTGGGCAATAGGCATACCTATCGCACTTGTCATTGGCACATTAGCAGCACGCATTGGTATCAGTTGGGGGCACTGGCTCAAACGAATAGTACGTTAGCAACAAGAAGACTTAGTCGACATCGTTAACAAGACATGATAAAAAAAATCTTACTATTCATTCCACTTACAATTGCTCCGCTTGTAGCGGGATCACATATTGGCAGCCCGGGCGTTAGCTTTGAAGGAAATGCTGGTTCTTATGAGATAATGGCTCAGATCAATCCTCCAGATGTTATTCCCGGAACAGCAACAGTAGACATCTTTACAGATGGATCAAATATAACTTCCATTTGGGCGAAACCTGAATACTGGTACGTTGGCGATGAAGGTACGCCACAAGCTGATGAACTTCTGCCTGTAGAAGGCGAAGCAGGTCATTTCCGCGGATTGATCTGGCTAATGGATGCCGGAACATCCGGAATTGAAATCGAGATTAAAGGAAATTCCGGTGAAGGAAGTGTCCTTGTTCCTGTAATGGCCGTTTCAACGCGACAAAAGTCCATGGACCCGGCATTAGGCTGGACGCTTTTAGGGTTGTGTGCCTTACTGGTGATCCTGATGGTTACGATCATAAGTGCTAGTGTAAGTGATGGAATGGTAAAGCCAAATGAGCCGATCACGGCGCGTATGAAACAACGCAAGCTGATCGGAGCGTTGGTAAGTGCTGTCGCATTGCTTGTTATCCTTTGGGGAGGAAAATCATGGTGGGACAGCTGGGCCAACGACTACCGGCGATTTATGTATCGATCGCTCAAGGCAACTACCACTGTTAGTGAAAGCAATTTGACTTTTTCAGTAGATACCACGCGGCTTTCGAATCTTACCTTTACACGGAACATCAGTTATATCATTCCCGACCATGGAAAACTTATGCATATGTTCCTGGTGCGCGCTGGAAGCATGGATGTATTTGCGCATCTTCACCCAACGCGAAAGGATTCAGTAACTTTTGTTTCTTCGGTGCCTCCAATTCCCGGAGGGAAGTATCTTGTTTTTGCTGATGTCACAAGATTCAGTGGTTTTTCTGAAACCATTCCCGATACGTTTGAAATCAAGGAACCGATCGAGGGCGTGCTGGATTCGTCACAACTTGGAAAAGACGACACTTATTTTTTTACGAATTCAGTTACTGAGACAACCCCAGCGCCAGGCGCTTTGCAGGATGTAATGATCTGTGGAAAACCAGGTGTACGTTTGCCTTTAGCTGACGGATCGACCATAACATGGGAACACGATACCGCGAATCCTCTTCGTGCCAACACGTTGTACTCGCTGAAGTTTAGCGTGCTTGACGAAAATGGAAATCAGGCATCGCTTCAACCTTATCTTGGTATGGGCGGACATGCAGTCGTCATGAAGGATGATGGAACAGTTTACATTCATCTTCATCCAGTCGGCAGTTATTCTATGGCCTCACAACAAACAATGCTTGCAAGGTTCGAAAATGAAAAAGGACCCTTCGATTTTGATAAGAGGCCAAAGAGTGTCGCCTTTATGGACAGTGTAGACCAGATCATTGAACATCTTGAAGCAATGACCGAGGGAGACCGCAACAAAGTATTGATGGCGGGGATGCAGCACGACCAATTTGATGCGAGCCATCCCGAGCATTCTGTTGTCTCATTTCCCTACGCCTTTCCGGAGCCAGGCAAGTACAGGATATGGGTACAGATGAAAAGGAACGGAAAGGTTCTTAATAGTGCGTTTGATGCGGTGGTGAACTAGGTACCTAGGGAGCTAGGGAATTATGGAAATAAGTCAACTAACATTTCTAAAATGGATGTCGTTTATCAGCATGAACTAGCCCAAGGAGAAAAAGACTTCCTTGATCGAAATGGATACTTAAACCTCGGGCAGCTGCTATCGGACATCCATGTGGAAAAAATCAATGAGCGCCTTCTCTTCCTGATGAACTCCGAAGGAGATAAGGCAGGCTCAGAGCTGCTAGACTCGCCTTATATCAGACATCCTAAAGAAGCTGGCGCCGATAGACTTGCCGATCTCGTAAACAAGGGGGAAGTATTTGACATTTTTTATACGCATCCGCGGTTGCTGGCGGGTATAACTCACGTGTTGGGACCATCGATAAAACTTTCTTCACTGAACTATCGGGCAGCAAAACCTGGAATGGGTTTGCAAAAACTTCATGTCGACTGGCAAGAAGCCGTTGAGCCTGGTCAATATAAGGTGTGCAATTCAATTTGGTTGTTGGATGATTTTTCAAAAGAAAACGGAGCAACACGCATCGTGCCCGGGACACATCGCAGTGGAGAGTTACCGCAGAACGTATTACAGGATTCTGAGTCGTCTCATCCTGACGAGGTAATAATTGAGGCACCCGCTGGCTCGGTGTTTATTTTCAATTCTCACGCGTGGCATGGAGGTACAACCAATCGCACCGACAAAAGCAGGCGATCCATTCACAGTTATTTCTGTACGTCGGACCAACCCCAGCAAGTAGATCAGTCTCGTTACATCAAAAAAGAAACGTTGAGCCGGTTGTCGCCGGAAGCGATTAGAATTTTGGGGCTACAGAATTGATTGAAATCCAATCTGAATGGGTCAATTCACAACTGTTTAAACCAAGGCGCCTTCAATTATTCCCACAATTTTTCCGAAGGAGGAACAACACCTGCGAGCCGGAGATATACCGTGCATTGGCCACGATGATGCGTTTGATGTTCGAAAGCCTTCAGCAACCAGCCTAATCTTGTAGTGGTGCGCTTGCCGCCCGGCAACTCCCCTGATGCCATCTCGCCTGATTTATCAAAATCCAACTGCTTAACGGTATTGATCACAAAATCGTAGCTGGCTGCTACATAATACACGACAGAATCTTTGGTTAAGGCGGTCGGCGATTTTCCAAAATTTGACGCGCGTAAGAGTTGAAGTGACACGTTGTTATAACCAGAACCAATAGATACCAACAGAGTATTGGATTGGGCAAGATGCATCATTTGTTCTGCAAAGCTACGTACACCATCTGCTGGACGAAAGCCGTATTTGTCAACTGGCATTGCATCCAAATATTCCTGGGTGTATGCTTTGGCACGTTCCCAATCTCGTACAATTTGTTGCTTCAAATTATCGTTTGAGACAATTTGCGCAGCGGAGGAGAAACAGCAGAATGCCAACAGTATACTGGAGTAGATTTTCATGTTTAGTTCTGTTTTGAGATTCTATTAAAGGAGCTCGGCGGATAGCTGATTTTTTATTGTTAATTGTTGATTTTTGAAGTTGTCCAGCAAAATCAGAAATAAACAATCAGAAATCAACACTCAGAAATTTGCGTCTCCACGCACATATTACATTTCAAAAGTACTTGCAGTCTCCCCAATACCTGCACGCCCATGCTATCCATGTGCTCCAGTTTGGACCTGTGCTGTGACCTCCTGCATGCTGACGAAAAGCAATGTCACCATTTACTAATGGCGTGCCTAGAGCAGGAAACTCGGTAAAGCCAAGGTCCTTTCTTCCTAGAAGTTTGTATACGGGACCAGCGTGAACTCCCGCTAAGAACATTCCTTTAGCGTCGACCCATTGTCCTTCAACCTGCGGCGAACCCGAACTGATGAATACAGGCCGCGGCGCACACAACGCTACCAGCTCGTGTGCATCAACGGGAAGATCGTTTGCTGTTAACGTGCTCGCGTACTTTATAAAGTTCCCACAGAACCAATGATATTCTCCGCTTGATGCAAGATTCTCGACTTGTTCACCGAAAACTCTTCGCAAGATTTTCGATCCCCCTGCACCCGCTGAACCCACAAATGCCAGAGAGAAGCGAGGTTCGTACGCCATAGCTACCAATGTCGCCTTGCCATACCGTGATAATCCTTCAATGGCAACTCGTTTTGCATCGATATCGCTATCCGTTTCAAAGTAATCGATAGCTCGACTTGCTCCCCATGCCCACGCTCTCAAAGCTCCCCAGTCATCTGCTTTGCGCGGCTGACCTTTGTTCACCAATCCGATTATACCGCTGCGCAGTCCCGCCCCGTTATCTGCCTGTATGCTTGAGGGTACTAGCACGGCGTAGCCCCAACCCCGTGATATTAATTGCTCTTTCCAGTTCGGTTCGCCAGGGGAAATAAGTCTATTCGTCGATTCTGCCGGCGCTGGTCCAAACGGCCAGCGGGTGAACCCAAACTCCATCACAACGGGTACCCTACTCGCATATTTTGGCGTCCCCACGATAAGTTCTATTTCAACCTTGATTTCGGGATAGGCGGAATTGTCAACAATGCCACTTAATGTTTTCTCTTTGATAGGTAGCGTCCCGATCGTCGTGTCCTTGACTGCGATAACTTTCCAAGCAACCAAGGGAATATTTTTTGGTAAACGACCGTACATCTCGCGATCAAAATCTTCGACTATCTCCGGTCTGCGCTTATCCCACCACTCCTGGGAAGTCTTTACCTGCTTTCCATTCTTCAATTTCAATGGGTCAGGCAACGTGTACTGATTTACTTTCGCTTCGTCGCGGTTGGCTGCGTTGGGCGCATCCGGGTTGCCTGAAGGACCTGGTCTGTTCGCTATCGTGATCCCAAGTTGCTTTTTCATTTCGGCATGATCTGCTGATGATAACCTGGCAATACTGTCACGTGCAGCTTGTGATAGCTGTGCCTTGGCGTTGTAACACCAGAGGAGCACGAAGAGGAAGAGTATTCTTTTCATTTTTTGAAGAAGAAATTCATTACACCTAAGTCTAGAGGGAAATTAAACAAAAAAGTTAGTTGAATGAATGAAAATAGTTTCTAGGGTAATAGGGAGATAAGGAGATAGGGTGATAAGTAAATAAGGCGATAGGGAAATACGGGAACAGGGGGATCAGAAATAAGGAATAAGACGTAAAGTATTAAAATGGGATCGCTAATTGACCAGCCATATGAGAATGAAAAAGAGTTCGACATTCAGCACTCCTGCCAATGCGAGTCGTTTCGCAATCGCTCCGAACTATCGGAACCAAAGCGAAACGGATTCCTCAGTCATTATTCCTCATTATTCATTCATCATTGATCATTGCCAGGTGTGTGCCCAGAATTTTTCAGCGCAGAGGTCACAGAGGAAATACACACAGAGGACACCGAGAAGGCGCGTCCAGACTACGCATTGTCCTCATTAATCCATCATTCGTCACTAATCATTACTCACTGTTCATTGACATTGATTTCTCCCACCTACGCACTGAGGCAGTGCTTGCGCCACCGCTATAGCTTCAGCGCACGCGGTCGGCGGGCAGGCATTCATCATTCATCATTCGTCACTCGTCCCGAAGCGCTTTTACCGGGTTAGCAGAAGCCGCACGAACCACGTGGAAGCTGACAGTGGAAAGTGTTATAAGAAAAGCAAGCATGGCCGAGAAGAAAAATGTTTGCCACTCTCCTATTAGTTCGATGCGGTAAGCAAAATTTTGCAACCACGCCTCTGTAAGGTACCATGCCACTGGAAAGGATATAATCGTTCCGATTCCCACCAGGAGAAAGAATTCTTTCGATACCAGCAATATCAAACTTTTCACGCTTGCCCCAATAACCTTGCGCACGCCAATCTCTTTTGTCCGCTGTTCGGTAGTGAAGGCAGACAATCCCAACAGACCGAGACACGCGATCACAATGGTAAGGCCAGAGAACAACGTAAAGATCATGCTCCTTTTTTCATCCGCTTTGTACTGAGAGTTAAAATCCTGGTCGAGAAACTCGAATTCAAATGTATTGTTTGGAAAAATTTCCTTCCAGGCCTTTTCAACATCTGCGACGGATTTCTTCACATCTCCTTCAGCGGTACGCACAAAGACGTAATTGGTATTTCTGTTCAGGTAGATCAACAAAGGCTCGATAGGGTCATACAATGAATTCTGATGATAGTCTTTTACTATGCCGATCACTTGTGTTGTCGTCGGATTCTTGTTTGATCCTCCATCATCGAAAACAAATTTCTTTCCCAATGGATTCGTCCACGCCATTCTTTTCACCATAGCCTCATTAACCAATACGGCATAGGTTGTATCCGATGCAATATCACGTGAAAAGTCACGGCCATCGGCGATAGTCATTTCCAAAGTCTTCACGAAATCATAGTCGGCACCGAAAAGGTCAATGCCCCGATCAGTAAGTTTTCCTTCCTCATCCTCCACTTTAATTAAATTCTTGTTAATCCCCTCCCCAGGCGATGCATCAGCCATTCCGACACTTGTTACGATCGGAATCTGCTTCAATCGCTCCACGAGCACTGATGATTTAGATCGCATTTCGCTGTCATTGAGGTCAAGACGGATTACCCGTGTTTTATCAAATCCAAGATCTTTGTTCCTTATGAAGTTGAGTTGCTCAAACACAAGGAGCGTACATATGAGCATGAAAATGGATATGCCAAATTGGAAGACGACGAGAACCTTCCTGAAAATTACACTCCCACCTCGCGCTGAGAGCTTACCCTTCAACACATTGACAGGGTTAAAGCCGGATAAATAAAATGCGGGATAACTTCCACCGACAATGCCCACAAACACCACGATGCCAACAAGGCTCAAAAGAACCTTAGGTTGTAGCACATACGTGAAGGGAAGTTCCTTGTTTGCCAACGTATTAAACCCAGGCAACAAGGCGTAAAGCAATACGACCGCCACGACAAGCGATATACTTGCGATCACAATAGACTCGGTCATAAACTGCAGTATAAGCTGCCGCCTTTGCGAGCCCATTACTTTGCGCAGGCCCACTTCCTTCGAACGATTAACAGATCGCGCTGTAGCCAAATTCATGTAGTTAATGCAAGCAATGATCAGCATGAATGTTGCGATAGCACTAAAAATATAAATGTAAGTGATATCTCCACCTGCCTCCGCTTCGTCCTGGATCTTGGAATGCAAATGGATATCCGTTATTTTTTGAAGTACATATTTTATTTTGATACCGAATTGATCAAAGATGGTATTAACTTTTTCTTTCAAGACCTTATCAAGACTTGTATACATTTTCGAAAGATCATAACCTTCCGGCAACTGGATGTAGGTAAAGACTCCAAAAGCTCCCCAACTGCCTTGATAGCCTGGCTGAGAGTTCCTCGAGATCAATGCATCAAAGCGAAAATGGGAATTGAGCGGAACATCTTTCATCACACCGGTGACCTTATGTTCCTCCCCGGCTTGATTCTGTAAGGATTGCCCAATAGCTTTTTCTGAACCTCCGAAATATTTGGTTGCAATCTTTTCGGTAAGGACAATCGAGAACGGATTGTCTAACGCGGTCGCCGGATCTCCGGAAATGAACTCATAGGTGAACATATCGAAGACTGTCGAGTCGGCAAGAAAAAATTCCGTTTCGTAAAATTGTTTGTCACCGTTCTTATACAAGTTTTTTCCAAGACTAAAGAACCGAACCGCATTTGACACCTCGGGATAATTGTCGCGCAACTCGTCCGCTAGCGGTATCTGTGCAACGGCCCATACAAACGCATTGTCCGGCTCTTTAATGTCCGAAACAACCCGATAGATGTTTCCCGCATTCTTATGATACCGGTCGTAACTTAGTTCATCAAGGATATACATCAGCAGAAACACGCTGCATGTTATTCCAATAGTAAGACCGAGGATGTTGATCGCGCTATATATCTTCTCCTTCACAATGTTCCGGAAAGCAATCTTGATCAGATTCTTGAGCATGGTAGAATGGTTTACCTCTAACGATGACAGAGGATTAAAAAAAGTTACTCGCGAAACCAAAAAAGGTTAGCGAATTATATCAAAAAAGTTTGGCTGGTGATATTGCAGGAGGAACGGCTGGGATTAGCATAGCGCTTTTTGGGGTAGAGGGCATTAGGGTATAGAGGTATAGGGTATACAGAATGCCATATTCAATGTTCCTTGTCCCACCATTCATCATTGCTCATTATTGCTCATTGATCATTGCCCAGGACGTGCCTCGACTTTTGAAGCGCAGAGGTTTCGTTCGTGCAACACTTCGTGATTTATTGGAGATTGCATGAGTGCGACACAGCGTGTGTAAACGCAGAGGACAGC
>Ga0111538_10011316_pt1 | contig 11843 bp, 8 predicted proteins | sample SoiMethybrSBSTD1_FD_79669 | JGI IMG/M metagenome (GOLD analysis project Ga0111538, IMG submission 79669) | Bulk soil microbial communities from a Populus tree surrounding site in Tennessee, USA - Soil MetaG P. TD hybrid SBSTD1 (version 2)... | ecosystem: Environmental > Terrestrial > Soil > Tree...
CTTGCCGCAGAGGCCGCACGAGGAGGACGCCACGAAGTTGCGGCGCAGGAGCTCCCTCGCGACACGGGGATCCCCCTTCAGCAGGACGTTCATCACGTTGCCGGAATCGGGATCGCTCTCCGGTGCACGATAGCGCGCGATGACGTCCAGATCGTCGGCCGTCGAGATGACTCTCTCGGAGAAGAGGAACCCGGCGACGAGGTCTTCATCGTCGCCCGGCGTTCGCATGGTGACCGCCAGACTCAGGCCGCCCAGCCGAATTTCCAGGGGCTCCTCGACCGCGACATAGTCGTCGGTCCAGACGACATCGTGCTCCCGGACACGCTTGACGGTATGCCGAACGGCAGGAGTCGTTGCGGGCACGTCGACCTCTGGCTCCAGACTCATCGGCTCGCATCGCCGAACATCGGCGCGAGGAACAGCACGGCCAGGATCGTGATGAGCAGGATCCCTGCGAGGTTCAGCCAGACGCCGGCCTTCATCATCTGGGGCAGCCGGACCAGGCCGGTCCCGAACACGATTGCGTTCGGGGGTGTGCCCACCGGCATCATGTAGGCGGAGCTGGCGCCGAGGGTACACGCAAAGATCAGGACGTAGGGGCTCATACCGAGCGCGGGTGCCATGGCGGCGAGCACCGGCACCATGGTCGAGACCTGCGCGGTGTTCGAGGTGAGCTCGGACAGGAACACGGTCATGGTGACGATGACCAGCAGGAGCACGAGCGGGGGCAGGCCGGCCAGGCCGCGGCTGGCGTTCCCGATGAACGCCGACACGCCGTTGGCCTCGATGGCGGTGGCGAGCGTGAGCCCACCGCCGAAGAGCATCAGGACGCCCCACGGCAGCTTCTTGGCCGTGGCCCAGTCCATCGCCCGGGTGCCCGTCCCGAGATCGACCGGCCAGAGAAACAGCGCCATTGCCGCCAGCATCGCGATCCCCGTATCGGAGAGCCCGGCCAGCGGCCTGGTGCCCGCGACCACGAGGCCCTTGAGGAGGGGACTGCTGATCCAGAGACAGGCGGTGGCCGCGAACACCGCCAGCACGGCCTTCTCGCCCCGGGTGAAGGGGCCGAGCTTGCGATACTCCTCGTCGAAGTACCGGCGGCCCCCTACGATCTCACCGAGGTCGGCGCGGAACAGGACACGGGTCACCAGCAGCCAGGCGACCGGCAGAAACAGGAGCGTGAACGGTCCGCCCACGAGCAGCCAGTCGAAGAAGCTCAGGTCCCGGCCGTAGGTCTGCTGGATGTAGCGCACGGCAATGCCGTTGGGGGGCGAGCCGATGATGGTAGCGATCCCGCCGATCGAGGCCGCGTAGGCGATGCAGAGCAGCAGGCCGGTGGCGAAGTTGCGCTCGGGCACCCGCTCCTGGGGAATCCCTCCGGACTCCCTCAGGCCGACGCCGGTGCGGGTCCTCAGGACGAGGTCGACGACGCTCAGGGCGATTGGCACCATCATGGCCGCGCACGCGGTGTTGGAAACCCACATGCTCAGGAAGGCGGTGACCACCATGAAGCCGCCGACGATGGCGCCCGGCCGCGCTCCGACCAGGCGCAGGGTGAAGAAGGCGATGCGCCGGTCAAGGCCCCAGCGCTCGATGGCCAATCCGATGATGAAACCGCCCATGAAGAGGAAGATCACGTCCGCGGCGTAGGGCGCCAGGACCTTGCTGAGGGGCGCGATGCCCAGCAGCGGGAAAGCCGCGATCGGCAGGAGCGCGGTGACCTCGATGTCCACCGCCTCGGTGAGCCACCATCCCGCCATCCAGACCATCATGGCGAGGGTGGCCCGCCCGGCCGGCGTGAACTCCACCCACTGGTCGGCCCCGGACGAGTACTGGGTGGGCAGCAGGTGGTAACAGACCACCCCCAGCAACGGCCCGCCGAGCAGGCCGATGCGCTTGACCGTCACGGCCGTCATGCCGGCGCGTGCACCTAGAACATCAGCTTCGCGAGCACGAGGCCGGTGAAGACCGCGACGCTGGTCGCGATGAGCCCCGGGATCATGAACGAGTGATTCAGTACGTACTTGCCGATCTTGGTGGTCCCGGAGAGGTCGAAGTTGATTGCTGCGATCAGCGAGCCGTAGGTCGGGATGAAGAAGTAGCCGTTGACCGACGGGAACATCGCGATCAGGAACTGGGGCGGGATGCCGAGCGCCAGCCCCAGCGGCATCAGCGCGCGGGTGGTCGCCGCCTGGCTGTAGAGCAGGACGGACGCGCCGAAGAGACCGAGGGCGAACGTCCAGGGTGCCGCCTCGCTCATGGCGCTGATGGCCGGGACGATCACGGCCTGGTTCGCCGCGATGAAGCTGTCGCCCAGCCAGGCGAGGCCGAAGATGCCGATCACCGCCACCACGCCTGAGCGCAGTGTCGGGGTCTTCGGCACGTCGTCCACCGAGACTTTCGTGGCCACTAGCATCACGGCTGCCACGGAGAGCATGACGATCTCGATCACGATCGGCATGGCCAGCGGGCCCTTGGCGCCCGGAAGGTGACGCAGCGCCGGGAAGAAGCCGAAGAGCACGACGAGGGCCACGGCGACGAGGAAGAGGACCGCCGAGAGGACCGCCCCCGGCTTGAGCGGCGGCCGATCGGCGGCGGACTTGGGCGCCGGGATGGCGCCGGACTTCAGGCGCGCCTGGTACTCGGGGTCGTCCTTCAAGTCCTTGCCGATGAACATCGAGACGATCGCCGCCGCGATGACGCCGATCAAGGTGGCCGGCACGCACACCATCAGGATCTGGGGCAGCCCCCACTGGGTGAGGCCCTTCTCGGAAAAGAGCCCGATCATCGCGGCCGTCGCCGCCGCCACGGGGCTCGCGGTGATCGCCTGCTGGGAGGCGATGGTCGCGACTGCCATGGGCCGCTCGGGCCGGATGCCGCTCTGGTGGGCGGTCTCGTAGATCACCGGCAGGAGCGGGTAGACGATGTGTCCGGTGCCGGCCACGAAGGTGAAGCTCCAGGTGGTGAGGGGGGCCACGATCGTGACGTACTTGGGGTTGGCCCGGATGACGCGCTCGGCGATGCGCACGAGGTAGTCGATCCCGCCGGCGGCCTCCATCACCGAGGCGGCCATGATGACCGCCAGGATGATCAGCATGACATCGACGGGGGGCGAAGTGGGGCTCACCCCGAAGCCGACGGCGAGGATCAGCAGCCCCACCGCGCCCCAGAGGCCCAGGCCGACGCCCCCCGAGCGCGAACCCAGCCAGATGGCGGCCAGCACCACCACGAACTGCAGAACAATGGAGATCGTCATGCGCTCACCCCTGAGTGAGTGTTCACTCCCTCGGGCTACTGCTCGAACTTCGGGTTGATGAGGTTCTCGAACGAGAAGACCTCGTCCCACTTCTGCTGGGTGAGGAGCTTCCGCTCCTTCACGACGATGTCGTGCAGGCTCTTACCCGTCTCGAGACCCTCGTGGGCGATCTCGGAGCACTGCTTGTAGCCGAGCGAGGGCTTGAGCACGGTCACGATCCCGAGTGAATTGAGCACCATCTCCCGCGTGCGCTCGGCGTTGGCGGTGATGCCCTCCACGCAGTTCACCCGGAGGCTGGTGACCGCGCGCTCCATGGTGGCGATCGAGGCGAACAGCGCGAAGGTGATCACTGGCTCCATGACGTTCAGCTGTAGCTGTCCGGCGGACGCCGCCAGGGTCACCGTGAGGTCGAGGCCGATCACCAGGAATCCGGTCTGATTCACGACCTCCGGGATCACCGGGTTCACCTTGCCTGGCATGATCGACGAGCCCGGTTGCTTCTCCGGCAGATTGAGCTCGTTGAACCCGCAGCGTGGCCCCGAGGCCAGCATGCGGATGTCGTTGCAGATCTTGGTGAGCTTGGCCGAGGTGTGCTTGAGCACGCCAGAGAGCAGCACGTAGTCACCGGTGTCCGAAGTGGCCTCGATTAGGTCCTCGGCCAGGGTGAACTTGATGCCGGTGATGTCGGACAGGTGCTTCACGGCGAGCGCGGGGTAGCCGGGCGCGGCGGTCACCGTCGTGCCGATGGCGGTGGCGCCGAGGTTGACGCCCTGGAGAAGCTGTCGGACTTCCGCGATGCGCTTCACCTCTTCACCGATCGTCGTGCCCCAGCCATGGAACTCCGCGCCCATGGACATCGGCACCGCGTCCTGCAGGTGGGTGCGGCCCATCTTGAGGACGCGGTCGAACTCTCGGGCCTTTCTGAAGAAGGCCTCCTGCAGCTGGCGCAGGGCGTCCATGTAGCTCTCCAGCCGGAGGATGAGACCCAGGTGGAAGGCGGTGGGGTAGACGTCGTTCGTGGACTGGCCGAAGTTCACGTGGTCGTTGGGGTTGACGTATTGATACTCGCCCTTCTTGTGCCCGAGAGATTCGAGCGCGAGGTTGGCGATCACCTCGTTGGCGTTCATGTTGGTCGAGGTGCCGGCCCCACCCTGGATGAAGTCCGTCACGAAGTGATCGTTCATGTCCCCCGCGATCACCCGGTCGCAGGCGCGCATGATCGCGTCGGCGATCTTGGCATCCAGCACGCCGAGATCCCGGTTGGCCATGGCGGCGGCCTTCTTCACGTAGCCGAAGGCCTTCACGAAGTACGGCTCTCGGGACATGGGCATGCCGGTGATGTGGAAATTCTCCTGGCCCCGCACGGTCTGCACGCCGTAGTAGGCGTCGTCGGGCACCTGCTTCTCGCCCAGGAAGTCCCTCTCGATTCGGAATCCCATCGCTCGCTCCTCGTTGCGCGACTCGGCGCGCGGTGATGTCGTTACTTGAGTCCGGCGGCTACCATCTTCCTTCGCATGAACGCGATCTGGGTCTGCAGCGGCAAATCTTTCGGGCACAGGTCGTGACACGCGAGCAGGGACATGCAGCCGAACACTCCCTGGTCGTCGCCGATGAGGTCGTAGTAGGCAGCGTCGTCGCGGGTGTCGCGCGGGTCGAGCCGGAAGCGCGCGAGCCGGTTGAGTCCCACGGCCCCGACGAAGTCCTCGCGCATCCGGGCGGTGCCGCAGGCCGACACACAGCAGCCGCACTCGATGCACCGGTCGAGCAGGTAGATCTTCTCGGCCATCTCCGGCTCCATGGCCTCCTCGATGCGCGTGAGGTCGACCTCGGCGCTCTTCATGTGCACCCAGGTCGCGAGCCGCTCGCTCATGTGGCGCATCCACTTGCCGGTGTTGACCGACAGATCACCGATCAGCTCGAACACCGGCAGCGGCGCCAGCGTGATCTCCGGTCCCACCTGGGCGGTGAGCGTGCGGCAGGCGAGGCCGGGCCGGCCGTTGATCATCATGCCGCAGCTGCCGCAGATGCCGGCTCGACAGACGAAGTCGAACTGCAGGGAGGGGTCCTGCTTCTCGCGGATCTCGTTGAGGGCGATGAACAGCGTCATGCTGTCGGCCTCTTCGAGGTCGTAGCGCTCCATGCGCGGCGGAGTGCCCGGCGCCTGCGGGTTGTAGCGCAGGATGTTGAAGCGGAGCGTGCGGTGCGCGACGGCGTCGGCCATGGTCAAAACCTCTCGTCGATGCGTTCGTTGCGACCCCGGAAACGTGGCGGCAGCAGCTCCTCGTACGGCATGAGGGCGTTCTGCACGGCGAAGCGTTCCGATGACGCCAGCTTCGCCCGGAGTGCCTCGACCTCCTGCTGTCGCGCCGCCGTGTCGGGATGGTCGGTGTAGTCCTTGGCGCCGTAGCCGCGCCACCCGGGCGGCAGCTCCATCGCCTTCACGTCGAGCGCCTCGTAGGTGAGGGTCGGCAGCGTGTCGCTCTCCTTGCTCCAGTGCGCGAGCGTGCGCTTCAGCCAGACGGCGTCGTTGCGGCGCGGATGGTCTTCCCGGTAGTGCGCACCGCGACTCTCGGTGCGGGTCAGGGCGCCATAGGCCACCGCGAGGGCGAGCTTCAGCATCTTCTGGGTGCGATACGCCGTCACCAGCTCGGGATTGGCGCCGGCGACGCGGGAGCGCACCCCAATGTTGCGGCTGCGCACCAGCAGCGCCTGGAGCTCGTCTACGGCCTGTTCGAGATCCTTGCCGCGCCGGAAGATCCCGACCTTGGCCGTCATGATCTGCTGCATGCTCACCCGCAGATCCGTCGCCGATTCCCGGCCGCGGCCACTGAGCATCTCGGTCAGCTTCGCCTGTTCGCGCTCGAGAAGGCCGTGCACCATGGCGGTCGGGATGTTGACGTCGTTCTCGGAGCGGTCGCAGAAGTCGCTGATGAACTCGCCCACGATCATGCCGGCCACCACCGTCTCGGCGACCGAGTTGCCGCCCAGGCGGTTGAAGCCGTGCATGTCCCAGCAGGCGGCCTCGCCCGCCGCGAACAGGCCCCGCAGCGTCGGGCTCTCGCCGGTGGGCGTGGTGCGGACGCCGCCCATGGTGTAGTGCTGCGCGGGGCGCACCGGGATCCACTCTTTCACCGGGTCGACGCCCAGGAAGTAGTGGCAGATCTCGTACACCTCACGCAGGTTGTGCTTGATGTGGTGCTCGCCCAGCAGCGTGATGTCGAGCCACAGGTGTTGGCCGAAGCGGTTCGTGGCGCCCTTGCCCTTGGCGAGATGCTCCTCCATGCGCCGCGACACCACGTCGCGCGAGGCCAGCTCCTTCTTCTCCGGCTCGTAGTCCGGCATGAACCGGTGGCCCTCGCCGTCCTTGAGCAGGCCACCATCGCCGCGGCACCCCTCGGTGACGAGGATGCCGGCCGGGAAGATGCCGGTGGGATGGAACTGCACGGCCTCCATGTTGCCGAGCGTCGCGACGCCGGTCTCGAGCGCGAGCGCGTGGCCGATGCCCTCGCAGATCACGGCGTTGGTGGTGACGCGGTAGAGCACACCGGCGCCGCCAGTGGCGATGGCGGTGGCCTTGGCCACGTAGGCGGTGAGCTGGCCCGTGATCAGATCGCGCACGACCGCCCCGTAGCAGCGACCGCCGTCATGGATCAGGGCCACCGCCTCGGTCCGCTCGTGCACCGGGATCGAGGCTGCGATGGCCTGGTCGGCCATGGCGGTGATCATCGCGTGGCCGGTCCCGTCCGAGACGTAGCAGGTGCGCCACTTCTTGGTGCCGCCAAAATCGCGCTGGGCCATCAGGCCATGGGCCTCATCGCGCTCGGTGATCGTGGTCTTCTGGCCGTTGATGATGACCTCGCGATCGCCCTTGCGGATGCGGCTCCAGGGCACGCCCCAGGCGGCGAGCTCACGCACCGCCTTGGGCGCGGTGTTGACGAACATGCGGACCACCCGTTGATCCGCGCCCCAGTCGCTGCCGCGCACGGTGTCCTCGAAGTGCACGTCCTCGTTGTCGCCCTGCCCCTTGATCACGTTGCCGAGGCTGGCTTGCATGCCGCCCTGGGCGGCCTTGGAGTGCGAGCGCTTGGCGGGCACCAGCGACAGGATGATCGCCTCGTGCCCGCGGCGCTTGGCGCCGATCGCCATGCGCAAGCCGGCGAGCCCACCGCCGATGATCAGCACGTCGGTGTAGACGATCCTCATCGCGGTGCTCCCGCTGGTCCGGCGGGTCGCACCCAGGTCGGGACGTAGACCTCGCCGGCCCGGTGGCGGTGCTCGTAGCCGATCTTCATGTACGCCGCGAGCGTGAGGAGCCCGAGCACGAGGAAGAACGCCGTGATGCCCCACTTCAGGCGCGTGAGGCGCCGCCGCGAGAGGTCGGGGTCGGTGCCCTCGAACCATCCCCACTTGACGACGAGGCGGTACAGGCCCACGCCGCCGTGAAGCTCCACGCAGAACAGCAGCACCAGGTAGAGCGGCCACCACATTCCGCTCCACACGCGGTCGGCGGACTCGTACGGGCCGATGGCCCCGGGATTGACGAGCATCTGGAACAGGTGCGGGGACCCGAGGAAGAACAGCAGGAAACCGGTCACGACTTGCAGCCACCACAGGCTGGTGTCCGAGTGGCGTAGCAAATTCTTGTGGCCGATGAAAACACGGTACTGCCGGTACTCGGCGGGGAACTTGCGCAGGGCGAGTAACGCGTGGGCCATGAACAGCACGAAGATGATGGCGACGATGACCGAGACGAGCTCGGGGAAGCTCCGCCCGAAGAAATAGTGACCCTCGAAGGCCTTGGTGACCATCCACATCGCGTCCTTGCTGATCAGGATGGTGGACACGAAAGCCATGTGGCCCCACATGAACAGACCGAGCAGAAGGCCGGAGGCACTCTGCACGAGATCCATGCGCGCCGGCCAGTGACTCTTGCGTGGGAGATCGGCAAGACCGACCCCGGCGATCACCTCGCTACTCTTACTCATGTCGCATATCCTCAGCGCATCATGGCCACGATGACAGGGCCCCACGCCGTCAGCAGGATGTTGCCGACCGCGTAGGGAACGGTGTAGCCGAGCGCGGGCAGCTTGCTCTGCGCTTCCTCCTGGACCGCCCGCAGGGCGGCCGTCATCGTCCCGGCCCCGGAGCAGGCGCCAAGAAGAATGAGCGGATTCATCCGGAGGACGTGCCGGCCGAACAGAATCGCCACCGCGTGCGGGGTCGCCGCCACCACGAGTCCGACGAAGATGAGACTGACCCCGGTGGTCTTGATGCCGGTGACGAAGCTGGGGCCGGCGCTGAGCCCGACGACGCTCATGAAGACCGTCAACCCGACGGTGTCGAAGACCCACATGGCCGCTTCGGGGATGCGCCCGAACGTGGGGTGCACGGAGCGGAGCCAGCCGAACACCAGCCCCATGACGAGCGCGCCTCCGCTGGCGGTCAGCGTGAGCGGGAGCCCTCCGACGGTCAACGTCAGCAGACCGACGAGTCCGCCCAGGAGGATGCCGAGGCCGACGAAGATCATGTCGGTCGTCACCGTCGGTCGATCGGCGTACCCGAGGCTCTGCGCCGCCCGCTCAACGTCCGCCCGGGCGCCGATGAGGTTCAGGACGTCGCCACGGTCAACGCGCGTGTCGAGCGTGAATGGCATCGGTTCCCCGACACGGGTAAGCCTGCGCAGAAACACACCCCGGGCGAGCTCCATAGCCGCCAGCTCGCGAAGGCTCTTGCCTACCACGGTCTTGTTAGTGACGACGACGTCCAGGACCTGTATAGGAAAGTCCAGGAGCTCCTGGTCGTCGACTTCTGGACCGATCACCGTGCCCCGGGCCATGAGCAGCTCGGTCCGGGTGAGCACCGCCACGACGTCGTCCTTGTGGATCACCGTCGTGGGCTCGGGCTCGATGATCTTGCCGTCCCGTCGGATCCGGGAGACGAAGGCCCGGGCCTCCCGCGGCATGGCCTCGATCTCGGCAATGCTCCGGTTGATGAAACGCTCGTTGATGACCTGATAAGCACGGGCGCCGAAGTTCATGAAGGCCGAGTACACGCCCGGCTCCCGCTCCTCGTCGCCCCCCAGCTCGGCCTGGAGCTTCTTGCCCTCCTCGCGGAGGTTCACGCCCATCAGGCGCGGACCGATCGTCGACAGAAACCAGATGACGAAGGCGGTGCCGATGAGGTAGGTCACCGCGTAGGCCACCGGGATGTTGTTGATCAGGCGGGTCTTCTCGTCTGCGGGCAGCTCGAGCCGGTTGATCGCATCGGCGGCGGTGCCGATGACCGTCGATTCCGTGAAGGCGCCGGCCAGCAGGCCCGCCGCCGTGCCCATGTCGTAGCCCAGCACCTTGCTGACCCCGAACGCCGTGAGCAGACAGGTGACGCACAGCACGACGGTCACCGCCAGCTGCGGCAGCGCGTCCTTCTTGAGGCCGCGGAAGAACTGAGGCCCTACCTTGTAGCCGGTCGTGAAGAGGAACAGATCGAAGAAGATCGTCTTCACGAGCCCAGGGACCTTGATGTCGAGCTGGCCGATGAGGACACCGGCCAGCAGCGTTCCGACCACCACCCCGAGACTGAACGAGCCGAATTTGAAGCGTCCGATGAAGAACCCCAGCGCGAGCGTCAGGAAGATGGCGAGCTCCTGGTGCTCGCGCAGGGCCGTCACGATCGTGTCCATGGGCGCCGCTCCCGTCAGAGGATCATCGCGAAGTAGCCGAAGACCGTGAGCAGCACCCCCGAGACGGCGTAGCCCACCGGGAAGCCGATCCAGGGCACCGTGCTGTCGATCTCCTTGGCCGCCTCTCGCGCGGGACCGGAGTGTGAGCGCGCGCCCGCGACACCGCCCATGAGCACCGCCGGGTTGATCTTGAAGATGTGGTAGCCGATGGCCCACGTCACGAAGGGCGGGATCGTGCTGGCGATGAAGCCGGCGAGGAAGATGCCGAGGGCGATCGAGCCGGTGAGCTGCTCGAGCAGGGTCGCCCCAGCGTTGAGGCCCACGATGCAGATGAACGTGATGAGTCCGAGATCCTCGAGAATGTTCCGGGCCGCGTTTGGCGTGTTGCCGAAGAACCGGACGCGCGACACCAGCGAGGAGACCGCGATCCCCGAAAGCAGCAGGCCGCCGGCATTGCCGAGACCGACCGAGAAACTGCCGACCGGGACGTTGATCATGCCGATGAGGAAGCCCAGGATCATGCCGACGGACAGCGTGAGCAGATCGGTGGCCGTGCTGGGCCGGGTCACCTTGCCGAGGAACGCCGCGAGCCGTTGCACGCCCGGGGCCAGGCCTGCCACCGTGATCACGTCGAAGCGTTGGAGCTTCGAGAGGGACCCCAGTGGAATCGGGTTGCCCGCCCGCTCGATCTTGACGGCCTGGACCTGGCCGCCGTACTCCTCGCGGTAGTGCTCGAGCGTCAGCTTCTCCGCCTCGCGGTTGGTCACCAGGATCTCGGCCGCGTCCAGTGGGATGTTCAGGACCTCCTTGGACGAGACTTCCGGTCCGATGATGCCCATCTTGCTGGTGAGGTTCTCCAGGCTGCCGCCGAGCGCGATGACGTCGTTCTCACGGAGCACCAGGTCGTCAGTTGCCTCGAACCGCTGGTCGCCGCGCTGCACGCGGAGGTAGCGATACTCCGGATGACTGTCGCGTAGCGCCCCGATGGTCTTGCCGATCGCCGTCGGGCTCGCGACTCGGTACGCACGAATGCCAAAAGGACGATAGCCCGTGAGCCCGGTGTCGTCCACGTTGGGCACGCCGAACTGCCGCTCGTACTCCTGCGCCGACTTGCGGGCGTCCACGCCCCACCAGCGTGGCAGGTACTTGCAGATGAGGATGATCCCGACCGTGCCCCAGATGTACGTGATGCCGTAGGACAGTGCAATCATGCCCGAGACCTGCTCGGCCGTCGTTCCCGCCGGCAGCTTGAAGGCTCCCGATGTCACGGCCAGGTCCGCGGTACCGATGGCCGCCGACATCGTCTGCGAGCCGGCCAGGATTCCGCCCGCGGCGCCCGCCGGGAGACCGAACAGGCGGGCGGTGACCACCACCAGACCCAGGCCCAGGAAGCTGCACACGACGGCGAGGACCGTGAACTTCAGCCCGTCCCCCTTGAGGCTGTTGATGAATGACGGGCCCACGCGCAGCCCGACGCCGTACATGAAGAGGTAGTAGAAGAGCAGTCGCGTGAAGTTATCGAGCTGCAGCTTCACGCCATAGATGGACGCCAGGGTCGACAGGCCGGCACCGACGACGATGGCGGCCGCCACCATGCCGAGCCCGTAGCCCTTGATGGTGAACTTGCCGACCCAAACGGCCAGCCCGATCGTCAGGAACAACAAGACGTATGGATTGGCCTTCAGGAACTGAAACACTGCTTCCATGCGAGCCTCCTGTCGAGCAAGGGCCGCTCGACGATCGTCGATTCCTACCGGCTGTTCTGCCGCCGGCAGTCCGTCAGCGGCGCGCGTTCACGTCCGCCGCCTTGCCCTTCTTGGCATTGCCGAGGGCCGACGGCTTCAGGAGCTTGAGGCCGCGACTCGCATTGAAGCCGTGGATCTCCTTGACGTCGAGCTTGCGCATGAA
>Ga0111538_10011318_pt1 | contig 11841 bp, 6 predicted proteins | sample SoiMethybrSBSTD1_FD_79669 | JGI IMG/M metagenome (GOLD analysis project Ga0111538, IMG submission 79669) | Bulk soil microbial communities from a Populus tree surrounding site in Tennessee, USA - Soil MetaG P. TD hybrid SBSTD1 (version 2)... | ecosystem: Environmental > Terrestrial > Soil > Tree...
CTACAAGTCACCCAGGAAAATTTAAACAAGGCGCTTAATACGGTTGCTCGGGTAGCAAACGCCCGCGGCACACTGCCCGTTCTGGCCAACGTACTTATTAAGACCGTCAATAACCGATTAAGTATTGCTGCCACCAATTTAGATATCGCCATCACTCATTACATTGGTGCCAAGGTCGAAGAGGACGGTGCGATTACTGTCCCCGCCCGCCTGATGCAGGATTTTGTAGGGAGTCTGCCTGGTGGCACGATTGATCTAAAACTCGATGACTATAAATTAGATGTCAGCACGCCTCAGTATCAATCGATTATTAATGGCGTATCGGCTGAGGAGTTTCCGGTTATGCCGGCTATATCTGAAGGTAAAAGCTGGACCATCCCGGCGGCGGCACTTAAGAAAAGTCTCCAGCAGGTTATCATTGCTGCGTCTGGGGATGAGGCCAGGCCGGTATTGACTGGTGTATATCTTCACACTGATGGCGGCAAGCTCTATATGGTGGCAACTGATAGTTATCGATTGGCCGAGAAGAAATTAGCTCCCCGGAAGGAAGAAATTAATCTTTTGGTGCCAGTCTCGGCTATGCAGGATTTACTACGAATTGTCGGTGATGTTGAAGAAGATGTGCGCGTCACGAGCGACGACCAGCAAGTATTGTTTGGTGTTGGAGATGTTGAATTGGTTGCCCGTCTTATAGAGGGTAAGTACCCAGATTACCGCAAGCTTATTCCGGAAAAGTTTGCCACATCAGCTACGCTCAAGCGCGCGGATTTGCTGAATGCAGTGAAGGTTTCTAGTTTGTTTGCCAGAGAAAGCGCGGGCAGTATTACGCTGTTTGTTGACGAAAAAAACCAGGAGCTTAGTATTCGGTCTATTGCCTCGCAGCTTGGTGAGAACACTGCAGCCTGCAATGGCAAGATTGTTGGCGAAGGGTCGATTACGCTTAACTCGCGTTACATGTTGGATGTTTTAAATGCGCTAAGCGGTGACGAAGTAACATTTAGCTTTAATGGCAAGCTGGAGCCGTCGATCCTAAAAGATCCGACGGCCGATGACTATGCGCATATTATTATGCCGCTAAAGAGTTAAGCGTCCTGAACGATCCCAGTCAAACTGTTAGAATGGGAACAAATGAGCATTCTTAATTTGCGCTTGCAGCATTTTCGGTCGTATTCTGATGCCACCTTTCGTCTGTCCCCTGGCGTTACCATTGTGGTGGGCCCAAATGCCAGCGGCAAAACTAATTTGCTAGAATCGATATTGGTAATGGCCCGCGGTGGATCGTATCGCGCCAAGGATGCCGACCTTATTGCCTTTGATCAGACATGGTCGCGTATAGATGCCGAGACTGACGACCACACCCGAACAGTTAAGTTAGAGCCGACAAAAAGTTTTATTATTGGCAATCAATCAATGACCCGCCTGAGCATGCAACGTAGTTTGCCGGTGGTGTTATTTGAGCCGAATCATCTGCTGCTCTTACATGGTTCTCCTTCGCTACGCCGTGATTTTATGGACGAGCTTATCGAGCAGACACAGGAGCGCTATGCCGCCACTCGTCGCCACTATAAGCGAGTATTGGCCCAGAGAGGCACGCTGCTTAAAAAGAATCCCAAGGGCTTGTCGGAACAATTGTTTGTCTGGAACGTTCGTCTGAGCGAGCTCGGGGGGCAAATTGCTCGTCAGCGTCTGGAACTCATTCGCCAGCTCGAACCGCGTGTACAGGCACTGTATGCGTCTCTGGCAGGCCGAGGCAACGTTGCCTTGCGCTACCTTTCCCCGTTGCCCCTTGATAGTTATGAAACGGCACTATTACAAAAATTGGAATCAAATATTCAGCTCGATGTATTGCGCGGTTTTACGCCATATGGGCCGCACCGCGATGATTTGCAAGTATTACTAGACGGCAGACCAACTACGGAGGTGGCATCGCGTGGAGAAATGCGAACGCTCGTGTTGGCACTTAAAATTATTGAACTAGAGCTGCTGGAATCTGCGCGCGGACAAAAACCGCTCTTACTACTAGATGACGTGTTTAGTGAACTTGATAGCAAACGCCGCCAGTCATTGGTGTCTTTTGTTACTCGCTACCAGACTCTTATAACCACTACTGATGCTGATGCCAGTCGCTACTTTACGGACAGTACCATTATTTCGACAAAGATCTAGTCGCCCACGTTGATATTGGGTGTTACAGGAATAGGCTCGGCTATTGGCAGTATGTCGGGCGGCAGGTAAAAACCCGGGTCTACGCCGTCGTCGGCATACCATTTTAGTCTTAACTGATAGGGGTCGTAGCCTAAATCTGTTAAGTACTGCATAACCGCCGAAACGTTTTCTGCGTAAGGGTTGTTTAAAATGTAGACAGAGTACTGTAGCTGATCGGCAACATAGGTAATAGTAAAGTTGGTCTCGAATATGCCACCGCGGATTTTTCTTTCGCCAAGCACGTTGGGCAAGTTGTTTGGAAGTGTTTCGGTCGCAACGAATAGATTACGAGTGGTATTGGTGAGCAGTAATCCCTGAGTCGACCAGCCCGCTGCGTCGTAGCGATGGGTAATATCCGGTTCTGACGGAACCTTTAGAGTGTAGTTGATTATTTCTGTGGCGATATCTTTATTACTAAAGGCTACAGGGTCATCGCTGCCGCCAAGACCAACGGCGAGCCAGCGATTATTATCGCGCCGCCAAAGAGCGTTACCGCTAAAATCCGAAGACACTTCGGATGTGTTACCATCCTTCGCGTTATAGAGCATTAGTAGTCCGCGGGGTACCTCTGGGCTATATTCTTTATTCGATTTGGTTATCAATAGCGTTGAACCATCAGTCCCGTTAGCCAATAGGTCAAGCACATCCTTGGCAATAACTTTTTCTTGCTTGGTGGCGATGTCGAGTGTTGTGATAGTCCGGGCGCCCCCCTCGATGCCACTAAATAATATTGATGTTTTGGTTGCACCTTCTAGTATCGTGTCGGCTGGTATGGTGGCGACGCTTGCTGGGTTTTGTCCGACAGCGCTTTTATATACCTGAAATTTTGTACTGTTAGCACCGAGCTCGGCGTAGACAAACGTGCTGTCGTCTTGCCAAGCAGCTCCACGAATATCTGCTCCATTTTTAGGATCGCCGACCAGACTAATTGTGCCGCTCTTAAAATCTACCAACCACCAATAATATCCGTTGGGGTTGAGCGATTTTTTGACAAGCTCCGGATAGAGCTGGTCGACTGGCGAGTAGCCAGTAGCGCTAAACAGGGCGGCGTCTTTTGACCACAGTACCTCATTCACAATAGTTGGCAGCGAATAGATGGGTGTAAGCGGCTTGGTTTGATGGGCCGAAATATCGTAGTCGACAAACGCACTGCCACTGTAGTAGTAGAGATTAGAATCATCTATTTGCTCGGCAAAGTCCATATTAGAAGCAATAGGAGGACTAACGTCTAGTTTAACCGTCTTGGTGCCCCGACCGATCAACACAAACAATACCCCTAGCAAAACTAAAAGCGATATCAGCGATATCAGGGCGAGCCGTCTTTTTTTATGTGGGTCTTCTTCCATAGAGTGCTGTCTCCTTACTAGTTTCCGTCAACCGACCAGTGCCAGGGTTCTTTCCAGAAATTCTTAAACCCAAACTTGCCGGCATTAGCTGTCAGCCATTTAAACCCTGGGTTGCTGTGGCTTTGGATTAGTACGCCCTTAAAGGTGAAGTCGAAGGCCAGTCCCATTTGGTGATTCGAGTAGCCCGGTTTGGCAGTTGATACGCGGCAAGACGACGCCGAAGCCTCGTAGATATTTGGACAGCCATTGACTTGCCTTAGATGTATTTGACCTTCCATAGTCCTAAATGAACCACCCCCAAAGGTATACCCATCAGCCGCCGCAGCCTTAAACATTTTGTCGGCAGCTACAGCAATTGTGGCATTCACTCTAAATCCATAGACAAAGCAAAGGTGTATGCGGACTTTTTGACCATTTTTGTAGCCATCGGCTTCCCCGCCATCGAGCCCGGCTAAACATGTATCGCCGGAGCCACCAGCCGTTGCGTCACCTTCGAGCGATGCGCAAGCCGCTTCGTTGAGGGTGGGATCGGCTGCGGTAAGCGTGGTTGGGCCGGGCAAGGCAGCTTGGTCAGGAGCCCAAGAGTAAATAAGGTCGTCCCCGCTACCGTCTTGCATTCGTTGTGTAGCTTCTAGATCCTCAATAGCCTGGGGTGGCAGACCGGAGACCCGCCCTTTGTAGCCCTCTGGGGAATTAATACCCGGCGCCGGCGTGCCGTCGTAAGGGTTTACCCACCCCTGTTTCGGCGTATTGTTTTTTTCGGTGTCGACGCCAGTCCACGGCGCCGGCCCGGCCTCTAGAACAACGGCAATAATACTTTTATTGGTCCGTGGATTGGTAACCAGCACGCGTGGCGCTCCCTGATAAAATTCAACCCCTTCTGGTGAACCCGCTGGAGTAGCCGATCCGTCCCAGTTCCAGGTGGTATATCGCCAACGCATCGTGATGTAATAGTCTCGATAAAGATCCTGAAGGCTTACTTTTTTTGTAGTGTCCCCCGGACTCTTAGGGTCCTGTAAGGTTTTTTGAGTAGAGGCGTTGACTACATTGTTGCTAAACGTTACCCAACCGCCCTCGGAGTCGGGACGCCCCCATTTTTTTCGTACCCGGCCAGTAGCATCGATCTCTTCCTCAAAACCAGTACCGCCCTTGGCCGAAGGTAGAATGTGTCCACCAAGATCGGCTTCTGGGTTGCTAGGTAATCCAGCTGAGGTTGTCGTAGTGGTGCAACGCCCCCCTTCAGGATCCCACTGTGGCCAGTTGCCAATAATAGCCGCCTCGTCCTCAGCACTCAGGTCTGTATCTTCTGCCAAAACCGGCAGAGGCACCTGCAGCATAAAAACAAATAGCATAAGTAGTAGGCCAACTTTTTTGCCGAGCGAAAGAAAATGTCGTTTATTCATAATTAATCTGGTTGGGGTACCCCATACATTGCACCATACGCACCAGTCGAGCTTTGAATTAATAGACAGAGATTAACGGTATGATTTTCTGGGGTGAAGGTATTGGGATTTGGTACCACGCTGTTGTTCCAAGCAGTAGTTTTTGTACCGTCGGCGCAGTTTTTATCCCAGTAGTCAGCCGGATCGCCGAGTCCTTTTAGATCTTCTGGCATATAGCCGCTCATTTCTATGCCGGGATAGAGCTGTTGCCGGTTGCCAGCAAAAGTTTGTCTGCTCGAGAACATGCCGGTGACGCCACTGGCTAGTTTGCCAAACGGATTAGCCAGCATGCCCGCGAAATTGTCGCGTAGCGAGCTGCCGACGCGTGGATTGATGCTGAGTGCCGCCCGAGAAGCTAGTGAATACGGCGTGTCGGTGCTAAATAATCGATCTTTGAGCGGTAGCGAAGCGAACTCATCTTTTTGTTCCGACAGCTCGGACTGGGTGACGCTATATAGCTCATCGAGCGATAGTACCCTGCCGCCCAACATGTGTTGCGAGAATTCGCTCGCCGACTGTACGGCACCCATAAATACCAGCGTCCCAGTTCGTCCACCCGACATAAATACAGCTAAGGGAGATAATAATATCTTGCTTTGGAAGAATTCCATTAGCGGGCCAGTCGCATAGGACACCCAGTCACCAATATTGCTGGCAATTTGTTGTACACCGGGAATATGCTGTGCAACTTCGGTAATCGGGCCAAAGACCCAACCGGATAATTTGTCGACCCCTCCACTGACCATGCTCGCCAGCTGGGCGACGGGGGCGGGTATGGCCTGTGAGACATCACCGAGTACCTCACCAAAAGCACTGGTGGCGTCAGGGTCTTCTTCTTTACACACACCGGGATCAACCGGTGGCGGTTTATTATCGTTACAGCGCATACGAGTGGTAGACGAAAACGATTCCGCCGCGTAGGCTTTATTGCTTAAAGAAGTTTCGAGCGACGTCGGAAAATCGCCATTGATCACCCGTTGGTAGTAGGGCGTATCCTCGGCGTTGGAGTGGTTCCCATTGGTATCGGCAACCTCATCGCTAAGCAGCAGCGACAGTCCCTGTAATGTTTCGGTATCCATGTTGCCGCTACGCGTTTCGTCGGCCGCCGACTGATAGAGTGCATACATTGCCACCCCCGCCTGAACGGTGAGCATAAACTGCAGTGCCTTTTGTTTGGGATTGGCATGACTGACAAAATCGATGACTTGTGCCGCCAAAACTGCCCAACCGATGATCGGTACCGCCTTGCTGGTTATCTGTTTAGACGCCTCCTTAGCCGCCTGGTCGCCCCCCAACTTACCAACCATGAACGACACCAGTTGTTCGGCCAGATATCTGGCATAGCCTTTCTTTAGTACATCATTGGCCTGGTTCAGCAGTTCATCCAGCGATTCGGTCCCATATTTAGCCGCAAAACGTTCCAGCGCCGCATCATTTTCTATTTCGTATTGATTGCGCTCGGCGCCGTTGATTCCACCGTTATCGGCTTTTTTGGTTGGATCGCAGCCAGAAGTTACGATGCACTGCAGTGCCAGCCCCATAGAGGCACTATGCGGCGCAATGACCCGACTTATTAGATATAACTTAGCCTTGACCGTACGGTCTCGTATGAATTCCCTTCCTCGTCCGACAAGCGTGTTAACTCCAGAAGCACAGAATGTGATACAGCGCCGGATGCCATATTTTGCCATAACCGGCCGGAGCTGCCAGCGCAAGTAGGTTCGATGCCAGAAGGTGGTTTGGCGCAGCGTATCCCGCATGGCAATCTGGGCATCATGTTCGGTCATTCCGGGCATGTCAAAAATAGTCTTTTCGCCACTTAAAACGGCAGAAATGTCGGTTTGGGAGGTTTTGCCTGGTATGGTCATATAAATTTTGCCAGCACTGTCCCGCCCGATGATTAGCCCTTTAGCCGCCCATTTGTTTTCGATGTTTCCTTGATGCCATTTATCCCACATCACCCAGACCGGGTTGGTGGGATTGTGGAAGGCGAAGGCGCAAGCAGATGTTCGACGCGTTGTTGGGCAGCGATTACTAATAGATGCCGCCACAACATTTTTTATATAGTACGACTGATATACTTTGCCCATCTCACGCATTGCACCCTGGGGTGAGGCAAAAGCGCGGGCATTTGCTAAATTAACCAGGCTCTGCAAGTGATGTGGCAGCAAAAAAATGATCACCGCAACCATAATGCCGATCAGTCCACCGGCAACCCCACCCACAAGGAACAGGGCCTTGCGCCTTTTTTTGCCCTTGCGTGAGGTATCTTGTTGGCCTTGATTGTTTTTGTTTTGGTCGCCGCTATAACGAAAAGAATCTTTGGCGCCGGCTTGTTCGGCGTCCTGTAGGTCCTCTGGAGATGCAGCTTGGCCCTCTCCGTCGCCCGTTCCTTCCTCGCCCGCCCCTTGCTCTTGTTCGTCTAAGTCCTCGGCCGACCTAGCCAGCAAGCTTTGGAAAATTTCGTTAGCCTGACGCGAGGTACGTGATCGGTTTTGTAGGGCCATTAGTTCGGCGGGGCTAATGTGGGCCCGTCGGCTTACCTGCCCACTAATGATTGGCATCTGGGCATAGCGCGCCGCATTTTCGGCGTGGCGCAAACCAAGCGAAGTCGCGCCAATACCCGAAGCCATGCCTCGTCGAAAGTCTCTGCCAGCCAACGATGGTGTGCGTGTTACATTTCCGCTATTGGTAGATATAGCCCCGGGACGAGTATCGTTCTGGTTCTGATAGGGCGACTGACGAAAATTTGTCGAGGCCGAGGAAGGAATATTCTGCCTCTCCCTACGCTTTTTCCGCCTGCTCATCTCTGGGTCTACAAAGGCCATGGATGACTATACCGCGCTAGCAGTTCCCGGAGTTAGTTGATTAGACAGATCAATCGTACCTTGGGGTGAGTTTATCTCGCCTTGTCTTGCCGCTTGGGCTTGTTCCGGGTTGGTGCTAATAAGCTCGGTCTCGGTGGCACTGGCTACTACCTGAAGATGCACATGATTTTGTCCGGCAAAAAACAGACCCTGCCCTACTGGGAACTGGCTGAGTCGCTTTTTTTCTTCCTCGGTTAGCTTAAAGACTTCGGCCAGTACATCAACTGCTGAGCTCGATTGCTTGAGCAGCATCTGCATACTGGCATTGGCAACGATGGCTCGGCCCATACGACTGCCCATAAAGTCTTCTACGTCCTGGGTGATGGTGGTAATACCCAGATTGTATTTGCGCGCCCGCTTGGCGAGCGAGAACAAGAAGTTTGCCGAGTCTTCATATTTCATAAGCTGCCAGGCTTCGTCGACGACCAATAGCCGCCGTTTACGGTCGGTCTTGGTTTTGTTCCAGATGTAGTTAAGGACTATGTACATAGCTACGGGGCGTAGCTCGTCCTCTAGATCTCGGATATTAAACACAATCAATGGGTTATTGATGTCTATGTTTGACGGCTGGCTAAAGATACCCGCAAACGTGCCAGTAGTATATTTGCGCAATCGCTGAGCCAGTTGCGGACCCGTACCACCCATATGGAGTAGTGTTTCATACAGGTCCGAAATGGTTGGAGGTGGAACTTTATGGGTGAGTGGATCGTTCGTGATGCCAGTTTTGGCATAGGTTTCAATCAGCGCGGTGTCCAGATCGGATTCTTCTACCGGGCTGAGAGCTGGAACTAGCTGAGCGTTGACGTTGTCGGCCATTTGCGCCTGCGCACCGCCCATCATCAGTCTAAGCAGGCCATGCAGGGTAATAAGGTTGCTGCGCAAAGCGTTGTCAGCTTCTTCGGTATCGACCACTTTCGGTAAGTCGAAGGGATTAATGCGCGTCGACGAGCTAAGACTCAATCGCACATAGCTACCAGCGACAGCATCGCACATTTTTTCGTACTCGTTCTCTGGGTCGATAATAAATATCTCGGTGCCCATCATGAGTGAGCGTAAGGCTTCGAGTTTGACTGTAAACGATTTACCGGCACCGGATTTGGCAAACACCACTGCATTGCCATTCTCTAGCGTAAAACGGTCGAAAATAACCAGGCCAGAATTGTGCATATTAATGCCATACAAGATGCCGTTGTCTTGGCTTAAGTCGGCGCTGGTGAACGGGAAGCTGGTAGAGATAGCTCCAGTTGACATGTTGCGGCGGATCTGCAGCTGATCCATGAACTGTGGAATGGTGCTATTTAGGCCCTGCTCTTGTTGGCTGCTGGCCGGCTTAGAGTAAATAAGTTGCTGACCAAGCATCGATTCGACTTTGTGGCTGACGAATTCTAATTCTTCCATGCCGCTGGCATAGACAGTGAAATATAGGCCAAAGCGGAAGAAGCGCTCCTCGCCAACTTGCAATTTATCGCGCATTTCCTCGGCGTCTAAAATAGCGGCTTGTTTGCCTGGGTCACGCACCCGACCCTTTTCGGAATCGATCTGGATCCCGGCCTCTAGCTGAGTTACCTTTTTGCGTAAGTTTTCGAGCACAATCTGGCTCTCTACCGGGTAGATAAACATCGAGATATCGAGCACTTCGTCAATATTGATCAGGCCGCCCAACCAGCCGGTATATAGCTGCCTAGGGTAGCCGTAGACATAAAAAGTGCGGGCCATTCGGGTGCCCAGTTGGAAGAAAGTGCCTTGCAGGTCGATCGAGCTGGGGGCAATAAAATCACGCAGCGCCGTAATGCCTTTTTGAAAGACAGCAGCAACTTCCTGCTGCTCACGCTGCTGCTGGGCCTGGATTGAAGTGTCAAGCTTTGGTTTTCTAGCCATGACGGCCTCCGATATGTCTACTCATTGTAGATTCCTTTGCAAGTCGGGTTGTGGAGCGGTGCCATTGCCTTTGGTTATGACCACGGCGCTTAGGTCGTCAAAGTTTTTAAGCTGTTGACGAGTGGCGGTGTCTGGATTGTAGGTATCGTAGTAGAGCTCAATTAATTCCTGGGTGTCGAGTGGAATGGCTTGGATGTTAGATTGCCTTAGCCCGCTTAATACAGCTTGCACGCGGTTGCGTAATTCTGTTTTAGCTTTTTCTAGGTCATCCGCGTTCACAACGACATGTTGTTCCTTGCTGCTAAATAGGTTTAGTAGTCCGGTGACGAAATTTTTGCTCTGGGTAATGGCTTTTTGGATATCCTCGTGTGGAAAATACGGGATAACCAGATAAAACTTTTTGTCCATAATATTACTTTGGGAGCTTAACTGGTCGATATACCCCAGATAGTCTTCCATAAGCATGGCCAGCAGCATGTTGTCGTGCTCGGAACGAATTTTATCGAGCCTTTCGATGTATGGTTGCAGATCAACGCGCTGCGACCGGACGAAAATTTGGATCGGAAAGTAGAGTGAGTTTAAGAATCCTTGATAGCTAAACTCGACGGCTTCTTGCTCTTTGGGGCTCATGAGGTCGAAGTTAATCGACTTGACCATTACCACCGAACGGAAACTACCATCGTTCATAATGACAAATCCATCGCGGATTTCGGCAATTTGCAAAGTGTTTTGGGTGCTATTTAAATTGGCCTTGGGTGCCTTGACGCCTGGCGCAGCTTGCCCTGGTTGAACGCCAACTACTGGGCCAGCACTTGGTGCGACGCCCCCGTCACCGCCTCCACCAAAGGCCGGACGCGGCGTAGGTTCGGCCTGGCTAGCCCCTGGACGAGCCGCTGGTGCGGCAACCGGGGTGCTCTGGTTTGGAATAACGGGCATGGCACTCTCAGCAACACTTGGATCCGGCGGGACAGCCTGCGGCACAAAGGACTGGCCGGGTAATGGTGGTTGGTTTGGTGTAGATGGATCCATATAGCTAAGGGCCCCCTAGGGCCATTGACTCGCTTTGTTCGCTCATGGCTTTTGGCCTAGTTTTCTAGTGCAGCTTAACAACAACTTCGGCTTCGCGGGCTATTGTGGCCACGTTTAAGTCTTTGTTGCCGGCAAGGTTCAGTATAGCAGCTTGACGGGCTGGCGTCATCGGTGAAGCCGCTTGTGGTTGAGTAGTTTGGGGGCTAGTTGGGGGTGGCGTGGGACTCGGCTGTTTGAGTGGCTGGAGAGTGTGCAAATGGCCATAGTATGAACTCATCGGTAAATCTTTCTTTTGGGCATCGAGTTGGTGTAGTAGCTCGGTTTCGCTTTCGTTTGGCGTCTGCGACCTAAGCGGCAACTCGCTCGGTGCAGTGCCGGGTGTTACCACCTGGGTATTAAACGTGACGGCATTGGTGGGTATTTGGGCAGATTGGCTGGGCTGGTTGAGGAACCAATAGTTATTGGTTTTTGCTTGGGCTTCGTCTGGTTTTTGCAAGGCATCCATAAGTCGTTGCCGGCGAGCCTTGCCAGCGGCTTCGATCATGCCATTCACCCGCCTGGCTGAAGCGTTGTTTTGTTCGTCCATAATGTCGTCGGCTTCTTGAATATCACTGGCAATGTCGTCCTGAGGTAAACTGCTGGGGGCGACGAGTCGATCGGACGTTTCGTCGGCCGAAACTGGTGCTTGTTGGCCATACAGATTGACGTTACTGTTTTTAATCGCCCAACCGCGGCTATCAATGGTGTCGGCTAAAGCGCGCAAACGACTTCGCACCTCGGTTTGCGACAGGCCGTTGGTACGATTTATTTCTATCTTTTTGGGCGCGGTAATCGTAACTAGTTCCGTGGCGCCGCTCTGGTTCCAGATGCGTTTTCTGGGTTTTAGTAAAAATCGTATTTTGGCCAAGGCCCACACTTCGGTTGGCTGGTCTTTGCCCCATGGAAACGCAAAAAAGCCGGTCAGTCCAGCGACGGGCAATAGAATAACTAAGAAGAATCCTACGCCTTTTGTAAACGTAAGGTAGCAAAGGTATAGAGAAATAACGGATATTCCGGCATAGATAAATTGGCGCA
>Ga0111538_10011320_pt1 | contig 11840 bp, 12 predicted proteins | sample SoiMethybrSBSTD1_FD_79669 | JGI IMG/M metagenome (GOLD analysis project Ga0111538, IMG submission 79669) | Bulk soil microbial communities from a Populus tree surrounding site in Tennessee, USA - Soil MetaG P. TD hybrid SBSTD1 (version 2)... | ecosystem: Environmental > Terrestrial > Soil >...
CGATCGGCGTGCCCGGCGCGTCGCCAACCTGCGACACGCTGCCATCCTCCGCGACGATGACGTTGGCGACGTTCGGCGGGATCGGATCGATGGCCGTCGGGGCAGACGGACGAAAGGCGCTCAGCGTGGCCGCCTGATACGGATAGTTGACGCGCACGGCGGCCAATCCGCGATCAGAGATCGGGTCGGTGGTGAGCGGCCCGCAGTCGTCGGTGGTCGGCACGTAGACCAGGCTGAAGGGTCCTCGTGCCGGGCACGCGGCGTCCAGCGTCGCGCGGATCTCCTCCAACACCGGTACCCATCGAATCGTCTCGAAGCCGTTCGCATCACGTGATTCGACGAGCGGAATCGCGACCGTCAATCCGGTGGGTCCCGCCGGGCCATTCGGTCCGATCGCGCTGCACGCGGCACCAGTGGTATCACCGACGAGCGCGCCCGCGTAACGCAGGATCGTCGGCCGCGACGGCTCGCTGATCATCAGTTGCCGGAGCGATCGATTCACGACCGGCATGGCGGCGAAGAAGCCGTCGAGATCCGCGGACACGGCGGGATCGTCGAGATCGACGACGAGGCACGCGGGGTCGAAGACGCGACGCTTCAAATCGACGAGGCAGTTGGGATCGGCCTCAGCGTCGCACGTGAGGGCGTAATCGAACGTCGCGTTCGCGCGAATGGGTGCGAGCGCCATTTCGCGGGCGGCCACGCGCGCGACCTCCTGGACCGCGTTCGCGTCGAAGAGCAGCCGCCCGAAATCGATGGTGCCTGCCAGGAGCAGATAGAGCACCAGGGAGACGAGGGCGAACTCGACGAGCGCGGCTCCTCGCTGCGACCGACAGCGATCCGCGCGGCCTCCCAGGATCACTTGTTCTTCGTCTCTAGCACCAGAGAAGAGAGCTGACCGTCACCACCCACACCGTCGCCGAGCCGCTGCTGTCCGTTCGCCTGCGTGATGGCATTGACATCGAGACCGATGCCGGTCGACGAATTCCCGGAGTCGAAGCCGGGCGTGTTGGTCGACGTCTCGATCGTCTTGCCGCTGACGATCGGCGCGTTGTCATCGGCATGCGCGCCGGGCATCACGGCCGCGGACGTCGCCAGCATGTCGGTGACCTTGTGGCCGAAGACCGCCACGGCAGCGGCGCCGATGAGCGCGACCCCGGCGATGATGAGCGCATACTCGGCCATCGCGGCGCCGGCCTGTTCTCCCAGAACTCGTCGCAGGAACCTGGACATCGCATCCTCCTGAAAATGGTCTACGGTTTCGCCGTCGTCGTCTTCGAAGCCAACGGGTGCAGCAGTTCGTCACGCGCCGGGAACGCCCACAGCGCGACGTCGGGAAGGGGAGCGCGAAGCACCACCGGGTTCACCACCACGATCAGCTCGGTGTCCTGATCGTTGCGGTTGAAGCTCTGGAACATGCGCCCGAGAATCGGCACCGACCGCACGCCCGGTGTCGACGCCTGATTCGTGGACGTGTTGTTCGACAGCAGCCCGCCGATGAGCAGCGCCTGCCCGTCCTGCAGCCTCGAGCTCGTACGCAGCGCGCGCGTCTGGAACGCGGTGGTCGCGACGGCCGTACCCGTGGTCTGGCGGATAGTATCCGTCAGCACGGCGTCGGGCGTCACGACGAGCGGCTGCACGTCGAGCGTGATGGTGTCGTCATCGCCGACGAGCGGGCGAATCTGCAGCTGGACCCCAAAGGGGACGAATTCCACGGAGCTGAAGACCCCCGGCGTCGTGTTCGCCGCGCCTGGCGTGGTGGCGCTGACGGCGCCGAATGCCGGTGCGAACGCGGTCGGCACGGGCACTTCCCCGCCGATCTGGACCTGTGCCAGTTCTCCGGACAAGACCGTCAGCGATGGAGACGACAGGCTTTGCGCGATCCCCTCGCGCTCGAGCAGGGAAAGCGCGGTATCGATCGCCAGATGGCCGCCGGAGTACTGCAGCTCATTGAGCAAGCCGCCGTTCAGAAACGAGAGCACGTTTTGGATGGCCGCCCCGACGCTTCCCGGGCGGGCCGCCTGATCGCCCTGAACGACGACGGCCGACTGCGCAGGATTCAGCGACGGCTGCCGGAAGTCCGACGTCAGCAGCACGGTGTTCGGGTTCCATGAGCGAAGCTTGGTGCGATTCACTTCGAGCAGACGGATGTCGACACGGACCTGCGGCAGATCGGTGACCTCGATGAACGAGATGATCTGACCACCGGCCGCTTCGATCGCCTTGGCGCGGCCAAGGTTCGTCCGCACCTGGTTCGTCAGCCGGTTGCCTCGCGATCCGCCGAACAGCGATGCCGTGGCACCGCCTCCGAGTTGCGACTGCTGCGACTGACCCTGCGCCTGCGACTGATCCGCAAGCGCTCCGGCCTCATCGGCGACCACGCGAATATCCGACTGCGAGATCGCCTGCCCGGTGAACAACTGCGCCGCCAGCGTCAGCACGCGCACGAGCACGATCTGATTCGCGACGTGCCCTTCCAAAACGAGCGTGTCCCTCGCATCGTCGCGCACATTGCCATGGACGATTCGCCGTACCGTTACGTCCCGGCCGCCGATCGACTGGATGGCCTCGCGGATCTTCTGTTCCGGCCCCAGCGGCAGCGTGTCGAGCTGAATCAGATTGATCACGGCGCCGTTGGACTGAAATCCGCCCTGCGGCTGCGAGCTCGCCGATGCCGTCCGCGGAGCCGCTGGTGCAGCCGGCGGCGCGCCTGGTGCGGCAGCGTTGTCAGGTGGGCGCGGAGACGCGACGAGTGCCTGCGCCGACCCGCCGGCGCGGCCGGCGTCGAGATAGTTGCGCGCGATCGCCTCGGCAGTGAGCGACACATCCAGATCCGGCACGCTCCCGGTGAGCACGAGCGCATCGCGATCGGGCGCGCTCTCCACCTCGATCGACGGGTGCACGCGTTTGAGCGCGCGCTGCAGCACGGAAAGATCGCGCTCGACGGAGAACCGGTACTCCTGCGACGTGCCGTTGGTGAACCATACGATCAGCGTGGTCCGGCCAATCTCGCGACCGAGCACCAGCACTTCGCGGCTGGTGATGAGCTCCGCCGAAAGAATGTCGGTGTCACCGACGGCGATCCGCTGGATATCCAGGGTGAACGGGAGCCGGCGGTGCTCCGACTTGATGATCACGTTCGGCCCTTCGGCGCTGCGGACCGCCGGGGCAGGCGTCGGCTGTTGCGCGCAGACGAGCGCAGCGGGTCCGGCCAGGGCCATGGTCACCGCCAACACCGTGCCCCTGGCAATCCGAGGGACGACAGAACGTGTCATGAAGGAAGCAGCGCGATTATACGGCTACGCGACCGGGTCGCGTCGGGTAATCACCCCGATCGGATGGTGGATGGTGGATGGTGGTTCTGGCGAGTGCGTCGTGGCTCCGCGGAAACGACATTGCGGGCCCTTCGACTCGCCCCTGCTCAGGGCAAGCGGAAGGCCCACAATGTCACAGAGCTGTCACGGGCACGGGCCCTCCGCCTTCGCCAAAGGCTAACGGCGTCGTCAGGCCCGCGCGGATCAGAGGTCCTTGAGGAACTTCTGTGCGATCTGGATGTCGCACTTCTGGTTGGAGAACGGCATTCCGGGCCGATACTCCAGCTGCGCGCTGAATTGACCCGGGCCGGTGAGATACACGGGATCCTCGAGCGTTCCCGAATACTTGAGGGTCTTGCCGTCCTCGCCGAGCTCGAAGCGTTCGACGAGCTTCTTCTGCGTGCTGCTCGGCATCGTGGTGGTCAGACCGCTCGAATGCTCCTTGAAGTTCGTCGTTTCCACGACCAGCGCCATGCCTTCCCAGCGGCCGACGGAGTGGCCATGCAGGAACGTCTGCGTCGGAGCAGGGTGCTTGCGGCCGTCGAGATACACGGTGCGCTCCGTCTCCATCCAGTCGGTCTTGAGAACGACCTTGTCCTTCTGGACGTCGATGCTGGTCGCCACCGGGTAGACCATCACCGTCGGTTCACCAACGGGGATGCAGTCCTTCTGCGATGACAGGCGTGGATCCACCGCGGCGCGCACGGCCTTGCCCTTGTCTGTCAGCGGCACGCGGTTCACGGCGCCCATCACACCGGTGAAGCTGCGCATCGGCGAGAACCAGGTGCCCGCGATGGTCGTCGCCGTCCCATTCACCTTCGCCTCATAGATGCTCTTCGACGAAATATTGAGCGGAACGTAGGTCCCATCCGGCTTCTTGTACAAATCCCTGCCGAGCATCGCCGTCGCGTTCGTGCGGTTCGGATTGCCGCTGATGGTCACCAGGTCGCCGACCTTCAGCGAGTCCTTCGTAAAGCCGAGACCATTCAACACCGAGGCCGCGCCCGCTTCGACGTCCATCGTGACGGTGGAGCCGTCCTCCTGTTTCACGTCGATCAGCAGCAGGACGTGTGGGTTGGCGTAGCGGTAGGACTTGATGACCCCGTTGATCGTGACTTGCTTTTGCGTGTCGTAGGCCGCGGCGCTGTGATGGGCCAGGACCGGGGTCGCGAGTGCCACGGCCGCCGTCGTCGCACAGACGAGCCGAACGAATGTTTTCATAGCCGTTCCTTGATGATCGTAGTGTCGGGCTTCCGCCGGGACTCGAAATAATCGGAAGCCATGATGGCCCGCAAGGAAGGATTCTCTTACGGACCGGAAAGGGAGCGCAAGGACTGTCATGAAATCGCCACCTCGATGTCGCAGCTTGATCGCACGTCGACCGGCTGACGGAGCATCAACCGGCGACGGCGACGACGGGCGCGGCTGATCTGACGACTTGACTTTCGGTCGCGCATGACGAAGATTGCGCGCATCAGGACATGCCACACGCTCGCACGCGCTGGGCGTCTGTTATCGCAACCACTGCCATTCTGATCGCCGTTGCGTCCCTTCCACAGGTCGACGCGCAAGCGCCGGGCACTCGATCCGCACGCATCCAGGGCAAACCCAATCTCAGCGGCATCTGGCAGGCCGTGAACGAAGCGAACTGGGACATCCAGGCGCACGAAGCGCGGCCGGGTCCGCCGCAGTTCGGTGCGCTCTTCTCTGAACCGGCAGGGGTTGGCGTCGTCGACGGCAACGAGATTCCCTACAAGACGGAGACGCTCGCGAAGAAGAAGGAGAACTTCGCGAATCGCTGGACACAGGATCCGGAAGCGAAGTGCTACATGCCCGGTGTTCCTCGTGCGACCTATCAGCCGTTTCCGTTTCAGATCATTCAGGGTACCGACACGATCCTGATCGCGTATCCGTTTGCGAGCGCCAGCCGGATCGTGCATTTCAGGGACGTGGGCGAGAGTCCGGCTGACTCGTGGATGGGATGGTCGCGGGCGCGTTGGGAAGGCGACACGCTGGTCGTGAGCGTGACGAACCTGCTCGAGGACACATGGTTCGATCGGGCAGGCAACTTTCACAGCGATGCGCTGCGCGTGACCGAACGCTATACGCCTGCGGGCGACAACGTCATCCAGTACGAGGCCACCATCGAAGACCCGAACGTGTTCACGCGTCCGTGGACGCTGCGGATGCCGCTCTATCGACGGCTGGAGAAGAGCGCGCAGTTCCTCGAGTTCAAGTGCGTGCCGTTTGCCGAGGAACTGCTGTACGGACATCTGCGGAAGCCCGCTTCGTAAGGAGTGGCGGCGCGGACCTTTATGGTCCGCGGGGAGGAGACATGCGTCCGAGGATCCCAGCGTTGCTGTTCGCGGTCGCGCTCTGCCTGATCGCGCTGTCCGCCGCCGCGCATCATTCCTTCTCGGCAGAGTTCGACGCCAACAAGCCGATCAAGCTGCAGGGCACTGTCACCAAGGTCCTGTGGATCAATCCTCATACATGGATTCACATCCTGGTGATGAAGCCCGACGGAACCACCGAGCCGTGGGAGATCGAAGCCGGCACTCCGAACACCCTGTTCCGGCTTGGCTTCACGCGCGAATCGCTCAAGAGCGGCACGGTGATCAACGTCGACGGCTACCTGGCTCGCGACGGATCGCATCGGGCCAACGGTCGCGATCTCACGCTGCCGGACGGACGCAAGCTGTTCATGGCGGGATCCGGGCCGGCAGTGGACAAGGACAAATAAAATACCGGGGGCTGTGATGCGAACGATCGCTGGCGCCGTCCTGTGTGTCCTCGCGCTCGCCTCCATCGAGGCGCAGGCTCCCCTGAGCGAGCGCCGTGGAGTCCAGACGCGAGTCGAAGGGTCGCCGCGCGCGTTCAAGACGCCGTGGGGCGATCCCGATCTCCAGGGGACGTGGTCGAACCAGACGCTGACGCCGCTCGAACGTCCGGCTGAATTCGCGAACAAGCCCGTGCTGAGCGCGGCCGAGGCCGCCGACTACGAGAAGCGCCTGCTCCGCAACAACGACGCCGATCTCCGCAACCCGGGAACCCGGCAGGACGTCAACACCGCTTACAACAACGTCTGGTGGGATCGCGGCAACAAGATCGTCGCCGATCGCCGGACGTCGCTCATCGTCGATCCGGCCGACGGCAAGATCCCGGCGCTCACGGCACGCGGGCAGGCGCGGGCTGAACGTGAACGGCAGATCGCCAGCTCGAACGTCGAGGAACACGCCACCTCATGGCTCGACTTCGACGTCTATTCACGGTGCATCATCCGCTCCGGCCTGCCGAGGCTGTCGACCGGTTACAACAACAACTACGAAATCGTGCAGACACCGGGCTACGTCGCGATCTTTCAGGAGCAGATCCACGAGACGCGCATCATTCCCCTGAGCACACAGCCCCACTTGCCGGGCACTGTCCGCCAGTGGCTCGGCGACTCGCGCGGGCATTGGGAGGGCGACACGCTCGTGGTCGAGACCACGAACTTCACCGACCAGGCGAGGGGATCGATCTTCCGCAATGCCACGAAGAACATGGTGCTGGTCGAGAAGTGGCGACGAGTCGACGATCGCGCGATCGATTACCAGTTCACGGTCAGCGATCCCGAGACATGGACGCGACCGTGGACGGTGAAGATGCCGTGGAATCGCATCGACGGTCTCGTCTACGAGTACGCCTGCCACGAGGGCAACCTGTCGATGGAGCACATGCTCGAGGCCGCGCGCGCGGCCGAGAAACAGCCGGCGAAGTGATCGCTGTCACGTGGGTTGTCGCGAGGCGAGCGAAACCCACGAAGCGATCTGCGAGACATCGACGTTCCCTCCGCTGAGAATCACGCCGACGCGTTTGTCACGGATCTCATGCGCTCCTGTCAGTGCCGCCGCAGCACCCAGGGCACCGGTCGGCTCGATCACGACCTTCAGCCGTTCCCACAGATAGAACATCGCCTGCAGCAGCGAAGGATCGTCGACCGTTGTCATGTCGGCCACGTGCTCCAACACGATCGGAAAGGTGAGCGTGCCGAGCGAGGGCGTTCGCGCACCGTCAGCGACGGTCTGTGGATTGATGACGCGTTGCAGTGTCTTCGCTCGAAACGAGCGATTCGCATCGTCTCCGGCCGCCGGCTCCACGCCGATCACCCGACACTCAGGCGAGAGATGACGGGCGGCGAGCGCGGACCCGGACAACAGTCCGCCGCCGCCGCACGGCACGAACAGGACGTCGAGCGGGCCGACCTCTTCGAACAGCTCGCGTGCCGCGGTTCCCTGTCCCGCGATGATGTGCGGATGATCGTACGGCGGGATCACCACCAGCCCGCGATCGCGGGCGAGAGCGTGGCCGATCGCTTCGCGGTCTTCGCGATCGCGATCGTAGAAGATCACCTCGCCGCCGTAATCCTCGGTCGCCCTCCTCTTGGGTGCAGGTGCGTCCGCGGGCATGACGATGACGCGCGGGATGCCGAGCAACTGGCCGGCGAGCGCAATCGCCTGCGCGTGGTTGCCTGAAGAGAACGTGACGACGCCGCGCCGGGCTTCGTCTGCCGACAAACGCGAGAGCGCATTGCACGCGCCGCGAAACTTGAAGGCGCCGGCACGCTGCAGGTTCTCGCATTTGAAGAAGACCTGCGCGCCGACCCGCGCGTCAACGAGCCGCGACGTGAGGACCGGTGTCCGATGCACGAAGCTGGCAATCTGCCGCGCTGCGCTCTCGACGTCGGCGTACGTGGGCAACATGTCGAGCACGCGCATCAACCAGCAGAATTCTGGTCAGCCAGCATCGCGCCAGGCGTGCACCCGAACGTCTGCTTGAACGCCGCTATGTACGCGCTGACGCTCGAGTAGCCCGATTCGAGAGCGGCATCGGTGACCGACGCGCTCTCCACGAGCACGCGCACCGATTCGAGCAGCCGCGCCTTCTGTCGCCACAGTCCGAATCGCATCCCGGTCTCGGCGCTGAACACGCGCTCCAGGGTCCGGGCACTCAGTCCGCAGCGGCGAGCCAACGCCGTTGCGGTCGCGCGATCCGTCGGATTCTTCAACACCCACTCGACCGCTTTCAACGCTCGATCATCCGAAGGTAGCGGAAGGAGCAGCGGCTCGATGTGCGCGACCTCGAGCTCGTCCATCAGCACGCTCATCAAGCGAGCCTCGACGGCCACGCGCGAGTCGAGCGCCGCCATCTCCGCCACGCGCAGAATCAGCTCGCGCAGAAGCGGAGTCACCGAGATCACGCGGCACGTGCCGGTATCGAACACTGGCGCGGGGACCTTGACCGGGAAGTAGAGCGACCGCATCGCCACCTCGCCCCACATGCGGATGGAATGCGGAACGCCCGCGGGAATCAACACCGCGCGTCCCGGCGGGATCATCCACGACGTGCGATCGCCGGTGACTGTCATCGCTCCGCTCGACGCGAACAGCAACTGATGCGCCGTGTGGGTGTGCGGATGAAGCACGTATCCGCTGTGGTACGTCACGCGCAGCGCGCGAGCCACCAGGAAGGGTTCCTGATCGGCAGTAAGGCGGCGGGGCACGCCCGCGAGTTGACGGTTTGGCGACATCGATTGTCAATCTAGCGCAAGACGTGGTCGGGCAGGCCATCGTACAGTCGCAGCCATGCCGAACAACATCGAGTTCTTCGCGATCAACGCCGACGACGTGCCGCGTGCTCGCACATTCTACGAGACGGTTTTCAACTGGGCCTTCGAGCCGTGGGGACCACCCGATTTCTATCTGATTCACACGGACAGAGCACCGGGCGCAGCTCACAGCGGAGGTCTGCAGCAGCGCCGCGAGCTCGCGCCAGGGCAGAAGATGGTCGGCTTCGAGTGCACCATTGCCGTCAGCGACATCGACCAGACGATTCGCGCGATCGAGGCGAGCGGCGGACGCATGGCAACGCCGAAGTTCCACATTCCAACCGTCGGAACCATCGCCTATTTCTTCGACACCGAGGGCAACGTGGCGGGCATTTCCGAGGCCGAAAAGAAGGCATGACCGGCACGGTCCTGCAACTCAGCGTCTCAGGCGGTGGTGTTCCGAAGCGCGCAATCCCGATCGCCGAACTGACCGAGACCGGGATCGCGGGGGACGCGTGGCGCTATCCGTACCATGGCGGGCGACAGAAGGCGATTCTCCTGATCACCATCGAAGGGATCGAGGAACTCATCGCGCGGGGGTTCCCGCTGTTCGCTGGGGCGCTGGGCGAGAACCTCACGACTCGCGGCATCGACCGTCATGCGCTGCGTCCCGGCCGACGACTCCGGACGGGCAGCGCCGCAATCGAGCTGACGCAGATCCGCACGCCGTGTGCGACGCTCGATGTGTATGGGCCTGCTATCGAGGCGGCAATCTATGATGCACGGGTGCAGGCCGGCGATTGCAGCTCGGAGCGGTGGGGCTTGAGCGGCTTCTACGCGTCAGTGATTGAGGCGGGAACGGTCCGGGCCGGCGACCCGATCGCGCTGCTCGACTGAGAATGAAGTCGGGAGTCATTTTGCGGACACAGTCGCCCGCGAGACAGCTGGATGCATTCCTCCGCCGGTTCGATCCGGCGATCAGACGCCTGGCGCGCGAGGCCAGAACGAAACTCCGCCGGCGCCTGCCTACTGCAATCGAGCTGGTCTACGACAATTACAACGCGCTGGCGATCGGCTTCGCCTCGTCGGAGCGCATGTCCGACACCATCGTCTCGGTCGCGGTCTACGCGCGCGGCGTGAATCTCTATTTCATGTACGGTGCGGCGCTGCCGGATCCACATCATCTGCTGCTCGGCAGCGGTAACCAGGGGCGCTTCGTCCGATTCGAGTCGGCCGCGATGCTCGACCGGCCCGAGATCGAGGAACTGCTGGCCGCGGCGATCGACGAGGGCGATACACCGCTCCCGCGCAGCGGCCGCGGGCGCGTCGTCATCAAGTCGATCTCACCGAGACAGCGTCCTCGCGTGCCGCAACACGGAACGCGGTCGCAGCGTGTCCGCGGCTAAGCGGGCGAGTCCACTTCGCTCACGTCAGCGATTTCCGCCTGCACTGGACGCCGCAGTTCGGACTGGAACGTCCGCTGATCGAGCGCGCCTTCCAGGCGGCCGATCACGAGCGTCGCCACCGCGTTCCCAAGCACGTTCACCGGCACGAACGCAGACGACAGAAGACGATGCACGCCGAGGACAAGACCGATGCTCTCCACCGGGATCGTCTTCGTCGCCGCGAGCGTCGACGCCAGCACGACGATCGCGGAACCCGCGACACCCGCGGCGCCTTTCGACGTCAGCAGCAGGATCGCGAGCAGCCCGAGCTGCTGACCAATCGACAGATCGATCCCCACTGCCTGCGCGAGAAACACGGACACCGAGGCGAAGTACAGACATGACCCGTCGAGATTGAAGGAGTAGCCCGTGGGCAGGACCAGCGCGACAATCGGCGTCTCGACGCCCAGCCGCCGCAGCTTCGTGTGCAGCCGCGGAAACACCGACTCGCTGGAGCTCGTGCCGACGACGATCATCAGCTCCGCGGCGAGGTAGCGAATCAGACGCAGCAGGTCGACGCCGAATCCCCACGCGATCGGCCACAGCACGAGCAGCACGAACAGCGCGCAGCAGACGTAGAACATGACGATCAGGTTGCCGAGTGCCAGCAGCGATCCGGGACCGAACCGTGCGACGGTGAAACCAATCGCCCCGAACGCGCCGAGCGGTGCCACATACATGGCGAACGCGATCATCTTGAAGAGGACCTGCGACACCGCATCGATCCCATCGAGGACCACCTGGCCTTTGGCACCGACCGACAGCAAGGCGCAGCCGAACATGACCGAGAAGAACAGCACCGGCAGCACGTTCCCTTCGGCGAACGCGCCGACCGCGCTCGTCGGGACGATCCCGAGGAGGAACTCGCTGTAACTCACCTGCTGCGCCGACCGCTGCACATCGGCCGCGGCACTCGCCAGTGTCGCGGGGTCGACGTGCATGCCGACGCCGGGCGCCCAGACGTTGACGAGGACCAGCCCCAGGACCAATGCCAGCGTGGTCACGATCTCGAAGTAGATGATTGTCTTCACGGCCACGCGTCCGACGCGCCGGGCCTCACCGACGCTCGCGATCCCGTGCACGACCGTGCAGAAGATGATCGGCGCCACGAGCATGCGCACGAGCCGGATGAAGAGATCGCCGAGCGGTCGCAGCGAGTCGGCGCTCTGCGGCCACAGGTAGCCGACGATGCTGCCAAGCAGCATCGCGACGAGAATCTGGAGCGAGAGGTCCTTGTACAACGAACGAGTGCGCCGGCCTGCGATCGCGTCGGGTGAGGCTTCCACGTTGACTGAGGCTATCTTGCTCAGCTGGTCGCAAATACGCAACAGCCGACCTGATACAGCCGCGGCCTTTGATCGATAATCAGGTGTTTCCGGCGTCTGCGCGATAAACGCCATCGGCACGCTCTTGGCGTACCGTCCAGCTCGAGGTCATTGCAATGCGACATCCATCCATGACTGTTCTGTCGATTGCCGCCGCGCTGTGGCTCAC
>Ga0111538_10011323_pt1 | contig 11837 bp, 12 predicted proteins | sample SoiMethybrSBSTD1_FD_79669 | JGI IMG/M metagenome (GOLD analysis project Ga0111538, IMG submission 79669) | Bulk soil microbial communities from a Populus tree surrounding site in Tennessee, USA - Soil MetaG P. TD hybrid SBSTD1 (version 2)... | ecosystem: Environmental > Terrestrial > Soil >...
GACCGGTATCTGTTCGGAAAGATGTTTCTCGATATACGAGTTGACGATCCGCTCATGCCAACCCGGGAGGCCGCCTCGCACCGGCGCTTCGACTGGCCGGATCCCGGCGTTGAGACGCACGAGCTCGTGCGCGAGGACGACACCGAGAGCCTCGAAATAGAGACGATTGTCGGAGCCGGCGTTCTCGATCTGCTTGCGCAGCTTCACTGCCGTGTCCCACAGCGTCGTGTCCTCGAAGAACGACCGCGGGCTCAGAGCTGTGTCCACCGCGCCGGCCTGAGACAGCGCCGGCATCTTGGCGGGGTCGAGATAGAAATACACAACGCGGGTGAGCGCGCGCGGCTCCTGCCAGTCGGAGTATTCGTGGCCGGCCGGTACGAAGAGGAGCTTGCGCTTGAAATCTCGCAGTGTGGACCGGGGCAAGCCTTCGACCAACGTCTCACCCTCGCGCCGTTCGCCTTGCTCATAGACGGCGAGCAGATGACGAGACCCGTGAAAGCGATACTCGGTCCTTTCGGGTCTCGTGGCTTGCACGATCTCGGCTGTCATGCCGTCCCAACTCACGGCGCGACGCTTCACCGCATCGGCCGGAACGATCTCAACCGTGCGCTCCAGCGCATCGGGAGCACGGCGATCGTGCAGCGGTCGAAGCCAACGATCGGCGCGGTCGTGCTGGCCTTCGCCCAGCCGCCGGTCAGACCTCAGCAGCAGGGCGGCATGTGGAGGCTTCGAAGGATTGCGATCGAAAGGACGGTACGATGGCAAATTCGTTGATGGCGCGTTCGTCAACATCGGTCCCACCTATGATATTCGAGACGTTGGATCCGCGCCGCCGGGTGTCCCGTTGGCTGTCTCCAACTTGCACTCAAGGTAGGTCGACCGAGGGGAAAGGCTCCATTCTACGGAGGTTGGCTCGGGCGTCGAATTGGTTTGAGAGGGGTATACTTTGGTTTAGGAGGGGTCGAAGCGTGGTCAATGACGAAGCTGCCGACGCATCAGATAGGCGGAAAATTCCTGCCTATTTCCGGCCATCCCGCTGCAGGGCCTTGTCGAGGTATTTGATGAGTGTCGGGCCGTCGAACGGCTTGATCAGAAAGCAAACCGCTCCCGCATCCAGCGCCCGCTTTCGGGCCGTCTCCTCGGGGAAGGCGGTAATGAAAATGATCGGGAGCTCGCGCCCTTGGGCTCGCAGCAGGCTTTGCAGCTCGAGGCCGCTCATCCCCGGCATCTGAACGTCTGCGATCAGACACGAGGTGTCGTTCACTTGCGACGAGTCCAGGAACTCGCGGGCCGACGCAAAGGGATATGCGATATATCCCAGCGATCTGACCAGCCTGTTGGCCGCGGCGCGGACGGACGCATCATCATCGATGATCGAGATCACCGGAACTCGGGGCAAATCAGCTCATCCTATTCTTAGCTTGCTTGCAGAGAACAACGCGTCGCCCGCCCGCACCATGCTCCGCAACACAGCGGGGGAAAATCATACTTAGGTTTTGCTGCACTACGGCTTGGTACGGCGGATCCCGAGCATTTCGGCCATTCTGACCAGATCGGCCAGCGATCTCGCGCCCATTTTTCGCATGAGGTGCCCCCGGTGAATCTTGACGGTAATCTCCGCTAGCCCGATCTCGGCAGCAATTTGCTTGTTCATGAGCCCGGACGCGACCAGGGCGAACACGTCCCGCTCGCGCGTGGTCAATGTCTCAAACACGGCCCGGAGCTCCGCGACGGCCTTTTGGTCCTTGCGCCTGGTGCGATCACGCTCGATCGCGGTCGCAACGGCGTCGAGTATGTCCTGATCGCGAAACGGCTTGGTCAGGAAATCGATCGCTCCCGCCTTCATGGCCTTTACCGTCATGGGGATATCGCCATGGCCGGTCATGAAGATGATGGGAATTTGAATATCCGCCTTGGCGAGCTCAGCCTGAAAGTCCAGGCCGCTCGGTCCCGGCAGTCTGATGTCAAGGACCAGGCAACTGGCGACATCCGGCAGTTCGCTCTCCAACAGCTCCCGCGCCGACCCGAACACTTCGGCGCGCAAACCCACCGACCGGAACAGGTTGGCGAGCGCCTGGCGCATCGACGGATCGTCGTCGACCACGAAGACGATCGGTTCAGTTTCAAGCGCCTCGGTCATGATCTGCAATCGTCCTCAGCCGCCGGGAGAGCGGCGCCAACGGCGGCTCCAAACATGGAAATCGCCCCTGGTCCAAGCCGCCGCCCTATCGACGAGGACCAGACACCCTCGGATAACACTCCCTGACACCGCGGCGAGGGCAAGGCAATCACGACGCCGCCTCCCGTGCGGAGGGAAGGACGAACGCAAAGGTCATACCCGGCCCAACGTTGGGCGATGCCCATATTCGTCCCCCATGCGCCTCGATGATCGAACGGGAGATCGACAATCCCATTCCCATCCCGTTGGATTTGGTGGTGAAGAAGGGGTTTGACGTTGACGACCCGCACCATTGTGATGGCTTGGCGCACGAATTCTGGATGAGCGGTGAAATGCTGCGCGAAGTCTCGGACGCCCCGGGCCTTGAGGTCATCAAGGGCCGATTGGACCTGGGAAAAATCGTCCTCCCAGATCGATACTCCTGCAGTCTGGAAAATGTTCCGATATCTGCGCTCGCTCTCGCGCAGCTCGGCGTCGGCTCGCTTACGTACCGTGACGTCGTTGTTGGTCTCCATCGTGGCGAACGGCCGTCCCCGTTCGTCCCGGCCACCGCGCCGGGCTTGTACGTCAGATTATTTGCCCGCGGCCTTTCTCAGGGCTTCATTGATTCGCTCCTGCCAACCCGGGCCGCCGTCCTGGAAATGATCGAGAACGTCCCGATCAATACGCAAAGAGACGAGCTCTTTGGCGTTCGGGATCGCAGGGCGTTTCGGAGCCGGCTCCTCCAACGGCTTGGTCGTTGCCGCCTTAAACGCGGCTTCGGCCGCCTGCAGCGGGTCCTTTATTCTTCTTGATCTGTCGATAGCCATTCATCTCCTCCTGGGCAAATCGGCACTTGAGCCAACGGGTTTCCAAGCCTCCGAGACCTGTACCACGGTCCACCCAATTTCAAGCGCGCGAGGCGGCACTCCTGCAATGCGTGGCAAGGCGCGGCTGCTGGTCGGGACTTCTCCTTTAAGCCATCCGGCTATTTGTGCAATTAGGCAACAATCCCCGCAAAAACCGGCAAGCCGCTGTTTTGAAGGTCGACTAACAAAGGAGGTGCAGGGGCGCGTGGCAGATTGAAGCGAGCCGGTCGATGCAACCAATTTCAACCACCTTTGATCGCGAGTCGAAAGCCCCTGCCGCCTCTCGCAATCGTCCCAGCGATAAACAAGTCAGAACGCTTGAGCCGACCGTCGGACCGGCGATGCTGGCAGCGATGCCGCGGCTTCGCGCTTTCGCCATTTCGCTTTGCCGGAATGGCGACCACGCCGACGACCTTGTTCAGGACACGCTGCTTCGCGCCTGCGCAAACATCATGTCGTTCACGCCGGGCACCAATATGCTCGCTTGGCTCTGCACGATCATGAAGAATCACTTCTTCTCGGAATGCCGCAGGCGTCGCAAACCGTTCGAGTCCATCGAGGACCACGCCGACAGCGTCGTCTCGAAGCCTGCGCAATTCGCGCATGCGGAATGCGACGAGCTCTGGACGGCCCTGGACAAGCTCGAGCCCAGGCAGCGCGAGGTGCTCATCATGATCGGAGCTTCGGGCCTTTCCTATGACGAGGCAGCGAAGATATGCGGATGCCCGACCGGCACGATCAAGAGCCGGGTGAATCGAGCCCGAGCGGAACTCGCGCAACTCCTGTCGATCGAGGGCCCGGAAGATTTCGAAGAAGATCGCGTCATCGCCGCCGTTGTCGCCGGCGGAGACCGCGTGGCGATGAGAGCGTAATCGAGGATGGCTCACGCCCGCCTCGTCGTGGTTGCGCACCTTCGATTTCCGCGCCGGCGACGTCGGCGTCGTGCCCTTCGACACGGGGCATTACGTCGAGAATACCGGCACGACGCCGTTGCGATTTATCGAGGTGTTCAAGAGCAGCTACTTCGCCGATGTCTCGCTGAGTACCTGGATGGCGTTGACGCCACCCGAACTCGTGACCGCGCACTTGAAACCTGATGACAAGGTGATGGCCGGGCTGCGCAAGACGAAAGCGCCCGTCGTGCCGGCCTAGACCAGCCTGAGGTGACCGACAAAAGCAATCGACGCGGCGCCAACGGATTGCCGCGCGCCGGGTGCGGCTGCTATGGGAAGAGCGAACAGCTCTCCACCCAGGCACAGGATTCCGGATCGCATCATGTCGCAGGCCCCCGAAGCTATTGTCGCAGGCAAGAAACGCCCTTTCACCGGAGCTGAATTCGTCCAGTCCCTGCGTGACGGGCGCGAGGTCTACATCTACGGCGACCGTGTAGCCGACGTCACGACGCACCCGGCCTTCCGCAACTCGGTCGCCTCCGTCGCCTTGCTCTACGACGCGCTGCACGATGCCAGCACCAAGGACGTGCTCACCGCTCCGACCGATACCGGCTCCGGCGGCTACACGCATAAGTTCTTCAAGGTTGCCCGCTCCGCCGGCGAAGTCATCGCGCAGCGCGATGCGATCGCGGCCTGGGCGCGCATCACGTATGGCTGGATGGGCCGCAGCCCCGACTACAAGGCCGCATTCCTCAATACGCTCGGCGCCAATGCCGAGTTCTACGGAAAGTTCGCCGACAACGCGCGCGCCTGGCACAAGCGAGCGCAGGAATCCGTGCTCTATCTCAATCACGCCCTCGTCAATCCGCCGATCGACCGCAACAAGCCGGTCGAGCAGGTCAAGGACGTCTACATCACCATCCAGAAGGAGACCGACGCCGGCATCTACGTCTCCGGCGCCAAGGTGGTGGCCACCAACTCGGCACTCACCCATTACAATTTCCTCGGTCAGAACATGGGCCAGGAGATCACCGACCCGAGCATGGTGGTGATGTTCATCGCGCCGATGGACACGCCCGGCATCAAGCTGATCTGCCGACCGTCCTACGAGTTCGCCGCCGCCGCCACCGGCTCGCCCTGGGATTATCCGCTCACATCGCGCTTCGACGAGAACGACGCCATCTTCGTGTTCGATAACGCATTCATTCCCTGGGAGAATGTGATCATTCATCGCGACGTGGAGCGGCTGAAGAGCTTCTATCCACGCTCGGGATTCTTCAACGGTTTCACGCTGCAGGGCTGCACCCGCCTCGCGGTCAAGCTCGATTTCATCATCGGCCTCCTCTACAAGGCGGCGCGCGCCACCGGCGTGGAGGCATTCCGCGGCGTGCAGGCTCAGATCGGCGAGGTGATCGGCTGGCGCAACCTGTTCTGGTCGCTCTCGGATGCCATGGCGTTCAATCCCGAGCCGTGGGTCAACGGCGCGGTGCTGCCCAATGTCAGGGCCTCGAGCACCTATCGTCTGTTCATGACCGAAGCCTATCCGGCGGTGCGCGCCATCGTCGAGAAGGTGATCGCCTCGGGCCTGATCTACCTGCCCTCCCATGCGCGCGACATCAAGAATCCGGAGATCAGCAAATACCTCGCGCGTTACGTCCGCGGCTCCAACGGCATCGACTACAAGGAACGCATCAAGATCATGAAGATGCTGTGGGACGCGGTCGGCACCGAGTTCGGCGCGCGGCATGAGCTCTACGAGATGAACTATTCCGGAAGCCACGAGCTGGTGCGCATTTTCCCGCTACAGCACGCGCAGGCCTCCGGCGCGCTCAAAGAAATGGAGGCGCTCGCGGAGCGGTGCATGGCCGACTACGACGAGGACGGCTGGAAGCATCCCGCCTATCGCGACGGCTCGGACATTTCGGTCCTGGACAAGGCGTAAGCCCAGGACGCTGCTCAAGTGTTGCGTTCTTGCAACGTGGGTTCGTTTGGCCAAACTCGGCTGGGACGACCCCCCGCTCCTTCTATTCGAATTTCAAACAGCCGCTTTCGCGACGCGATTCGCGTCGCGGGCCCTGCGCGCTCTCAGCGCGTTCTTAGGGCCTTCAAAACTCTTCGAGCAGGCGCCCCAGACCCGGGATCTTGTCCATGATCCCGTTCTGGCGCAACGCATGCCAGTACGTTGCCGTATTGATGGCGATCACCGGCTTCCCGAGCCACATCTCGGCCGCGGCAGCCAGCCGGACCATGCTCAGGTTGGTGCCGACCTGGATGATCGCGTCCACATCGCCGGCGCCGTTGAGCGCGATCAGCTTTTCCCGCAGCACATCAGTCGGCACCTCCGCGATCGCCGTCCAGCTCTTGCATTCCAGATAGAGGTCGCGGACGACCTCGAAGCCGGAGTCGGCAAAATAACGTGCGACCTCCTTGTTGGCGACGGGATAATAAGGGGACAGAAACGCGATCCGTTTGACCCCGCCATAGGCCTTCAGCGCCGCGGTGCACGAGTGCGATCCGATGCTCACGCCGACGCCTGACTCGCGCTCGACCTTGGCCTGGAAAGCGTCGGCTCCGGCCGCACCGCCGTAGAAGGTGACGGCGGACATGCCCATGACCAGATAGTCCGGCGAGCACGTCATGACGCTGCGGACCGCCTCCAGCACGTTCCGACCGATGAGCTCCGTGCCGGCCATGAAGGTCTCATTGCTGACCGCCTGGGCGTTCGGCGTGAAGATGCGGCTGTAGTGGTTGGTGACGCCGATCGGCCGCATCATCTCGAAATCCGGCTGGACGATGGTGTTGGTGGACGGACCCAACACGCCAAACTTGCGTCGCCAACCGAGCACGTCTCTCATCGCCGGATCGCTCCCGTAATCGTCATGCGCTGCATGTCGTGGCCGAAGGTCCCCTTGAGTGTGCGTGGCATCGACGCGAGGCGTCAAGTTTCGGCATCGGTCTTGCATTACGCTGTCGTTCGGCGCTCTGCGTAGCAAACGCAGGCCGGTCGTCAAAGCGCAGATCCTGCCCCAATTTGGCGCCCGGCACCGAGCGGTTATGATACGCGTTCACGCAGTCGGCGGTTCCCGCTGACCGCAGACGACGCGCCGCGGGGTCTCTTTTTCGCATGTCGAACGATTGCGTGATTGTTGTCGGCGCCGGACCGGTCGGTCTTACCGCGGCCCTGGCGTTGGGGCACCGCGGCATTCCCACTGTGCTGCTTGCAGCCGAACCTGAGCTCGTGATGGAGCTGCGGGGATCGACCTTCCATCCGCCGACGCTGGATCTGTTGGACGACTTTGGCGTGGTGCCCCGCATGATCGACGTGGGGCTGAAGGCGCCGACCTGGCAGTTTCGCGACCGGGAGACCGGACCGGTGGCAACCTTCGATTTATCCCTATTGGCGGGAGACACCAATCATCCCTATCGCGTGCAGTGCGAGCAGTGGAAGCTGATGCGCTTCCTCGAGGAGGAACTGCGCAAGCTGCCGGGCAGCGACATCCGCTTCAACCATGAGGTGACCTCGGTGCAGCCGGACGACGAATCGGTGACCGTGACCGCGCAGACGCCATCCGGCCCCGTGTCGCTGTCAGGCCGGTACGTGGTTGCGGCGGATGGTGCCCGCAGCGCGGTGCGCCGGTCGCTTGCCGTCGACTTCGAGGGTTTTACCTATCCGGAGCTGTTTCTGATCGCGTCCACCGACTTCCGCTTTGAAGAGAGGCTCACCGACATCGCCTACGTCAATTACATCGCCGACCCGCTCGAATGGCTGGTGCTGCTGCGGGTTCCCGACCTCTGGCGGGTTCTGGTGCCGGCACCGGAAAATTCCGACCGCGAGCAACTGCTGTCGGATGACTCGCTGCAACAGGTGCTCCAGCGCGTGGTCGCACGACCCGAGCCTTACCGGATCGCGCATCGTTCCGTCTATCATGTGCATCAGCGGGTGGCGAAGAGCTTTCGTCACGGCCGCGTCCTGCTCGCCGGCGACGCCGCTCACATCAACAATCCGCTCGGCGGAATGGGCATGAACGGCGGAATCCAGGACGCCTTCAACCTGTCCGACAAGCTCGCGCAGATATGGGCGGGAGCCGATGATCGGTTGTTGGATCGCTACGATCGGCAGCGGCGGACGGTCGCGGTCGAGGCGGTACAGCAGCAGACCAATCGGAATCACCAGATCATCAGCGAACGCGACCCGGAGACGCGGAAGAAATCGCTCGATGCCATGCGCCGGACAGCGACGGACAAGCGCTCCGCGCGGGAATATATGCTGAAGTCTTCGATGATCAGCAGCATGCGCCGTGCGGCGGAAATCGAGTGAGACTCTGCTTCGGACCCTCAGTCCTTTGCCTGATACCGAGTCTCGCGCTCCCAATAGTCGGGGAAGCCGACGATTCCCTGCAATTCAACGAAGGAAATGCTCGGGGGAGGCGTTGTCTTGGCTCCGGGGCGCATCGCCGCGAGCGTCGCCTGCATCGCCGCGATGGCCGACGACAGCAGCATCACGGGATAGAGGGCGAGCTTGTAGCCGATCTCCTGCAGTTGCGCATGCGGCAGCACCGGGGTTTTTCCGCCCGGCACAAGGTTCGCCATGCAGGGCTTGTGCATGGCGGCGCAGAAGCGTCGCATCTCGTCTTCGGTCTCGGGAGCTTCCAGGAAGATGATGTCCGCCCCCTCCGCTTCGAAGTCGCGGCAGCGCGCCAGCGCTTCGTCGAAACCGTGCGCCGCGCGCGCGTCGGTCCGCGCCATGATCAATATGTCAACGCCGGACCGCGCTTCCACGGCGGCACGGATTCTCATGCGCGCCTCGTCACGCGCGATCACCTGCTTGCCGCGGGTATGACCGCACTTCTTCGGGCTGACCTGGTCTTCGATCATCACCGCCGCAGCGCCGGCACGGGCATATTCGACCACGGTCCGCTGGACGTTCAGTGCGTTGCCGTAACCGGTGTCGCCATCGCCGATCAGCGGAATCGTCGAGGCGGCGCTGCAACAGTTGCGCAGGCTGTCCAGCATCTCGCTGAATGAGATCAGTCCGGTGTCCGGCAGGCCGAGACGGGCGGCCGAGACTGCGAAGCCGCTCATGAATGTGATCTTGTAACCTGCGTCGGCGACGAGCTTCGCCGACAGGGCATCGTAGCATCCCGGCATGATCTCCAGGTTTGGTCGAGACAGCAGGTCTCGCAATTTCTGGGCTGGGGTCACGGGTGCTTTTCTCATCGGTCGATTGCGGGAGCCGCTGGTGCGGTGGATTTGAGCTCCTGGCGTCTTTGCGCGCAGGCTCGCACAGGAACTTCAAATCAGCAAACAAGCGCGCCATGCCTCGGGCCCCGGACGCGCTGATTGCGCTGCCCGGCTATTGGAGTCCGGCAATGCCTGCCGCCTTGATCGCTGCGGCAAAGGATTCACGATCTTTCCGGAACACCGCCTCGCTCTGCTCGCCGGTAAGGCCGCCAGGGACAATACCAAGCTTGGTCAGCCGCTCGGTTACTTCAGGCGACTTGGCCAGCGCGGTGATCTCGCTTCTGATTGCCGTGATGATCGGCTCCGGCGTTCCGGTCGGGGCGAGAAAGCCATTCCAGGACGAGAATTCGAAACCCGGCAGCGTCTCGGACACCGACGGGATGTCCGGCGCCGCTGCCAAGCGGTGGGCCGTGCCGACCGCGATCAGCCGGATGCGGTCGCTGGCGATGTGCGGCAGCAACTCCGATGCGTTGCCGAAATAGAAGTCGACCTGGCCGGACATGACATCGGAGACTGCCTGCGGCCCGCCCTTGGACGGCACCATGACCAGATCGATGCCTGCACGCGCAAACAGCAGCACCGGCGCAAGATGGCTGATGTTCTGCGTACCTGCGACCGTGAAATTCAGCTTGCCTGGGCTGGCCTTCGCGTAAGCGAGGAACTCCGGCAGCGTCTTGACGGGCAACTCGCGCTTGATCGCGATCATCTGTGCGCCGGTGCCGACATTGGTGATCGGCACCAGCTGTTTTTCCGGGTTGAAGTTGAGCTTCTGCAGCTGTGGCGTCAGGGTGATCATCGAGGAGGCGGCGAACAGGAGGGTGTAGCCGTCAGGCGCGGCCGCCGCCACCAGTCCCGTGCCGAGCGCCCCGCCTGCGCTGGGGCGATTTTCCACCACGAAAGTCTGGCCCAATTTCGCCGACAGATGCTGCGCGCCCAGCCGCGCCATCATGTCGGTGTTGCCGCCGGCCGCGAACGGCACGACCACGGTCACCGGCCTGCTCGGCCAGTCCGCCGCGCGCAGCGGCGCAGCCGTCGACAGCAAAACCGCGACGGCCGGCAAGATCAGAAGCGTTCGACGATGCATTTCATTCCCCAATCCATGTTGCTGACGCCGACTTTGAAAGCGTCAGTCACGAAAAGCAGGTTTCATGCCGTATCTGTTGCCGCCGGCAAAAAAAACTACGTGAGGATCGTGCGCCGCACAAGGTTCCGCCGCCACATGACGCACGCGCCGGAGCGTGGACGCGACCCCGCTACTTGCCCAGGATCGCCGACACCATGGCGCGCGGGTCGCGGCTCGGCCAGCGGCCGGTTTCCACCGCATGCAGGAAATCGGCGACATGCTGGTTGAACGCCCCCGGCTCCTCCAGGTTGATGGTATGGCCGGTATTCGGCATCACCACGAGCCCGGCGGTCGGGATCGTGCGCTTCATCAGCAGCGCGGGCTCCAGGCATGGCCAGTCCTCGTCCCCCGTCATGATCAGCGTCGGCACGGTGATGGTCTTCATGCGATCGACCAGATCGAACAGCGACGGCCGGCGCTTCTGCACGCCACGCATGGTCAGCGCCGCACCGCGGCTCGAATTTCCGGCGAGCTGATCGGCGAATTCCTGCCAGCCGCGCGGGTCCTTGTTCTGGAACTGGACGCGCGACGGCGCGAGCGCATAGGCCATCGCCGCCTTGCTCATCCCGACCTCCTCGAAGCGCCGGGCGGCGGCCTCGGTTTCCTCCATGAATTGCGCACGCTTGTCGGCGGTCGCGCCATAGCCGCAGCCGCCAATGACCAGCGACAGCGCGCGTTCAGGATAGGTGAAGCCGAAGTGCAGGGTGGCAAATCCGCCCATCGACAGACCCACGATGTGGGCCTTGTCGATCTTCAAAGCGTCCAAGACGGATTTGAGGTCGTCGCGGGCGCGCTCCTGCGAGTATTTCTCAACGTCTTCCGGCACGTCGGACGGCGTGAACCCGCGCGCGTTGTAGGCGATGCAGCGGTAGCGGCGTCCGAAATAGCGCAGCTGCGACTCCCAAGAACGGTAGTCGCCCGCGAACTCGTGAACGAAGACGAGCGGGATGCCGCTCCCGACCTCCTCGTAGAAAAGCTTCACGCCGTCGTCGGTGGTCAGATGAGGCATCGCATGTCTCCGCAGCCTGATGGAGGAAATTTCAGATCGACCCCGCACGCGACGAGGCGCCCGCGTCAAGCGTGATGACCACGCCGCTGGTGTTGCTGGATTTCGGCGACGCCAGGAAGGCGACCATGGCGGCGATCTCGGCCGGGTCTCCGACACCGCCACGCGGCAGGGACTTGAACAACTCGGGCCAACGCGAGGGATCGCCGAACCGCTCTTGCGCCCGCTTGCCCGCGAGAGCCACCACCCGATCGGTCGCCGTGGGACCGGGACTGACCCCGATCACCCGGATGCCGTCGCGCACGCTGCCGCTTCCGAGCGATTCCGTGAAGGCAACAAGCCCGGCATTGCCGGCAACCCCGCAGATATAATCCGGGTCATTGGAGCGCGCCGCATTGCCGATGATATTGATGATGGCGCCGCCGCCGCGCGCCTTCATGAGCGGATAGAAGGCGCGCGTCATGTTGATGGTGCCGAGCACCTTCAAATCCCAGGCCGTGCGCCATCGGGCCTCGTCGACTTCGAACAATGTGCCGCCGGGAATGGC
>Ga0111538_10011324_pt1 | contig 11837 bp, 9 predicted proteins | sample SoiMethybrSBSTD1_FD_79669 | JGI IMG/M metagenome (GOLD analysis project Ga0111538, IMG submission 79669) | Bulk soil microbial communities from a Populus tree surrounding site in Tennessee, USA - Soil MetaG P. TD hybrid SBSTD1 (version 2)... | ecosystem: Environmental > Terrestrial > Soil > Tree...
AGCGGTGGCGAAGCGCGCGTTTCAGGGATTCGCCACGAGTCTTGCCGTCGCCGGCATGCTGTCGCTTGGCGTCGGCGCTGATGCCGCCGAGCTGAAGGTGATTTCCGCTGGCGCCGTGCGCGGCGTGATCGGCGGCATGATCGACGACTATGCGCGCCTGAGCGGCCACACGTTCAAGTTCACGGTCGGCTCGACCGGCCGCCTGCGCGAGATCATTGCATCCGGTGAGCCTGCCGACCTCATCATCGCGGCCGCGCCGCTGATGGCCGAGCTCGAGGCGACCGGCAGGATGATGCCCGCAAGCCGCGTCGACATCGGCCGTATCGGCCTGGGCGTGGTCATTCGCGAGGGCGCCGCGCCGCCCGACGTCTCGACCCCGGAAGCCCTCCGACAGGCGCTCGTGAACGCGAAATCGATTGCCTATACGGATCCGAAGTTGGGCGGCACGTCCTATGTCCACCTGATGAAAATCGCTGACACGTTCGGCATCACCGAGATCGTGGCCGGCAAGGGCGTGCACGCGACCGGCGGCAACGATGCCGCCGCCAAGGTCGCGGCCGGCCAGGCCGAGCTGGCGATCGTCCTGATCAGTGAGATTCACGCCAAGGACGGCGCAAAGCTGCTGGCGCCGCTGCCGGAGCCGTTGCAGCTCTGGACCATCTACTCCGCCGCCATTCCGGCCAGCAGCGCCGAGCCCGACCACGCGCGGGCGCTCATTGCGGCGCTCACCGCGCCGGCGATGCGCCCGCGTTGGATCGCGGCCGGGTGGCAGCCGGCGGAGTAGGGACACGTCGTGGTTCGACGCGCCGGAAGCGCCGACCTGCCGCGGGCGAATAGCGAATGGCGAATGGCGAATAGGGACGGGAGCAGCGAAATCTATTCGCTATTCGCTATTCGCTATTCGCCTTTTGGCGTCAGACCTTCTTGCGACCGCCGCCGCCGCGCATGCTCTTCTCCAGAATCTCGATGTTGTTCTGGATGTACGGGTTGGTCGGGTCCCGCCCCAGCGCCTCGGTGAACTTGGCGCGGGCGCGCACATAGTCGCCGCGCAGCATGTACGAGAAGCCCTGGTTGTTGAGAATCTCCGGCGTGGCGCCGACGATGGCGATGGCGGAGGAATAGGCGCGGTCGGCGAGATCGAAGCGCTTGAGCCGGTCGTAGGAGGCGGCGAGGCCGATCCAGGCCTCGGCCTTGCGCTGGGCCGGAACATTGTCGTGCTCGACCACGCGCCGGAAATGCTTTTCGGCGAGGCCGTAGTTGCCCTCGTGGAAGTGGCGCTTGCCCATCCACAGGTCGTCGAGAGGGTCTTCGGTGCCGGTGCCGGGGCCGAGCGACTCGGCCGGGGCGCGCCGTGGGATCGGCGCGAACGCGGTGCCGGTCACGTCGGTGGGCTTCGCGTCGGTCGTCGTCACCACCTTCGGATCGGGGCTTTTCGGGTCTGCCGTGAGGTCGGCCGCCTGCGCGTCGGTTGCCGCAGCGGCAGGTCCTGCAGCGGCAGCCGCCTCGGCCGCCTCCGGCGAGTTCACCGGGCGCACGTAGACGCTGCTGCTCTTGATTGCGGATTCGCACCCGGCCAGCCAGACCAGGCAGGCAGCCGCCAACAGTGCCCGAGATACACCACGACGCATACGCGTGCCCCCCGGCACCGCTGAACAGATTCCGGAAGGAGCGTACCGGAGGATGGTTAACGGATTGTCGCTGCAGGCGGTTTTGCCGCCACGGCGGGTCACTGGACGCCGTATTTGAACCGCACATAGACCGGCAGCATGATCACAATGATGATCACCGGGAAAATACATATGATGAGCGGGACCGACAGCTTGGCCGGCAGCGCGTAGGCCTTTTCCTCGGCAATCGACATGCGTTTGTGGCGCATGTCGTCGCTATAAACCCGCAGCGCGTCGGTCAAGCTCGATCCGAGCTCCTCGGATTGCTGCAGCAGGGTGGCGAACGAGCGCGCCTCTTCCAGGCCGAGCCGGTCGGCGAGGTGCTCGAGCGCCTCGCTCATGGTGCGGCCGGCGCGCATCTCCAGGGTGGTCATGTAGATGTTCTGGCTCAGCGAGCGGTAGCTGTCGGCCAGCTCGCGGCCGACGCGGTCGAGCGCGGCTTCGATACTCAGGCCGGCGTCGGCGCAGACCACCAGCAGGTCCATGAAATCCGGAAAGCCCATGCGGTGCTCTTCAGTGCGCCCGGCAATGCGGCGACTGAGATAGACCGACGGGCTCATGTAGCCGCCGATGCCGGCGATCCACACGGCCGGCCAGAACCACGATTCGTCGAACATGAAGGGCGCCACGAAGACGCCGACGATCGCCATCACGGTCGCCATGCCGATGCGCGCCAGGAAATAGTAGGCGCCGGCGCGCGCATCGAGGAAGCCGGCCTGGATCAGTTTCTTGCGCAGCTGCTTGATCTCGCCTTCGCCCGAAGAGGAGAAGTGCTGGTTGGCATAGTCGATAAGGTGTTGCGTCGCCTTGATGCTGGCATGGCGCAGCGAGCGCGAGTTGTTGTCGCTTGACGCCGGCGCATCTACGCTCAGACCGGCGGCACGCCGCTTCACGTCGGCGCGCACGCGCACCGTCGCCATGGCGCCGAACGCCACCATGGCGGTGGCGGCGAACACCAGCGCGCTGATCATCAGCGTCGGGTCGTCGAAGGGAACGAGATCGAACAGGGCGTCCATGGCGTCAAATCTTGAAGCTGACCATGCGGTACATGACGTAGTTGCCCGCCAGCATCCAGGCGCCGGCGCCGGCGAGCGCGTACTTGGTGAAGTCGACGTGCCAGACGCTGGTGTAGAAGTCGGGGGCGATCGTCCGGAGAATGACGAACAGCACGATCGGCACCGACGACAGCAGGATGGCGGAGAAACGGCCTTCCGCCGCCAGCGCCTTCACCTTGCGTCGCATCTTGAAGCGCAGCCGGATCACGGCGGACAGGTTTTGCAGAATCTCGCTGAGCTTGCCGCCGGTCGTGGCCTGAATGGCGACGGCCGTGACGAACAGCGGCAGATCTTCCTGGCCGACGCGGAAGTAGAGATTGCGCATCGCGCCTTCGAGGTCGGCGCCGTAGGTGATCTCGTCGGCGACGATACCGAACTCGGTGCCGACCGGGTCGGGCATTTCGCGGGCGACCATCTGGATCGCCACCGGCACCGGATGGCCGGCGCGCAGGCTGCGCACGATGATGTCGAGCGCGTCGGGAAAATAGGCGCCGAACTTCTTGTGCCGGCGGCCGCGCATCACGCGGAGCGCCACGAAGGGCAGGAGGACGCTGCAGCCCGCCGCCACCATGGCGGCCTCGCCGAGGTCCTCGCGGTACCACCAGGTAAACCCGAACACGGCGACCGACACGGCAGCGCAGAGCAGCAGGAACTTGGTCAGCCCCATGGTCAGGCCGGACTGCAGGATGAGCCGGTTGAGCGACAGGATGGGCAGCCTGTAGAGGCCGGTGGCGGTCAGCCCGCGCTCGCGCCGCAGCTGCACCAGGATGCTCTCGCGGTCGGGCTGACCGTCCATGAGGCGCAGCCGGCGGTTGATCTTGCTGCGGTACGAGTTGGCCGAGAAGAAGATGAGATAGAACGCCTCGAAGGCCAGGATCGCCGAGCCGGCCACCAGCGCGTAGACGATATAGGGCGTGTCGAATTCCATGGCGATCACAGCGGCTTGGAGGGGTCGAAATAGCTGCCCGGGATATTGATGCCGCGGGCGACGAGATCGGCCAGGAAGCGCGGGCGCACGCCGGTGGCCTGGAAGTGCCCTTCCACCGTGCCGTCGGCAGCAGTGCCGGTGCGCACGAACTTGTAGATCTCCTGCATCTGGATGGTGTCGCCTTCCAGGCCGGTGATCTCGGCAACGCTGGTGACCTTGCGCTTGCCGTCGGACAGACGCTGAAGCTGCACGATCATGCGAACGGCGGCGCCGATCTGGCCGCGGATCGACGCCACCGTCATCGGCAGGCCGGCCATGCCGATCATCTGCTCGAGGCGTGAAATGGCGTCGCGCGGCGTGTTGGCGTGAATCGTCGCCATCGACCCTTCGTGGCCGGTATTCATGGCCTGCAGCATGTCGAACGCTTCCTCGCCGCGGCACTCGCCGAGGATGACGCGGTCGGGGCGCATGCGCAGCGCGTTCTTGACCAGCTCGCGCTGGCGAATTTCGCCCTTGCCTTCGACGTTGGGCGGACGCGTCTCCATGCGGCCGACGTGTGGTTGCTGCAGTTGCAGCTCGGCGGCATCCTCGATCGTGACCAGACGCTCCTTGTCGGAAATGAACGCCGACAGGGCATTGAGCATGGTGGTCTTGCCCGAGCCGGTGCCGCCCGAGATAATGGTGGTGACGCGGGCACGAACCGCAGCGGCGAGCACTTCCGCCATGGGCGGGCGCAGCGCCCCGACGTCGACCAGCTTGTTGAGGTTGTAAGGCTTCTTCGAGAATTTGCGGATCGACACCAGCGGCCCGTCGACTGCGATTGGCCGCACCGCGATATTGATACGCGAGCCGTCGAGCAGGCGGGCGTCGCACAGCGGCTGCGTTTCGTCGACGCGCCGGCCCACCGCCGACACGATCTTGTTGACGATGCGGATGAGGTGCGCCTCGTCCTTGAACCGCACCAGTGTCGGCTCGAGGATGCCGGCGCGCTCGACGTAGACGCATTCGTGGCCGTTGATCAGGATGTCGTTGACGGTCGGATCCTTGAGCAGCGGCTCGATTGGCCCGAGGCCCGTCATCTCGTCGAGGATCTCGTCGACGAAGCTTTCGAGCTCCTGCGCATTGAGCGCCAGCCGCTCGGTCAGAACATATTGCGCCACCAGCCCGTGCACGTGACGGCGGATCTCGTCCTCCGGCATCTTTTCCAGCACCGACAGGTTGATTTCCTCGATCAGCCGCCGGTGCAGGCGGACCTTGGCGTCGAGCAGCTTTTCGCTCAGCAGCCGGTTGGCGACCACGGCCGGATCGGCCGCCGGCTCGGCCGGCGCCGGCGATGGCGCAACGGCGACGGCGGCGCCTTCTGCCGCGACCGGCTCGAACTCCGGCGCCAGTGCGGCGGCCGGAGCCAGGCTCGGGGACTCGACGCGTCGTACGGTGAAACGCCCCAACATGGTTTGCCTCAATGGGTCCGTATCGTTTCGTTCAAGCGGCTCACCGCGCCGGCGCCAGGCTGCGCGCGCGTTCGGCCGTGGCCGCCTTGCGCTGCGCCGCCGCGTGCGGCTCGATGAGCTTCTTGAGCTCGGTGGTGACAGGGTTGCGCGGCTTCACCTCTTCGAGCGGGACGCCGCGGTCGATCGCTTCGCGCACCAGCGCGTAATTGTTGGGAATGGTGCCGGCGAGCGCGCCGCCGAGCGCCTGCTTGAGATCGGTGCGCCGCAGGCCGGGTCCGAACATGCGCTGTTCGAAGCGGTTGACGATGACCTGCGGCTGGACGTCCTCGCCGAGCCGCTCCTTGATGGCGCCGACCAGGTTTTGGGCATAGCGCAGGCCGGGCACCGTCGACTCGGTGACGATGAACAGCTTGTTCGAGCCGATCAGCACGTTGTCGGTCCACGAGAACCAGGTGCGCGGCGTGTCGATGACGACGTGGTCGAACCGGGTCGACACGAGGTCGAGGAGCCGCGTCACCACGTTGGGATCGAACGAGCGCATTTCCGCCGGCCGGTGCGGCGCCGCGATGACGGCGAGGCCGGACGAATGGTGCGACAGCATGACTTCGAGCAGTTGGCCGTCGAGCCGTTCCGGGCGCGGCTCGATCTCGCCCAGGTCGAGCCGCGGCTCGATGTCGAGATAGTCGGCGCAGGCGCCGTGCTGGAAATCGAGGTCGACCAAGCAGGTCGATGCACCGCTGCGCTGGCCGCTGCGCAGGAGCAGGAGGGCGGTCTGGATCGCCAACGTGCTCACGCCGACCCCGCCTGCCGCCGGCAGGAACGTGTAGATTTGCGCTTCCTTGATGTCGTCGCCGTTCGCCTGCTGCGCCACCCGGGCGCACGCGCGCACCAGATCGATGGGCGCCACCGGCTTGATCAGGAAATCGGCAACGCGCACCTGCAACAGCTGGCGCGCCAGCGTTTCGTTGAATGACTGCGTCACGACGATGAGCGGCGGCCGGCCGCCCAGCCGCGCCACCAGCCGCTGCAGGGCCGGGAAATCCTCGGCCCGCGTCGAATCGATATCGGCGACCACCACGGCCGCATCGGAAAAATCGACCGCGCCGTGGTCGGCGATGCCGCCGTTGGCGACGCTGAGCTCGATGCCGCCGGAACTGCCGAACGTGGCGCGCACCGACTGCGCGAATTCGCCCTCGGTGGTCAGCACGACCACCTTGGTCTTCGCGGCCTGCGATGAACCGTTCAACATGACGCGCTCACAATCATCCTGTCCGCCGCGGATGCCCCGTGGCTGCCCAAGATACCGAATTCGCGTCGCAGACCTCGCGGCCGGCGACGCCTCCCGTTTGGCCGGCCGTTCGACCGTGCCGTGTTATGTCGTCCACGCCCCAATCGCGGCGCTCAATTCGAGCCCCCGCTCGACACGATGGTGGTGGTCGAGGTGGTCGAAAGCGGCGTGGTCTTGTTCGTCCGATAGCGCTCCATGGCGCGCTGCATGCGCTCGCCGTCCGCTTCCATGCGGCGGTTGGCGGCCACGCGCGGCCACGGATCGATGATTTGGACGGCCTTGTTGCCTTCCGTTGCGTCACCCGCCTGGAAGGCGACGGTGTCGCGGCGGTCCCAGTAGACGTCGGCACAGCCGCCGAGCAGAGCGGCGGCGGCCAGCACCGCGGCGACCGGCAGGGTTTTGACGATGCGCCTCATCACGATGCTCCCTTGGGCAGGTCGAGGATGTGGCCGGTGGGCTTGAACGTGCGCGCCGCCGGCACCTCTTCGCGCACCTGACTCGGCGTCAGCTCCAGCCGCCCCTTCAGGAACACGTCGGTGTCGTTGCCCGCCACCACATTGTCGACCGGAGTCTTCAGCTCGTCGCCCGGCCGCGCCGGCTGCACCAGGTGCGGCGTCACGATGATGGCCAGGTCGGTTTCCTTCTTCTGGTAGGAGCTGCTGCGCAGCAGCGCCCCGAGCACCGGCACGTCGCCGAGCCATGGGAACTGGCTCTGGTCGGCCGTCGTGATGGTCTGCAGCAGGCCAGCGATGGCGAAGCTCTGGCCGTCGCGCAGCTCGATCGTCGTGTTGGCGCGGCGCACCGTCAGGCTCGGGATGCTTAGTCCACCGATCTGGATGGTGGTGCTCGGATCCATCTGGCTGACTTCCGGCTCGATCTTGAGGTTGATCACGCCGCTGTCACGCACCGTGGGCGTGAACGCGAGGCCGACGCCGAACTTCTTCCACTCGACCGTGATGGTGTTGTTGGTGTTGGCGATCGGGATCGGGAACTCGCCGCCGGCCAGGAAGCTCGCGGTATCGCCGGACAGCGCGATCAGGTTCGGCTCGGCCAGGCGGCGCACCAGGCCCTTGGCTTCCAGGGCCTGGATCATGGCGTCGACCTGGACGCCGTTGCCGATGATGTGGCCGACGGCGACCCCGAACGGCGTGCTGCCGCTGGCGAGTGCCGCCCCTCCGCCGCCGGTAACGAAAGCGCCGGTCGCGGCGACGGCATTCTTGGCCACCACGTTCCAATTGATGCCGAGCTCACGGCCGGCATTGCGCGAGGCTTCGACGAAGCGCACCTCGAGCATCACCTGCTGCGGCTGCATGACCCGGATCGAGTTGATGACCTCGGCGGCAAACCCCTTGGCGATGCTCACCGCCTTGTCGGCGGTGACGGCGTCGGGAGAGCTGCCGGACAGCATGATCCGGCCGTTGATCGAAGCCACGCGGAAGCGGGCATCGGGGAAGCGCTCGCGCAGCTCGGTGGCGAGCACCGACGTGTCGTGCGTCACCTCGACGTCGAACACCCCGACCAGCGACTTGTTGTCGCCGTAGATCGATACGCGGGTGGTGCCGATCTTCTTGCCCAGGATGGAAAGCGAGCGGTCGGTCAGCGGGACGACGTCGGCGACCTCGGGATCGCTGACGATGACGTTGCCGAAACTCTTGTCGGTGCGAACGGTTTCCGACTTGCCGCCGACCAGGCGGACGGCTGCCGAGCGCTTGGCGGCACCGATCTGGATTTGCGCATCGTCGGCCCGCACGCTGCCGAGCGGCATCAATCCCGCAAGCGCGATGATCAGCGCCAGGCGTCCGCAGCCTGCCGCGCGCAGCGTTTCCCGGCCTTTGCCAAAGTGTTTCACGCGTGTCCCCCAAAAATCCCCAAGTCTATTGTTTCGCCTCTTCCGCCCCGTTCGCCCGGCGCCCGTTCGCCCCCTCGGCCGGCACGTTGTATTCCTGCCCCTTGCCGGCGCGCGTCACCGTGACGGTGATCAGCGACGATTTCGTCTCGACCTGGATCGGGCGTGCCGTCAGGTAAGGGCTGTCGAGGTCCATCACGGTCACCCGGCGCGCGCCTTCCACCGTCTGCTCGCCGGCCTTACGCAGGGCGAGCGAGAGGGCGCCGATGGAGCCGGCGAGCGAGAGCCGCTGCGCCGCTCCCGTGTCCACCTCCAGCGTCACCGCGCGGGCGACGGTGGGCTTGTCGGCGGCATCGTCCGCGATCTGGTCGATCGCCAGCACGCGGATGTTCTGCAGCACGAGATCGTTGCTGCCGGGCGCCTTGTCGGATTGCCGCGTCACCAGCACGTCGACGTGATCGCCGGGCAGCACGAAGCCGGCGACGCCGTCCACGTCGTTGACACGGATGGTGACCGCCTTCATGCCGTCCTGGATGATCGCCGACAGCGTGCTCTTCTGCCCCGGCCCGGTGATCTTCGAGGCCAGGATCGGCTCGTTCGGCTCGATCGAGGACAGCACCATGCGCCTGCCCGGCGCCAGCAGCTCGGAGATCGAGGTGAAGGTTCCGCCCGGGATCGCGCCTTCCGGCCACGCCACTTCGCGCAGGATCTGCGGCGTGAGCGGGGCGCCGAAGCGCAGCGGCGCGGCGGCCACGACCACGTTCTTGGTCACGACCTGGACCTTCGGGCGCTCCATCGATTTCATGCGCAGCTCGGCCTGGTGATTGAGCCAAGCCTGGGCCACGAATACGGCGAGCAGCCCGAAGAGGGCCGCCGACGCCATCATGACAATCGTACTGGTACGCACCGAAATTCGCCTCGCAAGCAGGCCTGAGAATGGTTGCTTTCGCAAAGGTCACAATGGGTTCGAGTATTGAATTCTTCCTGAAGCCGAGCGCAGCGCTGGAATTATGTTCAACGGGGTGTGAACAACTATGGCTTACGGAGTGTTAAGCACGGCGGCGACGAATTTCGCGTCGCGAACAAGCGCAGCTAACCGCAACCCGATGGCTACGTGCTTTTCGCGATTGGCCGCCTTGCTGCGCCGGCGCTAGGCTTGCCGCGTGCGCGGTCGGGGCCTTGCAAATTTCCTAAAAACCGCGCGCAAGTTGATGAAATACCCGCCGACTTTTGCGACCGAATTTCAAAACTTCGGAATGATCTTTACGCCGCAGCCATTCTGAACGCGGTGTTCCCATGTTGACAGCTCGTTTCCTCCAAGATCGACGAGGCGTCGTCGTCCCGATTTTTGCGCTCATGGTGACGGCCATTTTCGGCTTCGTCGGCGCCGCGATCGACTACAGCCGCGCCAGCGCCACCCGCGTGGCGCTGCAGGCGGCGCTCGATTCCACCGCGCTCATGCTGTCGAAGGAGGTCGATCCGGCGCATCCGGAAAACCTACCGGCCAAGGCCGAGAAGTATTTCCGCACAATGTTCACCCGCAAGGACGCCCATGTCGACAGCGTCAACGCCGTGCTCGGGAACCCGCAACAGGGCGAATTCACCCTGACGGTGACGGCCGCCGCCACCATCAACACCACGGTGGCCCGCGTCATCGGCCAGAAGGAGATGAACATCGGATCGACCGGCATCGTGCGCTGGGGCATCAAGCGGCTGGAGCTCGCGCTCGCCCTCGACAACACCGGATCGATGGCGCAAAGCGGCAAGATGGACGCGCTGAAGACCTCCGTGCACAATATGCTTGATACGCTGCAGAAGGCCGCCAAGAAGCCTGACGACGTCAAGGTCGCCATCATCCCGTTCGACACCAAGGTCAACGTCGGCGCCAGCAACATCAGCCAGACCTACGTCGACTTCAACTTCAACAACATCAACAAGAACACGTGGAACGGCTGCGTCATCGACCGTGCCAAGAACTACGACGTGCAGGACACGGCGCCGGTGCAAGGCAATTCAGGCACGCTCTTTCCCGCCGCCACCTGCTCGGGCCTTGTCGAGGCGATCCCCCTCACCAACGATTGGGCGACGTTGAACGCCAGGGTCGACCAGATGAACCCGGCCGGGAACACCAACGTCACCATCGGGTTGGTGTGGGCCTGGCACGCCTTGACGAACACCCAGCCGTTCACGCAGGCATCCGATCCGCAGCCCGATCTCGACAAGGTGATCATTCTGCTGACCGACGGCACGAACACCCAGAACCGCTTTACCAAGACCACGTCTTTGATCGACCAGCGGACCGAGTTGGTGTGCGCCAACCTCAAAAACACCGCCGCCACTCTTCCTCCCAACGGCATCAAGGTCTACACGGTGCGCGTGATCGACGGAAACGCGACGCTGCTCAAGGACTGCGCCAGCAGGCCTGAATACTATTACGACGTGCAACAGGCCGATCAGCTCATCGCCGTGTTCTCGTCGATCGCGCAGAACCTGGCCAATCTGCGCATCGCGCAATAGGCGGCTGGCGCGCAGGCGCGCCCAAGTGGCGCGCCTTGCGCGTTTCGACATCTTTTTGCTCGTTTCTGCCCGCACAAACCGCGCATGAAACCTGTACATCACCTGCTTGCGCTGGCGCTCCTCGCCGCCGCGCTCAAGCCCGCCGCGGCGGAAGAGCAAGCCGCGAAGCCCGAAGCCGAGGCGCGCCAACGGCCCGGCGTGTTGACGCTGCTGCCCGCCGACAGCGTCACCGAGCACACGCTGGACGCGCGCTCGCGCAAGATCACCTACACGGCCACGGCCGGCACGCTGCCGATCTTCGACCAGAGCGGCGAGCGCAAGGCGTCGGTGTTCTACACGGCTTACGTCGCCAGCGGCGGCGACGCTGCGGCCCGCCCGGTGACCTTCCTGTTCAACGGCGGCCCGGGCGCGGCTTCGGTCTATCTGCATCTCGGCGTGGCGGGCCCAAAAGTCCTCGATTTCGGTCCCACCGGGCGCGACGGCGCCGCCGCCCGGCTGCGTGACAACGCCGAGACCTGGCTCGATTTCAGCGACCTCGTCTTTATCGATCCGGTCGGGACCGGCTGGAGCCGCACCGCGAAGGCCGACGACACGAGCTTCTATGGCGTTCGCCCGGATGCCCAGGTGCTGGCGAAGGTGATCGCGCTTTATCTGGCGCGCAACGGCCGCACCGGCTCGCCCAAATATCTCGTCGGCGAGAGCTATGGCGGCTTTCGTGCCCAGAAGGTCGCCCACGTGCTGCAGCAGGACCAGGGCATCGTGGTCAGCGGCATCGCGATGGTGTCGCCGTTGATCGAGGGCGGGTATGTGTTCGGCGGCGGTGATCGCCATTCGCTCGGATGTGCATTGCAGCTGCCGTCGGTGGTGGCGGCCGAACTCGAGCGCAATGGCGCTTTCACGCCGCAGGCGATCGCCGAAACCGAGCGTTTCGCCATGACGGATTATCTCGCAACACTCGCCGGCCGTCCGCCGAAAGGGGATGCCGCGCAGGCATTCTACGAACGTCTGGCGCGCATGACCGGGCTTCCGGCCGATTTGGTGGCGCGCTCGCGCGGTTGTGTCCGCAATGCCTATCTCAAGCACCG
>Ga0111538_10011325_pt1 | contig 11835 bp, 6 predicted proteins | sample SoiMethybrSBSTD1_FD_79669 | JGI IMG/M metagenome (GOLD analysis project Ga0111538, IMG submission 79669) | Bulk soil microbial communities from a Populus tree surrounding site in Tennessee, USA - Soil MetaG P. TD hybrid SBSTD1 (version 2)... | ecosystem: Environmental > Terrestrial > Soil > Tree...
AGCTCGGCCTCTCCGCGGACCGACCGTACATCGTCGAAGACCTGCTCGACGGGACGGAGTACACGTGGCGAGGCAACTGGAATTACGTGCGCCTCGACCCCGCGGCACGAATGGCACATATCTTTGTGATTCATGATTCGTGAGTCGTGATGTGACATCACGAACGCGAATCGCTAATCGCGACTAAGCGTATGGATTCGTTTTGGTACAAGGACGCGGTCATTTATGAGGTTCACGTCCGCGCCTTCTTCGACAGCAACAACGACGGCATCGGCGACTTCGCGGGCCTGACGCAGAAGCTTCCGTACCTGCAGGACCTCGGGATCACCTGCCTCTGGCTTCTGCCGTTCTATCCCTCTCCCCTCCGGGACGACGGGTATGACATCTCGGACTACACGGCCATCAATCCGATCTACGGCACCATCGACGACTTCAAGCGCTTCCTCGACGAGTCGCACGCGCGGAACATCAAGGTCCTCACCGAGCTGGTCATCAACCACACCTCGGACCAGCACCCGTGGTTCCAGCGGGCGCGCCGTGCACCCAGGGGATCGCCGGAGCGCGACTTCTACGTCTGGAGCGACGCCGACACGAAGTACGCGGGGACGCGCATCATTTTCATCGACACCGAGAAGTCGAACTGGACGTTCGATCCCGTCGCCGGCCAGTACTACTGGCACCGGTTCTTCTCCCATCAGCCCGATCTGAATTTCGACAACCCGGCGGTGATGGAAGCCGTCGTCGAGACCATGCGGTTCTGGCTCGATATGGGGGTGGACGCGCTGCGGCTCGATGCGATCCCGTATCTGATCGAGCGCGAAGGCACGATCAACGAGAACCTGCCGGAGACGCACACGATCCTCAAACGCATCCGGCGGGCGCTCGACGAGCGCTACCAGGGTCGCGTGCTGCTGGCCGAAGCGAATCAGTGGCCGGCGGACGTGCGCGCGTATTTCGGCGACGGCGACGAATGCCACATGTGCTTCCACTTCCCGCTCATGCCGCGCATCTTCATGGCGCTGCGGCAGGAGGAACGGCATCCGATCGTCGAGATCATGAACCAGACGCCGGAGATCCCCGAGAACTGCCAGTGGGCGATCTTCCTGCGCAACCACGACGAGCTGACGCTCGAGATGGTGACCGACGAAGAGCGCGACTACATGTACGCGCAGTACGCCGGCGATCCGCAGATGCGGCTGAACCTCGGCATCCGCCGCCGCCTGGGACCGCTGATGGAGAACAGCCGCCGCCGCATCGAGCTGATGAACAGCCTGCTGTTCTCGATGCCGGGCACGCCGATCATGTATTACGGCGACGAGATCGGCATGGGCGACAACGTCTATCTCGGCGATCGCAACGGCGTCCGCACGCCGATGCAGTGGAGCAGCGACCGCAACGCCGGGTTCTCGCGCTGCGATCCCGCCCGCCTGTACTTTCCCGTCATCATGGATCCGGTGTACGGCTACGAAGCGATCAACGTCGAAGCGCAGGAGCGCACGCCGTTCTCGCTGCTCCACTGGATGAAGCGCATCATCGCGCTCCGCCGACAGCATCCGGTGTTCGGCCGCGGCTCGATCGAGTTCATCCGCACGGACAACCGCAAGGTGATCACGTATGTCCGGCGCTACGAGAACGACGTGATGCTGTGCGTCGCCAACCTGTCGCGCAACGTGCAGCCGGTGACGATTCCGCTCGCGCAGTTTGCCGGCCTGACACCGGTAGAAACGCTCGGTCAGACAGTCTTTCCGCGCATCACCGATCAGCCGTATTTCCTGACGCTGTCCGGCTACGGGTTCTACTGGTTCCAGCTGCAGGAGGTCGTGGTGCCGGCCACGGCACGAATGGCCCCGCTGCCCGAAGAGGAGCTCGCGGCAGTGCCGGCGCTCTTCGCCGGTGTCGTCTGGGACTCGATCTTCGATGGCAGCATGCGCACGATCATCGAACGCCGTGCGCTCGTGCCGTTCCTGCAGCGCCAGCGATGGTTCGGCGGCAAGGCGCGCCCGATCGTGTATGTCCAATTCGTCGACTGGACGATCGTGCGGCGCGGACCGCATCCCGCGTTCCTGACGATCATCGAGGCTGAATACGGCGACGGCGGACGCGAGCGATACGTGCTGCCGCTCGCAATGGCGAGCGGCGACGAGGCCACAGCCGTCGAACATCACTATCCGTTTGCCATCCTGTCGCGCATCAGCGGCGCACGAAAGGGGCTCCTCTATGACGGCCTCTTCGACAACGAGACCTGCACGATGCTCGTCGCCGCGATTCGCGAGCGACGCGCCCTGTCGATGCGCGCCGGACATGTTGTCGCGGACAATCTTGGCGTCACACCGGCGCTCGCGTCGACCGAGCTCACCGCCAATATCGCGCGCTCGGTCGAGCAGAGCAACACGTCTGTCATCTTCAATTGGCAGTTGATCCTGAAACTGTTTCGGCGCATCGAGCCGGGGCAGAATCCCGATATCGAAGTCGGCCGTTTCCTGGCGACGCGACGCTCCTCGACGCGCGTGCCTCCGCTCGTCGGCATGCTGTCGTATCGACGCGAAGACGAGGAGCCCTCATCGCTGGCGATGCTGCAGGAGTTCGTTCCCAACCAGGGCAATGGCTGGCGGGTCACGATCGAGGAGGTAGGCCGGTATCTCGATCGCGTGCTGACACTCCCGCCGCCGCAGGTGTCGCACGACGACGCGCGCGCGTGGATCGCATCGAGTCAGGCAACGCCGCCGCCAGCTGTCGTGGAAGCGATCCAGACCTATCTCACGACCGCGGAGGTGATCGGACGACGCACGGGCGAGTTGCACGTGCAACTGATCGCCGGACCCGAAGCTCCGACGTTCACGCCTGAGCCCTATACCGTCGCCGACCTCCGGCAGACTGTAGAAGCCATGCGGCGTCACGCGGAAGAGCAACTGCAACTGCTCGAGGCCGCCACCGATAAACTCGATCAACGGCGCCGGGAACTGGCGTCGCTGGTGCTGGCCAGACGCGACGATCTCCTGCATCAGTTCGATGAGCTGATGCAGATCCGGTCGCCGGGCGCACGCATCCGTTGTCACGGCGACTATCATCTCGGCCAGGTCCTCGTCACCGAGGGCGACATCGTCATCATCGATTTCGAGGGTGAGCCGGCGCGTTCGATCGCCGAACGCCGCGCGAAGAATTCACCACTGCGCGACGTGGCCGGGATGCTGCGCTCTTTCAGCTATGCAGCATTGGCAAGTCTGGGTGCCGCGACCAAGACGCGACCGGAAGACGTCGAGCGACTCGCGCCGTGGGCGGATCTCTGGGAAGTGTGGGTCGGGGCCGTGTTCCTTCGCGCGTATCTCCTCGCCACTCGCGGCGCGGGATTCTTGCCGTCCGAGTCCGATGATGTGGACGCGCTGTTGCAGGGCTTCGTGGTCGATAAGGCGCTATACGAGCTCGGCTATGAGCTGAATAACCGGCCCGACTGGGTGCACATCCCGCTCGCCGGTCTGCTGCGCCTTCGCACGCCGCTGCATGTCTGATTGGAATCCGACGCTTGGAGCGCTCTCGAGCTCACGAGGGACGACGTTTCGCGTCTGGGCGCCTGAGCGTCTCTCGGTCGAGGTCGTCTACGAGATGGCGGGCTCGAGCGCCGTCGTGCTCGAACCGGCCGATGTAGGGTTCGCCTTCAGGCGGCCCATGATGGGGCAACTGAAGGTGGCCCCCACGATCGAATCGGGTGTCGGGGCGATCGACTCGGATGTGGGCGTGATCGAGTCGACTGTGGGGGCGGCCTTCAGGCGGCCCACGATCCGCCGGCTGGCTCAAGACGCGAATGGCTACTGGTCCGCGACCTTCACCGACATACCTTCAGGCGCACTCTACAAATATCGACTGGACGGGAGCGACGATCTCGTCTTTCCCGATCCCGCGTCGCGATACCAGCCGTTCGGCGTCCATGGTCCATCGCAGGTGATCGACCCCGCATTCTTTCGATGGACCGACGCGAGCTGGGTGCCGCGTTCGCTGGACGAGGCGATCTTCTATGAGCTGCACATCGGAACGTTCACACCAGAAGGAACGTTTCGCGCGGCGATCGAGCGACTGCCGTACCTGACACGCCTCGGCGTCACGGCGATCGAGATCATGCCGGTCGGCGACTTCCCCGGCGAGCGAAACTGGGGCTATGACGGCGTGGCGATCTTTGCGCCGGCGCGCTGCTACGGCACCCCCGATGATCTGCGCGCGCTGGTCGATGCGGCTCACGCGCACGGGCTCGCCGTCTATCTCGACGTTGTCTACAACCACTTTGGTCCCGACGGGGCCTACGCAAACGTCTTCAGCCCGTACTACTTCTCCAACGCGCACAGCAGCCCGTGGGGCGCGGGCGTCAACCTGGATCGTCCGCACAGCGCGGCTGTGCGTCGCTTCTTCATCGAGAACGCGCTGCATTGGGTCGTCGAATACCACATCGACGGTCTTCGCCTCGACGCCACACACGCGCTCGTCGACGACGGTGCAACGCATTTCCTCGCCGAGCTGACCGCCACGGTTCGCGAGCACGTCGATCGCCCGGTGACCTTCGTCGCCGAGGATCACCGAAATCTGTCACACATGCTCCAGCCCGTCGACCGTGGAGGCTGGGGCATCGATGCGGTGTGGGCGGACGATTTTCACCATCAGATGCGCGTACACGCGGCCGGCGACCGCGAAAGCTACTTCAGCGATTACTCCGGGGCGGTCCACGATCTCGTGACGACGCTGCGTCAGGGATGGTTCTTCACTGGTCAGCCGTCGTCTCACGTTGGATCGATGCGCGGAACGGATCCGTCCGCGATCGCACCGCAGCAGTTCGTCATCTGCATTCAGAATCACGATCAGATTGGCAACCGCGCCGACGGGGCGCGCCTCCATCATCAGATCGCTCCGGACGTGTACCGTGCGTTGAGCGCGCTGTTTCTATTCGCGCCACAGACACCGCTGCTCTTCATGGGTCAGGAATGGGCTGCCACCACGCCCTTCCTGTTCTTCACCGATCATCACGACGAGCTCGGACGCAAGGTGACCGAGGGCCGACGGGAAGAGTTCAGGTCGTTTGCTGCGTTCAGCGATCCGCTCGATCGCGCGCGCATACCGGATCCGCAGAGGGCCGATACGTTCGAGCGCAGCCGATTGGCCTGGGACGAACTGGACCGCCCGCCACACGATGGCGTCCGTCAGTGGTACGAGCGGTTGATTGCACTTCGACGGGTTCTCGCGCCAGCGCGCCGCGGGACCTACAACGTGGATCAAATCGACGACCACACCATCGCGGTCCGCCGCTTCGACCGTCGGGGCAGGCCAGTCCTTCTCGTCGCGCGAATCTCCGGCAGCTCCGCGGAGATTCCCGTCCCACTCGACACGCCATCAGACGTTCTGCTGACCACCGAAGACGTGGCAGTCGACGGCACTCCCCGATCCCGACTGCGCTTCGCACGTCCAGGCGCGATCATCTTTGGCTCCTCGCTTGCTTCGTAGCGACACCGATCTTGTTCCGCGGACGTGAAAGGTCCGCGCCGCAATCGTCGGTTAGCAAAGGAGGCAGGTGCATGGCGATGCAGACGATCGAGGAGCTCTTCGAGCACGAGTTGAAAGACATGTACGGCGCTGAAACGTCGCTGCTCGATGCGCTCGAGCAGATGGCCAACGAGAGCTCCGACCGCGAAATCAAGAAGGGCTTCACGCAGCACCGTCGGGAAACCCAGGGTCAGATCAAACGCCTCGACAAGATCTTCCGGTCCCTGGGACAGAAACCCGAAGCGGAGACCTGCCCCGGCATCGAGGGCCTGATCAAGGAAAAGAAGGCCTTCATGCGCGAGCGACCCACACCCGAGCTGCTGGAGTTCTACAACATTGGCGCCTCGCAGAAGGTCGAGCGCTACGAAATCACGGCGTACGAGAATCTCATCGACATGGCCGAGAAGCTGGGAATGGGAGATGCCGTCGAATTGCTCGAGCAGAACCTGCAGGAAGAAGAAGCGACGCTCAACAGATTGAAGGCGCTCGCCTCCGAGTTCGATGTCACCGAGGAGACAGAAATGGAGGAAGAGGAACTCTCGAGCTCGCGACGATCATGAAAACGTGGCCGACGCGATTTCTTTACGTCATCGACGCCGCAAATCACGTCGGCCCAGCTTACAATGTCGGAGTGAGAGTGCTCTGAACCATGGCGAAGAAGAACACTGTAATACGGGACAATCCCTCGACGATTCCAGCAACGCCACGACGCCGCAGCCCGCGAAAAGCCAATCCCGGCACGATTGATTCTCCGATTGATTCTGCGGCCGACATGTCGACGGCCGCCGTGCCATCGTCGAGCAGCGTGTGGGCGCCAAGCTACGAAGAGATCGCCGAAGCCGCGTATCAACGATACCTGAGCCGAGGTGGCGAGCACGGCCAGGACTGGGACGACTGGCTCGAGGCCGAGCGCGAGCTCCGGTCGCGCAAGTAGAAAATCCCAAATCCCAAACTCCAAATCCCAAACCCCAAGCTGACTCCAGCTTCGAGCTGAATCGGAAGTTGGGATTTGGGTTTTGAGATTTGGGCTTTGGAATTTTGCGCGACGAGCAGGAGACCCGCGGCGTGAGTGCAAGCGTCTCTCCGGTAGCGCCGATGCTCGCGACGACGGGGGACGCGCCACTCACTTCCCCGCTGCTCGCCTACGAACCGAAATACGACGGCATTCGCGCGATTGTCTCGGTTGAAGTGTTCTCCGCGGATGCGGATCGGAAACCGCGTATCCGCATGTGGTCCCGTCTCGGCAACGAGAAGACCGCGCAGTTCCCCGAGATCGCCGCCGCGCTGCAGGAGTGGGCGACCCACGCTCGCGATCGGAGCGTCATCCTCGACGGCGAGATCGTCGCGCTCGATCCCTCAGGCAGGCCGACAGGGTTTCAGAACTTGCAGGGGAGGATCCATGTCATCGCGGACCATACAGGTCCGCGCCGCACTCCCGGAGCGCCGCAGACTCCGACCGCGCTCATCCTCTTTGATCTGCTTCGCGATGGTGATGAGGACCTGCGCCATCGGCCGTTTCGTGATCGACGCACCCGACTCGAGCAGGTGATGCGTGGTCTGGATGATGCGCGACTGCGCCTCACCGAGCAGGCGATCGCAGACGGCCGGGCGCTCTACTCCCGCGCACAGCGTGATGGGTGGGAGGGGCTGATCGCGAAGCGTCTCGATTCGCTCTACCAGTCCGGCCGCCGGTCTCCCGACTGGTGCAAGATCAAGTTGGTCCGCCAGCAGACCTGCGTTGTCGGTGGCTGGACCGATCCGCGCGGCTCGCGACCGTTCCTTGGCGCGCTGCTCCTCGGAGTCCACGATGAGACAGGAGCGCTTCGCTACGTCGGGCACAGCGGCGCAGGCTTCAGCGATGCGGAGCTCGAACGCGTATGGCAGCAGCTTCAGCCACTGGCAAACAGCGAGTGTCCGTTCACGCCGAAACCGAAGACGAACGAGCGGCCGCACTGGGTCACACCTCGACTCGTCGCGGAAGTGAAATTCACGGAGTGGACTGCCGATGGAATTCTGCGGCACCCGACGTATCTCGGCATGCGTGACGACGTGAAGCCGGAGCGCGTGCGCAAGGAAGCGGACGCCGGAGTGCAACGCCGGCGTGCGACTGGCGGACGTCAACGTACTCGACGCGTTCCGCCTCTACGCGAGAAGAAGACGCCATCCGGGAATCGTCCGGACGTGGAGGCAGACCTCCTGTCTCAACTCGACGCGATCGACGAACGCGGGGGCAACGGCACCCTCGAACTCCCCGACGGTCAGCGGCTCGAAGTCACGAATCTGGGGAAGATCTTCTGGCCGAAGCTGAAGCTGACGAAGGGCGATCTCATTCGCCACTACGTGCGTGTGTCTTCCGCGATCCTCCCTGCGCTCGCCGATCGCCCGCTGGTCATGAAACGATATCCGAACGGGATCGACGCCAAGCCGTTCTATCAGCACAGGGCCGCGGACAAGCTTCCCTCGGGCATCCGCATGGAAGTGGCCGATGCGGGGAACGAACGGCGTCCACACATCATCGGCGGCGACCTGCTCACGCTGCTCTACACGGCGCAGCTCGCCTCCATCTCGCAGGACCCGTGGTTTTCGCGCGTGGGCAGCGAAACGTTCGTGGATCACATCGCACTCGATCTCGATCCCCCTGAGGGCCTGCCGTTTGCGCGCGTGCTCGATGTCGCCCGCTGGGTAAGGGATCAACTCGTCCGCCTCAAAGCACCCGCGTTCGCGAAGACGTCCGGCTCGGGAGGGCTGCATGTCTACGTGCCGATGCCCGCGGAAACACCGTACGAAGCCGGTCTGATCTACGCGCAGATCGTGGCGACGATGGTCGCCAATGCGCATCCGAAGCAGGCGACCGTCGAGCGTTCGGTCGCTGCGCGCGGACAGCGTGTGTACGTGGATTACCTGCAGAACATCAGGAGCAAAACACTCGCGAGCGTGTACAGCGCCCGCGCCAACGATTTCGCGGGCGTCTCCACGCCACTGCGGTGGGAGGAGATCGACGACGGCGGCATCACGCCGCAGGACTTCACGATCGTCAACTTCGGAGAGCGCCTCGCCAGCGTCGGCGATTTGTGGGCGGGGCTGCTGAAGTCGAAGGGCGCCGACCTCCGCGCCGTGATTCAGCGCGGGTGATATGATTCGGATTCGTGCGCCCGTAGCTCAGTTGGATAGAGCGCCGGACTTCGAATCCGTAGGTCGCAGGTTCAAGTCCTGCCGGGCGCGCCAAGCCCTTCGGGCTTGGCTTGCGTCCGGCGGCCTTCGTCACGCCGCAACTTGCTTCGCTCGTTGCGAGCGTGGGCAAGTCCTTGCCGGACGGAAGCCAGCGCGGTACACGCAGTCTGATCGCATTCGAGCATTCGAGTCACTCGACGAAACGCGCCCGTAGCTCAGCTGGATAGAGCGTCGGCCTCCGGAGCCGAAGGCCACAGGTTCGAATCCTGTCGGGCGCGCCACCTCGCTTCTCGACGTGGCTGCCCCTCAACAGTCTTCCGTCACGCCGCGGCTCGCCGATCGGCTCGCCGCGAGCGGGGGCGAATCCTGTCGGGCGCGCCACTAACTCCCCTTCGTTCAAGTCCACGTCACCGCCTGCCGATTGCTCTACGGGGATGACCCGTCGTGCCGTCGCAGTCTGGATCGTCGTGTCTGTTGCCGCGCTCGAAGCGGCGCGGTGGTTTCCAGCATCGTCCGTGACTCTTGCCACAGGCTGGCTCGCTGCAGGCCTGTGGTTCGACATGCTGCTGACAGCGGACCGACGTGTCTGGCCTGTCACTGCCCTCGCCGCGCTGTTGGCGCCTGTCGGCATCGCCGCGCTGCATCACGATCCCTTCACGACCTCACTCGCCGGCAGCGTCGCCGCATTCACGTATGCCGTGACCGGAAGTGCACTCGTGCGTGCACTCGTCGGCCCGGCGCCGCGATTCTCGACAGCCCGCACGTCCATCGTCGTGCTCGGAGTACTGGGCGTCGCCGCGTCAGGTCTCGCCACCGCTGTTGGATCCGTGGTCCTCTGGAGCGCGGGTGGAGTTTCACGCGGCGACATCATCGACCTCTGGGCCGGGCTCCTGCCGGCGACCGTCCTCGTGGTGCCGGCGCTGTGGTGCTGGCGCGAATCGACAGAAACGCGAGTCACGCGGGTCCAGTGGCTCGAGGGACTGCTGATCTTCGGTGGCCTGATCGCCATGTCCGTCGCAACATGGAACCGCACCGACACCGGGGGGCTCGCGGTGCCGTTCGGGGTCTGGGCCATTCTGCGCTTCGGTCAGCCCGGCCTCTCACTCCATGCGTTTGTCGTGCTGGGACTGGCCACGTGGCGAATATGGGGCCACGGCGCTGACGTCGCTCTCGCCACGATGAGCACGTTGTCGCTGCGCGCCGCAGCGGGCGTCGTCCTCGCCGCAATCCTCAGAGAGCGACATGAAGCGATCCTCGCCGCGCGGACCGCAGAGCGGCAGGCGCAAGAGGAGCTGCGACGCCGGGAGCGGCTCGAGGCAGAGCTCGTCGCTGCTCGCGACCATGCGCTCGCCGCGGCCAGGGCAAAGAGCGAGTTTCTCGCCACCATGAGTCATGAGATCCGCACACCGCTGAACGGCGTCATCGGCATGACCGGCGTCCTGATGGAAACCGATCTCGACGACGAACAGCGGCAAAGCGTGGACGTGATTCGCACGGCCGGCGAGGGGCTGCTCGCGGTCATCAACGACGTGCTCGATTTCTCGAAGATTGACGCGGGCGGCGTTGTCCTGGAACGCAGGCCCTTCGCCGTGCGCGCGGTCGTGGACCACGTCGTCGATCTGTTGTCGCAGTGGGCGCGCGCGCGAGGCATCACGCTGCGCGCCGTCGTGTCGCCTTTCGTTCCCGACGCGGTCCGCGGCGATGCGGCGCGTGTTCGCCAGGTTCTGCTCAACCTGGTGAACAACGCGGTCAAGTTCACCCACGAAGGCAGCGTCACCATCGAAGTGGAGAATCCGTCGGCCGATCGTCTGTGCTTCGCGGTTCGCGACACCGGCATCGGACTGACCGACGAACAACGCGCGCGGATTTTTGACGCCTTCACGCAGGCGGACAGTTCAACGACGCGACGATACGGCGGCACCGGACTGGGACTCGCGATCTCCCGCCGCCTGGTCACGCTGATGGATGGAACGCTCGAAGTCGAGAGCACTCCTGGCCGCGGCAGCACGTTCTGGTTCACCGCGCATCTGGAGGCGTGTTCCAGCGCTGACCTCGAGGACACGCGTGATGACGCCGCCCCGCTTCTCATCGGAAGCGACGGGCGCCGCGTACTCGTCGTCGACGACAACCCTGTCAATCTGGCGGTCGCGCGGGCACAGTTGCGAAAGCTGGGATGCCACTTCGAGCTGGTTGCCGATGGTCCGTCGGCGATCGCGGCAGTCGCCACCGGCGATTACGCGCTCGTGTTGATGGATTGCCAGATGCCCGACATGGATGGCTTCGAGACCACGCGAATCATCCGCTCGTCCGAGGCACCCGGTCAACGCCGCCTGTATATCGCAGCGCTGACGGCGGACGCGATGCCTGGCGATCGTGAGCGATGCCTGGCGGCCGGCATGGACGACTACATCTCGAAACCGGTCACCATGGAAGCCCTGAGCGCGTTGTTGAAACGGTCGATTGTTCCGCAGATCGACCTCCCCGTTGCCGGTTGACAGGCGCGATCGGCCGCATGCGGACCGCCCCGGAATTGCCGAGCCGAGCCAGGTCTTTCTATTCGATTTCCCATTCCAACGGGTACCCTCGAGGTCGCGTGGCCCGTGGTTTGAAGAACTATCTGGAGAGGGTATGGACCATGGGACGGAACAGGTCGGGCACGACGGCGAACAGGTATCCAATCCGTCCCATCGAGTTGGAGCTGACCATGCACCTCGAGCGCGCGCACCAACTCGGCGAGCGTGCGAAGCGATCGAACGGCGCGGTGCAGGAGGAGATCGAGCGAGCGCGCCAGATTGCCAACACGCTGTGTAACGAGGTCGCCGATCTCCCCACTCGCTCCCAGCGCTGATGAGTCATTGCGGACCCGTGTGCGCCCAGGTAGAATTGGATGTTCGTCACCTCGCCACGCGCCACAGCATGGGCCGCTAGCTCAATTGGCAGAGCAGCAGACTCTTAATCTGCGGGTTGAAGGTTCGATTCCTTCGCGGCTCACCACCTCTCGCTTCGCGCGCGCTGATTCGCCGCGGACGCTCTAGACAAGTCGGCGTCGCCCGTCGGGCTCGCCCAACATGTGCGATTCCTTCGCGGCTCACCACCTCTCGCTTCGCGCGCGCTGATTCGCCGCGGACGCTCTAGACAAGTCGG
>Ga0111538_10011327_pt1 | contig 11833 bp, 7 predicted proteins | sample SoiMethybrSBSTD1_FD_79669 | JGI IMG/M metagenome (GOLD analysis project Ga0111538, IMG submission 79669) | Bulk soil microbial communities from a Populus tree surrounding site in Tennessee, USA - Soil MetaG P. TD hybrid SBSTD1 (version 2)... | ecosystem: Environmental > Terrestrial > Soil > Tree...
CGACGGCGGTCTTATTCGGGTTGAGAGCGGATTGATCCTCGATGAGGTGATGGAGGAGTCGTCCCGGAGGGAGGTCGCGCGAAGTCTGATTCCACTCCACCTGTAATTTCTCCCGCTCCTCGGGGGTCAGCAGCGGCAGATCATATAGCCGCCGCTCGGGGTCTTCGGCGACGGCTTCGAGCATGATCCGGAAACGCTCGGCTATTCTCCGCATGGCGTCGGAGCTGAAGAGATCTTTCCTGTATACGAACAGGCAGTTCAATCCATTAGGCGTATCGATGACTTCGAGGCTCAGGTCGGAGAGTGTGATCGTGTTGCCGATAGCCGGAACGCTGACGCTCAGCCCTGACAAATCGAGCGCGTGTCTGGGCGCGTGGCGCAGCGTAAATCCGACCTTATATATTGGATTGCGATCCTTAACGCGTTCCGGTCGCAGATATTCGACCAGCTTTTCAAATGGCGCGTCCTGATTGTCGTAAGCTCCCAGGGCGGCTTCGCGCGCCCTGGCCGTAATCTCCCTGAAAGTGGGGTTGCCCGTGAGATCGATACGAAAAACCAGTGTGTTGACGAAGAAACCGATGATCCCCTCCAACTCGGGGCGGTTGCGGTTGGTGATGTAAGAGCCGACGATGATGTCTTCCCTTCCGCTCAGACGGCTGAGAAACGCCTGGAAAGCCGCGAGCATTACCATGTACAGAGTCGCGCCCTGACGCTCAGCGAGCGATCTGAGCTTTTTCGACGGGTCTTCGTCCAGCAAACAGGAATGATAGTCGCCATCGAAGGTCTCGACCGCCGGCCGCTGGCGGTCAGCCGGCAAATCGAGCGGCGGCGGCAGGCCCGCAAGCCGCTCTTTCCAGTAACTGAGCTGCCGGTCAAGTCGCTCGCCCTGAAGCCAATCGCGCTGCCATTCGGCGTAATCGGCGTATTGAATCGGCGGGTCTTCGAGCGGCGAAGGGGCGCCGCTCGAGAAGGCGTTGTAGAGCGCGCTGACCTCGCGCGCGAGCAGCTCCATAGACCATCCATCGCTGATGATGTGGTGCATGATGAACATCGCCACGTGGTCCTGCTCCGCGAGCCTGAACAGCGTCACTCGATACAGAGGGCCGCGTTCGATGTCGAAAGGCTTTAAAGACTCAGCGATCGCGCAGCGGCGCAACTCGGTCTCCAACTCAGTCCCGGCCAGATGGCTCAGATCGATGAACGCCGGCGCCGCTGGCGCGGGCGCGCTGACCACTTGCATGGGGCCTTGATCGGTTTCGATGAAAGTCGTCCTCAACGACTCCTGTCGCCTGACGACCTCGGCAAGCGTCTTTTCCAGCGCGCCCAGGTCGAGCGCCCCTTGCAGCCGGAGCGGGTTGCACAAATTGTAGGCCGCGCTGCCGGGATTGAGCCGATTCAAGAACCACAGCCGCTGTTGCGAGAAAGAGAGATGGCGCGGCCCGACACTAACGCGTTTTTCAATGACCTGCTCTCGATGAACGTTAATGCCCTTTTGGGCCAGCAGATGTTTGAGTAGCTGAAGCTTCTCTGAAGACGCGTCTGTCCGCGTTCGATTGTTCTCCATATGCGTCATCTTTTTCCTCAGTATTGTGGTACGGCGAAGGTGTGACCAGATACAATGTTAACTAAGCGCTCTGCTAACTAAATTTTCCGATGTTTCTCCCGGATAACATGCGGCTACCAGCCAAGGTAGAGGCGCAAAATTTTGCGTCTCTACGCTGGCGCAGAAATTGGGAGGCGCCTGGGTACGCGTCGCTTCCAGCGCGCAGTAAAGGATGTTAGAGCTATAAATTCTGACTATGCGACATGAGACGCCACTTCAACCGATATTGGTGGCGGAGTATTCGGGATGTGTCCGTCTTGTCATTTCGGAATGGCATACCAGCCGGGGAAGCGGTCAATTTCGGGGCCTGATGATGTGAAGAAACCGAATTGCCCATCCGGCGACGCAATGGCCTTTTCAAGTTCCTGATATTCCACCGTCATGCTTGCATCGAGAGCGCAGGGCTTGAATCCGCAGACCAAGCCTTGCACTTCCATACACCCGATCGCGATCGCCGCAGCCTTTGAACGATCAAACGTCGCCCAACGCGCCGCCGAAGCAGCCATCAGCGACAGACGCAAGTCGCTGTCGAGGAGGCCGCGAAATTCCGATTGCCGCAGCCATATGTATACCCAGAGATAATAACTCCAGCCAAAACTAAGACGTTGTTCAGCCGCCCATGCCATAAAGGGGCGGAAGACGCTCTGCCCGTCCGGTCCAGAGAGCCGGAGCAGCCCTGGACATACGTCGAACAACGTATGCCAATAGGTTCGGATGCTGTGGTCGATGCGGACGAACGCGCGCACGTCGTCCGCGTAATTTTGCTGGCTGGCGGGCGCTGACAGCGCGTCGAGCAACTCGCTATCTATTCTGATCCGTGATGGCCGAATTAACGGCATGATGTTCTCCCTCTGGCCCCTGGTAAATCCGGCCCTTTGAGAATTCTCGTGGCGCCGGGTTCGATCTCGTGTTCGAGATTGGCTCAGACCACATTACCCTGGACCTGTCTCCTCGACTCCCCCAGAAGGCCGAAAATCCGACGCAGGTTGTCAAGGTCGGCCGATATAGAGTCGCGCTCAATGTTAAAATCGCGCTCGTAGGTTATGGTAGAACCCGGCTTCTCAATATATTGGCGGCGCGACTCTAAAAATGTATCTGTTTCTGACGAGAGTTCCCGATCGTGCGAGTCGACGATAACATGGGGTTTAATAAATGACGTGTGATAGCCTGCGACATGGAAGCGCGTGGTCGTCGAAATGATGTCATGCCAGGCGTCCAACGAGAGGCCGCAGTTAAGATTCGTGATCACGGCATTTGATAGGTCAAACAGGACGCCGACGCCGGATTCTCTCGTCAGCCGCTCGAAAAAAGCCGGCGCATCGCGTCCCCCGTCCATAATAGAGGGATAGTTTTCAAGATAAAGGCGCCGGCCGATTCTGCTCTGCCACCATTCGACGCGCTCGCGCACCGCGTCGTATTCGGACACATAGTCAATCTCCGCGAAGTGAAATAGGTTGCGGCCCTCGTGCGAGAAACGGAGCAGATGATCTGATACATACACCGGTTTTAGCGCGTCAATGTAAGTCCGCAATCGTCCGGCCAGATCCTCCAGAAAGTCCAAATCACTCTCCAGAAATTTTGAAAACATGATGTGAAAGGCGACCGGACAATCGAAGGCTGCGGCCAGTTCCCTTGGGGCTACTTGCAAGAAGTTGTCTATCAGAATTTCTACAAAGTCGATGCGTCCTTCCGAAATCAACTGACGGACTAATGGCAATGCGCTGCCCGATGTAAAGTTGAAACCGATTTGCATAGGTTAACCGCCGCGCCGCATCCGGGAGACCGGCGCCTTTAGTTACTCGAACCGTAGCGCAATTACCGGGTCAACCTTCGCCGCCCTGCGCGCCGGCAGGTAACCTGCAACCAACGCCACCAGGATCAGCAACAGCGACACTCCGGCGAATGTCAGAGGGTCGATCGCGCTCACGCCGAAAAGAAGACTCTTGATCAATCGTGAGAGTCCAAAAGCGACGCCCAACCCGATCGCGCCGCCGATGAGGATCATCTGTAACGCTTCAACCAATATCATCTTGATCACCGCCCTGCCCTGCGCGCCCAGCGCCAGGCGAACGCCGATTTCGCGGGTCCGCTGGTTGACCGTGTAGGACATCACACCGTAAATCCCAATGGCCGCCAGCGCCAGCGCTAACGCGGCGAAGATCACGAACAAGTTCCGGCTCAGCCGCCTCTGCCAGATCGTATTGGCGACGCGCTGTTGCATCGTAGCGACGTCGAAGGTGGATTGATCGGGATCAACCGACCAAACGACTCGCGTCGCCGCCTCACTCAAACTCATCGGATCGACCTTCGCGCGCAGGAGCAGATATAGATTCATGTTGGGCTGTTGTAGATAACTGCTGTAAAGTTCATAGCCCCCATTACTGGTCAGCGCATCATGTTTGACGTCTTTGACCACGCCGACAACCGTCCCCCATCCCCACGGCGACCCCGCCACGCCTTGCTTAATCCGCCTGCCGATCGGATCCTGTCCGGGGAACATGCGGTCGGCCAACCGCTCGCTGATCACGTAAACCAGATCGGTCGTGGGCAAGTCGAAATCATTCGGCGCGCGGCCTCGTACGAGTCTGATCCCCATGGCGTCGAAATAATCCGGGCTGATCGCGACGTTGTTGACGAAAGGATTGCGCTGTTGTTCGCTGGCTGACTGGCCTTCGACGGTGAAGATGATTCGCCCGAGTTGCGTCTCACCCGAGAGCGGCAGATTGGTGGTCGCGGCGACCGCTTCAACGCCGGGCAGCGCTCGCAACTTCTCCAGCGTCTGTTGGTAGAACTGCGTTGCAAGCCGAGGGTCGGTTTGGATCTTGTATTTGTGCCGGGACAGAGTCACGCGCAGCGTTAACAGGTTGTCGGGGTTGAAACCTGGATCTATCCCTTGCAGATGGATCAGGCTACGAACCATCAGCCCTGCGCCGACCAGCAACACGAGCGCAAGCGCAATCTCCGCGACGACCAGCGCCCGGCGCAACCGGCGCCGGGAATCTGATGAACCTCTCGCGCCCTCTTTTAACAACTCGTTCAAATCCGGCTTCGACGCCTGGAGCGCGGGAGCGATCCCGGCCAGTATCCCGGTCAGAATGGAAATGGCCAGCGTGAAGATCAGCGCCCTTTCGTCAATATTGATCACTATCCATGGAGGCAGTTCAACGCCGATTGCGACCGACAGCAGCCGGACACAGAGCTCGGCCAGCGCGAGGCCAAACACGCCGCCGGTTATGGCGAGCAACGCGCTCTCTGTGAGCAATTGGCGAATCAACCTTCCGCGCCCTGCCCCGAGAGCGATGCGGACGGCGACCTCGCGGTCACGCGCTAGCGCATGTGTGAGTAGCAGATTAACGACGTTCCCGCTGGCGATCAGTAGTACCAGGCCAACTGCGATGAACAGCAGCGACAGATAAGGTCGCACGTCGCCGACGTAAAAATCGGTGAGCGGCTTCGCGGTGAAACTCGATCCCGCGCTGATATCCGGGTACTGCTGCGCCATTCGACGACCGAAAGCTTCAACTTCGGCCTGCGCTTGTTTGAGGCTCACGCCGGGCTTGAGCCGCGCCAGCGCATAGACATTGCGCGCCGCTCGCCTCGTGTAATTAGGTATGTTCTGGCTGACCGTGATGCTCCGGAAGAGCTGGACATTGTTGGGAAATTGGATCTGTGGGGGCAGCACGCCATGAATTGTGTACGGCGCGCCGTCGAGCGAGATCTTCCGGTTCAGCGCGTCGGTCGAAGCGCCAAAGCGGCTCTTCCACAATTCGTGAGTCAGCACGACTTCGTAGGCGATTCCGAGGTCGGCGGCCTCGGGCCAGGCATTCCCGTGCAGCAAGGGGACCCCAAGCACGTTGAAGAGATTGCGAGTGCAGTATGTTACGGCCAACTCTTCCGGCGCCCCGTCGCTATCATAGTTATATTGCGCTCCGGGAATATAAGCCGCGACATCTTCAAAGATGGTTACCTCGCGCTTCAAATCCTGAAGCTCGATCATCGAGATGCGTCCTTCTTCCGAGCCGCGCACCGCCGCGATGCGGACCAGACGATCAGGCTCTTTAAAAGGCAGAGGCCGCAGTAAAATGGCGTTGACGAAGCTGAAGATCGCGGTGTTCGCGCCGATCCCCAGAGCCAGTGTGAGCACGACGGTAAAGGTAAAGCCAGGGCGCTTAACCAACATCCGCAACGCATAACGTATATCTTGCAATAGGTCTTCCATACTACTAGCTCCAATGACAGTTCTTGTGAGCGAGACTGAGGCGAAGCCGGTCACGGCTTGAACGTTATCACAGCGAATTTACAAAGCTGTCTAAAAATGGGCAGACAGGTTCCAGCCAGTTTTGCCCCATCACGCTCCATCTCCAAATCGTTAGCGCCTGCAAGTTTTGAAATGATGGCTCCGGTAGTGCGAGCCCCATCGCAGAGCGAAAACAGATCCAACGTCGCCTTATTAATTTTGCTGGTCCTCACCCCTAACTCATTCGGGATTTTTGAGAACAGCAGATATGTCGTCTTCGGCGAAAGATCGGGAACCTCTCGCCCCCTGAGGTAAGAAGCCACCTCTATGACATCATAAGTGAACGAAGAGGCTTCGACGTGCGCGCCTCTGGTCGGCTTGAGGTTCCAGACCAGGTCCATCGTGAAATCGTCCGGGAGTATGCGATTTGCACGCGCGAATTCGCTCGCGTCGCTGCTCGCCTCCATGCCGTTTCCGATAAAAAACAGATTCTTTTCGTATTCCAGTATATCCTTGAGGTATTTCGATTGTAGCTTTCCATCGGCAATCAACCGAACGAGAAACTGATAAAACCCAATGTGCTCGCGAAGCGCGGGGGCCGCGCTATCGAGCGTCGGCGTGAATTCATGGCAGTACATGGCGACGAATCGCTTGATCTCATCCGAAACTAGAAGCTTCGTCAGGGGGAACGCCTTTAATGCTATGTCGATGCGGCGACGCTTGAGACCCGAACTATAAAAGTTGAGCCTATCGGCATCGAGATTCCTCAGACTTTCCATCTCGCGCTGAGTTAGTTCGTACCCGCCGAAAATCCTTTCGGGGTCCTTAAAAAAAGCGTTCCTTAGTTGGTCGTCAATCAGAATTCTGCCAAGCAAATTCTGCATATTTAATAGCGACATCTTAATTGCCTCCATTAAAGATTTGCCTGGCGTAACTCAACTCGTCCAGTAATTCCTGGAAAGCCGGGTAATTGCCATCGCGCTCCAGAAGAATCCCCTTGACGGGTGAGTTGGCCACAACATACCTTAAAATATCCCATACCTCTTTCGATACGGCGGCGCCATGAGTGTCTACATTGATTTCCCGCACTCTCACTCCCCCTGCTATATGTACTTGTACGACCCGGTCGAGTGGAATCGATTTCAGGAACTCATAGGGGTCATAACCGAGGTTCACAGAATTTATGTACACATTGTTGACGTCGAGGAGCATTCCGCAATCGGTCTTCTCCAATACACGGCTGATGAATTCAGCCTCGGTCATCTCGCTCAAAGGAATGGGAAAATAGTAGGTGATATTTTCAAGCAGGAATAGCCTGTCGGTCTTCGCCTTCACCTGGTTCACGTTCTGGCAAACCACTTCGAGTGATTCCTGCGTAAACCACAACGGCGTTAACTGCCCGATATCGACTTCTGAGGTTTTAGTAAAGCACAGGTGGTCGCTAAACCAGTTGGCGTCGACTCTCTCTGCCAGGTCAAGCGTCCTTTGGAGATAGTCTTCATTTACAGGCGAATCGGTCCCCAACGATAAGCTGATACTGTGCGGAATAAGCGGAAAGTGTTTTCCAGTTTCAAGCAAAAGCTCCATCTTTTCGGGAGTCGCATAGATATATTGATCAGCTACTATTTCAAGGAAATCTATGCTCGGCTTATTGTCCATAATGTCCGAGTAGAGGGGCGCCCGAAGACCCAGACCAACCCCCAATCTTGGCGCTAAGTGTTTCATGCTGTTCCATCCTTTTCCCTAATATCTCCTCAGAGGCGCACGCGGGTCGCCTGCGCCCTCAGGGGGGCCTCTTTTTCGATCACACAGCCTGCTCAGAGGGGAAAAGGGTCAAAGGCGGAAGAAGGAAAAGAACTGGCCTTCCTATCCAAAACTTTGACCCTATGATCCTATAAAGCTGGAACAGAGAATGAGTCGCAGGTACTGATGACGCTTCAGCGCATGCGGCCCATTCTCTTCCTGTCAAGTGGTTACTGTTAATCACCTCCGGTCGATTCGCACCCACCCGCACAGCCACACGATGATGCGGGCCCTTGAACGTCAAGCTGGGTTCGCGTGCGAGCCTGGATCGGCTCGGCCTTCTGTTCGATCTCTTCCAACTGAAATTCAAAACTCTTATTCTCAGGCATGTTTTTTCACCTCCTTTCTTTGTGGAATTAGCAGAATATCTTTGGTAAAGCTGTCTGAGCGTTACGGCAAGTTTGTGACGGGCTTGTGTCGATTTAGTTCGAAAGCCTGGATTTGATTTCTTCCACTGATAATCGTTCGATTTCGAGCGCGGTCGCTGCGATCTCATTGACGATTGCCGTGGCGCCCCAGATATCGGCCACGACAGCCACCAGACCTTCGACAGTCGGCGCCTCGAAGAGGCTTCGAACAGGAATCTCCACTTGAAATATGTCTCTCATCCTGGCGATGACCTGAGTGGCCAGCAACGAGTGACCTCCAAGCTCGAAGAAATTATCTTTGACTCCCACTCGTTCGACATTGAGTATCCTGACCCAGATATCGGCGACGATCTGTTCCGCGGCGCTGGTCGGCGGTATGAACTCAGTCCTGAGTTCCGGTCTTGTCCAGTCGGGCGCGGGCAGCGCCCTGCGGTCTATTTTCCCGCTGGGAGTAAGAGGAAGCTTGTCGATCTCGACGAAGGCGGACGGCAACATATATTCGGGCAGGCTCGCTCTGAGAAACTCATACATCCTGCCCGCAATCTGACTCGATCCGTCTTCAGGAACAATGTAGGCCACCAACCGCTTATCGCCGGGCTGGTATTCTCGCGCAACGACCACCGCGCCACGCGTCATCGAGTTCCGCGCAATCGCCGCCTCTATTTCGCCAGGCTCGATTCGATAACCGCGAATCTTCACCTGCTGATCGGCGCGGCCTAGATATTCGATCTCCCCGTTCGGCAGGTAACGCGCCAGGTCCCCCGTGCAATAAAGCCGCTCGCCGCCATGGCTGAATGGATCGGGCGTGAACCGCTCGGCGGTCAGATCGGGCCGGTCCCAATAACCTCGCGCGAGGCTGACCCCGCCTATATAAAGCTCGCCCGGCGCGCCGATAGGAACAGGCTTCATATTCTGATTGAGCAGGAAGATGCGTGTGTTCGCTATTGGCCGCCCGATTGGCGGAAGCGCCTTCCACTCGTCCGGCTCGCCTTCGAGCGTGTAAGTGGTGACTACGTGCGTTTCCGACGGTCCGTATTGGTTGTGAAGCCTGCACTCCTTCAACTCCCAGAACAACCGCCTGATCGAATCGTTGATCCGGAGCTGTTCCGCCGTGCTGAGTGTATCGCGCAGGCCAGCGGGGATAGCCCCCTGACTCATCTCGGCTATCTGGTGAAGCGCCGCGTATGGAGGGAAGATCCTCTCGATTCCGACATCGGCCATGCGCCTTAACAACCCTTCGGGGTCGCGCCTCAACTGTTCGGGGATCAGAACGACTGTCCCGCCCGAATACCAGGCAGAAAACATCTCGTTGAACGAGGCGTCGAAGCTGAGCGATGAAAGCTGTAGCGTCTTGCCTGAACGATCGAGTCCGAGATCGAAGCGCTGCCACTGGATGAGATTGATGAGCGCCGCATGGGTCATCGCCACGCCCTTGGGGCGTCCGGTCGAGCCGGACGTATAGATGATGTAGGCGAGATTGTCTCCGCTCGTGAGATCTTCGGGAGCATGATCCGGCTCAGTCGCAATAGCGTTCCGGCTCTCATCGAGTGAGATCGCGTCCATGCCGAACTGCGCCAGCCCCGCGGCGAATCGCTCCTGAGTCAGCGCCAGAAGCGCGCGGGAATCTTCGAGCATGAAAGCGAGCCTCTCGGCCGGATAGGCCGGATCTAAAGGCACGTAAGCTCCCCCGGCCTTGAGCGTTCCAAGCACGGCGACCAGCATTTCAACGGAGCTGCTGACGCATATTCCGACTCGCGCGTCAGGGCCGACTCCCCGTTTTATCAAATAGTGAGCCAGACGGTTCGCCCACCGATCCAGCTCGCCATAGCTGATACATTCTCCGTCGCAGACGGCCGCCGGCGCTTCTGGCATGGCTCTGGCATGGGATTCAAACAACTCACGCGCGCTTTGGATGCGGGGGTATGTCCGGGTGGTGGCGTTCCACTCCTTGATCAATCGCTCCTCTTCTTCGGCCGTCAACATCGGAAGATCGTCTATGGGGCGATCCGGATCGGCCATGGCCTCTTCGATCAGCCGGTGAAAATGCTTCAGCAGCCGCGCGATGGTCTCGGAGTTGAACAAATCCGTATTGTATTCGAGCGAGCCTGTGACGGCCTGCTCGATCTCTTCCATCGTGAACGTGAGGTCGAATTTGGCCGTCCGACTCTCGGCGCCGTAGGGCCTGATTTTGAGGTTGGGCAGATCCAGCGGGACGGATGGAGTGTTCTGGAAGACGAACATGACTTGAAACAGCGGCTGGCGGCTCATGTCGCGCTCGGGGTTCAGCTCTTCGACCAGACGCTCAAAAGGCAGGTCCTGATTGGAGTACGCCGCAAGCGCGACATCCCGCACACGCCCGAGCAGGTCACGGAAGGTCGGATTTCCTGAAAGATCAACGCGGAGGACCAGAGTGTTGGCGAAAAACCCGATCAGCCTTTCGATTTCCTTCTGGTTGCGGTTGGCGATAGGAGTCCCGACAGTTATGTCATGCTGTCCCGAATAGCGTGAGAGCAACATATAAAAGGCGGCCAGCAATGTCATAAACGTGGTCACGCCCTCGTTGCGGCTCAATCGTCTGATCTCTTCCGACAACGCCACGGGCAAGTCTATGACTTGCCGTGATCCGTTAAAAGACTTGACGGGCGGCCTGGGTCTGTCAGTCGGCAAATCAAGGCTCAGAGGCGCGTCGGCAAGCTGTCTTACCCAATAGGAGAGCTGCCTGTCGAACTCCCCTTCCTTCGTCCGGTCCAGCTTCCAGTAAACATAATCAGAATATTGAACCGGCAGTTCATCCAGCGGCGTCAGCTCCCCGGCGGAAAACGCCGCGTAGAGCGCCTTAAGCTCGCTTACCAGCACGCTCATTGACCACCCATCGCTGATGATGTGGTGCATCGCCAATATCAAGGCATGCTGATATTGATCGAGCTTGAGCAAAACCGCGCGGAACAGCGGCCCTTCGGCCAGATCGAAAGGCCGGCGGGCTTCTTGCAGCGTGATGCGTCTGCCCTCTCGCTCGCGTTCCGGCTCATGAATTTCCTCGATGCTAACTAGAGGAAGGGTGAAATCACAGGCGGCGGAGATGATCTGCACGGGACGCCCCTCGACGCTCCGGAAAGTAGTTCGCAGACTGTCGTGCCGTCTGATGATCTCGCCCAGGCTCTTTTCAAGCGCCGCCACATTCAGCTCTCCAGCGGGCGAGGTTGTCAGATGAACCGGGGCGAGAATGTTGTAAATCGGCGCGCCGGCGTTGAGCTGATCGAGAAACCATAATCGTCGCTGCGCAAAAGACAGAGGGACTTCTTCTCCACGAGGCGCCCTCACAATCGGAGGGACCTTCGAGACCGGTTTCTCTCCACTCTTCCGCCTGAGCCTGGCGGCCAGCAGAGATCGCTTCTCGGGCGATAGACTATTCAAGGCGTTTTGTACGCCGTCTGTTGTTTTAGATGAAATCATCGGTTTTCTCTTCGTTAAGCCGCAGCCAACAGAGACCGGACCTCTTCGTCGCTCAGATCGCCAAGCTCTTCAAGAGCGGCTGCGATCTCGGCGTCATCGGATTGTTGTATCTGGCGCCCCTCGATCAATTCAGCCATGTTCGCCACGGTAGGGCGATCTGTGAAAAACCACGTCAGTGGCGCCTCGACCTGAAAAGCCTCGCGAACGCTCGATATGATCTGCGTCGCCAGCAGCGAGTGCCCGCCGAGTTCAAAGAAGTTGTCGTGAATGCCCACTCGCTTCAATCCGAGTAACTCTTTCCAGATCTCCGCCAACTCCCTTTCCACGGGCGTCCTCGCCTCCTCGTACTCTTCTCCTCTCTCCTCATTC
>Ga0111538_10011329_pt1 | contig 11830 bp, 8 predicted proteins | sample SoiMethybrSBSTD1_FD_79669 | JGI IMG/M metagenome (GOLD analysis project Ga0111538, IMG submission 79669) | Bulk soil microbial communities from a Populus tree surrounding site in Tennessee, USA - Soil MetaG P. TD hybrid SBSTD1 (version 2)... | ecosystem: Environmental > Terrestrial > Soil > Tree...
TCAGCTCGCCGCGCGCGTTCCGCCGGTACACGCGCGCCTGGCGGATATCGACCTCTTCGCGGCCCGGTGTGTAGTGGACGGCGAACTCCTTGTTCTCCTCGGCACCGCGTTCGGTCAGCACCTGGACGACGCGCTGGGCGAAGGTTCGCGACAGCCCGTTTCGGTGCACGCGCACGACGCGGCGATCGAGCAGCACCACCGCGCCGCTCCCGGTCGGGTCGGCGGCGGCGCCGCCGCCGACGGCGGGCCGCGGCAACAACGTCAGCGCGTCCTCGGCAAAGCGACGGGCCAGCTCGTCGGGCACGCCGAGATCGCCGTCCGCGCCCGCGCCGAGACGATCGAGGTAGCGCTTGAGCTCGGGATCTTGCGGCCGCAGCGCCAGCGCCGTGCGCAGCGGCCCCAGCGCCTCGTCCCCCTTCCCCATCCGGTGCAGGAGCTTGCCCAGCGCCACCAGCGCCGAGGGCTCGTCGGGCAGGCGCGCGGTCAACCCGCGCAGCGTCGCGAGCGCGCGCGCGGCGTCGCTCGTGCCCTCGAGCAGGCGGGCGAGCTCGATCTCCAGCGACGGCACGTCGGGACGCAACGCCACCACCGCCGCCAGGCGGGACCGCGCCTCCTCGCCGTCGCCGCGCCGCCGCGCCCGGATTGAAAGCTGGTGCATGAGGTCGGTGTCCTGGCGCCGATCCTGCGCGAGATCGGCAAGCACCCGGTCGGCTTCCCGCTGCCTGCCAGCCGCGTCGTAGAGGCGCACGGCCGCGCGCCGCACGCGCGGCAGCGCCCGGCTGGCCGGGGCCAGCGCCTCCAGCCGCGCGACGGCCGTCAGGGGCAGCCCGGCATCCGCCTCTTCCTGGGCGACCGCCAGCGACGCCGTCCAGCAGGCGGGATCGATCGCCAGCGCCTCCCGCCACGCCTCCAGCGCCCGGGCATCGCGCCGCGCGGCGCGCGCGGCCACGCCCAGCCGCGCCAGCAGCAGCGCGCGCCACTGCGGCGGCGGTTGCGCGTCCAGCGCCTGCTCGAGCATGCGGCGGCGCTCGTCGTCGTCGTCGGTGGCCTCGGCGGCGGCGAGGCGCAGCGCCGGGTCCGGCCCGCGCGGCGACAGCAGCTCGAACGCCCGCGCAAACACCGCCGACGCGGCCCTGGCGTCGCGGTCGCGCGGCGTCGTCCAGGCGAGCACGCGCGCCAGGTCGACCCACGCCCGCCCGCCCGCACGCCCCAGCCGCCGCGCCCGCCGTTCCAGCAACGTGTCCAGCGCGTCGACCCGCGGTGCGGGCTGCGACGCGCGCCGCGCCATCTCCGCGGGCGGCGGCGGCGTCACCGCATCGTCCCGGACGCCGAGCGGTCGCCCCGCCCCGTCGGTGATGCGCGCGAACAGCCGCCACGCCCCGTCGCTGACCACGGTCTTGATCAGGATCCGGTTCCAGCCACGCCCGAGCCGGATGCCGACCGCATCCTGATCCAGCGCCGCGGGGCGAACGACGTCGCGCGAGAAAACCGGTGCGCCGTTGACCCAGACCTTGATCGGCCCGGGCGAGCCGAGGCGCAGCGCCGCCGGCTGGGCGCGGTCGCTGCGCACGAACGTCACGGCGTAGGCGACGGCCTGGTCGGAAGGACGGAGGAGGCCATCCAGGTACAACACGCCGTTGCGCATCGCCGCGTCGGCCCCGCGCCAGCCGGCCTCGTGTGTCTTTCCCGGATAGTGCGCGCCCAGGACGGGCGGCGCGGGCTCCTGCTCCGGCGGAAACGGCGTATTGAGGCTGGCCCGCCCTTCGCCGAACGGACCGATGACGAAGTAGTGCGACAGCAGGCCCAGCGAGGCGCGCAGCGCGGCCGCCTCCTTCGTTTCGCCGCGCTGGTCGAGCAGGCGCGCCAGGAACAAAGAGGCGTGCGCCGCGACCAGGGGATGCGCGCCAGGCCCCAGCCCACCGCGAACCGCGGCCTCCAGCGCCCGTGGGTCGACGTCTTCCTCCAGCGTCGCGAGCGTGGCGAGCGCGCCCGCCGCTTCGGGCTGCGACCTCTGCGCCGCCAGCCTGACCGCTTCCGCCTCCAGCACGTCGTCGTACGGGCTGGCCTGCGCGGCACCCGCGCTGAGGACGGCGACCGCGCAGAGAACCAGCGCCATCGCTGCCCTGCGAATCAACATTGGGGCGGCGGGGATTATACCGGAAATTCGCGCGCTTACGCCCTCGTCTCAGAGCATCGCTTTAATCCCGTCCGAGGTCCCGCGGCGCGCTACTTCTTGTTGAAGTAACCGCTGATCGTGTCGCGCAGCGCGATGCGCGCCCGGTGCAGGCGGGTTTTCACTGTCGGCACCGAGATGCCGAGAATCTCGCCCGTCTCCTCGGTCGACAGCCCCTCGACGTCGCGAAGCAGGAACACCGTCCGGTAGATCTCCGGGAGGGCATCGACCGCCGTCTGGATGTGGCGCCGCAGCTCGTCCGACTGCAGCTCGTCGTCCGGCCGCTTCGCCCAGTTCTCCCCCGGCGGCGGCACCTGACCGTAGTTGTCCAGGTAGCCGACCGGCAACTCTTCCGTCGAGATCTCCGGGTGGCGCCGCTGCGCGCGCAGGCGCATCAGTGCAGTATTGGCGGCGACGCGGTAAAGCCAGCTCCCGAACTGAGCGTCGCCCTTGAAAGTGTCCAGCTTGCGCCAGATTGAGAGGAAGGTGTCCTGCAGGACCTCCTTGGCCTCGGTCTCGTTGCGGACGAATCTGTACGCCAGGCGGAAGATCTTGTCTTCGTATCGGTCCAGCAACTGCTCGAACGCCCCAAAATCCTTGGCGCGGGCGCGCGCGACCAGCTCCTCGTCGGAGACGACGGGCGCGGCGGGTGTTTCGGGTGGTGGCGATGTCGGCATCGTTGACCGTGCGGACCTTACCGAGATAATCACGTCACCGACGGCGGCGCCATAGCGATGCTCGGTTCCATCTTAAAGGCCATCCGGCCGCACCAGTGGGTGAAGAATCTGTTCGTCGCGGCGCCGCTGGTGTTCGCGAAACGGATCGGCGACGTGCCGTCCGATCTGCGCGCCGCGGCCGCATTCGCGGCGTTTTGCCTGCTGTCCAGCGCCGTCTACCTGGTCAACGATCTCGTCGACCTCGAGAAGGACCGCGCGCACCCGATCAAGCGCAACCGGCCGCTCGCGTCCGGAGCCCTCAAACCCGAGATCGCGCGCGTGCTCGCCGGGCTGTTCGCGGTCGCCGCGCTGGGCAGCGGGCTGGCCCTGGGCTGGGGTTTCGCCCTGACGGCCACCGCCTATCTGGCGCTGAACGCCGCCTATTCGTTTCGGCTGAAACGCGTCGCGTTCGTCGACGTCGCCTGCATCAGCCTCGGCTTCTTGCTGCGCGTGCTCGCGGGGGCGTACGCGATCGACGTGCCGGCGTCGCGCTGGCTGCTGGTCTGCACGCTGCTGCTGTCGTCGCTGCTGGGATTCGGCAAGCGCGCGCACGAGCTGCGCATCGGCGGCGAGGACGGCCACCTGCACCGCGAGGTCCTGGGCGACTACAACCCGCGCGTGCTGCGCGCGCTGCTCGGCGCGCTGGGTGTCGCCACCACGGCCGCCTACCTGATCTACACGCGCACCCAGCACGCCAGCGACCTGTTCGGCGGCGGCCACCTGGTGTTCACGGTGCCCTTCGTGGGGTTCGGCGTGTACCGCTTCATCCGCATCGTCAGCCGCACCGACAAGGCCGACAGCCCCACCGATTCGATGCTCCACGATCCTGCGTTCGTGCTGAACCTGGTGCTGTACGCCGGCGCCGTCGTCGCGATCATCTACCTCGCGCCATAGTCGTGGTAGATCGTCTGTCCCCATGTTCGCCGCGCTGATCGCGATGCTGTCGCTGGTGACGCCGCCGGCGGCGGTGCCGCGGGCCCCCGCGCCCACGGCCGCCAGCGCGCCCGATCTGCCGCAGCTCGCGTTCGAAAAATACACGCTGGCCAATGGCCTCGAGGTGATCCTCCACGAGGATCGGCGCATGCCCGAGATCGCCGTCGACGTCTGGTACAAGGTCGGCGGGCGCGACGAGGCGCCGGGACGTACCGGCTTCGCGCACCTGTTCGAACACGTGATGTTCCAGGGCACGAAGCACATCGCCGAGGACAAGCACTTCGAGTATCTGCAAAAGGCCGGCGCTTCCAGCGTCAACGGATCGACGTCGCACGATCGCACGAACTACTTCGAGGTCGTTCCGTCGAACCAGCTGGAGCTGGCGCTGTGGCTGGAGAGCGAGCGGATGGGCTTCCTGCTCGACCGCACCGGCTTCAAGGAGACCGTCGACAACCAGCGCGACGTGGTGAAGAACGAGCGCCGGCAGCGCTACGAGAACCGTCCCGCCGGGCTGATCTCGAAGGTGCTGCTGGAGGCGCTCTATCCGCCCGATCACCCCTACTACCACCAGGTCATCGGTTCGATGGAAGACCTGACAGCGGCGTCGGTCGATGACGTGAAGGCGTTCTTCCGCACCTACTACGCGCCCGGCAACGCGACGCTGGTCATCGCGGGCGACTTCGATCGCGCCAAGACCAAGCAGCTGGTCGAGCAGTACTTCGGCCCCATCCCGGCGGGCGAAGCGATCACGCGGCGGACCGCGCCCGAGGTCCGGCTGACGGCGGTCAAGCGGATCGCGATGGAAGCGAAGATCCAGCAGCCCCAGCTCTACGTGACGTATCCGACGCCGGCCAACTTCGCGCCCGGGGATCGCGAGCTGGACCTGCTCGGCGTTGCGATGGCCGGCGGCAAGTCGTCCCGCCTGTACAAGCGGCTGGTTTACGACATGAAGATCGCTCAGTCGGTGACCGCCGCCCAGCAGAGCCAGCTGCTGGCGTCCAGCTTCGAGATCACCGCTTCGCCGATGCCGGGCCACACGCTGGACGAGATCCTGACGGTGATCGACGAGGAGATCGGGACGCTGCAAACCAAGCCGCTGGACGCCGCGGAGTTGGACCGCGCCAAGAACCAGCTGGAATCGGACACCGTGCGCAGCCTGGAGAGCCTGCTCGCGCGCGCCGAGCGGCTGCAGTCCTACAACTACCTCGTCGGCGATCCCGGCTTCGTCACCGAGGATCTGCGTCGCTACCGCGCCGTCGACGCCGCCGCCATCCAGCGCGTCGCCCAGCAGTACCTGAAGAAAGACGCGCGCGTCGTCGTGACCATCGATCCGAATCCGGACGCGCCGATCATGGGGCGGATCAAGAAATGACGGCCGCCCGCATCGGCTTTCATGCGGCCTGCGTGGGACTGGCGCTGTCGCTCGCCTGCGCGTCGGCGCCGCCGCCCGCGACGACCGCGTCCGCCGCCAGCAAGACGGCCGCGCCCCCGCCCGCCGCCGCGCCCAGCGCCGACAGCGGCGCCACCGCGTCGTCCGTGCCGGGACGCGAGACACCGGACGCGCCGTTTCGCCAGCTCGCGCCGCCCGCCGGCCCCGAACCGACCTTCAAGCCGCCCAAACCGAAGCGCTTCAAGCTGAAGAACGGCCTCGAGGTGATGCTGGTCGAGTTCCACGACCTGCCGCTGGTGGACTTCAACCTCATGATCAAGACGGGCGGCGCCGCCAACCCGCCCGACCGGGCCGGGCTGGCCGATCTCACCGCGCACATGCTCGACGAAGGGACGAAGACGCGGGGCGCGCTCGTCATCGCCGAGCAGATCGCGGCGCTCGGCGCAACGTTGTCGACGGGCAGCACGTGGGACGCGTCGAACGTCAGCCTGTCCACGCTGAGCCGGAACATGGACGAGGCGCTGAAGGTGTTCGCCGACGTCGTCGTGAATCCGGCCTTCGACCCCAAGGAGTTCGAGCGCGTCCGCGACAACCTGCTGACCGCGATCACGCGCCGCAAGGACAGCCCGCCGACGGTCGCCAACCTGGCGTTCACGCGCCTGCTGTTCGGCCAGAAGCATCCCTACGGCTGGCCGATGGCCGGCGTCGAGGCGTCGATCAAGAAGGTGACGCCCGGCGACCTGCGCGCCTTCTACGACAAGTACTACCGCCCCAACAACGCGGCGCTGCTGGTCGCGGGTGACACGACCGAAAAGGCGCTGCGCAGCAAGCTGGAGGCCGCGTTCGCGAAGTGGTCCGCCAAGGGCGCCGCCGCGCCCAAGCTGCCGGCGCCCGAGGCTGCGTCGCCGGCGACCCGCATCTTCCTGGTCGACAAGGCCGACGCCCCGCAATCGTCGATCCGCGTCGGTCTGATCGGCATCGAGCGCAAGAACCCGGACTATTTCCCGGTCACGGTGATGAACCTGATCCTGGGGGGCGGCTTCTATCGGCTGGACCTCAACCTGCGTGAAGGCAAGGGATGGACGTACGGCGCGCGTTCGACCGTCGACAGCCGGCGCGCGCCCGGTCCGATATCGGCGGGCGGCGAGTTCGTCGCCGTGCACACCGCCGACTCCGTCGCCGAGATCCTGAAAGAGCTGGCGAGCATGCGTGACGCCGACGTGACCGACGTCGAGCTCGCGCGCGCCAAGGACCAGATCATCAAGTCATTCCCGGCGCGCTTCGCGACGCGCGCCAACGTCGCCGCGCAGCTGGCCGAGCTGGCGGTGTTCGGACTGCCCGACAGCTACGTCACCGAGTACACGCGCAAGATCGCGGCGGTCACCAAGGACGACGTCCGTCGGGTCGCGCGCAAGTACCTCGACCCGAACCGCCTCACGATCGTCGTCGTGGGCGACCGCAAGACGCTCGCCGAACCACTGGCGAAGCTGGCGCCCGTCGAGGACCGCGACCTCGACGGCAATCCGCTCACCAGCGGGCCATGATCTGGAGCGAAGACGATTGTGCGCATTCCGAGCCTCGGGATGCCGCGCAACGGCTCGCTGACGAGCGCCGCGCCGCCGTCCGCCGCGTGTTCTTGCTGACGCTCGCGCTCAACGCCGCGGTCGCGGTGGCGAAGGCCAGCTACGGGTACGCGTCGGGATCGCTCACGCTCGGGACGGACTCGCTGCATTCGATCCTGGACGCATCGTCCAACGTGCTGGCGCTGTTCGGGCTGCGCTGGTCGGCGGTGCCGGCCGACGCGCGTCACCCGTACGGGCGGCAGAAGATCGAGATCCTGGCGGCGCTGGGCATCGGGGTGCTGATCGTCGTCGGCCTGTTCGAGTTCGCGACCGCCGCGGTTCACGCGCTCATCAACCGCCACCCCGCGCCGCGCATCGGCGTGGGCGGCTTCGTGGTGGTGCTGGCGACGATCGCGGTCAACCTGTTCGTGGCCCGGTACGAACGGCGGAAGGCGCGCGAGCTGAGCAGCGCGCTGCTGAAGGCCGACGCCCGCCACACGCAGTCCGACCTGTACGCGTCCATCGCGGTCGTCGCGTCGTTCATCGCCGCGCGCGCGGGCCTGGGCTGGGCGGACGGCGTCGCCACCCTGCTGCTCGTCGCGCTGATTGGCCACGCCGCGTGGGAGGTGTTTCGCGACAACGTCCCCGTCCTGATCGACGCCGCGATCCTGGACGCCCCCAGCGTCGCGGCGTTCGCCGGCTCGCTCGCGCGCGGCGGCTCGGTTCACCGCGTTCGATCGCGCGGCGTACGCGGCGCCGTGGAGCTGGACCTGCACCTCGAGGTCGCGCCCGACATGAGCGTCGTGGAGGCGCACGGCCTGGCTCGCCAGATCGCGATGGCGCTGAAGGTTAAGTTCCCGGAGGTTTCCGACGTAATCATCCACATCGAACCGAAAGCTCTATCCAGAGCGCAATCACCTTCTGAACAAGGATAAACGGGGCCTCCGACGGCTTGACACCCTTCGCCATACCGATAAGATACCGGCCGCACTGAATTAATCGGCGACGGCTAGGAACCAACTCGTAGCCCAACCGTCCCCAGGCACCCCGTTTCGGACCCTTCGGACCGTCATCGATACCCCCTTCACCCAACCCGACAGCCGACAGCGGCAGCGAGCCGCGCGCGAGGAGACACGAGAATGCAAGGACTAGCCAAGTTCCTGGAGGATGGCGGCACGCTGATGTACGTCAACCTGGTGGTCTCCATGATCACCTTGGCGATCATCATCGACCGCGCCATCTTCTTCCTCGGCAAGGGGTCAGTGAACGCGAAGGCCTTCCTTGAACAGATTCGCAAGCTCGTCCTCGCAAACAACATCGACCGCGCCGTCAAGCTGTGCTCGGCCACCGAGGCGCCGGTCGCCCAGGTCGCGCGCGCCGGGCTGCAGCGGGTTCACCGCGGCGAGATCGCGATCGCGCAGTCGATCGAGGAGACGCTGGTAGACGTGACGCCGCTGCTCAAGAAGCGCGTCCAGATTCTGTGGTCGATCGCCAACATCGCGACCCTGGTCGGCCTCCTCGGTACGGTCATCGGTCTGATCCGGGCGTTCGGCGCCGTCGCCGCCGCCAAGCCGGAAGAGCGGTCGGCGCTGCTCGCGCGAGGTATTTCCGAGGCGCTCAACAACACCGCCATGGGCCTCGGCATCGCCGTCACCTGCATCATCGCCCACGCCTTCCTGTCGTCGGCGTCGAAGAAGCAGGTCGGTGACCTCGAAGGATTCGCTCTCAAGCTCGAGAACCTGCTGGCCGAGTCGGCCCAGGGCGCCAAGGCCTAAGGCAACGTGAAAGGTCCGAGCGCCCAATGACCCGGAGCCAGGTCCGCGCGGCGACCCGCCGCATGCGCGACCATGTGGAGGAGATCGAGGAAGAGGCAGGAGAGCTCAACCTCGTCCCTTACATGGACATCGTCACCAACATCATCATCTTCCTGCTCGCGTCGGTCGTTAACCAGGTCGCGCTCGGCAACATCAACGTCTCGTCGCCGACGATCCAGGCGGGTGGCGGGCCCTCCGATCAGGACACACCGCCCGAGAAGCCGCCGCTCAACCTGACGATCACGGTGGGGGCGACCGGGTACATCGTCGGCGCCTCGGGCGGCGTGCTGCCGAACATCCCGAAGCTGCCCAACGGGCAATACGACTACAAGACGCTGACGACCAAGCTCAAAGAGATCAAGTCGAACCCGGACAACGCCGAGGAGACCAAGGCGACCTTCAACGCGGACGCGAACATCGCGTACGACATCGTGATCGCGACACTGGACGCCATGAGACAGGCCGAAGACGGAAAGATCCTGTTTCCCGACGTCAACTTCGCCGCGGGAATCCAGTAGATGGCCGGTCTGAAGACGCCCGAGATTTCTCGCCTCGAGGGCAAGAAGGCGATCCGCTCGTTCGCGCGCAAGCTCTCCGAGCCCGAGATTATCAAGGACCTCAACATCACCCCGATGATGGACATGATGACCATCATCCTGGTCTTCTTGCTGAAGTCGTTCTCGTCGACGACGGCCACCATCACGTTCGACTCCAACCTCCAGGTGCCGAAGTCGTTCACGGAGCTGAAACCGAAGCTCGCCGTGACCGTCACCGTGAGCAAGAAGGTGATCCTGGTCGAGGGCGACGCGATCGCGCCAATCAACGCGGGCCGCGTCGACCCGGCGGTCAAGCGCGACGGCGAAAACGGCTACTACATCACCCCGCTGGTGGAGATTCTGGAAAAGCACGCCCGCCGTGAGAAGAAGGTCGCCGACATGACCGGGCAGAAGTTCGAGGCCCAGTTGATGCTGGTCGCCGATCAGACGACGCCCTATCGCATGCTCACCGAGATCATCTACTCGTGCGGCCAGGCCGGTTACGCCAATTACCGCCTGCTGGTTCTGAAGGCCAAAGGCGAATAGTCGCTCCGCTCGCGCGGGAGCGGCTAGCCGAATAGCGGGAGCGGCCAGCGGAATAAGGGTACGGCCGCTTTACATCGCCGGGCGTTTGGTTTAAACAGCCCGCGCGATGCGTAGAACTCGTCTGCCCGTTGTCCTAGGTCTCCTGGTTGCGGCGCTGGCTTTTCTGGCGGCTCCGGCGGCGTTTGCGCAGCACGAAGGCGGTGAAGCCTCCCTCGTGCTCCCCGATCTGGGAAGCGTGAACTTCCTGGGCTCGACGCCCGGCAGCACCCTGCTGTCGATCGGCATCGTGGTCTGCTTGCTTGGACTCGGGTTCGGCCTGGTGATCTATCGCCAGCTCAAGAACATGCCCGTGCACAAGTCGATGCTCGAGATCTCCGAGCTGATCTACGAGACGTGCAAGACGTACCTGGTCACCCAGGGCAAGTTCATCCTGCTGCTCGAGCTGTTCATCGGCGTGATCATGATCTTCTACTTCGCGGTGCTCCGTCACTTCGACTCGCTGAAGGTCGCGGTGATCCTCCTGTTCTCGCTGATCGGCATCGGCGGCAGCTACGGCGTCGCCTGGTTCGGCATCCGCATCAACACCTTCGCCAACTCGCGCACCGCCTACGCCAGCCTGAAGGGCAAGCCCTACCCGATCTACGCCATCCCGCTGAAGGCGGGCATGAGCATCGGCATGCTGCTCATCAGCGTCGAGCTGGTGATGATGTTGTGCATCCTGTTGTTCCTGCCCCGCGACTACGCGGGCGCCTGCTTCATCGGTTTCGCGATCGGCGAGTCGCTGGGCGCGTCGGCGCTCCGCATCGCGGGCGGCATCTTCACCAAGATCGCCGACATCGGCTCGGACCTGATGAAGATCGTCTTCAACATCAAGGAGGATGACGCGCGCAACCCAGGCGTCATCGCCGACTGCACCGGCGACAACGCGGGCGACTCGGTCGGTCCCAGCGCCGACGGCTTCGAGACCTACGGCGTCACGGGCGTCGCGCTGATCACCTTCATCCTGCTGGCGGTGCCGGACGCCGAGGTCCAGGTCCAGCTGCTGGTCTGGATCTTCGCGATGCGCATCATGATGATCGTCGCCAGCGGGATCTCGTACCTGTTCAACGAGGCGATCGTGAAGGCGCGCTCGGGCAACGCCGACAAGATGCACTTCGAGGCGCCGCTGACGCAGCTGGTGTGGGTGACGTCGATCGTCTCGGTCGCGATGACGTTCATCGTGTCGTACCTGCTGGTGCCGAAGCTGGGCGCCGGCGGCGACAACGACAGCCTGTGGTGGAAGCTGTCGCTGATCATCACCTGCGGCACGCTGGCGGGCGCGATCATCCCGGAGATGATCAAGATCTTCACGTCGACCACCTCCAAGCACGTCAAGGAGGTCGTCACCGCGTCCCGCGAGGGCGGCCCGTCGCTGAACATCCTGTCGGGCCTGACCGCCGGCAACTTCAGCGCCTACTGGATGGGCCTGGTGATCGCCTCCCTCATGGGCATCGCTTACGGCGTCAGCTCACTGGGCGTCGAGGAGATCATGAAGGCGCCGGCCGTGTTCGCGTTCGGCCTGGTCGCGTTCGGGTTCCTCGGCATGGGTCCCGTGACCATCGCGGTCGATTCCTACGGTCCGGTCACCGACAACGCGCAGTCGGTCTACGAGCTGTCGGTCATCGAGACGATCCCCGGCATCAAGGAGGAGATCAAGGCGAACGAGGGCTGGGACGTCGACTTCGCGCGCGCCAAGCACATGCTCGAGGAGAACGACGGCGCCGGCAACACCTTCAAGGCGACCGCCAAGCCGGTCTTGATCGGCACCGCCGTCGTCGGCGCGACGACCATGACCTTCTCGATCATCATGAACCTCACCCAGGGCCTCACCATGGAGCTCGACAAGCTGTCTTTGCTCCACCCGCCCTTCCTGCTCGGCCTGATCCTGGGCGGCGCGGTGATCTTCTGGTTCACGGGCGCGTCGACCCAGGCGGTAACCACCGGCGCCTACCGCGCCGTCGAGTTCATCAAGCGCAACATCAAGCTGGACAGCGGCGCGACCAAGGCGTCGATCACCGACAGCAAGAAAGTCGTCGAGATCTGCACGCAATACGCCCAGAAAGGCATGTTCAACATCTTCCTGGTGGTGTTCTGCAGCACCCTGGCGTTCGCCTTGCTCGA
>Ga0111538_10011330_pt1 | contig 11830 bp, 11 predicted proteins | sample SoiMethybrSBSTD1_FD_79669 | JGI IMG/M metagenome (GOLD analysis project Ga0111538, IMG submission 79669) | Bulk soil microbial communities from a Populus tree surrounding site in Tennessee, USA - Soil MetaG P. TD hybrid SBSTD1 (version 2)... | ecosystem: Environmental > Terrestrial > Soil >...
ATGAGCGCGAGCATGCGCTCGACGATCTCCTCGCGGCTCGTGCCCTCGTTGTTGGGGCCCATCTGGGCGGCGGCGACCTTGACGAAGCGTGGCATGGCGATCTCCCTGGCCCGGGTATGCTCCGTGGCTCCCCGGTGATGATAGCCCGGACGCGGACGCTCCGGTAGACTGCGAGCCATGACGGCTCCGACGGCGACGGCCGCGGGCGCGACGCAGTCGGTGAGCCGGACGATTCACGCCGAGCGCGTGCTCCTCCTGGGCTGGGGGCGTGCCCTCCTGCTCCAGTTCGCGCATCCGCTGGTCGCCCAAGGCATTGTGGACCACAGCGGTTTCCTCCGCTCGCGCCGCGGGCGCTGGGGACGGCTCCGGCGCACGCTGGACGCGATGCTCATCCTCACCTACGGGACGCCGGAAGAGGCCGCCGCGGTGGCCGACGGCATCAACGCCATTCACGACCGCGTGAACGGCCACGCCGTGCTACCTCCTCCCGCGCAATCGGCCACGCCCTACTCGGCGCACGATCCCGCGCTGCTCGCGTGGGTGCACGCCACACTGCTGGACTCGTTCCTCCTCGCCTACGAGCTCTACGTGGCGCCGCTCAGCGCCGCGGACAAGGACCGCTACTGCGCCGAGTCGGCCGGCATCGAGCCGATGCTCGGCATTCCCGACGGCCACCTGCCGCGCTCCACGCGCGCCCTCGCGGCCTACATGGACGGGATGCTGAGGGGCGGCGAGCTCGTCGTGACGGATGGGGCCCGGCGTCTGGCCGCCGAGCTCTTCAGGCCGGTGCCGCGCATCGCGGCGCCGCTCATGTGGCTGGCGCGCCTGCCCTCGGTCGGCCTGCTCCCGGCGCGCATCCGCCAGGACTACGGCTATGCGTGGTCGCCGGGCCGCGAGACGGCTCTCCGCATCTCGGTGAGGGTGATTCGTGTGATGCTGCGGATCATGCCGGGTCGCCTTCGCTACTGGCCGCCGGCCCGTCAGCGGCGGGACACCGGGTAGGTTTTGCCCGAAGCGAGGGCGCTTTGCCCTGGCGTCAGGCGTGAGGCAAATCTCCTCAGGCCAATGGTGATACCCGCTTAGCAGTCACACGTGACCGGGCGCAGCCTTTGCAGTGCTTCCGGCGCCGGGAGGAGCGCCATGGAGCTGCGGGACGAGATCGCAGAGCTGGTCAGACACGCCGGGGGCATCTTCAACGGCATCTGGGATACCCCGCGCGGGCGCTTCGCCACCCTGACGGACCCGAGCACGCTGTCGACCGCGCTGACGCCGGTGGCGGGTATCTCCATCGCATCGATCCAGGCCGCGCTCGAGCGAGTGCGGACGGGATTCTAGCGCCGTTACGCGATAGTCGGTCGGGGTCGTGAAAGGGGCTACGGGGTGACCCGTGGCCCCTTCTGGTTCCGGGCCTCCTTCCGGCGGCGCTTCGTGTAGGCGCGGCGGGCCCGCTCGCGATTGCCGCAGACCTCGCTCGAGCACCACACCCGCGAGCCGTTCGGGCTCGCGTCCACGAAGAACCAGCCGCAGCCCTCGGCCCGGCAGCGTCCCACCCGCGCGGCGTCCTCCGACGAGAGCAGCGCGGTGAGCGACCAGAGCACGGGCCAGAGGGGCTCCGCCAGCAGCGCGCCGGGGAGATCGTGCACATAGCGTTGGCCGCGGCGCACCAGCGGCGGCTGCGCGGGGAGCGCGGCGAGCCGGCGGTTGAACGACGCCAGCTCGGCGCGCCCTCCGCCGTGGAGCGCGTCCGCGGCGGCCCAGATCTCCGCGCGTAGCGCATGGGCGTCACGGAGCGCCGCCGCCGCGTCGGCCGGCTGGCGGCGGGCCCGCGCGCGCAGTCGCGCGAGCGCCCCCGCGGGCAGCGTGCCCCGCCGCGCGCTCCATCCAAGGAGCGCGGCGTAGTTCTCGATGAGCTCCTGCGGAGCCTCCGAGGTGCGCCAGTCCATGGTGTTCGCGAAGTCCAGGCACACGCGGCCCCCGAAGAACTGCGCGGCGGCGCGGGCGCGATCCCTTGACACGGCTCGCCTAGTCCCTTCTAATGACCATGCCCATGAGAATACCGCGCGCCGCCTCGCCCGCGTGGACCGCCTTCCGCCGGGGCTTCGTGGCCGCGCTGCCCTTCATCGTGAGCAACGGCGTCGGCGGGATCGTCATGGGCGTCGCGTATCGCGGCGTAGGACTGGACGCGCTCGCCGCGCTCGCCTTCAGCGTCGTGGTCTACTCCGCGACCGCCCAGGCGGTCACCCTCGGCCTCTGGGCCGCCCCGCCGCCCCTCGCCGCGATGGCGCTGGCCTGCGTCGCGACCAATGCCCGCTACCTCGTCATGGGCGCGCATCTCCGCCAGCTCTTCGCGGAGGTGCCGCGGCGGGTGATGCTGCCGATCCTGCTCCTCCTCGCGGACGCCTCGTGGCTGATGACGGTGGCGGAGGCGGAGCGCGGGCGGCGTCACGCGGCGTATCTTCTCGGCGCCGGCATCCCCATGGCCATCGGCTGGGTGGGCGGGACCGCGCTGGGCCATGCGCTGCCCCTCACGCCGCGCGGGCCGCTCGCGGTGGCCGCCGCCTTCCTGCCTCTGGCCTTCGTCGTCGCGCTGCTGCCCACGCAGTGGCGCGGCCGGCGGAGCCTCCTGCCCTGGACGGTCGCCGCCGCGGTGGCGATCGGCGTCGCCGCCACCCTTGGCCCCAGCTGGGCCATGCTGATCGGGGGCGCCGCGGGGACGGCGATCAGCGCGCTGCGAGGCGACGATGCCTGAGCGCGATGTCCTGCTCGTGGTGCTGACGGTGGGCGTCGCGAGCGTGCTGATGCGCGTGGGGGGCTTCCTCGCCGCCAGCGCCCTACCCTCGCGAGGCGCCCTGCCCCGTCTCTTGCGGCTGGCGCCGGGCAATCTCTTCATCGCGTTCGCAACGGCCGGCGTGCTCGAGGCGGGCTGGCCGGCCCTGGCCGGCTGCGTGGCCGCCGTCGCCGCCATGGCGCGCACCGACCGCGAGTGGGCGGCGCTGGGCGCCGGCTTCGCGGTCACCGCTCTCGCCGCGGCCCTTGGCTGAGCCCGGCGGCGGAGACAGGCAGGGGGCCACGGGTCACCCCGTGGCCCCCTCGAGAGTGGAGCGGCCGACCGGATTCGAACCGGCGACGTCCAGCTTGGGAAGCTGGCATTCTGCCACTGAATTACGGCCGCGCGGTCCCTAGTGTACTACTTCAGTGACATGTCGTACGCCTTGATCAGCTCATCGCTTCGCGCCTTCCAGCTGAGGCGCTTGGTGGCCCCGTAGAGATCCATCTGCTGATAGAGGGGGATCGCCGGGACCTCCTCGACGAAGAGCTTGTTGACCCGGTGGTAGATCTCGAGCCGCTTCTTCTCGTCCATCGTCGACTGGGCCTGATCCACCATGCCGTCGAAGTCCGGGTTCGAGTAGTTGCCGAGATTGCTCCCTGTGCGGAAGAGCGGCACGTACACCGTCTCCGCGTCGATCGTGGGGGTGCCCCAGCCGATCAGCCACACCGGCCCGGGCTTGTGCACGTACACCATCGTGTTGAGGAAGCTCACGAACTCGTGGGTCTTCAGCTGCGTCTTGATGCCGGCCTTGGTCAGCTGCCCCGCCACCGCCTCCGCCACTTCCTTGTCCCGCACGTAGCGGCCCTGGGGGCTGTTGAGCGTGAGCTCGAGCCCGTTGGCGAAGCCGGCTTCGGCGAGGAGCTTCTTCACCTTGGCCAGATCCGGCTTCACCGGCTTGAGCGCGGGGTCGTAGCCGAAGTGCAGCGGGGTGAGCAGGGTGGCCACGCGGAAGGCCTTGCCGTCGAGCACGTTCTTGATGATCTCGTCGGCGTCCACGGCATACAGCATCGCCTGGCGCACCCGCTTGTCGGCCACCGGCGACTTGGTAACGCCGATCAGCTTGTGGTCCTTGTCGAAGTCATGCGTCACGATCATGAGCTGGAGTGTGCGGATGGACGGCGCGGTGGAGAGGAACAGCTTCGGGTGATTCGCGATGATGTTGGCGAGGTGCGGCGGGATGTTCACCGCCACGTCGACTTCGCCGTTCTGCAGCGCGGCCACGCGCACCGCGTCGTCCGGGATGGGCCGGAACACGACGGTCTTGACCTTGGGCGCCCCCCGCCAGTACTGCTCGTTGGCCTCCAGCACGATCTGCTCGTCCTTGTCCCACTTCACGAACTTGTACGGCCCGGTGCCGATGGGATTCTTCGAGATGAACGCGGTGTCCTTGCCCGCGTATGCCTTGGGCGGATACATCGAGGCCTGGCGGAAGCCCATGATCGTGGTGAAGGTCGGCCAGGGCTTGGAGGTCTGCACCTGTACCGTGTAGGGATCGACGATGTCGACCCGGTCGATGGGACGGAAGTTCGAGCTGGAGCGCATACCCGACTTGACGCGCTCGAGGCTGAACTTCACCGACTCCGCGTTGAAGTCTTCCCCGTTGTGGAACTTGACCCCCTTGCGGAGCTTGACCTCCCACGTGGTGGGCGCCACGAGCTTCGGCAGCTCGGCGGCCAGCGCCGGCACGATCTTGAGGCTCGGATCGCGCTCGACCAGCGTGTCGAAGATGTGGGTGGCCACCACCGACGCGGGCGTCTCCTGCTGGTTCATGGTGTCGAGCGTGGTCGGGTCGACGCCTTGCGCGATCACGACCTTGCCTTCCGGCGCGGCGAGCGCGAGCGCGGGGAGCGCGGCGACGAGCACGAGGGCGGTGAGCAGTCGCTTCCAGTCCATCAAGTCCTCCTCACGATCCGGTGTGAGATGACAAACGATTCGACTCTAAAGACCCCTCTCCGAACTGTCAAGTTGACGGGGCCTTACCGCGCGTCCTTCACGGCCATGTCGAAGCCCTTGATCAGCTCGTCGCCGCGCGCCTTCCAGCTCAGCCGGCGGGTCGCCCCGTAGAGGTCGAGCTGCTGGTAGAGGGGCATGGCCGCCGCGTCGTCGACCCAGAGCCGGATGAGGCGCTGGTAGAGCTCGGCGCGGCGCTTGGGGTCCATGGTGGTCTGCGCCAGGTCCACCATGCCGTCGAAGTCGGCGTTGTAGTAGTTGGCGAGGATCTTCCCCGAGCGGAACAGGGGCACGTACGCCGTCTCCGCGTCGTAGGAGCCGGCGCCCCACCCGATGAGCCACACCGGACCGGCCTTGTGCACGTAGGCCATGCTGTTGAGGTAGGTCCCCCACTCGTGCACGCGGAGTGTGGTGCGGATGCCCGCCTTGCCGAGCTGGCCGGCGATGGCCTCCGCCACCTCCTTGTCGCGGACGTAGCGGCCCTGGGGGGCATTGAGCACCATGTCCATGCCACCCGGGTAGCCGGCCTCGGCGAGCAGCTGCTTCACCCGCGCCAGGTCAGGCTTGATGGGCTCGAGCTTCGCGTCGAAGCCGAAATGCTTGTCGGTGAGCATGGAGGCCACGCGAATGCCCTTGCCGTCGAGCACGGTGCGGATCACCTCGTCCACGTCCACCGCGTAGTTCATGGCGAGGCGCACGCGCCGGTCCGCCACCAGCCCCGGGTAGGGCCCGATCAGCTTGTGCTGGGCGTCGAACTGATGTGTGTAGTAGAGGAGCTGGATGGTGCGCACGCTGGGCGCGGTGGAGAGGAAGAGCCTGGGGTGGTTGGCGATGATCTGGGCGAGGTGCGGCGGGATGTTCACCGCCACGTCCACCTCGCCGTTCTGCAGCGCGGCCACCCGCACCGCGTCGTCGGGTATGGGCCGCCAGACCAGCCGCTTGACGCGAGGCGCGCCGCGCCAGTAGCCCTCGTTGGCCTCGAGCTCGATGCGATCGTCCTTCACCCAGCGCACGAACTTGAACGGTCCGGAGCCCACCGGGTTGCGGGCGACGTAGGTCAGGTCCTTGTCGCGATAGTACTTGGGCGGCAGGATGGCGGCGCCGTTGGCTGACATGAGCGTGTCGAGGATGGGCCAGGGGGCCTTGGTGTGGATGCGCACGGTGAGCGGATCCACGATCTCGACGTGGCTCAAGGGCGCGAAGGGCGTGGCGCCGCGCATCTTCAGCTTGGGGTCCACCAGCCGCTCCAGGCTGAACTTCACCGCCTCCGCGTCCACGGGCTCGCCGTTGTGGAACTTGATGCCGGGGCGGAGCTTGAACTCCCATGCGGTCGGCGCCACCAGCTTGGGCATCTCCGCGGCCAGCGCGGGCTGCAGCACGAGGTTGGTGTCGCGCTCGAGGAGCGTGTCGAACATGTTGCGGGCGAGGTTGCCGGCGGGCGCCTCAGCATGGTTCATGGGGTCGAGCGTCGTGGGATCCACGCCCTGCGCGATGACGACGGTGCCCTGCGGCGCGGCCACCGCGAATCCGGGCGGCGCGAAGACGACGGCGAGGAGGACGAGGAGTCTGATCGCGCGCATGGCGTCTCCTTGTGAGAGGGCGCGGTCGAGGTGGCGCTACTCTAGGAGTCGGTCTCGGGGGTGTCAAGGGCGGGTGGCTCGCGCGCGAGCAGCGCCAGGGCCTCCTCGCGCGTGGCCACCTGACCGAGCGCCTGCGCCTCGCGCGCCCGGGCGAGCAGGCGCCCCACCACGGGGCCCGACGGGAGACCGAAGGCGGCCATGACGTCGTCGCCGGTGACGAGCGGCGGCGCCGCGGCGAGCGCGCGCTCCTCGGCGGCTCCCGCCTGCATCTCGCGCAGGACGCGGCCGCCCTCCCCGGCCCAGACTTCCAATGGATCGTCGCCGCGCAGGCCGGCGGCGTCGGCGAGGGCGAGCAGGAGCAGCTCGCCCGCGTCCTCGCCGAGGTCGCGGAAGAAGCGATGGCGGGCGCGCCGCGTGATGGGCCCCGACTGCGCGAGATGCATCGGGCGGAGGTGATGCCGGACGAGCTGCTCCAGCATCGTGCCGGCGCGGCGCGAGAGCCGCCATCGCTCGGCGATGCCGGCGACTCGCGCAGCGCCCGTGACGTCGTGGCCGATGAAGCGCACGCGGCCGTCCGCTTCCTCCGTACGCGTCTCGGGCTTGGCCACGTCGTGGAGCAGCGCGGCCAGCTTCACGGCGGCGCGGCGCGTGAGGCCGTCGCCCAGGTCCTCGTCGGCGCGCGCGGCGATGTCCTGGCCCCAGCGGGCCAGGGCGGGCGCTTCCGCGAGCAGCCGGTCGGCGGCCGCCACCGCGCGCAGCGAGTGCTCCCACACGTCGAAGTGATGCGGCAGGGGCTGCGGGGTGGCGCGCATCGGCCCGCTTTCCGGCAGGAGCACGGCGAGCGCGGCCATCTCGTCGAGGAGCCGCAGCCCGCGCGCGGCCGCGGGCCCGTCCAGGATGCGCGCCAGCTCGTCCCGCACGCGCTCCGCGGCGACCCCGGCCAGTCCGGGCACGGCCGCGCGCGCGGCGGCGGCGACGCCCGGATCGAGCCGCCAGCCCGGGTGTAGCGCCAGGCGAACGCCGCGGAGGATGCGCACGGGATCTTCGGTGAGGGCACGCGGGCCGCAGAGCCGGACCAGCCGCGCGTCGAGGTCGGCGATCCCACCGGTGGGATCCAGCAGCGGCGCACGGCCCGTGGCGGCGAGCGCCCCCAGCGGGACGGCCAGGGCGTTGACGGTGAAGTCGCGCGCGGCGAGATCGCCCTCGATGGTGGGGGCGCGGAAATCGGTGAGGTCGATGGAGATGCCGCCCACGAGCCGGCACACGCCGCGGTCCTCGTCGAGGACCACGAAGCGAGCGTCCAGCCGATCGGCGAGAGCGCGCCCGCGGGAGAGGGCGCTCGCGGGCACCGCGAGGTCGAGCTCGCGCAGCATCGCGCCGGCCAGAGCATCCCGCACCGCGCCGCCCACCAGCCACGCGTCGGCGGCGCCGGCTTCCGCGAGGCGCGCGATCGTCGCGCGGGCCTCGGGCGGGAATGCCTCGAGGCGGAGGACGGGCGCCGCCTGGCTCACCGTGCGCTCAGCACCCAGCGCCCTGGCCAGCCCGCCACCACCTGGTCCGCGCGCACCGCGCCGGCGCGGACCAGCCCGGCGAGCGCGACGTCCACCTCGGGGGCGGGCACGCCGAAGAGACGCGCGAGACGCCGCGGCGTCGAGTAGCGCGCGCCCCGCAGATAGCGCCCGAGCAGCCGGCTCAGCGCGGCTCCGCGGGCGAGGCGGCGTCCCTCGGCGGCCCCGTCGGCGAGCCAATGCTCAACCAGGTCCCATCGGTAGGAAAACGTGGGCTCGTAGCGCTCCTCGGTCTTCACCACCCAGAGCCCCTGCTGCAGCTCGGCCATCGCGCGCTCGAAGTCGCGCGTCTTCTCGGGCTCGAGCATGAACGCCTCGGCGCGGAGACCCCGCGTGTACTGGGGCGCCTCCCGCACGAGCGCATCCATGATGCGCTTGGCCTGGATGGTGAGCCGCCCTTCCGCGTACTCGACCCGGTAGTCGCGCGCCCGCTGGCGGCCGCGCACGAGCGCATAGAAGGCGGGGAACAGATCAAGGGCCACCAGCACCGGCCGGCCTTTCAGGACCTTGCCGTAGTAGACGTGCCCGCGCGCGGGCAGCGTGTCCTTCAGCTCCCAGGTGAGGCCGACGCCGTCGTCGTGGTGCGAGCGCCGCGGCCAGCGCGGCTTCTCGCGCCCCACCACCGCCTCCCAGAGACAGGCGAGCCCGTCGGGGAAGCAGTAGAAGGTGGAGCAGAGCCCCACCTCCTCCACGAAGGCGAGGGCCGCCCGCGCGCTCCGCACGCGGCGCGCCGGTTCCTGACGGAAGCGGTGGCGCCGCTGGGCCTGGAGCGTCTCGCCGTCCACGAGCTACACGAACTCGAGCCCGGTGGGCGTGACGCGGTACTCGGCGATCTCGTCGCTCATCGCGCTGCCCCGGTGCTTCACCACCGCGAGGAAGCGGGCGAGCCGCTGGCCCACCCGCTCGCTGCCCATCACGAGTATGGTGTTGGCCACCGCGCCGATGTCGCCCGCGGCCACCTTGCGCGCGAGGAGATGCTCGAGCGGAGTCTCCTCGGTGGTGACGAGGAGCAGCGTGGTGACCGCGGCGTGATCGTAGCGATGCGCGTCGATGTAGTCGCGGTGCTGCCACACGGGCAGGCAGATCTCCATGCCCAGTGTCTCCGCGTCGCGGTGGATGGTCTTCCGGTAGAGCTCCTCGAAGAGGAACGGCTGGATGTAATCGGCGGGCACGTCCATGGGCTCGATGCCGTCCACCATGATGCGACGCGATCCCTCGCCGAGGTGGAAGTAGACGAACGGGCGGACGGTGTAGAGCGCGTGGTTGTACATCGCCTTCCAGTTCCAGTCGAACTCGAAGCCGTCGGGCGTGGGGACCTGGTAGTCGCGCAGCTTGCCCACCCAGGGCAGCGCGTCGCAATAGTAGGCGTCCATCTGGCCGTCCGCCGGAAACGGATGGGCCATGGGGGTGACCGTGTGGGTCCAGCGCGCGAGCGGCCAGCCGAACAGGCGCTCGGCGTAGGCATGGTGCTGCTGGGAGTCGCCCCGCGCGTTCATGTCGAACACGATGCCGCGCCGGCCATCCGCGACCTGGCCGTGGCTCGCGAAGGTGAGGCCGAGATGGGTCTTGCCGATCCCGGTGGCGCCGTATACCACGGTCAGCGTGCCGGGCAGGAGCCCGCCGCCCAGCATGCTGTCGAGACGGGGGAGGCCCGTCGAAACGCGCGATTTCTCAGGGGTGGTCATGACGTGGGATTGTATCGGGGGCGGACCGAGCGGGCAAGCCGCGACGGGAGCGCCCGATGCTTGACACCCACGGTGCCCCCTCCTACTCTCGCGCCATGCGACGCCAGCTCGTGTGGTTTCCCGATGGCTCGCCGGTCGCGGCGGTCGCCGCGGCGCTGCCCCCCGAGTACGAGGCCCGACCCCTGTCGGAGCTCGAGACGCTGCGCCGCCGGGCCGACGATCCCGAGGTGCTGGTCGTGGACCTCGAGCACGACAGCCCCTCCGCGGTCGAGAAGGTGCGGGCGCGGCCGCGGCTGATCCCGGTCATCGGCCTTGTCGGCGCCGCGGGCCCACCCGACGGCTGGCCCTCGGCGTCGTCGCCGCTCGCATACCTCCCCCGCCCGACCACGCCCTTCATCCTCGCGTCCGCCCTCGCCCAGGCCTTCGAGCATCTGCGCGTGGTCGGCGAAGCCGAGCGCACGCGCATGGAGCTCTCCGAGCTCAACGCCATCGGGGTGCGCCTGTCCGCCGAGCGGGACCCCGTGGCCCTGCTGGGCTTGATCCTCGCCAGGGCGCGCGAGATCACCCACAGCGACGCGGGCTCGGTGTACCTCGTGGAGGAGCCGGAGCAAGGGGAGGCCCGCCTCCGCTTCAAGCTCACCCAGAACGACTTCGTCAGCGTCCCGTTCACCGAGTTCACCATCCCCATCAGCGACGAGAGCGTGGCCGGCCACGTGGCCAAGAGCGGCGAGATCATCCACCTCGAGGATGCCTACGCGCCGCCCCCGGGCGCACCGTTCAAGATCAACCGCGCCTTCGATCAGCAGGCCGGCTACCGGACCAAGTCGATGCTGGTGGTGCCCATGCAGACGCCCAGGGGCGAGACCATCGGCGTGCTGCAGCTCATCAACTGCAAGCGCGTGGCCTCGCGCCGCTTCCCCTCGGTGGACGCGATCGAGCGGGAGACGATCCCCTACCCCGAGCGGTTCATCCAGTTCGCCGCCTCCCTCGCGTCCCAGGCGGCGGTGGCGCTCCAGAACAGCCGGCTCCTCGAGAACATCCAGGCCCTCTTCGAGGGCTTCGTGCGCGCCTCGGTCACCGCCATCGAGTCGCGCGACCCCACCACGTCCGGCCATTCCTTCAGAGTGGCGGATCTCACCGTGGGCCTGGCCGAGGCAGCGGACCGGGCCGACCGCGGGCCGTTCCGGGCACTGCGCTTCAGCACCGAGCAGATGCGGGAGATCCGCTATGCCTCGCTGCTCCACGACTTCGGCAAGGTGGGCGTGCGCGAGGAGGTGCTGATCAAGGCCAAGAAGCTCTACCCGGCCCAGCTCGACTTCATCCGTCAGCGACTCGAGCTGATCAAGCGCGGCGTCCAGCTCCGCTACGGCGCGAAGAAGCTGGACGCGCTCCTGCGCGAGGAGCGCGGCCGCGCCCTCGGGCAGATGGCGGAATGGGATGCCGAGCTCGCGACCGCGCTCGGCGAGCTCGACGAGCACCTCAAAGCGATCGTGGCCGCGAATGAGCCCACCGTGATGGCGGAGGACGTGGCCTCCCGCATCCAGCATCTGGCCTTGACGCGGTTCCTGAACCATCTGGGCGAGCCGCAGGCGGTGATCACGCCCGAGGAAGCGCAGATCCTGGCGATCCCGCGCGGCAGCCTCACCGCGGAGGAGTTCAAGCAGATCCAGTCCCACGTGGTCCACACGTATCAGTTCCTCATCCAGATCCCCTGGACCAAGGAGCTGCGCCATGTGCCGGACATCGCGCGCTCGCACCACGAGAAGCTCAACGGCTCGGGCTACCCGAACCGCATCGGCGCCGCCGACATCCCCGTGCAGTCGAAGATGATGACGATCGCCGACATCTTCGACGCGCTCACGGCGAGCGACCGTCCCTACAAGGCCGCGGTGCCGGTGGACCGCGCGCTGGACATCCTCGGCTTCGAGCGCAAGGCCGGCGCGGTAGACGGGGATCTCCTCGACCTCTTCATCGCGGTGAAGCCGTGGGAGCGGCGGGCGGGCTGAGCGGGGCCGCGCGCTAGCCGCCGAGCAGCGCCAGCAGCAGTCCCCACGTCGCCACGCCCGCCAGCATCGCGACGCCGCCCAGCCAGGGCTCGAGGCGCCGCGGCATCGTCACCTGACGAGTGGCGCGGGCCGAAAAAAAAGCGCGCTGCACTGCGAGGGCGTTCCGCCGTCCTGCGTAGAGTCGTCGCGAGGGCCAGCCGGGCGCCGCGAC
>Ga0111538_10011331_pt1 | contig 11829 bp, 7 predicted proteins | sample SoiMethybrSBSTD1_FD_79669 | JGI IMG/M metagenome (GOLD analysis project Ga0111538, IMG submission 79669) | Bulk soil microbial communities from a Populus tree surrounding site in Tennessee, USA - Soil MetaG P. TD hybrid SBSTD1 (version 2)... | ecosystem: Environmental > Terrestrial > Soil > Tree...
GCGCCGGCCCGGGCCGAGGTCATCGCCGCGGCCGGCGACGTGATCCTGCGGGACAAGCAGGCGATGGGCGCGCTGGTGGCCCGCGAGGCCGGCAAGGTGCTGGTGGAGGCGGGGGGCGACGTGCAGGAGGCCGTGGACATGGCCACCTTCGTGGCCGGCCAGGGCCGGGCCGCGTGGGGCGACTTGGTGCCGTCCGAGCTGGGCTCGAAGCTGTGCTGGACCACCCGCCAGCCGGTGGGCGTGGTCGGGATGATCACCCCCTGGAACTTCCCGGTGGCCATCCCGTCGTGGAAGGTCTTCCCCGCCCTGCTGGCGGGCAACGGGGTCGTCATCAAGCCGAGCGAGCACGCCCCGGCCTGCTGCGACGCCTTCGTGGCCGCGTGCGTGGAGGCCGGGGTGCCCGCCGATCTGATCCAGGTGGTCCACGGGCACGCCGAGCCCGGGGCCGCGCTGGCCGTGCACCCCGGCGTGGGGGCGCTGAGCTTCACCGGGTCGGTCCCCACCGGGCGCAAGGTGGCGGCCGCGGCCATGGAGACCGGGCCCCGGGTGGTGTCGCTGGAGCTGGGGGGCAAGAACGCCATGGTGGTGCTGCCCGACGCCGACCTCGACCTGGCGGTCGACGGCGCGGTGTTCGGCGCCTTCGGCACCTCGGGCCAGCGCTGCACTTCGACCAGCCGGCTGATCGCCCATCCGGACGTGGCCGGCGAGCTGGTGGACCGGGTCGTCAAGCGAGCGGCCGAGCTGCGCCTCGGCGACCCCCAGGACCCGGCCATCGACGTCGGCCCGGTCATCACGGCCGGCTCGGCCGAGCGGATCGCCCAGATGGTGGCCACCGCCGTCGACGAGGGGGCGGCGGTGGCCACCGGCGGCCGGCCGGTGACCGTGGACGGCTGTGGGGGCGCGTTCTACGCCCCCACGGTGCTCACCGGGGTGCAGGCCCACCACCGCGTCGCGCGGGAGGAGGTGTTCGGCCCGGTCCTCGCGGTGATCGAGGCGGGCGACCTGGACGCCGCCCTCGAGGTGGTCAACGGCGTGGAGTACGGCCTGTCCGCGGCGGTCTACACCCGCGACATCAACGCCGCGCTGCGGGCCGTCGACGGCATCGACACCGGGATCGTCTACGTCAACGCCCCCACCATCGGCGCCGAGATCCCGCTCCCGTTCGGCGGCACCAAGCACACGGGCAACGGCTTCCGGGAGGCGGGCACCCGGGGCATCGAGCAGTTCAGCCAGCTCAAGACGGTCTACGTCGACTACTCGGGCCGGCTGCAGAAGGCCCAGATCGACACCCACCCCTTGGAGGGCTCGTGACCACCGTGACCGCAGAGACCACGGCGGCGTGGCTGGCCCGCGACCACGAGGCGCTGGCCGGAGTGCTGCCCCGCTACTACGACGTGGTGGCGGCCCGGGGCGAGGGCTCGTGGCTCGTCGACGTCGAGGGCCGCCGCTACCTCGATCTGGGTGCCGGCATCGCGGTGAACACCACCGGCCACGCCCATCCCCGCGTGGTCGAGGCCATCGCCACCCAGGCGGCCACGCTCATCCACACCTCCGTGGTGGTCCACCACCCCTGGAACATCGAGCTGGCCGAGCGCATCGGGGCCCTGTGCCCGTTCTTCGACGCCCCGCAGGTCTTCTTCTGCAACTCGGGCGCCGAGGCGGTGGACGGTGCCCTCAAGCTGGCCCGCAAGGTGACCGGCCGGCCCGGGATCATCGCCTTCCGCCGCGGCTTCCACGGCCGCACCCTGGCCGCCACCTCGCTGACGACGGCGAAGGGCCGCTACCGCGAGGGCTACGAGCCGCTGCTGCCCAGCGTCTACCACGCCCCCTACTGCGTGCCCCACGAGCACGCCACGCCCGACGCGGCGGTGGAGTCGGCGCTGGCCGAGCTCGACCGCCTGCTCTCGCTCCAGGCCCCGCCCGGCAACATCGGGGCCATGGTGGTCGAGCCCGTCCTGGGCGAGGGGGGCTACGTCCCGCCGCCGCGCGCCTGGCTGGCCGGCCTGCGCGCCCGCTGCGACGCGCACGGCATCCTGCTCGTCTTCGACGAGGTCCAGTGCGGCGTGGGTCGCACCGGCCGCCCGTTCGCAGCCGAGGCCTACGGCATCCGCCCGGACGTCCTGCTGTTCGCCAAGGGCATCGCCTCGGGCCTGCCGCTGGGCGGCATCGTCGCGCCTCGCGCCCTCCTGGAGCGGTGGCCCACCGGCACCCACGGCTCGACCTTCGGCGGCAACCCGGTGGCGTGCGCCGCCGCCCTGGCCACGCTCGACGTGCTGGAGAGCGAGGACCTGTACGCCCGGGTCGCCACCCTCGGCGATCGGATCGTCGGCCACCTCCGCCATGAGCTGGGCGGCGACCCCCGGGTGCGGGACATCCGCGGGATCGGCCTGATGGTCGGCGTCGAGCTGGCCGGCAAGGCGGTCACCGACGCCGTGTGCGCCGCGTGCCTGGCCGCGGGGGTCATCGTCCTCGCCTGTGGTCCCGACGAGAACGTGCTCCGCCTCGTCCCGCCGCTCACGGTCAGCGACGACGAGATCGACCACGGCCTCGCCGTGCTGACCGAGGCCGTCCGCGCCGTCTCGGGCTAGTCGGGCAGCATCGGCACCGACAGCCCCGGGTCGCGCCCGAGGTGCACGGCCCGCGTGACGGCGCCGGTCCCGAAGCGCTCGCGCACCGCGTCCAGGGCGGCGTCGAGCGCCTCGCCGCTGGCCCGGCCGAACGGCAGGGCGAGCTGGACGGCCCGGTCGTCGGCGAGGTTGGCGACGGAGATGCCGACCAGCGAGATCCCCTGCTGGCGGATGAGCGTGCCGGCGCCCCCCAGCAGGTCGCGGGCGGTGGCCAGGATGGTGGGGGTGTGGGCGGTGGCCCGGTCCAGCGTGTGCGAGCGGGTGGCCCGGGAGAAGTCGTCGAAGCGCAGGCGGAGCATGACCGTGCGGCCGACCCGGCCCGCGGCCCGCATGCGGCGGGTGACCCGGTCGACCAGCCCCACCAGCGCCTCGTCCACTGCGCCCGGCCGGTGCGGCGAGCGGCCCAGGGCCCGCTGCGCGCCGATCGAGCGCCGCCGGCGGCCCACCACCACCGGTCGGGGGTCGCGGTTGTGCGCCAGGGCGTGCAGGTGGTGGCCGGAGCCGGGGCCCAGCATGGCCACCAGCGCCGCCTCGGGCAGCGCGGCCACGTCGCCCACCGTGGTGATGCCCCGGGCACCGAGCTTGGCCGCGGTGACCTTGCCCACGCCCCACAAGCGCTGCACCGGCAGCGGGTGCAGGAAGTCCAGCTCGGCCTCCGGCGGCACCACCAGCAGCCCGTCGGGCTTGGCTACGCCGCTGGCCACCTTGGCCAGGAACTTGGTGCGGGCGACGCCCACCGTGATGGGGAGGCCCACCCGGTCCGCCACCTCGCGCCGGAGCCGGCGGGCGATGTCCACCGGCGGGCCGGCGATGCGGCGGAGCCCGCCGACGTCGAGGAAGGCCTCGTCGATGGACAGGCCTTCGACCAGCGGCGTGGTGTCCTCGAACACCGCGAACACGGCCTTGCTGGCCGCGGAGTAGGCCTCCATGCGGGGCCGGACGAACACTGCCCGGGGGCACAGGCCGCGGGCCGCGCCGCCGCCCATGGCAGTGCGGACGCCGAACGCCTTGGCCTCGTAGCTGGCCGCCAGCACGACCCCGCCGCCGCCCACGATCACCGGCCGGCCGCGCAGGCGGGGATCGTCGCGCTGCTCGACCGACGCGTAGAAGGCATCGAGGTCGGCGTGCAGGATGGTCGCCTCGCCGGCCGTTGGGATGCCGGACACGAACACATGTTCGCGCATCGATGAGTCTTGTGCCCGTGCATCGTCCTGGAGGCGTGGACACGGCCGTGCTGCTGATCGACGGTGAACCGGTCAGCCTGGCGCGCCCCGACGCCGGGCGCGTGGACCTGGCGCTGCTCGACCGGCTGGCTCGACTCACCCTCCAGGTGCGCCGCCGCGGCGGGGTCGTCTGCCTCTACCGCCCCTCCCCCGAGCTGCGCGCCCTTCTGGAGCTGTGCGGCCTCGCCGATCTGTTGCCCGAATGCAGCGGAGGTACTTGCTGATGCAAACGTCTGTCGGACATCCCAGGGCCAGCGTTTACGATCGTCCCCCTATGGCCACACGGCACGCAGTGACCGGGGCCGATCCCCGGAGCGACCTGGAGGCGGCGCTCGAGGCCCACCGCACGGAGCTCACCGGCTTCTGCTACCGCATGCTGGGCTCGGGGTCCGAGGCAGAGGATGCGGTACAGGAGACGATGGTGCGGGCCTGGCGCGCCATCGACGGCTTCGAGGGCCGCTCCTCGCTGCGGTCCTGGCTGTACCGCATCGCCAACAACGTGTGCATCGACATGGTGCGCAGCCCCCAGCGCCGGGCCCGGCCCATGGAGATGGGGCCGTCCAGCCCCACCGCCGAGATCGTGCTGAGCGAGCGCTACCAACCCGAGCACGCTTTCGTCCAGCCCGTGGCCGACGAGCGGGTCATCCGCCTGGACACCGACCCCGCCGAGGTGGCCGCGGCCCGCGAGTCCGTCCGCCTGGCGTTCGTGGCCGCGCTGCAGCACCTGCCCGCCCGCCAGCGCTCCGTGCTCATCCTGTGCGAGGTGCTGCGCTGGCAGGCGTCGGAGGCCGCCGAGCTGCTCGACACCAGCGTGGCCTCGGTCAACAGTGCGCTCCAGCGGGCCCGGGCCACCCTGGCCGAGCACCGCACCGATCCCCTCGACTCGACCGTCGACCCCGAGCACCAGGCCCTGCTGACCCGCTACGTCGACGCCTTCGAGCGCTACGACATCAGCGACCTGGTGGGCCTGGTCCGCGAGGACGTGGTCATGTCCATGCCTCCCTGGGACGTGTGGCTGGAGGGCCCCGAGGAGATGGCCGCCTTCTTCCTGGGCGAGGGCAGCGTCTGCCGCGACGGCCGCCTGCTCCCCGTCGCGGTCAACGGCACCGGTGGCTTCGGCAACTACCACAAGGTGGGCGAAGGCGTCTGGGAGCCGTGGGCCATCCAGGTGATCGAGGTGTCCGGGGGCAAGATCGTCGGCCATCACAACTTCGTGTACCCCGAGCTGTTCCCCGCCTTCGGCCTGCCCTCGCGCCTGGAGGCTTAGAAGGCCAGGAGGGCCCGCAGGGCGGGGAGGACGCGGCCTTCCGCCGACCAGGAGCGCTCCAGCGTGGGGGCGAACGGGATGGGCGAGTCGCTGCCGGCCACCCGGCTGACCGGCGCGTCGAGCCAGGCGAAGGCCTCCTGGCCGATGACCGCGGCGATCTCGGCGCCGAAGCCGCCGGTGAGGGGGGCTTCGTGGGCCACCAGGGCCCGGGAGGTGCGGCGTACCGAGTCGAGGACCGTGGGGCGGTCCCACGGGCGCAGGGAGCGCAGGTCGATGACCTCCACCTCGTGGCCGTCCTCGGCGGCGACCGTGTCGGCGGCGGCCAGGGCCCACGCCACGCCGGCGCCGTAGGTGACCACGGTGGCGTCGGTGCCGGAGCGGGCGATGCGGGCGTGGCCCAGGGGCTCGACGTGGTGACCGGGAGGGACCGGGCCCTTGGCGCTGCGGTACAGCTTCTTGTGCTCGAGGACCAGCACCGGGTTGCCGTCGTCGAGCGCGGCCAGCAGCAGGCCCTTGGCGTCGGCCGGAGTGGCGGCGGCCACCACCTTGAGGCCGGAGACGTGACAGAACCAGGCCTCCACGTTCTGCGAGTGGAACGGGCCGGCGCCGAGGCCGCCGCCCACCGGGAGGCGCACCACCAGCGGCACCGGGGCGTCCCAGCGGTACCGCGTGGTCGCCACGTTGTTGACCAGCTGGTTGAAGCCGCAGCTCACGAAGTCGCCGAACTGCATCTCGACCACCGGCCGGAACCCGTCGAGGGCGAGGCCGAGCGCGGCGCCGATGGCACCCGACTCCACGATCGGCGTGTTGCGCACCCGGTCGGTCCCGAACTCGTCGGCCAGGCCCTCGGTGGCCTTGAACACCCCGCCGTAGCCGGCGATGTCCTGGCCCAGCAGCACCACGCGGTCGTCGGCCGCCAGCGCGGTGCGCAGGGCGTCGTTGACCGCGTCGATGTAGCGGGCCTCCGGCGCGTGGCCCGGCGGTGCGACGACCGCGGCCGGGGCGCGGCGCAAGGGCGCCGCGGGGGCGTAGGCCCGGGACTCCTCGGTGGCCTGGTCGGTCTCGGGCTCCGGCGCGGCCAGCGCCTCGGCCACCTGGGCGTCGACCTCGGCCCGTACCTCCGCCGCCAGCCGCTGGCGGCGGTCGGGGGGCAGCAGGCCCTGGGCGTCCAGGCGGGACTCGACCCGGGCGATGGGGTCGCGGGCCACCCACGCGGCCAGCTGCTCGACCGGCACGTAGTCGGTGCCCGACGCCTCCTCGTGGCCGCGCATCCGGTAGGTCTTGCACTCCAGCAGCGTGGGCCCGCCGCCCTCCCGGGCCCGGGCCGCGGCCCGCGTGACCGCGTCGTGCACCGCCACGACGTCGTTGCCGTCGACGATCTCCCCGGGCATGCCGTAGCCCGCGGCCCGGTCCACGAGGTGGGCGCAGGCGTACTGCTCGGACGTCGGCGTGGACAGGCCCCAGTGGTTGTTCTCGATGACGAACAGCACGCCGAGGCCCCACACCGCGGCCAGGTTCATGGCTTCGTGCACGTCGCCCTCGCTGGTGGCGCCGTCGCCCACCAGCACCGCGGCCACCCGGTCCTCGCCGCGCAGCCGGGCCGCCAGCGCGAGCCCGTCGGCGACCGGGGCCATGGCCCCCAGGTGGCTGATCATCCCCACCACGTGGTGGTCGAGCGAGCCGAAGTGGAACGTGCGGTCCCGACCGCCGGTGTAGCCGCCCTCCCGCCCCAGCAGCTGGCGGAACAGCACACCCAGGTCCATCCCCCGGCCGGTGAACACGGCCAGGTTGCGGTGCACCGGCAGGATCCAGTCGTCGGGCCGCAGCGCCGCCACCAGCCCGACCGAGATCGCCTCCTGGCCCATGCCGGAGAACCACTTGGACAGCTGGCCGCGCCGCAGCAGGGCCAGCATCTTGTCCTCGATGGCGCGGGGGAGCAGCAGAGCCCGGTACAGCGCCTCCAGCTCGGCGTCGGGCACCACCGCGGTCAGGAGACCCAGCTCCCGCGCTCGGTGAGCACGTCCTTCAGGACGTCGGGCCGGTCGGTCATGATCCCGTCCACCCCCAGGTCGAGCAGCCGGCGCATCTCGTCGGCGTCGTTGATGGTCCACACATGCACCGGCAGGCCCCGATCGTGGGCCGCTTTCAGGAAGCGCTCGGTCACCAGCGGGATCCGCCCCTGGCGCACCGGGACCTGGACGCAGGCGGCAGTGAAGCTCCCCGACGGCAGGCGCCGGGCCGCGGCCACCAGCCGCCCCACCTGCCGGGGCCCCATCGACGTGCACGCGCCCGGGCCCAGCGCGTCGCGCAGGCGGCTCAGGCGCCGGTCGGAGAAGGCCCCGAAGCACACGCGGTCGAGCACGCCCAGCCGGCGCACCAGGTCGATGAGCGGGACGACCGCGGCGTCGTGCTTGGGGTCGACGTTCACCCGCACGTCCGGCCAGGTCTTGAGCACGTCCTCCAGCAGCGGGACGCCCTCGCCGTCGCGCACCCGGGCCCGGCTGACCTCGGACCACGTCAGGTCGGCGATGACTCCCTGCCGGTCGGTGAGCCGGTCGAGCTGGTCGTCGTGGAACGCCACGAGCACGCCGTCGGCGGTGGCGTGGGCGTCGGTCTCCAGGTAGCGGTAGCCGAGCCCCACCGCGGCCTCGAACGCAGCCATGGTGTTCTCGCCCGGGCCGCCCTCCACATGCGCGCCCTGGTGGGCGAACGCCAGGGGGCCGGGCCAGTCGAGGAAGGGAAACGTTGCCATGTCGGTGCCGGACGGTAGCCGCCAGCGGGTAGAACCAGCAGTGGACGCCTGTCGCGAGGAGTGCAGCATGCCCGAGGTCACCGCCGTACCCATCGGAGCCGACCGCGTCACCACCGACGACGAGATCGTGGTGAGCTCGCCCTACGACGGGAGCGAGGTCGGCCGCGTCCCGTCCTGCGACGCGGGCCACGTCGACCGGGCGGTGGCCGCGGCCCGCGGCCGGCTGGCCGAGCCGCTGCCGGCCCACGCCCGGGCGGTCATCCTGGACCGGGCCGCAGCCCTGCTGGCCGAGCGCCAGGAGGACTTCGCCCGCACCATCGCCGCCGAGGCGGCCAAGCCGCTCAAGACCGCCCGGGTCGAGGCGGCCCGCGCCGTCGACACCTTCCGCTTCAGCGCGGTCGAGGCCCGCTCCCTCACCGGGGACATGGTCCCGCTGGAGGCGTCCGCCCCGGGCGAGGGCAAGCTGGGCTTCACCCTGCGCGTCCCGATCGGCGTGGTCGGGGCCATCAGCCCGTTCAACTTCCCGCTCAACCTGGTGGCCCACAAGGTGGCGCCGGCCATCGCCGCCGGTTGCCCGGTGGTGCTCAAGCCGGCCAGCCAGACGCCGCTGTCGGCCCTGGCCCTGGCCACGCTGCTGCTGGACGAGTGCGGCCTGCCCCCGGGGTGGCTCAACGTCGTCACCGGCTCGGGCGGCGCGGTGGGCGACCCGCTGGTGCTGCACGAGGACGTGGCCATGATCACCTTCACCGGCAGCCCGCCGGTGGGCTGGTCCATCCGGGCCAAGGCGCCCCGCAAGAAGGTCAGCCTGGAGCTGGGCAACAACAGCCCGGTGATCGTGGAGGCCGACGGCGACTGGCGCACCGCGGCGGCCAAGCTCAAGCTGGCGGGGTTCTCGCACGCGGGGCAGTCGTGCATCTCGTCGCAGCGGATCTACGTCCATCGCTCGATCCACGACGACTTCGTGGCCGAGCTGGTCGACCAGGTGGCGACCCTGGTGGTCGGGCCGCCGCTCGACGAGAGCACCGACGTGTCGGCGCTGATCTCCGCCGGCGACACGAACCGGGTCAAGGAGTGGATCGACGAAGCGATCGAGGGCGGCGCCAAGGTGGCGATAGGCGGCGAAGTGGGCGACGACGGCGTGCTGCGGCCCACCGTGCTCACCGGCGTCCAGCCCGAGATGAAGGTGTGCGCGGACGAGGTCTTCGGCCCGCTGGTCGGGGTGACTGCCTACGACGAGCTGGACGAGGCCCTCGCGCTGGCCAACGACACCCGCTACGGCCTGCAGGCGGCCGTGTTCACGGCCCGCCTCGACGTGGCCCTGGCCGCCGCCCGGCGGCTGGACTACGGCGGCGTGCTGGTCAACGAGGTGCCCACCTGGCGGGCCGACCAGCAGCCCTACGGCGGGCTGCGCGACAGCGGCAACACCCGGGAGGGCCCGCACTACACGGTGCGGGAGATGACCGAGGCCCGGCTGGTCGTGCTCAGCTAGCCGGAACCGCCGCGGGACTCGGCCAGGCCGCGCTCCACGCCCTGGCTGAAGCTGGTCAGCATGGCGTGCATGTCCGTGGCGGCCGTTCGCGCCTCCGGCGAGGCGTCGCGAGCCTCCGGCCCATCCACGTGCAGGGACACCACGTTCAGGTCGGGCATCTGGGCGCCCGCCACCCGGCGGGTGAGCGGGGCGTCCGCCGGCGGCCGGTCCTCGTCCGGCACCTGGCTCGTCGGGACCGCGGCGCGGGCCGCGGCCGCGGGTGCCCGGCTGGCGGCCACCCGGCTGGCTATCGACGGCTCGCGCCGCGGCGGGGGCGTGATCGTGGTCCGCGACGGCGGGACGTAGCGGGGCAGGGAGGCCAGCAGGTCGGCTTCGGCCTCCACCGGCGTGAGCGGCGTGCGGGTGGGGGGCCGCGCCCGCGGGGCGTCCGCAGGGCGGTCGGCCCCGCCGTTGCCGGGCGGGGCGGGATACGGGCCGGCCGTGGGCGGCAGGGTGCGGGGCCAGACGGTCTGGGTGCTGCGTGCCGCGGCGGCGGCCGACGATGCCGCGGGCATGACCGGGCGCCGGGTGGGGCGCGAGTCGGGGCCGCGGAGCTGGATCCCCGGCGACAGGCGCACCGCCCGCTGGCCGTGCGGCGGGGTGACGGGATCGCCGGCCACCGGCTCGGTGGTCAGCATGTCCGGCGGCAGCGCGATGGTGGCAGTGACCCCGTTGCCCGGCGAGTGCCCCAGGTTGACGCGGATGCGGTGGCGCGCGGCCAGGTTCCCGGCTACGTAGTGGCCCAGGTACTTGGAGGGGGCGATGGTGAAGCTCTCGGTGCCGGCCAGGCGGCGGTTGGCCGCCCGCAGATCGTCGTCGGGCATGCCCAGCCCGGAGTCGATGACCGCCAAGGTGTAGGCGCCGCCGCCCTGCGGCTCGTTCCGGTGATGGCGGCCGCGGATGTTCACGTTCTGGTCGGGGGGCGAGAACACCAGCGCGTTCTCCACCAGCTCGGCGAGCAGGTGGGCCAGGTCGGCCGCGGCCGAGCCCAGGATGGTGGCGGGCTCGACGTCGCGCACGCTGACCCGGTGGTAGTCCTCGACCTCGCCGAGCGCGGCGCGGATCACGTCCGACAGGCGCACCGGCGCGGCCCACTTGCGGGGCGGGTCGAAGCCGGCCAGCACCAGCAGCGACTCGGCGTTGCGGCGCATTCTGGTGGCCAGGTGGTCCAGCCGGAACAGGTCGGCGAGGGTGTCGGCGTCGGTCTCGTGGCTCTCCAGCTCGGTGATGAAGTCGAGCTGGCGGCCGAGCAGGTTCTGGTTGCGGCGGCCCAGGTTCACGAAGCTGTCGGCGATGTTGCGGCGCAGCACCGCCTGCTCGATGGCCAGGTCGAGCGCGGTGTCCTGCACCGTGTTGAGCGCGGCCGCCACGTCGGCTACCTCGTCGCGGGTCTGGACGCTGACCGGGGCCACGTGGGGCACGGCCACGTCCTCGCCCGGCGGGGTGTCGAGGATGTGGTCGACCGCTTCGGGCAGCCGGTGCTCGGCCATCTCGGCGGCCTGCCGGGTCAGCGAGCGCAGCGGGTTGGTGATCGAGCGCGACACCAGCCAGGCCAGCACCAGGGCGGCGGCCAGCGTGACGACGGCCAGGCCGACGTAGAGCCGCTCACGGGCGGCCGCCATGGTGTTGAGCTCGTCGGCCCGGGCGTTGAGCCCGCGGGTCAGGCTGTCGCGCAGGCCCATGAACCCCTCGTCGGCCGGCACGTTCAGGCTGTTGGCCATGAGGTCGAAGTCGACCTGGCGGCCGGCCAGGGCGGCGTCCACGTTCTCCCGGAAGCCGGTGACCAGGTCGTCGGGGAAGTTGGGCCGCACTATGTCGGAGAACGGCTGCTCGGCCAGCCTGAACTCCTGAGTGGCCTGGTCGAACTCGGTCTTGAGCTGGTCGACCGCCGCGATCTCGCCGGCCTGGTTGATCCCGTCGCCCAGGGTGGCGTCCATGATCACTCGCCGGGCCAGGTTGCCCAGGGTCTCGACCTGCTGGGCGGCTCGCCCCACCAGCGTGGTCCACTGCCGCAGCTCGGCGTCGTCGACTGCCAGGGCGACCCGGTCGGTGGCGTCGAAGAAGGGCTGGATGAGGTCGGCGTAGCGGGTGTAGATGTCGTTGGCGAACGGGGCCTGTTCGAGGCCGCGGGGGGCGGTGTTGGCGTCGATGGCGGCCCGGATGGCGGTCAGGTCCGCCAGGTCGCCGAGCGCAGGCTCGTACGCCCGCCTCACCCGCTCGTCCTCGTGGTCGAGGGTGTTGCGGAAGGCGGCGATGGCCTCGTTGGTCTGCTTCCGGGCCTGGGCGTAGTCCGCGACCGGCGAGGTGATCAGCGAGCTGGCGCCCGACAGCTCGACCACGGACCACGTGCGCTCGTCCTGGAGCCGGCTGAGCACGCCTGTCGGCCCGATCGCCGCCCGGGCCAGGCGGGTCTGGTCGTGCACGCGGGAGAC
>Ga0111538_10011332_pt1 | contig 11829 bp, 10 predicted proteins | sample SoiMethybrSBSTD1_FD_79669 | JGI IMG/M metagenome (GOLD analysis project Ga0111538, IMG submission 79669) | Bulk soil microbial communities from a Populus tree surrounding site in Tennessee, USA - Soil MetaG P. TD hybrid SBSTD1 (version 2)... | ecosystem: Environmental > Terrestrial > Soil >...
CCGAGCGCGCCGGCCAGGTTGCCGCGAATCGCATCGACGTGCGGCGACAGCTTCGGCTTCTGCGCGATGACGATGACGTCAACGTTGACGATCGAATAGCCCGTCTGGTGTACAAGAGCCGCGGCGCGGCGCAGAAGTTCGATACTGTCGGCGTTTTTCCACTCCGGATCGTTGTCTGGAAACAGGCGGCCGATGTCGCCGGCGCCGACCGCACCAAGCACCGCGTCGGTGATCGCGTGACAGATGGCGTCGCCGTCAGAGTGCGCCTCGAGCCCTTTGTCGAACGGGATCGTCACGCCGCCGAGAATCAACGGGCGGCCCTTGACGAGCCGATGCAGGTCGTAGCCGTTGCCAATCCGCAGCGCGGGGGTCTGTGCGGCGCCAGTGAGATGTTCGGCCATTGTCAGATCGTCAGGCGTCGTGATCTTGAGGTTCCGCGGATCGCCGTCGACCACGCGTACCACGTGGCCCGCCTGCTCGGCAAGCATGGCTTCGTCGGTGGCGTGTCCGCCCATGCGCAGCGCGTCACGCAGGACCGCGACCCGGAACGCCTGCGGCGTCTGGGCGAGATAGATTGTTTCACGCGGCAGCGTGGCCGTAATCGTCCCCACCCCGTCGGTCTGCTTCACCGTGTCGTGGGCGCGGAGCGCCGCGATGGCGGCCCCTGTCTCGAAGGCCGCCTTCGCTGTGCGCCGAATCAGATCATCAGTCACGAGCGGTCTCGCGGCATCGTGGATGACCACGACGTCCGCACGGTCGGAGACGAGAGCGAACGCGTTGGCGACCGAGTCGCGCCGCTGGTCTCCACCGGTCACAACGGTCAGCGGCTTCCCACGATCGCGCAGATACTCCGGTGGCGACGCGGCCAGGTCCGCCGGCAGCGCCACGATGACTTCCCCGATCAGATCGCAGGAGACGAACGCGTCAACGCTGCGCGCCAGAATCGGGCGGCCACCGAGCAGGAGCAACTGCTTCGGCGATGCCCCGCCGTAACGCAGACCTCTCCCGCCGGCCGCGATAATCGCAGAGACAAACATTGAAGGTGTCAGGGCTCGGTCGGTTGTCTGTCGATCTTATCCACAACCAGGATGCCGAACGGCGCGCGTCGCTCTTCCAACTTCAGACCCAGGCGCTCGACCGCCGCGAACGTCGATACACCGGTCGGTTCGTTGAGATCTGGGACCCGATCCACAACGCCGGCCTGGCGAAGGACTCGCACCGCCCCCTGACTGGCATCCAGTTCAACCTTGAATTGGTAGACGCCGGTCAGACCCGTCTTGTCGATCACGGGGCGATCCACGTTCAAGGCGAGGAGCGTCGCAAACTCCCCCATCGTGATGCGCGTGGCCTCGACCTGAAACGTCCGCCGCGGCGTCGTCCAATAGTCATACAGCGAGCGCGCGGTCACGTTTCTCCCGCCGAACGGGATCATCATGTTGCGGACCGGCCCGTCCAACGTTTCGTTCGTCATGTCGAAATTGGATCCGGTTATGGATGGGTCCTTCGGGAACTCCTTGGTGAGCTCATCGACGGCCTCGACCTCGCGGATGGCGATGCCACCCTTCCCGACAACGAGCTCGAATGCCGGCACCGGCCGCGACTCGACATGGCTGACCAGTCCGAATCGTTCCGTCAACAGCGTCTGCAACATCTCGAACACCTGATCTCGGGTGGTGCCTGCAGGAAAGGTCGCGTGGACATCGAACCGTGGCTGGCTGAGCCAGTCCGGGGCAGAGAGCTGAAACACGTCGATGCGAAACGCCTCCAGGATCAGCGACCGAATCGGCGTGTTGACCATGTCGAGGCGCGTTTGCGTCAACCGCTGCGACAACCGCGAGCCTGGTACGGACGCGCGCACGGTGGCGACCTCGAAGCTTCTCTTTGCGCTCTGGGCGAACGCTCCGACTGACAGGACCAGCACCAGCCACGCGACGATGCACGTCGTCTTCATGACTCACCTAGCCAGTCTGACGCGCTGATTCGCGGCAGCCGGTGAATTCCACCATACGCCGCGAGGTCATGTCGAGCACGTGACTGAGCTTCTGTACCTCGAGCTCCCTGGGTGCGAACACCACGAGCATCGCCTGTGTCGTGGCTGTGGTGACCATCGTCCGCGCCGAGTCGGATGTCGGGTTGCCGAACGGGCCGACGCGATCGGCGAGTGCTATGCGACTGTCCACGTGGACGGCGTCCTTGCGAATCCCGGGATACGACTCGCCCGCCCGGCCGATGCGCAGTTCCACGTCGCCGTCGATGTGCGCGGCGTCGTAGAGCCCGTACGGCAGTTGGAATTCGAGCGAGCACCAGTTGCAGACGTCCACCATCGAATTGATCCGCGGCAGCGGGTCGCCCTTGCGGACTCGGCGCAGCAATGCCTCAGATGACGGACGCGTCTTCGTCGGATCGAGCCCGACGCGTTTGTACATGGTCCGAACCGCAGTGATTTCAGCGGGCGGATTGGCGCGCACCGCCGATTCAGCCGCGGCAAGCGGAGAGTCCATGCGCGGATCGCGCGCGACGACGGTGGCGTCAGAAAGCCAGAGGAGGCCGGGACGGACGATCGATGACAGCTCAGGCGCGAGCGTGAACCGCATCGACGTCGGGCGGGACCGAACCGAGATCGGACTCGGCATCGGGTGCGATGATCCGCCGGACGCGCTCGCCGAATTCCTTCGCGTCCGAGCCGGCCAGGCCGCGGGTATCGATCGGCTCGTGGACGATGAGCCGCACTTCCCCGGGGTACGTCGTCAGGCGCCCCTTCAACATCACGTGACGGCTGCCGATAACCGAGAGCGGAACGACGGGCAGGCCGGCTTCGAGCGCGACGTAGAAGCTGCCGCCCTTGAACCTCGCGACACGGCCGTCGCGGCTGCGGGTGCCTTCCGGAAAGACGATGAGCGACAGCCCGCCAGACGTCAGGCGCGATGCCCACGAGATGATGTGCCTCGGATCGGGGCGCTTGCGGTCCACGAGCATGTGGCCGGCGCGACGCAGGTGCCAGCCGATGAACGGAATATGCCCGAGCGATTCCTTGGCGATGATCCGCAGCTGATGCGGTAAAGACCAGAACAGAATCGGAATGTCGTAGATGCTCTGATGATTCGCCACGAACACGTAGGTGCGACCAGGCGCGAGCCGTTCCATGCCCTTGGCCACGACTCGAACACCCGATGTGGCCAGGATCAGACGCGACCATGTGCGCGCGCACCAATGGGCGAAGTATCCGCGACGATCGAGCAGACCTGAGACGAGCGACATCGTCCCAAGCACGATCGTGTAGATGGCGATGCACGGGATGACAAAGAAGACCGTGCGCCACCAGTGAAACGGGGGCATGACGCTATTTGCCTGCAGCGGCCGCAGGCGGAGTGACCGCGGGACGCGAGCCGGTTCCAGACGCCGGCGCAGACTGCGCGGCCACCGATGGCTCGATGAACCGGCCGAAGATCATCTTCCCGGCCGTCGTCTGCAGGACGCTCGTGACGACCACGTCGATGGTCTTGCCGATCATCTTGCGAGCGTTGTCCACGACGACCATCGTTCCGTCATCGAGGTAGGCGACGCCCTGGTTGTATTCCTTGCCTTCCTTGAGGATGAACACCTTCATGATCTCGCCTGGCAGCACGACCGGCTTCAGCGAATTGGCGAGCTCGTTGATGTTCAGCACTTCGACGCCGCGCAGCTGCGCGACCTTGTTCAAATTGAAATCGTTGGTGACGATCTTGCCTTGCAGTGTGCGGGCCAGCTCGATCAACTTGAGGTCCACTTCCCGGACGTCGGGGAAGTCCATGTCCGAAATGGTGACGTCCACGCCGGCCATCTTCTGAATCTTCTGGAGGATGTCCAGACCACGGCGACCGCGATTCCGCTTCATCGAGTCCGAGGAGTCGGCGACGAGCTGCAGCTCTTTCAGCACGAACTGCGGGATGACGATTGTGCCGTCTACGAAGCCCGTTTCGCAGATGTCGGCAATGCGGCCATCGATGATGACGCTCGTGTCGAGCACCTTGTAGCGTTTGCGCGGACCCGCCGCGCGGAACAGCCCAACCAGATTCTGCGGTTCGAGCCACTCGCCGCGCCGTGCGCCAATCACCAGGCCGAGATATGGCAGCGCGAGCAGAACGAAACTGTGCAGGAAGACGACGCGCTCGTTGCCGAGGTTGGCCCAATAGAGCGCTGCGCCAATCGTCTTGGCCGCCACGAGACCGATCGCGCCGCCGAGCAGCGCCCCGATCATGTGGGTCACCGACGTCGTCCTGAGCCTGAACTCGAGGACGACGATCAGCAGGCCGAGGACGCTCCCAAAGATGATGTTGAGAAGGGCGGATTCAGGGCCCAGTGGCTCGAGTTGGTGCGCCGAGTAACCAACCGCTGCTACGAAGAGAACACGCGCCAGTGCAAACCACGCCATTGCGGACTCCCAAGGGGCAGGTAATGAGAGAGACGTGTATGAATCTCTGGAACCTTAGAGCTGACGAGGACGAAAATCAAGCCGCCTCCGCCAAGGCTACGGCGGGCCAAGGCCGCGTCGCATCGGCGTCAAATCAGTTCGTCCAGCGCCTCTCCTACGGTTCGCACTCCGACCACGGGACTGCCCTTGACGGCATCGATATTAGCCGCAGGCATGACGATCCGGGTAAATCCCATTTGGACAGCCTCGCGCACACGCATCGCGGCCTGCGGGATGCCGCGGATCTCGCCACTCAGTCCGACCTCGCCGAAAACAGCGGTTGAGGGCGCCAGCCCGCGGTTGCGCACGCTCGAGGCCACGGCGGCAACGACGCTCAGGTCAGCGGCAGGCTCGTCGATCGTCATCCCGCCGGCAATGTTCACGTAGACGTCGTCGCCGGCCAGGCTCAGGCCAGCGCGCTTTTCGAGCACGGCGAGCAGCAGCGACAGCCGGTTCTGATCGATCCCGATCGCCATCCGTCTGGCGTTGCCGTAGGTGCTGGTGCTGACGAGCGCCTGGACCTCGACGAGAATCGGCCGCGAGCCTTCGACGCAACACAACACCGCGGAGCCTGGCGTTCCCGACGCGCGCTCGGAGAGAAACAGCTTCGATGGGTTCGGCACCGGGCGTAGCCCGGTGCCCGTCATCTCGAACACGCCCAGCTCGCTTACCGCGCCGAAGCGATTCTTCACCGCGCGGACCACGCGATGCGCGTGATGGCGCTCGCCTTCGAAATAGAGCACGGTGTCCACGACGTGCTCGAGCACCTTCGGTCCGGCAAGACTGCCGTCCTTCGTCACGTGACCGACGAGGACCGTCGGCACGTTCTGCCCTTTCGCGGCAAAAAGAAACTGCGTCGCCGCCTCGCGCACCTGGCCTATGCTGCCGGGCGCTGATTGAAACTTGTTCGACCAGACGGTCTGCACGGAGTCGATGACGACGAGCGCGGGCTTGAGACGCGCGATCTCCTCGAGGATGCGCTCGATGCAGGTTTCCGACAGGAGATACAGCGGCGCCGAGCCGACACCGAGACGATCGCCGCGGCTCTTGATCTGATGCTCGGACTCTTCGCCCGATGCATAGAGCACCGGACCGATCGCGTGGGCGAAGTGCGCCGCCGCCTGCAGGAGCAACGTGCTCTTGCCAATGCCGGGCTCGCCACCAAGCAGCACGAGTGAACCGGGCACGACGCCGCCGCCGAGCACGCGATCGAATTCGTCGATGCCGGTCGACAGGCGCACACCCTGCGCCATTTCAACATCTGCGTACAGCTTGGCAGCGGAAGTTGTCGAAAACTGCGCGTATCGGCTGCTGCCCGGAGTCACGGGAGCGGCATCGGCAACTCGCTCCTCGACCAGTGAGTTCCAGGCGCCGCACTCATTACAACGCCCCATCCACTTGGGCGATTGCGCGCCGCACTCCTGACAGACGAATACAGCCTTTGGCGACTTCATGGCGTTCGAATAAGGGCGGGTCTAAAGACCCGCCTCTACGACGTTAGTCGTATTGTCTTTCAATGCGCGTGCCGAGGCGACAGACGATCTCCCACGGGATCGTGCCAATTGCTGCGGCGACCTCGCGCGCGTCGATCTGCTGCCAGGTCTCGTCGCCCTGCCGTCCCAGGATCACCACTTCATCTCCGGGCTGGACGTCGCCGAGGTTAGTCACATCGACGGTGATCATGTCCATCGATACGGCACCGACGATCGGCGCGCGCTGACCACGAATCAGCACGTGGCCGTGGCCACAGAGCCGTGTGTCGAGACCATCTGCGTACCCGGCGGGAACGACCGCCACAGTGCGTGGTGAATCGGCCTGATAGCGCCAGCCGTAGCCGACGCCTTCGCCGGGACGAAGCCCCTTGACGGCGACGACCCGACTGGTGAGCGACATCACAGGCGTGAGCTTGATCGTCGAGGCGAGCGGCGGCGGAACGATGCCGTAGAGCAGGAGCCCCGGACGTACGGCGTCGTACCAGACGCGCGAGTCGCGCAGCAGTGCGGCGCTATTAGATGCGTGGCGAAGTACACCCGCGGGCTGAAGCCCGCGCTCTACGAGTAACCCTTGCACGACCGACCACACTGCTTCGAACCGCTCGCGCTGATCGTTGAAGACGGGACTCTCAGGTACATCGGCTGTGGCGAAATGCGTATAGACGGCATCGAGCCTGAGGTTCGCGCTGCCCAGCAGGTCGGGCAGCGTCCGCCGCAGGTTGTCGTGCCGGAAGCCGAGACGATTCATCCCCGTATCGATCTTGAGGTGATAGCCGATCGTCGTCCTGTGCCGCGCCGCCGCAGCTTGCACCGCTTTCGCGGCGCCGGGAGTCGAGATGGTGGGTGTCAGCGCGTACTCGAACAGTCCGTCCAGATCGCTGACGCTCAACGCGCCGAACACCAGAACGGGCACACGCGCGCCGGCCTGACGAATGACAATCCCTTCTTCGATATCGGCGCACGCGAGCATCGTCGCGCCCGCCTGCTCGAGCGCGAGCGCGACGCGCGCCGAGCCATGTCCGTAGGCGTTGGCTTTCAGGACGGCGATGACGCGGGGGCCGCCGACAAATTCCTGAATCGTCCGGAAGTTCGCCTGCAGCGCCGCGAGATCGACGTGCGCAACGGTACTGCGGATCATCGAAGAAGGCCCAATGCCGAATGCAAAATGCCCAACGCACTGATGTCTTGGGCATTGAGCATTGCGCATTGAGCATTGCGCATTGGGATCGTCCTACGCGCCCTGAGCCAGATTCGCGAATCTGGTCTGCTCTCTGAGGAACGCGAGCCGCACCGTGCCGGTTGGTCCATTGCGCTGCTTGGCGAGGAGCAACTCGGCGGTGCCGGCGTCGGGGCTGTTTGGATCCTTGTTGTAAACATCGTCGCGATAGATCAAGACGACGACGTCAGCGTCCTGTTCGAGGGCGCCTGATTCGCGAAGGTCGGAGAGTTGCGGGCGATGATCGGATCGCGACTCCGGCGCGCGGCTCAACTGCGACAGGACAACGATTGGCACACGCAGCTCTTTGGCCAGTCCCTTGAGCGAGCGTGAGATGGAGGCCAGCTCCAGCGTGCGGTTTTCGAACCGGCCGCGGCCAGTCATCAACTGGATGTAATCCACGATGAGCAGGCTGAGACCGTGCTCGGCCTGCAGTCGGCGCGCCTTGGCGCGCATTTCGAGGACGCCGATGTTGGCCGTGTCGTCGATGTGCAGCTTCATCGAGCTCAGTGTCTCGAGCGCGTGCGAGATGCGGCCGTAGTCTTTGCCGCCGATCGCGCCGCTCAAGAGACGATGGCCGTCCACTTGCGCCTCCGCCGTCAGCAGACGCAGGAAGAGGGATTCCTTCGACATTTCCAGGCTGAAGAACCCGACCACGTGTTCCGGCTGCGTGGCGACGTACTGGGCGATGTTCAGCACCAGACTGGTCTTCCCCATCGACGGCCGCGCCGCGACGATCACCAGGTCTCCGCCCTGCAGGCCGCGAGTCATCTCGTCCAGATCGACAAATCCGGTCGGGACACCAGTAATCAGCCGCTTCTGCTCGAACAGCTGCTCGATCTTCGGGAAGCTCTCCTTCACCAGATCGCGCATCGGCACGAAGCCAGCTTTCATCCGGTCGTCGGCGACCGAGAAGATCGCCGACTCGGCCTGGTCGAGGACGACGTCCGATTCCTGATCGGCCTCGTAGGCGTCGGTGAGGATCTTGTTCGCGGCGTAAATCAGATTTCGGAGAGTGCTCTTCTCCTTGACGATCTTCGCGTAGTACTCGACGTTGGTCGCGCGCGGAACGCCGTCAGCCAGTGACGCGATGTAGGCCGGACCGCCGACCTCGTCGAGCTGTCCCGCCTTGCCGAGTTCCTCTTTCAGCGTGACGAAATCAATCGCGTCGTGGCGCTCATTGAGCGCCACCATCTTGTCGAAGATGCGTCGGTGCGCGTCGCGATAAAAGTCCTGGCTGTCGATGACCTGCGCCGCGAGATTGAACGCGTCGTTGTGTACGAGGATGGCGCCGAGTACTGAACGCTCGGCTTCGAGATTGTGAGGGAGCGTACGCTCCGCGGCAGCGACGGCAGTCTCGGGCATTGGGAGCGACGTAACCGTACTACGGTCTCTGGCCTTTGGGCCAGCACCCAACGAGATGTAGAGCGGGGGCTTCAGCCCCCGCGGACGCGTGCGTCGTTTCTACAGGCTCGCGAGCGTTTGCGTGATCTTGTCGTAGTTCGGCTCATTGCGCGCATCGTCAAGCACTTCGCGATGACGCACGACGCCGCCTTTGTCGATCACGAACACCGATCGCTTGGCGATGTTCTTGAGTCCGATCATGTCTGGATTCACGACACCGTATTTCGCGATCACGTCCTTGTTGAAGTCGGAGAGCAGCGGGAAGTTCAAGTTGTTCTGGTCGCCCCAGGCCTTCAACGCAAAGAAGGTGTCAACGCTGATGCCCAGCACCTTGGCCTTCACGTTGTTCATGGCATTGGCCGAGTCGCGCAACGTGCACATCTCTTTCTGGCACACACTGCTGAAGGCGGCGGGAAAGAACGCCAGGACGACCGGGCCGGACTTGAGTTGGTCGCTCAGCGAGACTGGCTCGCGATCCTGATTGGGCAGCGTGAAATCGGGCGCCTTGGCGCCTACCTCTACGGACATCGACGCGTCTCCTTGATGGTTTTCAAACTGTTGATTGTAGTATGTCTCCGCCATGAGCTCGTCGCCGATGACTGCGACCGCCGCTGCCGCAGCCGTTCCGTGGTACCGCACGGTCACTCGCGAGCAGTGGCGCGTCCTGCTGGCCGCGAAGTTCGGCTGGATGCTCGACGCCATGGATTTCATGCTCTACACCATGGCCGTCGGTCAGCTGCGCTCGTATTTCGGGTTCGGCGACGACATCGCGGGCATGCTGGGCACGGTCACGCTGGTGATGTCCGGGGTCGGCGGCGCGATCTTCGGCTACGTCGCCGACAGGTTCGGCCGCACGCGTGCGCTGATGGGCACGATCCTGATCTTCTCGCTCGCGTCGCTCGGCGCGGCCACCTCGCAGACCGTCATCCAATTGCTGATCTGGCGCGCCATCCTCGGCATCGGCATGGGCGGCGAATGGGCCTCCGGTGCCGTACTGGTCAGCGAGACGTGGCCCGCCCACCTGCGTAACAAGGCGATCAGCATCATGCAGTCGGGCTGGGCGCTTGGCTACATGGCGGCCTCGATTTCCGCCGCGCTGATCCTTGGCGCGCCGTCCCTTGGCGCCGACGCCTGGCGCTGGCTCTTCGTCGTCGGCGTCGTGCCGGCCTTTTTCACGCTGTGGATCCGGCGCTACGTCCGCGAGCCGGAGACGTGGACGAAGAAGCCAAAGGCGACAGAGGGACGCAGTCCGTTCGCGGTCATCTTCGGGTCCTCGCTGATCAAGCGGACGCTGCTCATCATCGCGCTCGGTTCCGCCGTGCAGTTCGCGAACTGGGGACTGTTCTTCTGGCTGCCGGCATTCCTGGCCCGACCCATCGCCCAGGGCGGCGCCGGGATGGGCGTCGTCGGATCGCTGCCGTGGATCATCCCGGTGCAGCTCGGCGCCTACGCGGGCTATCTCACCTTTGGATTCATCGCCGACAAGATCGGACGACGGCAGGCGTTCGTGGTGTATATGCTGTCTGCCGCGCTGCTCGTGCCGATCTACGGCCAGATGGCGCGCAGCCCGTTCGTCCTTCTGGCACTCGGGCCGCTCATCGGCTACTTCGGTTATGGGTACTTCAGTATGTTCGGCGGCTTCGTCGCCGAGCTCTATCCGGCGGCTGTGCGCGCCACGGGACAGGGCACCAGCTACAACATCGGTCGCATGGCCGGCGCGATCGCCCCGTACACAATCGGCGTGATCGCGACGCTGCCCGGCGTCGGCATCGGACTCGCTCTCAGCGTCACCTCGGCATTCTTTCTGCTCGCGGCAGCACTGGTGTTCACGCTGCCCAATCGCAGCGGCCAGGCCCTCGACGAATAAACGGAGACTGGGATGACTCAAGCCACGGTTCGGACCTCCACCGCCTCGACGAGCGCGACAACCTGGCAGATGTGGGTGCCCTGCATCGGCATGGCGCTCTGCTCGTGGCTGTCGTTCGTCGATCGCCAGGTGCTGAACATCCTGGCGCCGACGATCATCAAGGACACTGGCCTGACCAATGCGGATTTCACCAACGCGACGTCGTTCTTCTTTCTGACCTACACGCTCGGCAACCCCGTATGGGGTTCGGTGCTCGATCGCGTCGGTCTTCGCGTCGGCATGCTGCTCGCCGTCGGCGTCTGGACAGCGGCGAGCATGTCGCACGCCCTGATGGCGAGCTTTGCTGGATTCGCCCTGGCGCGCGCGGTCCTCGGAGTCGGCGAAGGCGGCACGTTCCCCGGCGGTCTGCGGACTGCGGTCGAGACATTGCCTGCCAACCTCCGCGCCCGCGGCATCGCGCTCTCCTTCAGTGGCGGCACCATCGGTGCGGTGATGATGCCGCTGCTGCTGGGACCGCTCGCCATACAGTACGGCTGGAAGACAGCATTCCTGGCCACTGGCGCACTTGGTGCCATCTGGCTCTTGATCTGGACCGCGATTGCGCGGCCGCCTTTCCTGCCCAAGAGCTCGCCCATGACCTCGAAGATGGCGTGGCCGAATCTCCGTGAACGGCGCGTCTGGGCGCTGATGTTCAGCTACGCGCTGCCGGCCATTTCGCCCGGACCGGTGCTGACGATCCTCGCGCTGTATCTGGCGCAGCGGCTGCAGCTCACGCAGGCCGACGTCAACAACGTGGTGTGGATTCCGCCACTGACCTGGGGCATTGGCTACTTCTTCTGGGGATGGGCGGCCGATCGCTACGCTGCCAACAACCCGCGGCCGGTGGGGATGTTCCTCTTGCTGACCGTCGTGTCGTTGAGTCTTGGACTCGTAACGATGACCAGATCGGTGCCGCTCGCCATCGGACTCATCTCGCTGTCGACGTTCATCGGCGGCGGCTTCCAGATGGTGGCGCTGAAGGTCGGCTCCTACGCCTTCCCGCGCGAGCAGTCGGCCATGATGTCGGGCATCGCGTCCGGCTCGTGGTCGCTGGTGAACTTCATCCTGCTGCAGGTGATCGGCCCGCGGACCAGCCTGATGAACAACCAGCAGTGGGAGACGATCTTCTGGATCATCGCGCTGCTGCCGGTCGTCGGCGTCGCGGTCTGGATGGCGCTCAGTCGAAATCAGGCGACGGTGGCGAGAGCGTAGAGCGGCGGCTTCAGCCGCCGCGGACACGCATGGTCAGGTCAAAGGGCAAACGTCAAAGGCGAGGTCAAAGGCTTAGGTGTAGGCCTGGACCTTGGACGATCGTGTGCCTTTGTGGCTAACGTGCCCACTTGTCGACTTCGTTCAACGA
>Ga0111538_10011333_pt1 | contig 11829 bp, 9 predicted proteins | sample SoiMethybrSBSTD1_FD_79669 | JGI IMG/M metagenome (GOLD analysis project Ga0111538, IMG submission 79669) | Bulk soil microbial communities from a Populus tree surrounding site in Tennessee, USA - Soil MetaG P. TD hybrid SBSTD1 (version 2)... | ecosystem: Environmental > Terrestrial > Soil > Tree...
CCAGATGAAGTCCCTCGCGGCAGTACTGGCCGCCCTTGCCCTGGTCTCGTGCGGAGCTGACAAGAATCCCGCCCCATCCACCGCCGCACCAGCGCCTGCTGACGCAGAGTGGTTCGTCGAGCGCGCCAAAGAGACAGGCCTCGACTTCGTCCATTTCAACGGCATGTCGGGTGAGCAGTACTACCCCGAGATCATGGCGCCCGGCGTCGCTCTGTTCGATTACGACAACGACGGCGACCTCGATGTGTACCTGGTGCAGGGCGCGATGCTCGGCGCCAAGAAGACGCTGAAGGACGCCACATATCCACCTGCAGGTCCACTCGGGGATCGTCTCTTCCGAAACGATCTCCTCGTCGGCGCAGACGGGAAGCGAACGCTGCACTTCACCGATGTCACCGGGCCGAGCGGGATCAATGTGACCTCGTACGGCATGGGCGTCGCCGCTGCCGACTACGACAACGACGGATTCGTGGACCTGTATCGAACCGGGCTCTCGGGTTCGGTGCTGTTGCACAACAACGGCAACGGGACATTCACAGATGTCACGGCGAAGACCGGCGTGGGCAATACGAACGGCTGGGGCGTGTCTGCCGCGTTCGTTGACTACGATCGCGATGGCTGGCTCGATCTCTTCGTCGGCAACTATCTGCTCTACAGCGTCGCCGGCGACATCGACTGCCTGTCAGTGACCGGGCAGCACGACTACTGTCCGCCGAACAGCTATCGCGCGCAGCCGGATCGGCTCTATCACAATCGCGGCAACGGCACGTTCGAGGATGTGACGTCGCGTGCGCTCGTCGGCGGCGCCGATGGTCCGGCGCTCGGCGTGTCGACGGCGGACTTCAATGGCGACGGCTGGATCGACATCTACGTCGGCAATGACGGGCAGCCGAATCAGTTGTGGATCAACCAGAAGAACGGGACGTTCAAGGACACCGCCTTCATCTCCGGCGCGGCGGTGAACGGACAGGGCAACTCTGAAGCCAGCATGGGCGTAGACGCCGGCGACTACGACAACGACGGCGACGAGGACATCTTCATCACCAACTGGCTGGCGCAGATGAACATCCTCTACGCGAACATGGGCGGCGGCGTCTTTGAAGACCGCAAAGCCGCATCCGGCCTTGGTCCGCCGAGCCTGGCGAAAACCGGCTTCGGCGCGGCCTGGTTCGACTACGACAACGACACGTGGCTCGACCTGCTGACCGCCAACGGCAGCGTCTCGATCATCGAGGCCCAGGCGAGGGTCAACGATCCCTTTCCGCTCAAAATGCTCAATCAGCTCTATCGCAACCTGGGCAACGGGCGGTTTGAAGACGTGTCCGCCAAAGCCGGGAAGGCCTTCACGTTGAACGACGTCAGCCGCGGCGCGGCGTTCGGTGACATCGACAACGATGGTGATGAGGACGTGGTGATCGGCACGGCCGCCGGCCCCGCGCGTCTGTTGATCAACAACATCGGGAACAAGAACCACTGGGTTGGATTACGTCTCGTAGGGCGCGTCCTTCCGGACGCGCCTGGGCAGGCCGGTCCGAACCAGCCTCCGCTCGCCTCCGGCGAGCTACGGCGGTCCACCGGAGCCTTGGCGAAGGTGGAAGGACCGGCTCTACGTGATCAAATCGGCGCGCGCGTCGAAGTGATTCGCACGACCGGCGGACCACTATGGCGGCGTGCGCGATCCGATGGCAGCTACGCATCCGCGAACGATCCGCGTGTGCTGGTCGGACTTGGTGCCTCCACCGATCCCGTGCGTCTGAAAGTGAGCTGGCCGAGCGGCAAGACCGAGGAGTTCGGCGAGGTGCCCCTCGATCGCTGGACGACGCTGACCGAGGGTACAGGGAAGTGATAGCACGAGCGACGGCACGACTCGCCATCGGTGTGCTGCTCGTGCTCGTCGCGGCATGCGGTTCGTCGAAGCCGTCGGCGCCGGCTTCGCCGGCGCTCGCGTCTCGCGAGGTGATGCTGCCCGATCTCGCGCGCATGGATCCCCCCGTTCAGGCACAGGTCAAACAGCGCTACGCGACGCTGATGGAGAAGAAGAAGGCGGGCGCCTCGGGCGATGAGCTCGGCAAAGCGTACGGCGAGTACGCGATGTTGCTGCAGGCCGCCGAGTACTACGAGGCGGCCGAGCCCGCGTATCTCAACGCGCAGGATCTGATGCCCGGTGACGCGCGGTGGCCCTACTACCTCGGTCATCTGTACAAGAGCATCGGCCAGACGGAGAAGTCGATTCAGTCGTTCGAGCGCGCGCTGCAGCGAAATCCCTCGGAAATCGCCACGTTGATCTGGCTCGGACGTCTGTATCTCGAGCAGGGAAAGCCTGACGAGGCCGAGCCGTTATTCGAGCGCGCGGCGCAATTGCCGCCCCGCAACGTTGCCGTGATGGCGGGCCTTGGCCAGGCCGCGCTCGCGCGGCGCGACTATCAACGTGCGGTCACGGTGCTCGAAGAGGCGCTGGCCTTCGACCCGGGCGCTGCCAGCATCCATTCCCCGCTGGCGAACGCGTATCGAGGGCTTGGCGACTCGGCCAAAGCCGAAGAGCATCTCAAACTGTGGCGGAATACCGATCTCGTTGTCCCCGATCGGCTGCGAGCGGATCTCGACATGTCGATCGAGAGCGGGCTCTCGTACGAGCTGCGCGGCGTGCGGGCGCTCGAAGCGCGCGACTTCAAGGCCGCCGAAGAGCTCTTTCGCAAGGGCGTTCAGCTGGCGCCGGCCAACACTGCGCTCGGACGGTCGCTGCGGCATAAGCTGGGCACTGCGCTGGTGCTTCAGGGCGATGTGGACGGCGCGATGGCTCGCTTCGAGGAAGTCGCGAAGCTGGCGCCGGCCGACGGCCTGGACGAGGCGTCCGCGAAGGCCAACTACAGCCTCGGCGTCGTCCACGCCAGCTCGGGAGAGATGAACCAGGCGATTCAGCGGTTGACCGCGGCGGTCAAGTACAACCCGAACTATGCCGAAGCGTTGATGGCCCTCGGCGATACGCTGCGCCGCAGCGGACGCATCGAAGCGTCATTGAAGCCATACGCCGACGTGGTCCGCATCAACCCGAGGTCTGCCGAGGCGCGGTTCGCCTATGCGTTGGCATTGGTCCGTCTCCGCCGGTATCGCGACGCGAAGGCCTGGCTCGAGGAGAGCGCCCGCGTTCTGCCCGATCGTCCCGAGCTGTCGCACGCGCTGGCGCGGATCCTTGCAGCGGCGCCCGACGACACGGTTCGCGACGGGGCTCGCGCCATGGCCCTGGTCCAGGAACTGATGAAAGGCAACCAGACCACGGACGTCGGCGAGACGATGGCCATGGCGCTGGCGGAGCTCGGACAATTCAGCGACGCCGTCGACGTGCAGAAGGGCGTGATTGCCGCGTCGCAACAGGCTGGCGCGGCACAGGACGTTCGCCGGATGGCCGCCAACCTGCGTCTGTACGAGCGCCGCCAGGCGTGCCGGATGCCGTGGCCCGATGACGATCCGGTGCATATTCCCGCGATGTTTGCCTCCGCGTCCTCGTCTAGTCCGACAGCGCGGTAAGGTCGATCCCCACATAACGACAGAATTGATCCACAAAATTAGACATTCGACAAAAATGTCTGGCGTTGTCGCCGCGTCGTTACCAGTGGGTGATGCACGGTTCGGCGGCTGAATGCTGTACGACGCCGAGCCGTCAAGTCATTCAGACATTAATGTCTCGTGATTCATTAAATCTACAGGAATGTCTGTGTCCCTCGTTTGTCCACCTTGCTCCCACGCGTGATCCTTCGGATTTCCCGACACTTCTGATTGAAGCCGTGGCACTTCGCTTGCTGTGCTGGGGTCGGCTCTACGCGCCTCATAGGTGAGGCGCGTCCTTTCGAGGTGAGGGAATGAACCAAGCTGATACCGCGTGGATGCTGATTTCAACCGCCCTGGTGCTCTTGATGACGCCGGCCCTGGCGTTCTTCTACGGCGGGCTGGTGCGCAGCAAGAACGCCCTGAACACAATGATGATGAGTTTCATCTCCCTGGGGTTCGTGGGCATCCTGTGGGCGTTGGTTGGCTACTCCCTCGCGCTCAGCCCTGGCGGCAGCGACTGGTTGGGTGATCCCCGTTTCGCGTTCCTCAATGGCGTTGGACTGGAGGCCAAGGATGCGGTCGTGCCGCTCACGATTCCTCACATGCTCTACATGGCCTTCCAGGCCACGTTCTGCATCATCACTGCGGCGCTGATCTCCGGAGCCATCGTCGAGCGCATGCGGTTTTCGGCGTATCTCCTGTTCATCTCGTTGTGGTCGGTGGTCGTCTACGCGCCGATGGCCCACTGGGTATGGGGCGGCGGGTGGCTCGCTGACATGGGCGCCTGGGACTTCGCCGGCGGAACCGTCGTGCACGTGAACGCCGGCGCGGCCGCGCTCGTGGCCGCGATGGTCGTGGGCAAGCGGTCGGACTACGGCCATGCGTCGATTCTTCCGCACAACATCCCGACGGTCCTGCTCGGTGCAGGTCTGCTCTGGTTTGGATGGTTCGGGTTCAACGCCGGAAGCGCGGTTGCCGCCAGTCCAATCGCCGGTCTCGCCTTCGTGACGACGATGCTCGCCCCCGCCGCCACGTTGGTCGTCTGGACGTTCCTGGACATGATGCGATCGGGCAAACCGACTGCGGTGGGATGCGCAACCGCGATCGTCGTGGGCCTGGTTGCGATCACGCCCGCGGCCGGGTTCATCAGCCCGATGAGCGCGATCGCCCTGGGCGCGATTGCCGCGGTCCCGAGCTACCTGGCGTTGATCATTCGTGCCAAAACCTCACTCGACGATTCGCTCGACGTTGTCGCGGCGCATGGCGTCGGCGGAACCGTGGGCGCGCTCTTGACTGGTGTCTTCGCCGAAAAGAGCATCAACGGCGTCTTCGACGGACTGATCGCTGGCAACCCCGGCCAGGTCGGTATCCAGGCGTTGGCCGTCGGGACGGCGATCGTCTACAGCGGCGTCATGAGCTTCATCCTGCTCAAGGTCATCGGCTTGTTCATCCCGCTGCGCGCGTCGCAGTCCGACGAGGCCACGGGTCTCGACGTCACGATGCACGGCGAGGAAGCCTACCTGCATGGAGGCGGCGAATAGGGCGCGCGCGCGGACTAGAATTGGTGATTGTCTGCTCCGAGCTTCGATAGCCTTCGTGTTTTAAGTCTTGAAAGCCGCCGTGCGAAGGAGATGGCGTCCATCATCTCCTCGTACGGTGGCCAACCCATTTCGGCACCGTCGATGCGCGAGGTGCCGCTCGACTCCAATCCCGACGCCATTGCCTTTGCAGATGCGCTCGCACGCGACGAGTTCGAGCTCGTCATCCTGCTAACCGGCGTCGGCACGCGCGCGCTCGTCGCGGTCGTCGAGCAGGCCAGGGGCAGTCGTGACGCGTTTGTGAGTGCGTTGGGTCGAACAAAAGTCCTGGCGCGAGGACCGAAGCCGGTTGCGGTGCTCCGCGAGCTGGCACTGACGCCCTGGCTCATCGCGCCCGAGCCCAACACCTGGCGTGAAGTGCTCTCCGCGCTCGACGACAAGCAGCGGGAGTTCCCGCTCTCCGGCAAGCGGGTGGCCGTGCAGGAGTACGGTGCCTCGAATCCGGATCTCCTCGCAGGTCTCGAAGATCGGGGCGCGCGTGTGACTCGGGTGCCGGTCTATCAGTGGGCGCTGCCGGAGGATCTGGCCCCGCTCGAAGCTGCGGTGCGAGCCATTGCTGCTGGCCACATCGACGTGGCGCTGTTCACAACCGCCACGCAGGTCGTGCACCTGTTGAAAGTGGCCGACTCGATGGGGATGAGCGACGCCGTCCGCCGCGGTCTTACGACGTGCGTGGTCGCGTCGATCGGTCCGACGACGTCAGAGGAGATGCGGGAGCAGGGGATCGCGCCCGATATGGAGCCGACGCACCCGAAGATGGGGTTCCTGGTCCGCGAGGCGGCCGAACAGGCCTCGCAAATCCTGCGCAGGAAGCGCTAGCGCTCGGTTCTGACGACGGTTCCCGCCGTCGTCTTGCGCAGGAACGACGAGGCCACCAGCGTTTCGATCACCTCGCGACACGCGTCATGTTCAATTCCAAGCAGCCTGGCCGCTTGGGGGATGGTGAGCTGAAGCCCCGGCATTTCGTTGAATTCACCTCGGACTCGATCGACAAGTGCGCGCGCGTGCATGACGTTGGTTCCCTTGTGGAAGATGTGTTGAGTGGTCCCGTCCTTGGGCAGCGCCCAGAATCAAAGCAAGACATGCGCCGCGCGGTGCCCAACCGACGCGGGCACGGAATGCACCGCAATTTCGGCGTTTTACACGGTCATCGTGTGAGTGCCCGCGAACATTCGCGTTCCGCCGCGGAACATTCACAACAACACTGTCGGTAACATAGAGAGATGCCGACTTCCGAAGAACTGCTCGAGCTTGCCGAACGGTGCGCTGAGAAACTCGAACTCGATGGCAAGTTGCGCCATGTGCCGTCGTTTTCCGATGCCGAGGACCAGTGCGAGGCCGAATACGAAGACCTGCTGCAGGCGATCCACGAGGACGAGTTATTTGCCCCAGTGGATATTCAGCGGCAGGAGCAGCTGGTCGAGCAGATCGCAGCGGCGTTGCCGGAGGCCGCGCGCATGCTGATCATCGAGCTGGCGGACAACCATGCGCGCCATGTGTGGCTGCAGCAGGAGGGCGCCTATCACCTCGGGCTTGCCGTCGGCCGGCGATTGCGATCGCGTACGTAAAACAATCCGTCTCCAGGCGCCTCCTATACTGCCTGTATGCCGCTCTCGTACCTTCATTACGACGTCTTCACCGTCAAGCCGCTGCTGGGTAATCAGCTCGCTGTGTTCACCGATGCGCGGGGGCTCGACACCGCCCACATGCAGGCCATCGCGCGCGAGATGAACTTCTCCGAGAGCACCTTCATCCTGCCGAACGAGCGCCCCGATACCGACATTCGGATGCGCATTTTCACGCCCTTCAACGAGATGCCGATGGCGGGCCATCCCACGATCGGGAGCACGTTCGCGCTGGCGCACAGCGGCGTGATCAAGAGGAGCGCGAAGCGCTTCGTCTTCGGCCTCAACATCGGGCCGACGCCGGTGGATCTCGAATGGGCTGATGAGGGTCTGAGTTTCGGATGGATGACGCAGCGGCCGCCGACGTTCGGTCCAATCGTGTCGCAGCGCGCGGCGGTCGCCGACGCGCTCGGTCTCAAGGCCGAGGATCTCTCGGACACGCTGCCCGTGCAGGAAGTGTCGTGCGGCGTCCCGTATCTGGTCGTCGCGTTACGCGATCACGCAGCGGTCGATCGGGCGGTGACCGACTCAGCAGGCTTCGGCCGGCTGTGCGCCGAGTGTGGACTCGATCTGCCGATCTTCCTGTTCTCCGTTGGCGGACCGTCGCCGGACGACAACGTGTACGGCCGCATGTTCGCGCCCGACTTCGGCATCATCGAAGATCCCGCGACCGGGAGCGCGGCCGGCCCCGTCGGCTGCTATGTGGTTCATCACGGTGCGGTGAACGCTGATCCGGCGCGCCCGATTCAAATCAGCCAGGGTGTCGCCATGGGACGCCCAAGCCGAATCCACGTCTCCGTCGAAGGCGCAGGCAAGGACATCACCGGTGTGAAGGTCGGCGGCACTGCAATTCTCGTCGGGCGTGGGGAGCTGCTCGTGTGATTTCGTTCTCACGAGTCGGGAAGCAGTACGGACGGCAGGTGCTGTTCGTCGATGCGTCGTTTCAGCTCAATCCCGGTGAAAAGGTCGGCCTCGTCGGCTCCAATGGCGCCGGCAAGACGACGCTGTTTCGGATGATCGTCGCCGAAGAGATGCCGGACGAAGGCGACGTGTCCGTCCCGAAGAAGCTGACCATCGGCTACTTCCGTCAGGACGTCGAGGAGATGTCGGGTCGATCCGTTCTCGACGAAGCCATTGCCGGCAGCGGTCGGCTCGGCGATCTGCATCACGAGCTCGAGGACCTTCAGCACGCGATGGGCGATCCCGATCGCGCCGGCGACATGGATCGCATCCTCGCACGCTTCGGCGAAGTGCAGGAAGAGTACGAGCATCTCGGTGGCTATGGGCTCGAAGCGCAGGCGCGAGAAGTCCTCCTCGGTCTCGGCTTTGACGCGGAACGCATCGATGGCGACGTGGGCCTGCTCTCCGGCGGCTGGAAGATGCGCGTCGCGATGGCACGCGTGCTGCTCGGCGCGCCAGACGTCCTGCTGATGGACGAGCCGACCAACCACCTCGATATCGAATCGATCATCTGGCTCGAGGCGTTCCTCAAGTCACGGCCCGGCGCGCTGCTGATGACCTCGCACGATCGCGAGTTCATGAACCGCGTCGTCGGCAAGATCGCCGAGATCGATGGCGGCGAGATCACGGTCTACTCCGGCAACTACGATTTCTATGAGCGCGAGCGCGCGATCCGTGAGGCCAATCGCGAGGCCGCCTACGCGCGCCAGCAGGCGATGCTCGCCAAGGAGCAGCGGTTCATCGAACGGTTTGCCGCCCACGCCGCGAAGGCCGCGCAGGTGCAGAGCCGCGTCAAGGCACTTGAAAAGATCGAGAAGATCGAGCTGCCGAAGAGACGGAAGGTCGTGCACTTCGACTTCCGCCAGCCGCCGAGGTCGGGAGATCAGGTCGCCGTCATCGATGGTGTGTCCAAGTCCTATGGCCGTCGCGTCATCTACGACGGGCTGAAGATGACCATCCGGCGTGGCGAGCGCTGGTGCGTGATGGGGAAGAACGGTGCCGGCAAGACGACGCTGCTCAAGATGGTTTCTGGCGCGCTGCAGCCGGATGCGGGTGAGGTCAAGCTTGGCGCGAGCCTGAAGATGGGCTACTTCGCGCAGCAGGCGGTCGACCTGCTCGATTTGGATCTCACCATCGAAGAACAGTTGCAGCGCGATTTCCCCGACGAATCGATTGGCGCCCTGCGCAACCTGGCCGGGGCCTTTCAGTTCTCCGGTGAGGACATCGACAAGAAGATCCGCTCGCTGTCAGGCGGTGAGAAGACGCGTCTCGTGATCGCGCGCATGCTCCTGTATCCGCCGAACTTCCTCGTGCTCGACGAGCCGACCAACCATCTCGATCTGTTCACCAAGGAGATGCTGATCGATGCGCTCAAGGACTTCGACGGGACGATGCTGTTCGTCTCGCACGACCGTGCCTTTCTGCGCGCGCTGAGCAACCGCGTGCTGGAACTGGGCGGGGAGTCCGGCGTCGAGAAGGAGCCGCATCTATATCCAGGGTCGTACGTCGAATACGTCGCCCGCACAGGTCACGAAGCCCCGGGCGTGCACGCGTAACTCAACACTCAAAACACAAAAGTCAAAACGGCCCTGCCACGTACCGCGGAGGCGCGGAAACGCGGAGCTCGCCTTTATATCGTCTGTGGACCCGCCGGCCGGTAGGTCCACAGGCGATTACGGTGCTCACTTCAGAGCTTTGATGCCAGCGAGCGAGAACGTCGTGATGTGGTCCGCGACCTGTTCCAGGCGCTTCGGCGTGATCTGAAACGGATGGAAGCGTGAGGCGATCTTGTCGTTGAGCAGCACGAGGCACTGCGCCTGAACGCTCATGACGCAGTGCTCGACGCGCGGGTCGTTGGGACGGCAGTCGATCAGTGTCGCGATGACGCTGCCCAGATACGCCATGCGCGGTTTGATCACCTGCTTCACGACGAGATCGAGCGCCGGCGTCGGGTCGTTCAGCTCGTGCGCCATGAAGCGGTGAATCCAGCCGTCGCGCGCCTGAACGACGCGCGCCAGGAAGATGCGCACGAAGATCCGCAGCTGCTCCTCCGCGGCCCGTCCTTCTCCCGCCTTCTGAATCTCCTGCGTCGTCCCATGCATCGTCCGGATCGCGGACTGGACGATCTCCTGGTAGAGGCCGTTCTTGCCACCGAAGTGATAGTTGACGGCGGCGACATTGGCGCGGGCGGCTTTGCAGATCTCGCGGACGGTGACCTTGGCGAAGCCACGCTCGGCGAAGAGTCGGGTCGCGCTTTCGATCAGCCGCTCGCGGGTCTCTCGTTCGCGATCGTCCACTGCCAGAGCGGCCATACGCGTTGAAGAAGGATGGATCACTAAAGGGTCCGCTTGAAGAGCAGGGTGGCGGCCGTCATCGCGATGACGGAGAAGACCAGGAGATAGGCGAGGTCGCCGGCGATGGCCTCGAAGCCGGTGTTCTTGAGCAGCAGGCTCTTGAAGGCGTGAACGGAATAGGTGAAGGGGTCCACGACCGCGATGACGTGCATCCAGCCCGGGAAGCCCTGCTGCGGGTACACCGCCCCACTGGGGAAGTACAGCACCGTGTTCAGCAGGCCGAACATCATCCGCGGCATCAGCGGGTCGGTGACGCGGACCATCAACAGGAACATCAGGCTGATCAGCGCGAACGCCGTGATCGAAATGACCAGCATCATCCGGAAAAAGCGCATCGGATCGAGCGGGCTGGGAACGCCGGCGATGATCGACCCGATGATCGTGATGGCGGCGCCAGCCAGAACCGCCTTGATGGTGCCCGAGATGTTGAAGCCGGCGACGAGCTCGAGCTTCGTGATCGGCGTGACGAGGTAGCCTTCGTGCAGCCCGCGGGCCTTGTCGTCGATGAAGATGATGCCGCCGCCAATCATCACCATCATGAAGATCGACATCGTGATCGAACCCGGCAGCAGATACTGAATGTAGGGGACGTATGGATACACCTCGACCACGTCGAGACCCGCCGCACCCGAGACGCGAACCGGTGTTTCCGGCGCGTTCAAATGCCCGATGAAGGCGCCAACGGTGGCGGCCATCGACGCCGAGACGAACGTATCGGTGTTGTCCGAGATGAGGGCCACGCGCGGGTCGTTGTTGGTCAGCAGACGCCGGGAGAAGTCCGGCGGAATCGTCAGCACGCCGTTGACCACGCCGTTACGCAGGTCACCCATCGCCTGACCCGAATCCGAGTAGTCCAGCAGATCCAGCGTCCTGGCGCCTGAGGACACCGCGGTGGCCAGCTCGCGGATCTTGACCGCCGGCACACCGTGGTCCTGATCGACGATGGCCAGCTTCAGGTGCTTCACGTTGCCGCCGAACGCGTAGCCCAGCACGATCAGCTGCATCAGCGGGAAGATCATCGACATGACGATCATCATCGGGCTCTTGCTGAAGCGCCGCATCTCCCGTTCGACGATGGCCCAGGTCCTATGCATGTTGATGACTCAATTCCATGTCTGACTCAGCGCAGTTCCATAGGTTCAGAGGGCTGTCGGAACCTCTGGAACCCATGTTCATGTTCACCGCCTCAACACAAACGGACTGTCGGCCGCCGATGGCTCCTGCAGCGCATCGCGCAGGTCGCGCCCCGTGTAGTGCACGAACACGTCGTCGAGCGTGACCGTCTCGGGTGCGCGTCCGGGGATCGATGCCTTCAACGCCTCGGGTGAATCCAGCGCGACGAGCTTGCCGTGATCGACGATGGCGATGCGGTCGCAGAGCTTGTCGGCTTCGTCCATGTAGTGCGTCGTGATCAGCACCGTGAGGTCGCGTTGCGACTTGATCTTGCGCAGCATCCCCCACACGGCGGTGCGCGACACCGGGTCGAGCCCTGTCGTCGGCTCATCGAGGAAGAACACGCGTGGCTCGTGCACCAGGCCGCGCGCGATTTCGACGCGCCGCCGCATACCGCCCGACAGGTTCTTCACCGGCTTGTCGGCCCACTGCGTCAGCTCGACGGCCGCGAGGAGTTCGGCGATGAGCCGAGAACGCGTGTCGCGCGGCACGCCGTACAGCTTGGCGAAGATCAACAGGTTCTCGTAGACGGTCAGCTCGAGGTCGCTCGTCATCGCCTGGGGAATGACACCG
>Ga0111538_10011335_pt1 | contig 11827 bp, 11 predicted proteins | sample SoiMethybrSBSTD1_FD_79669 | JGI IMG/M metagenome (GOLD analysis project Ga0111538, IMG submission 79669) | Bulk soil microbial communities from a Populus tree surrounding site in Tennessee, USA - Soil MetaG P. TD hybrid SBSTD1 (version 2)... | ecosystem: Environmental > Terrestrial > Soil >...
AATGCGCCGCGAGCAATGCGCTCGCCGCGATTCGCGTTGGCTCTTCGTCTCCCAGGAAATCACTCACGATGACTACGCGAACTCCGGGACGCGCGTCTGTAAGAAGGGGCGCCACGGGCGCCCCTCCTGACGGCTCGATTCCCGAGAGTGTCCTCGACATTTCGGCGAGCGTCCCGCGGCGCGAACGGGCCGGCGTGCGCGGGGGCGCGGCGCGATGGGCGACCAGCAAACCCACCGGGTCTCCCGCGCCGAGTGCTACGGAAGCCAGGCCGAGGGTGATGTCCACGGCGAGTTTCCACTTCGCGTGGCTGTCTTCGGGGAACGCCATCGATGCCGATGCATCAACCACGAACCATGTGGCCAGCAGCGATCGATCCTCCGCCAGCCGGATATAGGCCCGGTCGCTTCGGGCCAGGAGCTTCCAATCGAGCTGGCGCGGGTCGTCGCCCTGCCTGTAGAGGCGGTACTCCGACAACTCCGGCGCCGCGCCACGCAGGCGAGATCGGTGTGAGCCGGGTAGCGTCCCTAGCGCGCGCCGACGTGTGGGCCATGAGAGACCGCGCAGTGCGTCGAAGAGGGTTGATGACATCAAGAGCTGGTTGCTGGTTGCGGCACGCTGGATGCTGGGTACTGGACTAATGCTGGGGCTGGGCCAGCACCAGAACCAGCATCCAGTACCAGCGTGCAGCGATCAGCAACCAGCGGCCCCTACAACCCCAGCCCGCTCCGCGGCTCGGCCGTCGATCCCATTACGTCCTCCACGATCCGCTCCGCGCTCACGCCCTCGCCTTCAGCGGCAAAGTTCGGAAGAACGCGGTGGCGCAGCACGGGCGCCCCAACGCGACGAATATCCTCCGGCGTCACATGCAGCCGCCCCGACAAGAGGGCGTTCGCCTTTGCGCCGAGCACCAGGGCCTGCCCCGCGCGTGGCCCCGCGCCCCAACGCACGTAACGCTTCACGAGTGCCGTTGCGGTCGGATCGTCCGGGCGCGTGGAGCGCACCAGCGCGGCCGCGTACCGGAGCGCAGGCTCGGCGCACGCGACATCGCGCGTCAGGCGCTGCAGCGCGAGTGCCTGACGAGCGTCGAGCACGGCCTCGAGCGCGACGCCCTGGTTGGTGGTCGTCGCGCGCAGGATCTCGACTTCATCCTGCTCCTTCGGATAACCGATACGGATGTCGAACAGGAAGCGGTCGAGCTGTGCTTCGGGGAGCGGGTACGTCCCTTCCTGCTCGATCGGGTTCTGCGTGGCGAGCACGAAAAACGGCTCGGGCAGCGACATCGTCTCACCAGCCGCGGTGACGCGATGCTCCTGCATGGCTTCCAGTAACGCCGCCTGCGTGCGCGGCGGCGCGCGATTGATCTCGTCGGCCAGCACGATGTTCGCGAAGATCGGGCCGCGCACAAATCGGAAACTGCGTCCGCCGGTTGCGGCGTCTTCTTCCAGGATCTCCGTCCCGGTGATGTCGCTCGGCACGAGGTCCGGCGTGAACTGGATCCGCCGGAAGTCGAGGTGGAACGCTTCCGCGACGGACCGGATCATGAGCGTCTTCGCCAGGCCGGGCACGCCGACGAGAAGCGCGTGTCCCCCGGCCAGCATCGCGATCAGGATTTCGTCCAGCGCGTTCCGCTGACCTACAATGCGACGTCCAACTTCCGCGCGCAGCCTGACAGCGGCCCCTACGAGCGCATCACGATCACCGGGGCGGTCCGAAACCGCCGGCTGCTGCGTAGCGGTCAGCGGACGGGCCGGCGACGCCGGGAGGTGACGAGGAGTGTCGAGCCGTTCTCGACGCCGGCGGCAGAAAGCGCTGTGGTCTCGTCGAGCACCTCGAAGCCGCGGAACTTGGTGACGTATTCCGCCTGCTCGGCAGTGGGCATCAAGGTCTCGAGGGCGCGTTGCTTCAGCACGATCACTGGAGTCGTCGTGGGCGCATCGATGCGTACGGTATCCCAGACTTCGGGGACCTGCACTCGCACGGTGATGACTGGCTCACCGGCCGTGCCGAGTCGAATCGTCTCGGGACGGGAGCGAAGTTGTGCGACGAACGGAATCGAAGCACTCACGCGGAAACCTCGGCCGGTGGCAGCGTCGAGAAAAACCGCTGGATCTGCGCGTCGAACAGGTACGAGGAACCGGTGACAAGCGTGTGATCGTTGGCGGGCGTCGCAGCGATCACCAGTTCTTCCCCGCCCTGTCCCCGCATCGTCACGTGGGTCGGACCCACCTGGTCGATGAACGCGGCGTAGAGTGTGTTCCGGCTCGTGAAGAAGGCGCGTGCCGCGGTCAGCACCGCGGCCGGGTCGAGCGTCGTGCGCTGTTCAATCAACGTGCGTCGTTGCGAATTCATGGTGAATCGTTAGGTAGCCTGGTGTGGTACCGCGCCGTCATGGTCCACCGGCAGGTCGACGATGAACGTCGATCCCGCGCCGGGCGTCGAATCGACGTCGATGTCGCCTCCCATGATGCGGGCGAGCTGGCGGGCCAGCGTCAGCCCGAGTCCCGAACCGCCGTACTTCCGGGTGTGCGAACCATCGACCTGCCGGAACTCATCGAAGATGATCCGCCGGGCCTCGGCCGGAATCCCGATGCCGGTGTCCGTCACCCGGAAAAATACCCGGTTGCCATGGACCTCCGCGCCTGCCGTGACCGAGCCCGTCGCCGTGAACTTGTAGGCGTTGCCGACAATGGTGCCCAGCAGACGCGTGAGTTTCCGGCGGTCGGCACGGATCGCTGGAAGCGGCGCGGCCGGCGACAGGATATGGGCGTCCACGTCGGGCTGTTTGCCGTCGGTCGTGTCCATGACGTACCTGAGCACCGACAGGGCGTCGAGATCCTCGATCAACAAGTCGGGTGCGCCGCGCTTGAGCGCCGTGAGCTCGAGCAGGTCGTCGATGAGCTCCAGCAAGCGCTCGCTCGCCCGGCGAGCAGCTGTCAGGTCCGACCGCTGGGTCGATGTGAGCGGGCCTGACGACTCGTCCTGGAGCAGCGAGACGTACCCCATCACGGCCGTGAGTGGCGTGCGAAGCTCGTGCGAGATGTTCGCCAGGAACTCGTCCTTCAGCTTGCGCGATTCCAGCACCGCCGCGTACTGGCGCTCGAGTTCATCGTTCGCCTCGGTAAGAGCGAGGTTCGCGCGCCGCACCTCGTCCACCATCGCCGCCTTCTCTGCCGTGGCGGCCATCTGGTCGGCAACGATCCGCAGCAGGCTTCTCACTTCCGCCGAGCGCGCGCCCGGTTCGGCGTAGTAGAAGGTCACGGTGCCGAGCAATCGCGCGCCGGTGTGCAGCGGAAGCGCGACGAGGGAACGGAATCCGAGTTCGCGCGCGACCTCACGCCAGTCCTCGAGGTCCGTGTCGGCGAAAACGTCCGGCACTTCGATCACCCTGCGCTCGGCCGCCGACTCACCGCTGGGGCCCGAGCCGAGTCGCACGCGCATCTGCCCGATCCATGGCCGGTACTTCTCGGGCCAGTTGCACGACGCGGCCAGTCGCATCAGGTCCGAGGCGCCATCGACCAGGTATACCGAGGCGAACGTCGCGCCCACGAGCGGGCTGACTCGCTCCAACGCGAACTGGAAGACTTCTTCGGGCCGATCGCTGTGCAGGAACGCATGCGCGATCTCGCGGATGGCCATCAACTCGCGGACCGACGAATCGGAAGTCTCGCCCGGTCCCTTGAAACGCTGGTGGGTGAGGACGCGCGTTGGTTTTGGCACGGTCACAAACTAGGGACGTGAGCCGCCTGACGGGAGACTGAAGTTTTGTTCCTCACTTCCGCGGGTTCGATGCGCGCACTTCGACCTGATAGGTCAGTGCGTGCGACGGCGACGCGAGGATGTCCGCCACCACCGCGGCGACGTCGTCCGGCTTCAACATCCAGCTTTGGTCCGGATTGTCGCCGACGATCATGTCGGTCGCGACCGATCCTGGCATCACGACGGACACTTTTACGCCGAATTCGCGCACTTCGAGCATCAGCGATTCGCTGAAGCCCAGCACCGCGTGCTTGGTCGCCACGTAACCGGTGCCGCCGGGAAAGGCGCTGCGCCCCGCGATCGACGCGATGTTCACGATGTGTCCGCGGCGGCGCTCGATCATCCCTGGCAGCAGCTTTCGCGTCGCGTGATAGATGGCGTTCACGTTCACGTCCATCATCTCGTGCCACTCGTCCGGCGTCATCTTCGTCAGCGGCTTCTTCGTGATGACACCGGCGTTGTTCACGAGCACGTCGGCCTCGATCCCATCCAGCGCCCTGTCAATCGCCGCCGGTTTTGACAGGTCCACGACCACTGGACGGCAGGATCCGCCTGACGCCGAGATCTCACGACTGAGTTGGTCGAGCCGTTTTGCATCGCGTGCGAGCGCGAGGACCTCGAATTCCCGTGCGAGGCGGACGGCGATCGCGCGTCCAATGCCGCGCGATGCTCCCGTGACTATCGCGGTCCGGCGGGCAGCCACGTCAGGCGACGGCGATGCGATTGAGGATCTCCCAGCTCAAACGCACCGCAAATGCGAGCGAGGAAACCGACACGCGCTCGTCGTGGCCGTGCATGCGACTTTCGTCGGCCTCGGTCAGCGGAAACGGAAGGAGACCGTACGCCTTCACGCCGGCGCGGCGCAGCGGAGCGCTATCCGTGGCGCCGGTGCTGAGAAACGGGACGGTCGGCACGCCAGGAGCGACGGCTGCGAAAGCGTCACGGATCGCCGCATACATCGCCGTGCCATCCGGCGACGGCGGTGCTTCATCGCCACGACTCTCCACCGTCACCTGCACCTGATCGTCAGCGATTGCCGCCCGAAGCCGGGCGATGAGGTCATCGAGCGACTGCCCCGGGATCAGCCGCACGTTGAGCGTGGCATTGGCCTGGGCGGGAATCACGTTCGCGCGAACGCCCGCCTCGAGCATCGTTGGCGAGATGCCGTTGCGGATCATCGCGTCGAAGACGGGATATTTCTCAAGCACGCTCGCGCCGGCCGCGATCTTTGCCGTCTTGCCTGACGAGACATCGGCCATTGCGCCCCGAATGGACGCGTCCGGCCAGAACGAAGAGAGACCCGCAAAGAACCGTTCGCTGATCGGCGTGAGCGTGACCGGCTCATGGTGCGCCGCCGACGCAGCGACTGCTCGCGCGAGCCTGACGACGGCGTTGCCGGGAATGGGAATGGACGCGTGACCCGGCGTGCCGGTGGCGGTCAGGCGAAGCACGTTTGCTACTTTCTCGCCACACTGCACGGCGGCGTAGTCGATTTTCGCGCCATGCTGGCGGATCCGGCCACCTTCGTTGAGCGCGAACTCGGCGTCGATGAGCTGAGGGTGATGCTGCAAGACCCAATCGATGCCGTATTCGCCGCCCGCCTCCTCGTCGGACGTCGCAAGGAAGATGACGTCGCGATCGAGCGTTCCGCCGCCGCGCACGACGTGCTCGTTGAGTAGCAGCATCGTCTGCAGGTTCACCGCGAGCATGCCCTTGTCGTCGATCGCGCCGCGGCCATAGAGGAATCCGTCGAGGATCTCGCCGCCGAAGGGGTTGGTCGTCCAGCGCTCGCGCTCGACACCCACCACGTCCATGTGAGCCAGCAGCAGCACCGGCCGCCCCTTACCAGAGCCCTTCAGTCGCGCGACGAGCGCTGCGCGCGTGGGTGCCGGTTCGAAGAGGGACGTCTCGATGCCCGCGCCGCGAAGGACGTCGTCGAGATACCGAGCGACGCCTACCTCTCGCCCGGGTGGATTGACGGTATCCATCCGGATCAGCGCCTGGAGATGCGAGATGCATTCCCAGAGGGCGCCTTCCCAGTCGATCCCTTCGGCCACGTTCGTATGAGTGGTCACTGGCTCCTCGCCCGCTGGCTCGATACGACGCACGAACGGTACGCCGGTGAGTCGTTTTGCGGCAGGGGACTGAGCCATAAGCATGTTGCCGTTTTACTGCTCGCCCTCATCCCGCATCCCTCGGCAATCAGCATATGAGCCCGCCATCTTTTGCGCACGCATGGCGGTAGGATCATCTATTGAAGCTTGGGTATACGCATCCATGACGATGACCGCTTCTGATCCCGACCGCCTGACGCAGGGACGCGCGACACGTGTCTCTGGATTGGGATGGCTTTCGACGCTCACTCCGTTGCACTGGCTTGAAGTCGCCGGATTAGTCGTGGTAGTGGCTGCCGTTTCTCCCGCCCTTGTGCGCCAATTCACCGCCTTCGGCGTGCCAGTCGCGAGCCGGCTCACAGGATTCCCTCCGCTCAGCGACAGCACGACTGCCGACCTGTTGGCCCAGCCGATATGGGGTCCGTTGGTTGGCGACGGCGAGGGCAACTTGTCCAGCAGCGCGCGAGCCATTCGTCTTGGCGCCGGCATCGCGTCGTTCGAGCTGAAGTACAAGCGTGGTGATTCCACGGCGACGGCGTCCGCGAGCGAGATCGCCAGGCTGCTCGACACGTTCCGAAGCAGCGGTGAAGCGGCGACTGCCTATCGAGCCCTGGCCACCGATTCGCGTCAGGATTCGCTCGTATCCATCGCCGCGAGACTCGCCGAACGTGTCGGGGGAAGACGTCCGGTGCGGCTTGGCGCATGGCTGCAGAACGCGCGATTTGCCGCCGCTGCGGCCGACTCGAGATTCTTCGAGGAGGAGGTCGCCGGCGCCGTGTTCCGTGCAACGATCACCATGGACGACCGGACCGAGACCGAGCACGCGGCGAATCAGTTCCAGCAGATCCTTCGCGAGAGGCCGTACAACTGGGCCGCGATCAGCACGGCCTCCGAGGAACTTCTCCGGCTCCTCGGCACGCTTCCCTGATCCGAATCAGCTGATCTTTGCGGTGATGAACTCGCGCACGCGATCTGCCGCGACGCGTTCCTGCAGGAGAGTGTCGCGGTCGCGCACCGTGACCGTCTGGTCCTGGATCGTCTGACCGTCGACGGTCAGGCAGAATGGCGTGCCGACTTCGTCCTGGCGGCGATACCTGCGGCCAATCGCGCCCGACTCGTCGTAGAAGACCGGAAAATGAGGGCGGAGGTCCGCCGCCAGTTTTTCCGCGAACTCCGGCATCCCGTCCTTTTTTACCAACGGGAAGATTCCAGCCTTGATGGGCGCCAGCGACGGAAGGATGCGGAGGACGACCCTGCCCTCTTCCTCGCCAGGCACGGTTTCCTCGCGATAGGCATTCACCAGCACCGCCAGCAGCGTGCGATCGGCGCCGACCGAGGTCTCGATCACGAACGGCACGTAGCGTCGATTCGCGGGCTGGTCGAGATACTCGAGGCGCTTCCCCGAATACTGCTGGTGCTGGGTCAGGTCGAAGTCGCCACGATGGTGCACGCCTTCGATCTCCTGGAATCCGAGTCCGCCGCCAAAGTCGAACTGCACGTCGAAGGCCGCGCGCGCGTAGTGCGCGAGCTCCTGCGGCGTGTGCTGGTGAAACTTGAGGCGATCACGTTCGAGGCCTAACGAGAGGTGCCACTGGAGCCGCTGCTCCTTCCAGTACTCGAACCACTCCATGTCGCTGCGGCCACCGGACGGCTGCTGCGGATCGACGAAGAACTGCATCTCCATCTGCTCGAACTCGCGCGTGCGAAAGATGAAGTTCCCCGGAGTGATCTCGTTCCGGAACGCCTTCCCGATCTGCGCGATGCCGAAGGGGACTTTCTGTCGCGTGGCCTGCTGGACGTTGAGAAAGTTGACATAGATGCCCTGCGCCGTTTCGGGCCGCAGGTAGACCACCGCCGCGCTGTCCTCGACGGGCCCCATGAACGTCTTGAACATGAGGTTGAAGAGCCGCGGCTCGGTGAGCTGGCAGTCGGTGTGCTCCCCGGGATGCTTGCTCGGCTTGCGCGGGCATTGCGCGTCGCCGATCTGGTCGGCACGGAAACGTGCCTTACACGCCTTGCAATCGACCAGCGGGTCGGTGAACCCGGCGACGTGTCCACTCGCTTCCCAGACCTTCGGGTGCATCAGGATCGCCGCGTCGAGTCCCTCGATGTCGTCGCGGGCGCGCACCATCGCGTGCCACCAGCGGTCCTTGAGGTTCTTCTTCAGCTCGACGCCTAACGGGCCGTAATCCCAGACCGAGCCCGTGCCGCCGTATATCTCCGAGGATTGGAAGATGAACGCGCGGCGCTTGCAGAGGGAAACGAGCTTGTCGAAGACGTCAGCGTACATTCAGATCAGGACCGAGAAGGTGGAAAACAGGTGAATGCAGATTGCAAATTGCAGAGTGCAGAATGCAGAACGAAAGGCGAAATCAGCAGTTCAGATCTCCCAAATACTTCTGCAATCTGCACTCTGCATTCTGCATTCGCTGCCACTATGAGTCCAAGTCTCTACTCACGCCGGGCGTTTCGGGCACAGGAAGCCCCTTCAGTCGCGCGACAATCCGGTCCCCGTGGTAGCGCCCGTTTTCTATGAAGACCTTGTTCGCGTCATAGCCCGCCACTACCACGCCGGCGATGAACAGGTTGGGGACATTCGTTTCGAGCGTCTTCGGATTGTGCGCGGGAATGCCGGTCTTTTCATCGATCTGGACGCCGCTGGACCGCAGGAGCTCCACATTCGGAGCGTAGCCGGTGAGCAGGTAGACATGATCGGCCGCCACCTCGTGCTCGTCGCCCAGGGCACCCCGCAGGTGCACCGCGGCGCGGTCGATCGACGTAACCCGGCAGTTCCACCGCACGCCGATGCTCCCTTCGGCGATCCGGTTCTCCAGGTCGGGCCGGATCCACGGCTTGATCTTCTTGTCGAACGTGGGCCCGAAGTGCGCCAGCGTGACGCGCGCACCGGCACGCCAGAATTCCAACGCTGCTTCGGCCGCCGAGTTGCCGCCGCCGACGACCACGACGTTCTGCTGGAACGCCTGGTGTCCCTCGCGAAAGGCATGCGAGACGTGCGGCAGGTCCTCACCCGGGACGCCTAACAGGTTTGGCGATCCCCAGTACCCGGTCGCGACCACGACCGTATTCGCCCGCACGTCGCGCGGTTCCCCTCCTCGCCTTCGCGTGCGCACCAGGAAGGTTCCATGCACGCGTGAGATCGACTCCACGGACTCGTACTGCCTCACGTCGAGCGCGAAGTGCGTCACCACCGCCCGGTAGTACGCCAGGGCGTCTCGCCGCGATGGCTTGGCCACCGGCACCACGAACGGCAGCCCACCTAACGACAGCTTTTCGGCGGTCGAAAAAAACGTGGCGTAGGCCGGGTACTGCGTGATGCTGCTGACCACGCAGTCGCGGTCGTATACCCGCACGGTCAATCCCGCTTTCTTCAGGGAAATCGCGGCCGCGAGGCCGCAGGGACCCGCGCCAACGACCAGCGCGCCGAGATAACGGTCCGGGATACGCGGTCCGGTCACGTTCCGATGATCTGGTCCCGCCGCGTGCCCACACTCACATAGCGGATCGGCGCCTCGGAGAGCGCCTGGATCCGGTCGAGATAGCGCCGGGCCGTCGCCGGAAGATCCTCGAGCTTGCGGGCGTTCCCCGTCGGCGAGAGCCAGCCGTCGAACCACTCGTATTCCGGCTCGACGCCATCCAGCGCCCCGATGTCCGCCGGAAACTCGTTGATGTGTTCACCGCGTACCCGATACCCGGTGCAGAGCCCGATGCGATCCAGCGTGTCGAGCACGTCCAGCTTCGTGACGGCGAGATCGGTGAGCCCATTCACGCGTACGGCATAGCGCACGACCACGGCGTCGAACCATCCGCAGCGCCGAGGACGTCCGGTGGTCGCGCCAAACTCGTTGCCGAGCTTGCGGACCCGCGTACCCAACTCCTCGTCGAACTCCGTGGGCAGCGGCCCGTTGCCCACGCGGGTCGTGTACGCCTTCACCACACCCAGCGCGGAGTGCGTCCCGTTCGGAGCGAGTCCCGCGCCGACGAACGCACCGCCCACGGTCGTATTGCTCGACGTCACGAACGGATACGTGCCGTGGTCAACGTCGAGCAGCGAACCCTGTGCGCCTTCGAGCAGCACGGCGGCTCCCGATAGGCGCGCGCGATGGATCACGAGGCCAACGTCTTCTGAAAGAGCGAGCAACCTCGGTCCAATCACCTCGAGGCGTTTCATTGTTTCGTCGACGTCCGCGCGACGCTGCGAGTCGAAGCGCTGCAACTGGGCGTTCGCGTGCTCGACGCCGCGCTCAACGAGTTGGCGCAGCCGGTCTGCATGACGCAGGTCGCTGACCCTCACGCCACGACGACCAACCTTGTCCTCATAGGCGGGCCCGATCCCACGCCCTGTTGTCCCGATCGCCTTGCTCGCCGCGCTTTCGCCATCGACGAGCTTGTGGTACGGCAGAACGAGATGCGCGCGGTCGCTGACGTAGAGGCGCCCTTCGACGTCCACGCCGTCTCGGACCATCTCGTCCATCTCCGAGAACAGCGTTTCCGGGTCGAGCACAACACCATTGCCGATGGCGCATCGCACACCGGGATGGAGGATGCCGCTCGGCACCTGGTGGAGCACGAAATGTTTCGACCCCAGGTCGACGGTGTGGCCGGCATTGGCGCCGCCCTGGTACCGAACTACCCAGTCGGCGCGCTCCGCCATGACGTCGACGAGCTTCCCCTTGCCTTCATCGCCCCACTGGGCGCCGACCACGACCACGGTGCGTGTCTTGGAATCGAACATGGGACGGAAGGGAATGGGCAAAAAAAATCCGCCCCGGTCCGACAGAGCGGCGGGGCGTTGATGAATTCTACGCTGGGGACCTGAAAACGAAAGGCTTGCGCGCCCCTAGGCCCGGATCAGTGAAAACGTCAACATCAGGGCGATGGTAAAGGCGATCGCCAGTTTCATCGCCGTTGCCGCTGCCTTGCCAATGAGCGCCCCCGTAGCGACGCGTGTTGCGGTCGAGGCGTCCGACTCGGGTTGTGTGTATTCAGCCAGCAGCGCGCCAACGAATGCGCCGGCAAACGCACCGATCATCGACCCGATGACGGGTACTGGAATGCCGATGAACGCGCCGAGCAGGCCGCCGATGATCGCTCCCCACCCGGCGCGCTTCGAGCCGCCGTATTTCCGCGCGAACTTCGCCGACAAGGTCCATTCGAGCACTTCGGCGATCACGGCCAGGACGAGTCCCAGGCCAATCGCGAACCAGCCAATTCCAGCCGCCGCGACGTAGTTCGCGAGGATCGCAACCGCGACCATGATGAACGTCCCGGGGAGCCCGAGGGGCACCACGAAGATCGAGACGAGCATCGCCAGAATGAAAAGAACGAGGAGCATGGCTGTGTACCCTACGGCCTGGCTCGCGGCCGGGATTCACCGAATCTCGAGCCTCCAGCCTGCTCTAACGCCGATTCGCCAGTGCCGGTTCGCTCAGGAGTTGATCGATGATCGCAAGATCGGCGGCCGGCGTCGGCAGAAGAGGCAAGCGCACATGTCCTCCCGAGAGGCCAACGCGCTCCATCGCCGCCTTCACGCCCGGAACTCCCATCCGCGCCACGATCTCCGCGGCCATCGGCACCAGCGGCTTCTGGGCAGCGTCTGCGTCCGCTGAACGCCCTTCGCGGCTGGCCTGCCAGATCTCCAGGGCCAGTTCCGGCGCAAACAACGCCACGGCGAGGATTCCGCCTCGTGCGCCGAGTTTCATCGCGGTCGCAAACGTTCCGCCATGGCCCGTGAGGACATCGAACGTGTCGCTGTTCGACTCCACATAACGAGCGAAAAACGTCATGTCGCCCGCCGAGTCTTTCATGCCACGAATGTTCTCGTGCCTCGCGAGTTCGGCGATCAGCTCGGGCTCGAGCCTGAAGTGCATGTACTTCGGAATGTTGTAGAGCAGCACCGGCACCGGGCTCTCGTCCGCAACGCGCTGGAAGTGCGCCT
>Ga0111538_10011336_pt1 | contig 11827 bp, 11 predicted proteins | sample SoiMethybrSBSTD1_FD_79669 | JGI IMG/M metagenome (GOLD analysis project Ga0111538, IMG submission 79669) | Bulk soil microbial communities from a Populus tree surrounding site in Tennessee, USA - Soil MetaG P. TD hybrid SBSTD1 (version 2)... | ecosystem: Environmental > Terrestrial > Soil >...
CTACCACGGCTACAAGTACAAGATCCTCACGGGGCAGGGGCCGGATGCGAAGGGCGGCGCTTACGACTACATTGCCGGCGGCAAGATGATCGGCGGATTTGGCGTGATCGCCTGGCCGGCGACCTACGGCAACTCAGGCGTGATGACGTTCATGGTCAACCATGACGGCGTCGTGTACGAGAAGGACCTCGGCCCCGGGACCGAAGCGGCCGCGCAGAAGACCACCAAGTTCAATCCCGACAAGACCTGGAAGGTCGTCCCGGAGCCGGGCAAGAAATAGCGCGGCCGGGGAACCGGCCGCTAGTTCTTCGGTGCTTCCAGCTGCCGGCGCGCGTTCCGGGTGGCGTCCTGCGCCGCTAGCGTCAGACGGTAGGCGACGTAGTACTTGTAGATGTTGCGCACGTAGGTCGTGGTCTCGAGCCCGATTTTTTCGCTTACGACGATTTCCACGTTGTTGAACCACTTGTCGGGATCGAGGCCGCGCCTGATCGCCTCCTTGCGCATCTTCGAGATGTTGCCGGGTCCGGCGTTGTAGCTCGCGAAGGCGAAGAGGGTCCGGTTGGCCTCGCTGAACTTCGCATCGGGGAAGTAATTGCTGATCAGATGGTCCATGTATTTCGCGCCGCCATGGATGTTCGGCTCGACCTGCGTGATGTCGCCGACACTGAGATCCCTTCCGGTGGCCGGCATCAGCTGCATGACGCCGATGGCGCCGACCGGGCTGCGCGCCTCCTGGCGCAGCCGCGATTCCTGGAATCCCTGCGCAGCCAGCATCAGCGGATCGAAGCCGTACCGGGCGCCGTATTTTTCGAAGAGCCTGGTCGTGGCCTCGATGCGCTTCCACTCGGCGCCGTCCGTATTGTTCGCAATCTGCTTTACGCGCTTGTAATACTTCGCCATCAGGCTCGACAGGTCGGGCTTGACCTCCTTCTCGTAGAACTCCGCGATCTCCGCGGCGAGCCTGGGGCTCTTCTCGCGGATGGCAAACCCGATCCGGCCTGCCGGACGGAGCACGAGGTCCTCGCGCACCTTGATTTTCGGCAGGACCTGTGCCCACATCTTCGCTTTCCAGTCGTCGACCACGACGAATTCGAGAAGGCCTGCGTTCAGCATCTCGAGCTTGTCCTCGTCTTCCAGCGCGTCGGGAAGCGGCGCAATCTCCACCGGCTTTTTTCCGGCTCTTGCCAGACGTTGGTTCAATGCGAGCACGCTTTCGTAGTAGCTGGTCGCCTTGCGCACGTGCAACCTCTTCCCGGACAGCTCGTCGAGCGACGCGACGGGCGGCGATTTCGATCCGGTCACGAGAAGCTCCCGCACGATCAGCGGGGACAGCACGAAGTCCACGATCTCCTCGCGCCGCTCGGTCTGGGTAAGGTTGCCGGCTGCGATGTCGGCTGTGCCATGGACTACCCGGGAAAGCAATTGGTCGCGCGTGGTCGCCGTCAGGTAGACCGTCAGCGGCCTCTTGCGCAATTGCTTGGCGTACTTCTTGTTCAGAAACTGCTCGAAATCCCGCATCATGTCCGCAGTGATCCCGCGCTCGTGGCCCTTGTCGATGTAATAGAGCGAGCGGCTGTAGGGGACTGCAACGCGGATCACGCGCCGCTCGAGCATCTGGTCGAAGTCGCCCTTCCAGGGCCTGGTCTCGACCTCGAGCTGGCGCGCCTTCTTCGCGCCGCCCTTCTGCGCCAGCGCGCAATCCGCCGACGCGAGCATGACCAGGCACACGGCGATACCAGTGGCGACTCGGCGCATGACATTCCCCCAAATCCTTCAACACTCTACTGCTCTTTTCGCCTCGCTCAAATCCGGGGTTCGCGGCGCTCTCTCGCATGGGTAAACTCGCGCCATGGCCTTTGCCGGCACGATCCTCTTTCGCGTGCGCAGCTGGCGGCGCGTCGCGCGCTTCGCCGGCGTGGCGACGGCGGCGTTGCTCTCGCCCTCGACCTACCAGCCGCAGACGCGCGAGTTCGCGGTGCGCCAGATCTACTACACCGCGTGGCAGGTCCTCCCCGGATATCTGCTTTTCTCGGGGCTGCTCAGCCTGGTCATCATCGAAATCGTGCTGACCGCGGCGCGCAAGTACGGGCTTGCGCAATATTCGTTCGAGCTCGTGCTGCGGGTTCTCGTACTGGAGGTGCTGCCGCTGTTGACCGCGCTGTTCGTTGCCCTGCGTTCGGGTGCGGCGATCGGCGCCGAGATCGCATTGATGACCGTGAAGGGCGAGATTCAGGACAGCGCCGAGGCGGGGGAAAGCCCGCTGCATAGTGAACTCGTGCCGCGCATCGCCGGCGCGGCGCTTTCGGTGGCATCGCTCACCACGCTGAGCTGTGCGCTTGCGACGCTCCTCGGGTATGTGGCCATGTACGGCTTTTCTACCGTGGGAGAGGAGGAATTTTCGCGCGTCGTCGTGAACGTCTTCGGTCCGCAGATCCTTGCCGGCCTGGTGCTGAAATGCGTCGTGTTCGGCATGGCGGTCGCACTGATTCCCGTCGCAACCGGGCTCGAGGCCGAGCGCGACAACCTCGGGTCGGCACCGAGCGCCGTGCTCGGCGGTCTGGTGAAGCTGTTCTTCGTGATCGGCGTGATTCAGATTCTTTCTTTGGTGGCGAAGTACATCTGATGGATCCCGAATCCGCATTGAAAGCGCTTCCGCGGGCGCTCGGCGTCAAGGTCGGGATGCTGCTCGCGGCGACGATTCTGATTGCCGGTGGATTCGTGCTCTACGTGCTGTTCGCGCGCGGCACGTTCGAGCACACCCAGCGCCTGTACCTGATCGCGGGCGACGTCGAAGGCGTCGCGATCGGCATGAACATCACGTTTTCCGGCTTTCCGGTCGGCCGCGTCCGGCGCATCAGCCTGGGCGCAGACGGCAAGGCGAAGATCGAGATCGACGTCCGCGAGGACGACGCGAAATGGCTCAGGACGTCGAGCGTGTTCACGCTCGAGCGCGGGCTCGTCGGCGGCGCGAAGATCCGCGTCTACAGCGGCAATCTGCAGGATCCGCCGCTGCCCGATGGCGCGGAGCGCCCGGTGTTGCGCGGCGACACCTCGGAAGAAATGCCGCAGCTCGTCGCGACGGCGCGGGGCATTCTCGAGAACGTCGAGCGGATGACCTCGTCCGGCGGCGCGGTGCAGGCGACGTTCGCCAACCTGCAGAAGCTCAGCGAGCGCATGAGCGGTCCGAACGGAATGCTTGGCGCGCTCGTCGGCAGCGACGAGCAGGTCGCGAAGGTGATCGGCACGGTCGAGCGCGCGAACGGCCTTCTCGCCTCGCTCGAGCGAACGACGTCGCGCCTCGATTCGCTGCTCGCCAACGCCGATCGCCGGGTGCTCGGCGACGGAGGCGTCGTCGACGAGGCGCGCAAGGCAGTCACGCAGGCCGAAGCGCTGATCGGCGATGTGCGCGGCAGCATGAAGAAGCTGGATGCGCTGCTCGCGGATGCGCAAAGCGTGGGCGCGAGCGCAAAGAGCGCAACCGCGGACCTGGCGCAGTTGCGCGGCGAGGTCGACGAGAACATGAGGAAGATCTCGCGCCTGGTGGACGAGATGAATCGCAAATGGCCGTTCCAGCGCGAAACCGGAATCACGCTGCCATGAGAGCGTGCGCCTGGTGCGTCGCGGCGCTGCTCGCCGCGTGCGCGAGCGGCCCGCCGCCGCTGGATTGGCAGCTGAACGCGCGCGGCGCGCTCGCGCAATACGAGCGCTACTATTTCGCCGGCGAGACCAAGCTCGCCGAGAGGGAATTCGAGAACGCGAAGGCAGAGATTGCTCGCACCGGGCGGTTGGATCTGCTTGCGCGCGCTGAGCTCCTGCGTTGCGCTGCGCGCACTGCGAGCCTCGAGTTCGACGGCTGCCCGGGGTTCGAAGCGTCGCGCGCTGAAGCGGGCGCCGAGGAACTCGCGTACGCCGATTATCTTGCCGGCCGCACGGCGCGCGCGCCAACCGAGCAGCCGATGTCGCAACTGGTTGCCGCCGGCTTGCGGCTGCGTGCCGGAACGATCACGCCGCAGGACGTAGCCGCCGCGATAGACGTTGCTTCGGCGCAAGGCTGGCGCCGGCCGCTGCTCGCATGGCTTGCGGTGCAGGCAAGGCGCGCAGAGGAAAGCGGAGACCAGGCATCGCTCGCGCGCATTCGCAGGCGGATTGAGTTCGTCACCACCGGGAAATAGCGGCCAAACAAACCCTTCTTTATCTAAGTATTTAATTCTTAGGGCTTTTCCAGTTTTCCGAGCCGTCCGGCTCCTCGCGTTCGTAAGTCTTTGTCGGGGCAATGAATTTTCCAGGATTTGGCTTGACCGCACTCCTCCTTTTCGCATAAAGTGGGAAAACGTAGAAAAAAGTGGTTTAAAGCGGTTCCCAGCAGTCAAGAAACAGAGGAGGCGGGAAGAGGGATGGGCGGCTCGTTCCACGGCGCGGGGGTCATCACACTCGATGCGAAGGGCCGGCTCGCTATTCCCACGCGCCACCGCGAACTGCTCGCTTCAGCGCGCAAACCCCTCGTCCTGACCGCGCATCCCGACGGCTGCGCGCTGCTTTACCAGCAGCCCGAGTGGGAATCGGTGCGCACGCAGGTCGAAAAATTTCCGAGCTTCAACCCGCAAGCGAGCTGGTGGAAGCGGCTGCTGCTCGGGTTCGAGGAGCACGTCACTCCCGATGGCGCCGGCCGCATCCTGATCTCGCCTCCGCTGCGAATGCACGCGAAGCTCGAGCGCGAAGTGATGATGGTCGGGCAGGGACGGTACTTCGAGCTGTGGGATTCAGGCGTGTGGAGCACGAAGCGCGACGGCGCGCTCGCCGCGGGCGGCGCACCGCCGGCCGGGATGGAGGAATTTTCCCTGTGACGGAAGAGGCGAACGATGAGCCCGAACGCACCTGCTCATCGCGCCGTGCTGCTCGACGAAGCCATCGCAGCGCTCGCGATTCGCGCGGACGGCGTCTACGTCGATGCGACCTTCGGCCGCGGCGGGCACAGCCGCGCGATCCTTGCCATGCTCGGTCCGGCCGGCCGGCTGATCGCGCTGGATCGCGATCCCGAAGCGGTGGCTGCCGCGCGAGCGATCCAGGATTCGCGCTTTGCCATCGTGCACGCGCCGTTCTCGGCGCTCTCGAGCGTACTGGACGAGTCGGGCGCGCAACTCGTCGACGGCGTGCTCGCGGACCTCGGAGTTTCGTCCCCGCAGCTGGAAAGCGCCGGGCGCGGCTTTTCGTTTCGCGCCGACGGTCCGCTCGACATGCGGATGGACCCTACACGCGGCGAATCGGCCGCCGAGTGGCTGGCGCGGGCGACGCAATCGCAAATCCGGGAGGCGATCGAGGACTATGGCGAAGAACGGTTTGCTAAACAGGTTGCAGCGGCGATTGTTGCTGCTCGCGCACGCGAGCCCATCGTACGCACGCAGCAACTTGCCGAGCTCGTGGCTGCGGCGGTCCGCACTCGCGAGGCCGGGCAAAGTCCGGCGACGCGCACCTTTCAGGCTCTACGGATTCTCGTCAATCGGGAGCTTGAGGAGGTGTCGCTGATGCTGCCGCAGGCCGCCGCGCGCCTCGCGCCGGGCGGTCGACTCGCGGTCGTGAGTTTTCATTCGCTCGAGGACCGGCTGGTGAAGCGGTTCCTGCGGGCGCTGGCGGATCCCGGCGTGCCACGGAAATTGCCGCTGCGCGCCAGCGAAATGCCACAACCGCCTCTCAGAATCGTCGGGCGCCCGCAGCGCCCGGCGGCCAGCGAGACCGCGGCCAACCCGCGCGCCCGCAGCGCCGTGCTGCGAGTCGCCGAACGAACTGCCGTTCCCCTGGATGCAGCACTGCTTTCCCGAATCGAGCCCGACGCGTGGCGAAGCTGAACCTTCTCCTCCTCCTCGTTCTCCTCGTCTGCGCGCTCGGGCTCGTCACTTCCCAGCAGAAGGCCCGCAAGCTCTTCACGCAGCTCGAGTTCGAGCAGTCGCGCGCCCGCGACCTCGACGTCGAGCACGGGCAGCTCCAGCTCGAAGCCAGCACCTGGGGGTTGCACGCGCGTGTGGCTCGAATCGCCGCGAGCACGCTCGGCATGCGTGCTCCGGACCCGCGCCGCGTGCGGGTCGTCGACGCGCGCCCGCCGGAGGCGAAGCAATGAGCCTCGCTTCCGCGCCGGCGATCGTGCGCCTGCCGGTGTGGCGCGCGCGCTTCGTGCTGTTCGCGTTCGTCGCCGCGTTCGGAGTGCTCTTCGCCCGCGCGGTCGTGCTCCAGGCACTCGAGACGGAGTTCCTGCAGGAAAAAGGCGACGCGCGCTATTCCCGTCTGCTCGAAGTGCCCGCTACGCGCGGACGCGTTCTCGATCGTCACGGCGATGCGCTCGCGATCTCCACCCCGGTGAAGTCGGTGTGGGCGATTCCCGAAGACCTCAGGGCCTCGCCGGCGCAGCGCAAGCAGCTGGCCGCGCTGCTCGAGCTGTCGCCAGCCGACTTGGAGCAGAAGCTCTCGCGCAACTCCCAGGAGTTCGTCTATCTGCGGCGGCAGATCGCGCCCGAGACAGCGACCCGGGTGGCCGAGCTCGGCATCCCCGGCCTCTACCAGCAACGCGAGTACCGGCGCTACTACCCGGGCGGAGAGACGACCGCGCATCTCGTCGGCTTCACCGGCGTCGAGGATTCCGGGCAGGAAGGCGTGGAGCTCGCGTTCCAGGGCAGCCTCGCCGGCACGCCCGGCAGCCGGCGCGTCATCAAGGACCGGCTCGGCCGGATCATCGAGGACGTCGAATCGGTGCGCAGTGCGCACGACGGTCGCGATCTGCAGCTCGCGCTCGACGGCAAGATCCAGGCGCTTGCATTTTCCGCGCTCAAGAGCGCGGTCGAGTCGAACAAGGCGAAAGCCGGGGCGCTCGTCGCGATCGACGTGCGCACCGGCGAAGTGCTCGCGCTCGCGAACGTCCCGACCTACAACCCGAACAACCGCTCGAAGCTGAGCGGCGCGCAATTGCGCAACCGGGTGATCACCGACCTGTTCGAGCCCGGCTCGACGCTCAAGCCGTTCACGGTCGCGCTCGCGATGGATCTCGGCCGGGTCACGCCGCAGAGCGTGATCCAGACTTCGCCGGGGACGCTGACAATCGCGAAGTACACGATTCACGACGCGCATCCCTCCGGCGCCTTGAGCGTCGCTCAGGTGATCCAGAAATCATCGAACGTCGGCGCCGCGAAGATTGCGCTCGCGTTGCCGCGCGAGGAAATGCACGACCTGTTTTCCCGCGTCGGGTTCGGCTTGCCGCCGCGGCTTGGATTCCCGGGCGAGGCGTCCGGCAAGCTGCGCGACGCGAAGACGTGGCGCCCGATCGAGCAGGCGACGATGGCCTATGGCCACGGCATCTCGGTGAGCCTGCTGCAGCTCGCCCGCGCCTACACGATCTTCGCGCGCGACGGCGATCTGGCACCGGTTTCGCTTGTAAAGACGGGGATGCCAGCGGCGGGGCGGCCGGTGCTCAGCCTGCAGACCGCGCGCGCGATGCGCGAGATGCTCGAAGCAGCGGTGCAGCCGGGCGGCACCGCCCCGCGCGCGCGAATCACGGGCTGGCGAGTCGCCGGAAAAACCGGCACTGCGCACAAGCAGAAGAAAGGCGGGTACGCCGCGAACAAGTACGTCTCCTCGTTCGTCGGTTTCGCTCCGGCGAGCGATCCCCGGATCGTGATCGCCGTGATGATCGACGAGCCCGGCGCGGGCCAGTACTACGGCGGCGCAGTTGCGGCACCCGTGTTCGCGCAGGTCATGCAGGGGGCGCTGCGGCTGCTGAACGTGCCGCACGACGCCCCGGTCGTGCCGCTCGAGCTGCCGGGCGAAGCGGACATTGCGAAGGAGAGCACGTGATGCGCGCCTGGATTCTCGCGCTGGTGCAGACGGTGTGGACGCTTCACGGCCTGCAGGACGAATGCTGGACAGAGCGGTGGGATCCGATCTCGACCGATGGCTTGCGGCCCAGGGCGCGATGATCGAGCGCCTTTGCGCCGACAGCCGGCGCTGCGCGCCGGGCGTCGCGTTCCTGGCGTATCCGGGAGAGTCCGCCGACGGGCGCCGCTACATCGGCGATGCCCTGGCGCGCGGCTCGAGCGCGGTCCTGTGGGAATCGGACGGCTTCGCGTGGAACCAGGCGTGGCGCGTGCCGAATATCGCGGTGCAAGGCCTCAAGGCGGCTGCCGGATCGCTCGCGCACGAGTTCTACGGCCGCCCGTCGGAGTCGCTGTGGACCTGCGGCGTCACCGGCACGAACGGCAAGACGTCGTGCTCGCAGTGGATCGCGGCGTCGCTCCGCGCGCGCGGGATGCAGACCGGTGTGATCGGCACACTCGGAAGCGGTTTTCCCGGCGCGCTCTGCGCCGAATCGAATACGACGCCGGACGCGCTCGAGTTGCACCGGCGGCTCGCGGAATTGCGACGCGACGGCGCGCAAGCGGTCGTGATGGAAGCGTCTTCGCACGGGCTCGTGCAAGGCCGGCTGAATGGCGTGGCATTCGATTGCGCGCTCTTCACGAACCTGTCGCAGGACCACCTCGACTACCACGGCACCATGGATGCGTACGCCGAGGCAAAGGCGCAGTTGTTCGACACGCCGGGGCTCGAGGTGGCGGTGCTGAATCTCGACGACGTGCTCGGCGTGCGCCTTGCGCAAAGGCTCGCGGCGCGGGGTTTGCGCACGATCGGCTATGCGCTGTCGGAATCGGCAATCGCTCCCGGCAGCGTCAGCGAGTTCGTCGCCGCCCGGGGGATTCGCTTTACGGACGGCGGCGCGCAAGTTGCCCTGGCATCGAGCTGGGGAAACATCGATGCCCACGTCAACCAGGCCGGACGCTTCAATGTGGCCAACGCTCTCGGCGTGCTCGGCTGCCTGGTTGCGGGCGGCGTTCCGTTCGCGGACGCCGCGCGCCTGCTCGGCGCGCTGCCGCCGGTGCCGGGCCGTATGCAGCGTCTCGGCGGCGACGGCCGACCGCTCGTCGTCATCGATTATGCGCACACCCCGGACGCGCTGGAAAAAGTCCTGCACGCACTGCGGCCGGTCGCCGAGGCACGCACCGGACGCCTGATCGTAGTCTTCGGCGCGGGCGGCGACCGCGATCCGACGAAGCGCGCGCCGATGGGCGCGGCGGCATCGCGCCACGCCGATCGCGTGGTGCTGACGTCGGACAATCCGCGCAGCGAAGATCCGCTGGCGATCATCTCGGCGGTGCGCGCGGGTGTCGCCGCGCCATGCGACGAGATACCCGACCGCGAGGAGGCGATCGAAAGCGCGCTGAGCACGGCCCGCGCCTGCGACGTGATCCTGCTCGCCGGCAAGGGTCACGAGACCGTGCAGGAAATCGCCGGCCGCAAGCTGCCGTTCTCGGATGTCGACGCCGCTGCTGCGGCGCTCGCACGCTGGACCGGCCCATGATGAGCCTGAGCGAAGCCGCGGTTTGCGCGAACGCGCGCCTTGTCGGAGCCGATACGCGCTTCAGCGGCGTTTCGACCGACAGCCGCAGTCTCGCGCAGGGCGAGCTCTTCATCGCGATCCGTGGCGAGCATTTCGATGGCCACGACTTCCTCGACGCGGTGCGGGATCGTGGCGCCGCGGGCGCGATGGTGGACGAGCGCTATTCCGGAACCGCGCCGCTGCCGGTGCTGGTTGTTGACGAGACGCGGCGCGGGCTGGGGCGCCTTGGCGCGCGCTGGCGCGAGCGCTTCGCGCCCGTCGTGATCGCGGTCACCGGGTCGAACGGCAAGACGACCACGAAAGAGATCCTGGCGTCGATTCTGCGGGCGCACGCAGGCGACGAAGGAACGCTTTCGACACGGGGCAACCTCAACACCGATATCGGCGTCCCGATGACGCTGCTCGGGCTGCGCGAGACGCATCGCTATTGCGCCGTGGAGCTCGGGATGAATCACCCGGGCGAGATCGCAATGCTCGCGGCGCTTGCGAAGCCGACGGTCGCGGTCGTGACGAACGCGCAACGCGAGCACATGGAGTTCATGCAGACCGTCGAAGCGGTCGCGGCCGAGAACGCGAGTGTCTACGACGCGCTGCCGGCCGACGGCGTCGCGCTGTGGAACGCAGACGATGCGCAGGCCGATCTCTTCCGCGCACGCGCCGCCGGGCATCGCACGCTCGAATTCGCGCTCGACGGCCCGGCCGCCGTCACCGGCACCTGCACGCTGAGCCCGCTGTCGAGCCAGGTCCGCGTGCGTACTCCTGCGGGAGAGGCCGCCGCGGCGCTTGCCGCTCCGGGGCTGCATAACGTGCGCAATGCGGTTGCGGCGTCGGCGTGCGCATATGCCGCGGGAATACCGATCGACGCGATTACCGCGGGCTTGCGCGCGTTCCGGCCTTACTCAGGCCGGTCGCAGGTGTTTCAGCTCGCCACGGGCGCGACGCTGATCAACGACAGCTACAACGCCAACCCGGATTCGGTCCGCGCCGCGATCGACGTGCTGGCAGGCACCGGCGCGGACACCCTGCTCGTGCTCGGCGACATGGGCGAAGTCGGCGAGCAGGGGCCCGACTTCCACCTGGAGGTCGGGCGCTATGCAGCCGAACGAGGGGTCAAGGCGCTCTTAGCGCTCGGCGAGCAGACCGTGCACGCCGTCGCGGGATTCGGCGGCGGCGCGCGCCATTTCGCGACGATCGAGGAAATGATCAAGGCGGTGCGCGCGGCCGCGCGGCGCGACACGACGCTGCTGGTCAAGGGATCGCGCTTCATGCGCATGGAGCGCGTCGTTGCCGCGCTCACCGGAAAGGCGGGCGGCGGCCACTGATGCTCCTCGACCTCGCACAATGGCTCTCCCGCGAAGTACGCCTCTTCAACGTCTTCAACTACATCACGCTGCGCGCGGTGCTTGCGTGCCTGACAGCGCTCGCGATCTCGCTGATTCTCGGTCCGTACGTGATTCGCAAGCTGACCGCATACAAGATCGGCCAGTCGGTACGCGACGACGGGCCGAAGTCGCACCTGACGAAGTCGGGCACACCGACGATGGGCGGCGCGCTGATCCTGCTCTCGATGGGCATCACGACGCTGCTGTGGGGCGATCTCGAGAACCGCTACCTGTGGGTCACGCTGCTCGTGACGCTCGCGTTCGGCGCCGTCGGCTGGATCGACGATTACCGCAAGGTCGTGCAGCGCAACCCGAAAGGGCTTACGGCGCGCGTCAAGTTCTTCTGGCAGTCGATGATCGGCCTCGCCGCGGCTGCCTACCTCGCGTTCATCGGGCAGAACACCCCGGCGCTCAACGAGCTGATCGTCCCGTTCTTCAAGTTCGTCGCCTATCCGCTCGGGCCGATCGGCTTCATCGTCGTGACGTACTTCGTGATCGTCGGCACGTCGAACGCGGTCAACCTGACCGACGGACTCGACGGCCTGGCGATCATGCCGACGGTGATGGTCGGGGCGGCGCTCGGCATCTTCGCGTACGTCGCCGGCCACGCCGTGTTCTCCAAGTATCTCGGGCTGCCGTATATCGCCGGCGCAGGCGAGCTTGCGGTGTTCTGCGGCGCGCTGATCGGCGCCGGACTCGGATTCCTGTGGTTCAACACCTATCCGGCGGAAGTGTTCATGGGCGACGTCGGCGCGCTCGCGCTCGGCGCGGCACTCGGCACGGTCGCGGTGATCGTGCGCCAGGAAGTCGTGCTCTTCATCATGGGCGGCGTGTTCGTCGCCGAGACGCTGTCGGTGATGATCCAGGTGCTGTATTTCAAGTGGAGCGGCGGCAAGCGCATCTTCCGGATGGCGCCGCTGCATCACCACTACGAGCTCGAGGGCTGGAAGGAAAGCCAGGTCGTGGTGCGCTTCTGGATCATCACGATGATGCTCGTGCTGTTCGGGCTCTC
>Ga0111538_10011338_pt1 | contig 11826 bp, 10 predicted proteins | sample SoiMethybrSBSTD1_FD_79669 | JGI IMG/M metagenome (GOLD analysis project Ga0111538, IMG submission 79669) | Bulk soil microbial communities from a Populus tree surrounding site in Tennessee, USA - Soil MetaG P. TD hybrid SBSTD1 (version 2)... | ecosystem: Environmental > Terrestrial > Soil >...
AAGAAAGCGAAGCGCGCCGCGACCGAGACGGCGGACGCGCGCGCCCGCAAGTCCGTGCCCGTGATTTGACGAGCGCCGCGGCCCGCCCGGTGCATCGACAGCTCGCCGCGGCCTCCATAGCGTTCGCCGGAACACCGCAGTTCGCGGTTCCGACGCTGCAGGCGATCGTCGCAGCGGGCGCGCGCGTGCCGCTCGTGCTAACGCAGCCCGATCGGCCCGCGGGCCGCGGCCGCCGCCTCACGGCGTCGCCGGTGAAAGAGAGCGCGAACACACTCGGCTTGCCGCTCGCGCAGCCCGAGTCGTTGCGCGCGCCCGCCGAGCTCCCGTCCTGCGAGCGGCCGGACGTGTTGGTCGTCATCGCCTACGGGCTGCTACTGCCGCGGCGCTGGCTCGACTGGCCGCGCTTAGGGTGCATCAACCTGCACGCGTCGCTGCTGCCGCGGTGGCGCGGTGCGGCGCCGATCCAGCGCGCCGTTCTCGCGGGCGACGCAGAAACCGGAATCAGCGTCATGCAAATGGATTCGGGATTGGACACGGGCCCCGTGCATCTGAAGCGAGCGACGCCGATTGGCGCGCGTGAAACCGCAGGCGCGCTCCACGATCGGCTCGCCGTTCTCGCGGCCGAGGCGTTGCTCGAGGCGCTGCCGAGTGTCTTGGCCGGCGCGTCGACACGTGAGCCGCAGCGCGACGACCTCGCGACCTTGGCGCCGAAGGTCACGAAGCAGGAGGCGCTGCTCGACTGGCGCGAGCCCGCTCTTTCGCTCGAGCGGCGCGTTCGCGCCTTCGATCCGTGGCCCGTCGCCGAAACGCGCTTGAGCGACGGCCGGCGGTTGCGCGTGTTCGATGCCCAGGTCGTCGCCGCTACGCGCGCGGCGTCGGCCGGCGCGATCGTGGCGGCGGGGCGAGCTGGCATCGACGTCGCGACGGGCGACGGCGTCTTGCGTTTGCGGAGAATTCAGCCGCCGTCCGGCCGCGTCATGGACGCCGAGTCCTATCTCGCGGCGCACTCGCTGTCGGGAGTGGAGTTTGTCGGCTGAGATGCCGGCAGGCGCCGAAGTGCGGGCCGAAGCGGCGCGACTCGTGGCGCGCGTGCTCGACGAGCGCGTCGCAGCGGACGACTTGCTGCCGGCGGCGGGCATCGCCGCTCGCGATCAGCCGCTGCTCGCAGCCCTCGTTTTCGGCAGCTTGCGTTGGCACTACCGCCTCGAATGGCAGGCGCGTCATCTGCTCGCGCGGCCTCTCGCGCGCGGCCAGACCGTGCTCGCCGCGCTGCTGCGAGTCGGCCTGCTGCAATTGCAGGAGCTGCGCGTACCGCCGCACGCGGCGGTGTCGGCAACCGTCAACGCGGCGGCGCTGCTCGGGGCGCGCCGCGCCGGCGGCCTCGTCAACGCGGTGTTGCGCCGCTTTCAGCGCGAGCGAGATGAGCTTACGAGTGCAGCGTTCAACGTGCCCGAGGCGAGGTTCGCGCATCCGCAGTGGCTGATCGAGGCGCTGCGCGCCGATCATCCGAACGATTGGGCGGAAATCCTCGACGCGAACAATGCAGCGCCGCCGTTCTGGCTGCGCGTGAACTTGGCGCGCACGACGCGCGCGGATTACCTCGAGAAGCTTGCCGCCGCCGGGCTCGCCGCGACCGAGGCGCCGGATGTCGCTTCGGCCGTGCTCGTTGCGAAACCCGTAGGCGTCGAGTCGTTGCCGGGCTTCGCCGCGGGCGAGGTCTCGGTCCAGGACCTCTCGGCGCAACGCGCCGCATTGCTGCTCGAGCTCGCGCCGGGCCAGCGCGTGCTCGACGCGTGCGCGGCGCCCGGCGGCAAGACGGGGCACATCCTCGAAGCCCAGCGGGGCCGCGGCGAGGTATGGGCCGTCGATCGCGATGCCGAGCGAATCGGCCGCGTGCGCGAGAATCTCGACCGGCTTGGTCTCGCCGCAAAGCTCGTGACAGCCGATGCGACCGCTCCCGGCGACTGGTGGGACGGGCGGCCGTTCGACCGGATCCTCATCGATGCGCCGTGCAGCGCAACCGGGGTCATTCGCCGCCATCCAGACATCAAAGTCCTGCGCCGACCGCCGGATATCGAGCGCGCCGTCCTACTGCAGGCGCGGCTATTGCGCGCGCTCTGGCCGCTGCTCGCGCCGGGCGGCCGGCTCGTCTATGCGACCTGCTCCGTTTTGAGGCAAGAGAACGATGCCCAGATCGAGGCTTTTCGCGCCGAGGAGCCGGCGATCGAGCCAGCCGAGGGTGTGGCGTCGCTGCAACTGAAACCCGGAGAGGCGGCCGGGGATGGCTTCTATTATGCTTGGTTACAGAAACCGCGTTTGTTGCGTACGCCCAGTGGATTCCATTCGCGCCCATAGGCCAGTCAGGATGGCTCCCGCGCTGATGCGCTCGCGGGCCTGCGCCGTGCTGTTCGTCGTACTCACCGCTGCGAACGGAATTGCGACCGCTCAAACGCTCGTTCAGCCGCCTCCGCCGCCGGCCCCGGTCGAGCAGCAAACCGATCCCGGATTTTTCGAGGTTCGCTCCGCGATTGCGGAATTGCGCGACGGCGTTTATTACCTCAACGCCAACATCGGCTATCGATTGTCGACGGAAGCCGTCGACGCTTTGAATTCGGGCGTGCCGCTTGGCATCCGCCTCGACATCGAAATCATCCACCCGCGGCGCTGGTGGTTCGACGACGACAGCGTCGCGCTGCGGCAGTCCTATCAGCTCGACTATCACGCGATCAGCGAGCGCTACATCGTCCTCAACGTCAACAGCGGCGATCAAGCGTCGTTCGCCTCGTTGTTCTCGGCGCTCGAGCACATCGGCCGCATCGAGCGGTTGCCGCTGATCGATAGCGCCGTGCTAGCCGACGACCGCGGGTACTACGTACGGCTGCGCGCCTCGCTCGACCAGGAACAGTTTCCGGGGCCACTGCGATTGCTCGCCTTCTGGCGGCGCGATTGGTCAATCGCGAGCGAGTGGTATCGATGGCCGTTGCGAAGCGAATAAGAAGCGCGCTACTCACGCTACTCGCGGTACTGGGGATCCTCCTCTGGCTGATCGCGCTGCTTTCGTTCACGCGCGTCACTGAGAACTCGGCCGTTTCCGAGAGCCGGCTGACGTGGATCCTAGCGATCAACACCGTCGGCATCACGGTGCTGCTCGCGCTGATCGTCAGCAATCTGTGGCAGCTCGTGCGCGATTATCGGCGTCACGTGCCGGGCTCGCGTCTACGCGCGCGCATGATCTCCGTGCTCGTCATGGTCGCAATCACGCCGCTCGTCGGCGTGTACATCTTCTCCGTCGAGTTCATCAATCGCGGCATCGACAATTGGCTCAACGTCGACGTGGAACAGGGAATGAGCGACGCGCTCGACCTCGCGAGGGCGGCGCTCGCCATTCAGACACGCGAGCGGCAAGCAGAAGTGCAACAGTTCGCCCGCGAGCTCGCCGATGTCGACGGCGCCGAGCTGGCTCGCCGGCTGAACGCGCTGCGTGCGAGCGGCGACGCGCTGGAGGTCACCGTCTACGGCAACAACCAGCTTCTCGGAGTCGCTTCGGCCGATCTCGTCCCCGGCGCTCCGCTCTTCCCGAGCGACGAGGTATTGCTGCAGTTACGCCAGCACGGGCAATACGTCAGCGCGGAGCCGCAGACCGACGGCGCGTTCCGGATTCTCGCGGCCGCCGCGATCCGCTCGCCCGGGACGAACGAGGCGCGCGGGTTCGTGCAAGCGACATTCCCGACGGAGCAGCGGCTCAGCACGCTCTTGAACGCCGTACAAGGCGCATCCGACCAGATCAACGAGCTCAAGTACTTGCGCAACGTGCTGAAGACGAGCTTTACGCTAACGTTGAGCCTGGTGCTGCTGATCTCGCTGCTCGCGTCCGTTTACGGCGCGTTCTATTTCTCGCGGCGCCTAGTCACGCCGATTCAACTCCTGATGCAAGGCACCCGGGCCGTCGCGCGCGGCGACTTCGCGACGCGCGTGCCGACCCCGTCGCGCGATGAGATCGGCTTCCTCGTGCACTCCTTCAACGACATGACCCAGCGGCTGGCGCGCGCAAGCGAGGACGCGCGGCAGAGCCAACAACAAGTCGAGAGCGAGCGCCGCAAGCTCGAGGTGATCTTGGCGCGGTTGTCGACGGGCGTCGTCTCTCTCGAGCCGGACCTACGCATCAGGACGGCCAATCACGCCGCGAGCGCGATCCTCGGCATCAGCCTCGAGACTCATGTCGGCGAGTCGATCGTGATGCTCGCCGAAAAGGAGCCGCTGCTCGGGCAGTTCGTCGGCGTCGTGAGCGCGCGCTTGCAGCACGGCGATCGCGAGTGGCGCGAGCAGATCATGCTGCGTGCGGAAGGCGGCCGCCGCGTGCTGATGTGCGCGTGCACCGAGCTGCCCGGCGACACCGACAGTCCGAACGGCTACGCGATCGTGTTCGACGACATCACCACGTTGCTGCAGGCGCAGCGCGACGCGGCTTGGGGCGAGGTGGCGCGACGTCTCGCGCACGAGATCAAGAACCCGCTCACACCCATTCAGCTTTCCGCGGAGCGCTTGCGCCGCAAATACCTGAAGGCGGAGGCCGGCGAAGGCGAGCTGCTCGATAAGGCGACGCACACCATCATTCAGCAGGTCGAGGCGATGAAGCAGATGGTGAACGCGTTCAGCGAGTATGCTCGCAGTCCGCGCATGGAAGTCACGCGCTTCGACGTCAACGCGCTGATCCGTGAGCTATGCGAGTTGTACGCGCATCAGGAGAAGCCGCTGTCCATCAAGCTGGCGCTCGCTACTGACCTGCCGACGATCGAGGCCGACGCCGGCCGGTTGCGGCAGGTGTTGCACAACCTGCTGCGAAACGCGCTCGAAGCCATGGAGCATCAAGACGAAGCGCGCGTCGAAATCTCGACGCGTCGCGTCGCCGGCGCCGAGAACGATTTCGTCGAGATCAAAGTCGCGGACAATGGGCCGGGCTTCCTCCGCGACATCGTGCACCAGGCATTCGAGCCGTATGTCACCAGTAAGCCGAAGGGAACCGGGCTCGGGTTGGCGATCGTCAAGAAGCTAATCGAAGAGCACGGCGGCCACATCAATGCGCGCAACCGCGAGCAGGGCGGAGCCGAGATCAGTATACTCATACCAATGTCTGTCGACGCAGGCGGTCAATCGCTACTTCGGCGTCTCGATCACAGGAGAGAACGCGCATGAGCGCGCGAATTCTTGTTGTCGATGACGAAGCCAACATTCGGGCTCTCATCGATGAGATCCTGAGCGAGGAAGGCTACGACGTGACGACGGCCGCCGACGCGAAGGAAGCGCGCAGCGCCCGCAAGCGGCAGGAGTTCGATCTCGTCTTGCTCGACATCTGGATGCCCGACACCGACGGAATCTCGCTGCTGCGAGAGTGGTCCGAAGGCGGGGCGACGGGCACCGTCGTCATGATGTCCGGCCACGGCACCGTCGACACGGCGGTCGAAGCCACGCGCCTCGGCGCCGTGGATTTCGTCGAGAAGCCCGTCTCGCTCGCGAAGTTGTTGCGGACCGTCGAGCGAGCGCTCGCCGTTCGCCGCACCAAAGGCGAACGGCGCGGCGTGAACGTGCAGAACGCCGTTCCCGCCGGCAAGAGCCAAGCGATCCGCGCGTTGCGCGAGCAGCTTGCTCGCGTCGCGCAGCACAACGCGCACACATTGTTCACGGGCGAGCCCGGCAGCGGGCGCGAGCTATTCGCGCGTTTCCTCGCGAGCCAAGGCGCACAGGCGCGCGGCCCATTCGTCGCCGTCATGGGCGGCGACCTTACCGACGAGAACGCGCAGCGCGAGCTGCTCGGCGACGGCACCGAGCCCGGCGCTTTCGAGCGCGCCGACGGCGGCATCCTGTTCATCCAAGAGCTCGGCGAGGTAGGTCCTCAGGCGCAGCGTATTCTCTTGAGCGCGCTCGAGCAGGGCACCTACCGCGTGCCGGGGCAAACGGTCGATCGCGCCTTCAACACGAGAATCTTGAGCAGCGCGTTCCAAGGCTTCGAGCGCAGCGACACGCTGCGGCCCGAGCTGCTGTCGCACTTGAGCGTCGTCGTCATCCGCGTGCCGCCGCTGCGCGAGTACCCGGAGGATGTGCCCGAGCTGCTGCGGCATCACGTCGACTTGCTCGTCGACGCCGAAGGGCTGCCGTTTCGCCGCTTCAGTGTCGCGGCCCAGAACCGGCTCCGCAACTACCCGTGGCCGCGCAACGTGCGCGAGCTGCGCAACATGGTGAAGCGGCTCTTGATCCTCGGCGGTCCCGAGGAGATCTCGCTCTCGGAGGTCGAAGGTCAGCTCGCGACCGACACGGCGGACCGCGAGCCGCTCGTCAAGCAGGATCTCCTAGCGATGCCGCTGCGCGAAGCGCGTGAGCACTTCGAGCGCGCGTACCTACAGCAGCAGCTGCTCCTCTGCGGCGGGAAGGTCGGGCAGCTCGCGAAGCGCGTGGGCATGGAGCGCACGCATCTCTATCGCAAGCTGCGTTCTTTAGGCGTGGATTTCCGCCAGTCGTTGACCGACGACTGACCGCAAGCTCACTTCGGAACCTGCATCAGCATCGTGTCGTAGCCGGCATCGCCGAGCCGGCGTTGCGTGCGCTTGGCCTGCTCATAGTCGGCGATGGGTCCGATGCGCACGCGGTTGAAGACGTTGTCGTCGATCGTGACGCGCTGTACGTGCGACTCGAACCCGAGCAGCGCGAGATTCGCTTTGAGGCGGTCCGCGTCGGCGGCCGCGCTGAACGAGCCCGCTTGCAGCAAGTAGCTGCCCGGAGCCGGGGCGGGGCGCGGCTTCGTGCTGCCGGTTGCCGGCGCCTTCTCGTCGGGGACGACGACCTCGTACTGCGGCAGGATGTCGTAAAACTCGAAACGATTCTCCGCCGGCTTGTCGCGGTCGGACGTTGCGGCGGCCACTCGCGGCGCCGGGCGCGCGGCGGGTTTCGCTCGGTCCGTCGATGCTGTCCGCTCCGGAGCGGCCGTCGGCCGCGCGGTGGACGGCGCGCGAACGTAAACGCCGATCGCAATCATGAGCCCTAGTCCCAGGCCGAACAGCATCCAGACCCAGCCGGGCGCGGATTGCTTTCTCGAGTTGCGATTGCTACGTGCCACCAGTGGGTCAGCATTCTAACCGCTTCGGGACTTCGGCGTGCCGTTGGCCGCGTTAGATCTCGAGCGGGTCGATGTCGATGCTCCAGCGCGTGCGCCGCGCCGCTGCGGATCCGCGGACCGCGAGCAACGTGCGGCTGACGAGGCGATGCAGTGGCGCGCGCTCCGCGCTGCGAAACAAGAGTTGCGCACGATAGTGTCCGCCCTTGCGCTCCATCGCGAGCGGCGCAGGGCCGAGCACGGCCACGGAGCCGCGCTCGGCCTCCGCGGCGGCGCGCACCTGCTCGAGAAACGCGAACGCAGCGTCGCGACGCGCGGCCTCGGCCTGCCACAACGCGAGATGCGCGAACGGCGGCCACGCCGCTTCGCGCCGCTCGATGAGCGCGAGCGTCGCGAAGGCTGTGTAGTCGCCGTCGAGGACAGAGGCCAAGAGCCGGTGAGTCGGATGGTGGGTTTGAATCAAGACCTCACCCGGCAGCTCGGCGCGCCCTGCTCGGCCCGCGACTTGGAGAATCGTTTGCGCGAGCCGCTCGTGGCTGCGTGGATCCGTGCCGAACAACCCCTGGTCGGCATTCAGCACTCCGACGAGCGTGACGCGCGGAAAGTCGTGGCCCTTCGTCAGCATCTGCGTGCCGACGAGAATCTCGACATTGCCCGTCTCGACGTCACTGAGCACCGCATCGAGCGCGCCCTTGCGGCTCGTACTGTCGCGGTCGAGCCGCGCGATGCGCGCCTTTGGAAACAGCGCGGCCAACTCGTCGCCGACGCGTTGCGTGCCCGCGCCGACGGCGATGCGCTCGCCGCCGCACGCGCCGCAGACCCAATTCAGCGCGCGCTCCGCGCCGCAGTGGTGACAGCGCACCGCGCCCGCCCGCGCGTGAACGGTCATGCGAGCATCGCAGCGCCGGCACTGCTCCGTCGACTTGCACTGCGGGCAGAAGAGCGCCGGCGCGAAGCCCCGCCGGTTCAGAAATAAGAGCACCTGATGGCCGGCCTGAAGGTGCTGGCCGATCGCGGCGACCAACGGCGTCGACAGCGCTTGTCGGCTCGCATGCAAATTCAGATCGACGACGCGCACACGCGGCGTGCCCGCGCTGCCGATGCGCCGCGGCAACGCCAACCGCACGTAGCGACCTTGTACGGCGTTGTTGAACGTCTCGAGCGACGGCGTCGCCGAGCCGAGCACGACAGGCACGTCGAGCCGCTGCGCGCGCACGACGGCGAGGTCGCGCGCGGAGTAACGAAAACCGGTCTGCTGCTTGAACGAGGCGTCGTGCTCCTCGTCGACGATGATGAGGCCGGCCGCCGGCAAGGGGGCGAACACCGCCGAGCGCGTGCCGACGACGAGCCGTGCGTCGCCGCGGTACGCGCGGCGCCAAGCGTCGAACCGCTGCCGCTCGGTGACGGCCGAATGCAGCACGGCGAGCTCCTCGCCGAAGCGCTCGCGCAGGCGCCGCACGAGCTGCGGCGTCAAGCCGATCTCCGGTACGAGCAGCAGTGTCTGCCTGCCCGCGTCGAGCTCCGCGGCGATGAGCCGCAGGTAGATTTCGGTCTTGCCGCTGCCCGTGACGCCATGCAGCAAGAATGCGCGGAATCCTTTGGCGGCGTTCCGCGCCGCGCCGAACTCCTCGAGCACGGAGCGTTGATCGGGCGTGAGCTCGGGCTCGCGGCCCGGCGGCCCTCGCGCCGGCTCGGCTGCGGTGAGTGGCAGCGGCGTGCCCGGCTCGATCCACCCTTTCGCCGAAAGGCGCGCGAGCGCAGAGGCCGCGACCTCCTGCTCCTCGAGCTCGCTCTCGGCGAGCGCGCGCTCGCGCAGCGCCAGCAACGTGCGCGCTTGCTGACGCGCCGTGCGCGGCAGGCGAGCAACGTCGATCGTGCGGCCGAGCTCCGTCAGCTGCCACGTCCGCTCGGGCGGCTCGTCGATCGCGCGGCCCTCGCGCAGCAATCCCGGCAACGCGTGGCTCAGGACGGCGCCGACGGGATGGTGATAGTAGTCGGCCGCCCAGCGCAGCGAAGCCAGGAGCTCCGGACCGAGGGCCGGCGTCGCGTCGAGCACCTCGCCGATCGTCTTCAACCGCGCGGGCTCGACGTCGGTCGCTGCCGGGTGCTCGACGACTAGACCGATTCGTTGCCCGCGCCCGAACGGCACGCGCACGCGGCTGCCGACCGGCGGTAACGCGTCGTCGGCGGCAAGGTAATCGAAGGCATCGGCCAGCGGCACGGGCACCGCGACCCTGATCAGCTTCCGGCTCGGGCTCATGGGGTCGCGATTATGTGAACAGAAACCTTCATCGGGTCAACGACTTAACGCTCTGAAATTGCTGTCAACCGCGCGCTCGGGCCGGCCGTTATGGCCTGCATCGGCCGGCGGAGGGCGCTGGACGTCATTTGCGGACGCGTGGCCACGGAGCGGCGAAAGTGGGGTTAGCATTGAGCATCGCTCAGCGCGAAGCGAGCCTCGGGACGGAGGGGGCTCTCATTGGAGCTCTAATCGAGGCTTTCTTGCGCGACGTCGAAGCGCGAGCGTATCGCATTGCGGTCGTGCAGGTCCGCGACCGCCATGAGGCGCTCGACATCGTTCAGGATGCGATGATTCGACTCGTGCAGCGTTACGCGAACCGGCCGAGTGAGGAATGGCCGCCGCTGTTCTATCGGATCCTGCAGAACAGGATTCGCGACGTGCAGCGGCGGCGTGCGGTGCGCTCGCGGTTCATGAGCTTCTTCGGCGGCACGGCTTCGGAGGAAGAGCACGACCCGCTCGCCGAGGCGCCTGGGCCGCGCGGCGACAATCCCCTCGAGCAGGTGACCGCCGACGACGCAATGCGAGCGCTCGAGCGGGCACTCGACGGCTTGCCGGCGCGGCAACGCGAGGCGTTCATGCTGCGCAACTTCGAGGGGCTCGATGTGGCGGCAACGGCGACAGCGATGGGTTGCACAGAAGGTAGCGTGAAGACGCACTATTCTCGAGCCGTGCACCGTTTGCGCGAGGTGCTGGCGGAGCACGGTGAGGAGCAGCGGGATGACTGACAACAAAGACGACAGCAGTTTCGAGCGGCGCACGAAGCGCGTCTTCGACGACAGCGTGGCCGCGCTCGATGCGGCGACGCGCTCGAAGCTCACGCAAGCGCGCTACCGCGCGCTCGAGGAGCAAGCGTCCGCGCGCGACCGCGGCGTGATGTCGTCGCTAATGCCGGCGGGAGCCGTGGCCGCGACGGCGCTCGTCGCGTTGCTCGTCGTGTGGCAGGGGCCGCAGCGCCCCCCCAGGGTTCCGGATTCCGAGCCGCTCAGCGACCTCGAGATCCTGCTCGGTGAAGAAGATCTCCAGATGCTCGACGAGGAGATCGAGTTTTACGGCTGGCTCGAGGAGCAGCCGGAGTTCGCGAGTGTCGACAGCGTCGGTTGATGCGCGGAATCAAAGGAGCGTTGCTGCTCGTCGCCTGCTCGTGGCTTACGGGCGTACGCGCGCAGGAAGGGCAGGCGGAACGCGGCCGGGGGCCGCCGGCGCCTGACCTCGACTTTCTCGAGTACCTCGGTGCTTGGGCCGAGGGTGACGACGAGTGGCTCGCGATCGAGACGTGGCGGAAGGATTTGAGCGCCGATGCCAAGGGCGCTCCGCGTGCCGAAGATGCCAAGGGCGCCCAGCGCGTCGAAAACGCAACGGGTGCTGAAGACGCCAAAGAGTCCGAGACTGAGAGAGATGACGACCATGAAAGCGAATAGGCTCGTTGCGATCTCGATCGTATTGCTCGCGTTGGCCGGAACGGCCAGCGCGCAGGTCGCGTGGCAAGACTTGAGCGACGCGCAGAAGCGGCTGCTCGCGCCGCACGAGCAGCGCTGGGCAGAGCTCGATCCGCAGCGCCAGGAGCAGATCGCGCGCGGAGCCGAGCGCTGGCTCGAGATGAACCGCGGCGACCGCGCGCAAGCGCAGAACCGCTTCGAGATCTGGCGCGGCATGACGCCGGAGCAGCGCGACGCGGCTCGAGAGCGCTATCAGGAATTTCGCCGCCTACCGCCCGCCGAGCGCCAACGGCTCGTCGACAACTATCGCCGCTATCAAATGCTCCCGCCGGAGCGGCAGAACGCGCTGCGCGAGCGGTACCGCGAGCTGACGCCGGAGCAGCGCCAGTCACTGCGCGAGCAGCGCATGCGGCGTCAGCCGCTTCCGGGCGGTGGCCCCGGCCCCGGCGGTCCGCGCTAGAGCGCTTTGACCGCCTGCACGAGCTCGGCGGCCTTGGCCTGGCCGTCGCCGTACAGCATGCGTGCGTGGTCGAGGTAGAACAGCGCGTTCTCTATCCCTGAGAACCCCGCGCCCTGGCCGCGCTTGATGACGATGACGTTCTTCGCTTTGTCGGCGTTCAAGATCGGCATGCCATAGATCGGGCTCGACTTGTCGGTGCGCGCGACCGGGTTCACGACGTCGTTCGCGCCGATGATCAGCGCGACGTCCGCCGTCTCGAACTCTGAATTGATCTCCGCCTCGTCGTAGATCAGGTCGTACGGCACGCCGGCTTCGGCGAGCAGCACGTTCATGTGGCCCGGCATTCGTCCCGCGACGGGATGAATCGCGAACTTCACGGTCACGCCGCGCGCGATCAACGCTTGGCAGAGCTCCCAGACTTTGTGCTGGGCTTGCGCGACGGCCATGCCGTAGCCCGGAACGACGATGACTTTCTCCGAGAAGCCGAGCATCACGGCGGCGTCGGCGGTTTCGATGGCCTTCA
>Ga0111538_10011339_pt1 | contig 11826 bp, 11 predicted proteins | sample SoiMethybrSBSTD1_FD_79669 | JGI IMG/M metagenome (GOLD analysis project Ga0111538, IMG submission 79669) | Bulk soil microbial communities from a Populus tree surrounding site in Tennessee, USA - Soil MetaG P. TD hybrid SBSTD1 (version 2)... | ecosystem: Environmental > Terrestrial > Soil >...
CCGGCATTTGATACTAGCGGAGCAGCCAAAAGACCACCTGCCATGAGAGACGATTGTTTGACGAATTCTCTGCGGGAAGTCTTGCTTGTTTCATTTGTTGATTTCATAGGCAATTATTTAATATTTCAGTTGTCGAGGTTTATGTCAAATACGCGTGATATTGATTCAAAGCTACTTTAAATATTGGGCAAAAAACTTTTCAATTTCTTCTGGTGGCGGCTGTTGGGCCGGTCTCACTAATCGGAATCCAACCGTCATGCCGTCAGTGAGCCACCAACGGCTCTTTGGAATCTGCGGATCGCGTTTGTTCCAGTCAGCCAATGACGGTATCCGGTTAGCGCATCTACATTCTTTTGCATCGGACAAATAAGAACCTCCACGCACCACACGAGGGTGCCTCGTAGCTGGAGCAACGAGCGGATCTTTAGTGTTATCAGAAAGTTTTTGATAAGCGGCGGGATCGTATTGATCCAACGTCCACTCACTTAGGTTGCCGAGCATATCATATAGACCCCAGGCGTTCGGTTTTAATAGTCCTACTTTTTGAAATTTATTTCCACTATTGTCTTTGAAGTAAGCATATTCTTTCAAACGTTCCGGACTATTATCAAAAGAATAAGCCGTTTTGGTGCCGGCGCGACAACCATACTCCCACTCAGCTTCTGTTGGCAGTCTATAAAAAATTCCAGTTTTGGTATATAACCATTTACAATACATGATGGTTGCCGCCTGGCTCATGCTGTTGGTCGGCTGTTTACCATCACGTCCCATACCCCAGGTGAGGTCTATGTATTGGGCCGTCGGCCGGGAGACAGCATCCAATGCAATGGCCTTTGTTTGCGGTACATCGACGCTTTTAAAGAACGCATCCCACTCCGCAAAACTGACCTCATGCTCACCCATCCAAAACGCTGACATGCTGATTTTTTTTTGAGGCCCCTCATCCTCTTCATGCGCCGGTTCTGTTGGCGGACTACCTATACTAAAGGTCCCGGCAGGTATCGGAATCATCTTAAATTTTACGGAAGAGCCCGGTAAATCTTGTTCGTAGGCTTTGAGCGCCTGAGCTGTAAGCTGTAAGCTGTTAGCTGTTAGCAGGACGACGACAAAAACTCTGGAATTCAGTGACATTAATCAGGTAAAAATTAAAGGTATTGAAATTGGACTTCGGGGGCAACAGGTGCTGTCCGGGGCGCTTATTTTTTGCGAAGAAGTGCCATGTAAAATCCATCAAATCCATCCGTGGGCCAGCTATGCTTTTGATCTATCAGTTCAAATTTGTCGCCATTGCGCTCAAGAAATTTATCCACTTGTCGTTCGTTTTCCGAGGGAAGCACGCTACAGGTGGAGTAGACCATCAACCCATCTTTTTTAAGCATGTTACAATAGTCTTGCAGGATGTGTTGTTGAAGTTCTTTTACATTCTCGATAAATTCCCCTGACAATTTCCATTTCGCATCAGGATTTCTTTTAAGCACTCCTAACCCGGAACATGGCACGTCGAGCAGCAGGCGATCCGCAGAATTTTCTAATCGTTTTATGGTTTTAGATGATTCAATATGCCTGATCTCCAAATTATTTACGCCAGCCCGCTTTGCCCGTTTTTGCAATTCTTCCAATTTAAAAGCTTCAACGTCCATGGCGATTATCCGTCCCTTATTTTTCATAATGGCGGCAAGGTGGAGTGTTTTTCCTCCGGCCCCAGCACACGCATCAATCACACGCATACCAGGACTCACGCGTAAAAAGGGAGCGATAAATTGCGAGGCTGCATCTTGAACTTCAAACATGCCCTCCTTAAAAGCGGGATGTCGAAAAATATTCTGTCGTTCCGTTAGGACTAATGCATCCGGGAAATCCCGCAGGTAATCCGTTTCAACTTCACTTTCGCGCAAGGAATATTGCAGATCTTTAGCAGAAATCTTCAACGTGTTTGCACGAAGCACAACGGCGGCTTCCTCGTTAAGCGCATGTAATTCCTTTTCCCAACGTTTTCCTAATTCCTGTTCCCCAAGTGTATCCAGCCAATCCGGTATGGATTCCCGAAACCTGCGAATAGACTTCATTTTTATGTTGCGTTCGAGGATTCTTTTCTCGTTAAGTCCCTTGAATTCCTCCCAGGCCGGTAGTTGTACCTCATGGAGAACGCACCATCCACCTAACAATTTCCAATAGTCGTTTTCTTCCGCTTCCGTAATGTTCTGCAAAAACCGATACCAACGAACAATATCGTATGTCGTCTCTGCAATGAACCTTCTGTCGCGTGCGCCCCATTTTGGATTTTGCTTCAAAACTTTTTCAATAACCTTGTCAGCATATTTATTTTGCTCGAAGATCATTTCCAAGGAACTTATAACTGCCCGAGCAAGATTTACAAAGAGTTTCATGCGGGGCGAAGATAGGGCTTAATCCGTTATCCGTTAAGGTTATTCGACATGGATAAGGAAAATCGTTCCATTCAGAAAAACATTAGGATCCAAATTTTACATTTACTTCGATCATCCGCCTTTAACAACTGATCCATACCCGAAACTTTTCAATATGAGCCGAGGTGTAATTGTAATCTATCGTCCAAAAAAAGGGAAAGACGCAGCCTTATTACAACTGGTTAATGATCACATGTCTATTCTTAAGACTCAAAACCTGGTAACTGACAGAGCACCCATTATTATGAAGGCTGCTGACGGAAGCATCATTGAGGTTTTTGAATGGAAATCCGCAGACGCTATTAAACAAGCTCACCAAAACAAAGTGGTGCAGGAATTATGGGAAAGATTTAGCCAGGTTTGTGAATATGAAATTCCCGTTAATATCAAGGAGTTTCAGGCATTGTTTTCAGAGTTCGAAGTGCTGAACTAATAAGCTGCAATCAAACAAAAAAAATTGTAGCGTTGGTGAGACATTATTGCCCCGCGGACGCGCAGGGAAATGCAACCGCTGAGGTCCAGCCCACTCAGCTAAAAATCTAACCTGCCTGGGCAGGCCTTGACTTAGTCGCACAACCTCGAACTTCAAAACCTCGAACCTCAAACCCCAAACCCCCGAACCCTTGTATCTTCGCCAAACTTTAAGAACTTTCGGCAAATTTTTATCGCCCGGTCTTGAAAATATTGAATTGGATCCTGCTTAAGCTCTATGCCTTCTGGGTATTTCTTGTATTTACAATATTTATGATTTTGCTGTTACCCGGCATTGTACTTCCGTTTTTAATCGGCGGAAGAGTAAGCTGGATTGGCGGAAAGTTCTTGTGGCTATGGTCATGGATCTTTAGCATGCTGACCTTTATACGTTATGATTTTTACGGCAGAGAAAATTTTCAGAAAGGCAAGTCATACATATACGTCAGCAATCACACCTCGTTTTTAGATATCCCGGGAATATGGATGATCATCCCGGGAGAAAAAAGACCCCTAGCAAAAAAAGAGCTTCTTAAAATTCCGGTGTTTGGATGGATTGCCAGCTCCGCAGCCGTCATCGTTGATCGCTCCAGTGGTGAAAGCAGGAAAAAAAGCATGGACCGGTTAAAGAACATATTATCAAATGGAACATCGATCCTGCTTTTTGCGGAAGGAACACAAAACCGATCGAAAGAACCCTTACAGCCATTCAAAGACGGAGCGTTTCGCATTGCTATCGATGCGCAAGAACCGATTTTACCTATGGTTGTCGTTGGAGCCGGTCCCCTCATGCCACCCGGAACTATAAGGCTTAGACCTGGGAGAGTAAAGATAATTGTGGCCTCTGAAATACCAACGCAGGGCTTAACGCCCAATGATCAGGCAGCTTTAAAACAACGGACATTTGATATTATGCACAAGATGATTCTGGAGAACAGGTAAGAAGAAATGACGTGTAAGGACGCATAATTATGCGTCCCAACATTTTATATCTCAAATCGAAAAACCCAACGTAGCAACAAACGATCGTCCATCTGAAGACCACACCCCTGGGCCTGGATAAAATTGGGGTCGTTTAGTAAAGTATTGTTTGTCGGTCACATTATTCACATTGAACCGAAGCATCACATGGTCTGATATTTTCCATGAAGAATTTATGTCGAAGAGGCCATACGCCGGAACAATTCCGACGGAACCATTCTTTGAAGGGGTTTCAGTATTCAGGGCGTCCGCAAAACTTTCCGCGGTATAACTATAAAGGAGCGACAAACTTGCCGTCCGGAATTTTATGCTCATGCCATTGCGGGAAATTAATTCGGGAACACTTTCCACTTTGTTATTGTCAACACTCACGTTGGTATCGCCGATGCGAACATAGGCATCCTTATAGCGCGCATCCATCCATGACGTAGACGTGAAAAGGGAAAGGTTTACTTCTTTGAGAGAAAAATTATACTCCGCAAAAAATTCGACACCACGAGTCATAGAGTTTCCGATGGTGGTTCGGTAAAAATAAAAATCTCCGTTCTCGTCAGTAAGTGAAAGCATTCCCAGGCGATTGTTGTATTGAAGTTGAAAAACACCAATGTCCCATCTGAAAAATTTGGATGCGCCACGGTAGCCCGCTTCAAAGTTGTATCCATCGGCATCCTTTAAATCTTTGTCAACTCGTTCAAATGTTGAAGAGGGCACGATGTCTTTCAAAATCACCGGCCGGTAAGCCTGGGCCCAGCCGGCATACAAATTTTGATATTCTGAAATGCGATATTGTGCACTAATTCCGGCAAGCACAAAATGATGTTCGATTGTGTTAGGAAGCTCTTCGGAATCATAATATGTAATAGAACCCCCTAGGTCCGACTCGCCAGATTCAGCGCGCATCCCTGGCGTTAGCGTGAACCGTTCTGACAGCCTAAAATTATTCTCCAGAAACAGCGCGATATTATTGGTTTTAAAATGCAGATCACGCCCCCAGCCAGGTTGAATTAAAGTCAAATCATAATCCGAGCCGGTAGTTCCTTTCCCCTGCTGACGCCGATGAAGGTTGTTGTTCATGACCTGCACGCCGACGAGCAGCGAACTGGTGTTGTTGAGGAAATCATATTCATGCAGAAATCTTAGCTCTGAGGTATAACTGTGATAATTATCGATGTCTACCTGACGCGGCGCGTGGGTGAGCGTTACCGGATCAATCGCATCCACCACGTCGGCTGGCCGGTCAAACATAACACTGCTTCGGCTTCCCAGCACTGCAGATGTAAGCCAGCTTAATTTTGTTCTGGCTCCAATTTTCCAATCCAGGTTAACCATAGGAATGTATATATCAGGACTGTAATAGTTACGTGCCCGTGTCGACTGGCGCGGGTCTGCATAAAACATACTATCCGTTAACGGACCCGGTATGTGGTACAAATACTTGGAATGCGAAAGCTGAGCACTAATCGTAACAGCGTTTGACGGTCTATACGTAATCATAGCAGACGCCGCGCTTGCATCCGTCTGGCCATTATCGCGGTAGCCCTCAGAAACCCTTTTGCTGTAATAAGCGTAGTAATCAACCTTTCCAACACGTCCGCCGATAGCGTTGTAAGTGCTGAGCAAGCCGTACGACCCAACTGAGTTCACACTTTCAAATCCGGCCTGACGGGTTGTGTCCGCTGATTTTGAAATATAATTGAGCATTCCTCCAAACTGCGCGCCGTACTGCAAAGATCCGGTACCCCGCACCAACTGAATGCGTGCCACCGCCTCCATTGGCATACTGTAATGACTGGCGGGATAGCCATACATGTCAGAATTCGTTATGGCTTCATTTCTTCGAATGTTAAACTCCCAGCCACGATGTGGGTCCAGCCCTCGCGTTGCAATGTTTATTTGGTTCCCGGTGCCATCCATGTCGTACACGAATACACCGGGAACTTTTGCAAACACCTGTCTCGCTGTTTTCTCCGCGATGTTTGCGTCGAGATTGGTAACATTAAGGACTTCATTTTTTTTCCCAGACCAGATCCGGGTCCCCGCGATATCAGGAAGTCGCTCAACATTGATCTCTTGCTGACCTTTTATGACAACTTCATCCAATCTCCTCGTCTGAATAGAATCTACCTGACTCCACGCCGCTCCGGTTATGCAGACCAAGACAATCACTAACGTCTTCCTCATCAGTCCGCACCGTCCAGTTTAGCAAATGTTTCTACGATGTGTTTGCCTACATCCTTTCCTAGGACTAAACCTCCTTCACAATCTTTCCGATAATGAATTCCGCCGTAAAGTCTTGACATTGAAGCCTCGGAAGCCATTGCTTCAAAGTCGCCTGAATGTGCCGGAAAGAGATATGATAAAAATTCCGCCGCCGACGCGGAAAACGTGGAGTGCCCAGAAACATAGGCTGGAAAATTGGGAATACCTGTGCCGGTTTTAATGGCTGGAACCAATTGAGTAGGTCGTGCATTAAAATAAAAATATTTTGTATCCCAGCAGGCCACTGCGGCATTGTGCATAGTCATATTTAATAAGGCGAAAGCCCGTGCAGCACGCACTTCACTAAAACCTGCATCCCGAATGTGCTCCGCTGCTATATCATTCCAATGCCCGGGTGGGGAATATGTGCCTGCACCATCTGCCCATTTATGAACGATCGACAAACGTTCGCGTGTAAGGTTGTCCGTATAATATTTGACCTCTGCGCATTCTGCATCCATCTCTGCTGAACCTCGTAACGGTGGGGCTGGAGGACGGATTGCCACGATTTGATCGTATGTCATTTTCCAGGGAAGAACTTTGTTGAAGAGCGGAAGCATTGGCGGGCGAGGTGGAGTTTCCAGGCTTACCCACGGTTCATCTCCGCGGCTGGACGCGTTCAATTTCAAGGCTTCCCAAATGGCTTTGTTGCCGCCTGCAGCACCCATCCCGTCTGTTCTTGCTCTTGCAATGAAAAGCGCTGCAACGGCTTTACCTAGGGCGAGGCCAGCAGAAATATCGCTGGAGGATGCTTTGCCTGACCACAACGCTGCATTGCGCTGATCAGCGGCCATTCTTGTTATTTCTTCCAGAGAAGCAGGAAACAAAAGTTTGAGCATTTCGGCAGCGGCGCCGGACATTACTGCAGCTTCAGAAGGATACGCCGGCAGATCGGACTCAGGAGCAAGTGCCTGAATAGCATCGTCAACCTTAGACGGCGAAGGCCGGTTGTACAAGTATTTGTAATGCCATCCGGCTTTCAATGCATCATAAATAGTCGCTGTAACATAACTATAAGCCCTCGCTGCATAGGGTGGATTTGCAAAAGGAAACATTGGATCGGCAAAAGGATTTTCAGCATCCGGAGCCGGGTAAGTCCCATCGGCTTTTGGGGCAGGAGGAAGATTATACCTTGCCACTAAACCTCTGAAAATCTGATTCCATCGCAATACACCGCCGCCACTCCAATAGTCTATCGTCTGCTGTTGCGATTTGGTGAGCTTGCTTTGAGCATCTTTAATCGAAGCCAATTCAGCTTTATAAGCATCGGATGTAACATCCGTGGGCGCAGGAACCGCGATTTGATCAGGACTCGTCATCAGCACCATTGACCAGGTGGCAGCATCGGGATCCAGATTCGTTGGGTTCAAGGGTGTTAACTGTTCTGAAAATTCAATACTCTTGTCACAGCTTGTAATACAAACTGTTGTGAGGAGAATGGCATAAAGTATATGACTGTAAAATTTTGATTTCATGATTCTGGAATTTTACTGGTTCTTTTGAAATTGAATGGTGTAAAGGGCGCCGCCCATCAGTGTTGTAGTTTGGCCCATGTTCCGGCCGTCAACGGTAAAGGCTGTGCTTGCACGAAGCGCCAGGTGTTTTGGTTTTGGCAAATAGTACATTACCAATGCTCCAACCTTAATTGAATTCATCCGGTTGGACACGAAAGGCATATCCTGACGTCGGATGTCACCACCCCCTAAGGTATTTTGTTGCATGTAATTAAGTTCGACCTGCAAACCATTCTTGATATACCCCAGGCTTACAAAAAGATCAAATACGTTGGGCATTTTCACTTCATCGCTTATGAAAAATTCATTTCCATTAAAGTATGATGGCCGATCCAACGTTGTGTTACTGCGCCAGGTATAACCGCCAGACGCATTTACAAACCAACCTTTTTCAATTTTAAAATAGGTGGTAAGTCGATATGTAATATTGGTCGTTTGGGTACCAATAGAGAGTGGAAAGAAATCCGGCGTGTAGTCGCTAAGTGGCGTCGAAAAATTCAAAACAGCAAACGTATTGAACGCACTTTTTTCGAATTTCTTATGGAAAAAATTATACTTCACACCCAACGACAAATCTTGAACTCCTTCCATCCCATGCAGCGTTCCCATGCTAGCCTTTGTTTTTATATAGGGAAGCATCGCGATAATATTTACGCGGTTTGTAATGCCATAATTACCCACCCACATAAGGCTTTGGGTAGTTACTTTACCAACATTTCCGTTGTCTCTTTTTAATTCGCCTTCCCAATATTCGGTCCATTGGTCATGGGTGTACATAAAACCCGTACACAGGTTTTTCTTTGGCATCATCAAACCATCGGTTAGTGTTTGACCACATACCGAGGCAGACATACCAATTCCTAAAAGGAAAAGTAGATTTATTTTCATAGACGTTGTTTAAAAGGTTACTGATAGACTATGTGAGGAAATACTTGTTTCAGCCCACGCATGAAAACAAGCAAGCCTCAGAACGTAGCACGCTCTGAACTTGAATTCATAAAATTAAAAATTAACTACGGGGTGGGGGCGTGGTGATGGATTGATCGCGTTCTAATAGATCATATTTTGTTACTCCGTAAGCAAGCTCCGAATTCCAGCCATTGGAAATCGGGTGAATGGTAAAAAATGACGGGAGATAGTCCTTGACAAAATTAGTTGTACCCTTTCCGTTGTGTTTTGTATTGATCGGTTTGTCTGTAAAAGTCTTCACATAATCAGTCACAGCCTGCTCAATTCGTTTGCTTGCCTGGTCCTTAATACAAACCATAAACAAGGTATCATTCTGGTATTTTTGTTTTACGAGCCGATAGAATTCGCCTTGATGTTCAAACTCACCGTCAACACGCTCATAGCCTTCAGAATCTATTTGGTAAGGGACGGCTACGGGGATTTTTAGCAGGATAGTTTCGTCTTCCGAATATCGATGATTGTCCAGGCGTGTAACTAAATCAAGCGTGGACTTATAGCGCAAACCCTGCAGCAACCCATAGAACCCCAGTGTGTTAAACAACAAGAGAAAAACCAGGAATATCGAAACGATCCTCTTCAATGCATTGGGAAAATAGGCACCCCATAGGTATGAAAAATTTTGATAAGAATCAATTGCTGCACCCATGCATCCCGCATTCGGACACACTAAAAGCAGCCTTTCAGTCTTTTTTGCTTAAAGCTTTCTGCTTTCTGCTCAAAGCGGCACATACACTATTTTTTTTGTCTCAAAAAACTCCTCTTTAAAATAATCTGAGAGCTCAAAAATTTGATAGGGCTTTTTTAATTCAGCAAGTTCTTCGTCCAAGTCTCCACCTTTCAAATAAAGAATGCCATTAAACAAGTCGTGGACCGACTTCTTCTTTACACCCTTGTGAACCCACCCATAAAATTCTTTTAATCGCGTTACAGCCCGGCTTACAATAAAATCATACTCACCTTTCAATTGCTCAGCCCGTATTTGTTCAGCCTTAACATTTTTCAGTCCTAACGCATCAGCAACATTTTTTACGACGATAATTTTCTTTCCGATAGAATCTACCAGGTGAAATTGTGTGTCCGGAAAAAAAATTGCCAGAGGGATTCCTGGGAATCCCCCTCCCGTTCCCACATCTAAAATAGTTGATCCCGGTTTGAAGGAAACGGCCTGCGCAATGCCAAGTGAGTGCAACACGTGATTAATGTAAAGGTTGTCAATGTCTTTCCGTGAGATAACATTGATCTTTTCATTCCAATCTTTGTACAGGTCGTGGAGTTGGAGGTATTGATTTTTTTGAGAAGCTGTGAGCTGTGGAAAATAACGAAATAATAAATCTGCGTTGCTCAATCTTTCAATCTTGTAATTTTTGAATCCAATCTAAATATGATCGCGCTTGTTTTTCACCATTTCAAACATGAGCTCACGTGCACGGTGTAGTTGGGCTTTCACAGTACCCAGTGGTGCATCCAAATCCACTGCAATTTCCTCATACGATAATTCATGAAAATAACGCAACCGCACCAGTTTTTGATACTTTGGTGGCAACTTATCAACAAAAATCTGAATGAGTTCAGCTTTCTGCATCCGGATGGTTTCTTCCTGCGGGTCCAAATTTTCATCCTCCACATCGATAGAAACCGATTGACCATCGTCATCCGTAAACGTATTTTCAATGCTTAGTGTATTGAGTTTTTTCTTGCGGATAAAATCGATGGTATTGTTGGTAGCAATACGAAACAGCCAGGTACTGAACGTAAAGTCCTTTTTAAAGCGGTGAAGGCTCCGAAAGGATTTTGCAAATGATTCAATGGTCAAATCTTCAGCATCATCCACATTCCGGACCATTTTAAGGATCATGTGGTATACCGGGCGCTTGTAACGTTGGAGGAGCTTAGCATAGGCTTTGTCATCTCCGCCCACGGCCATATCAATCAACTTAAAATCTTCCAGCGCTTTGGATGAAAACCTGTTTTCTAATTCTTCCATCGTACTTTTTTGGTGGCTAATGCCTTTATGCCCGTGACAAGATAATAAAAGGCATAAATAAAATCTAAAAGCGGCACAATCCACGACTCAAACTTCTGATGGAGTTTTTTTGAGGCAATATTCGATGTCAGTACAACTATAATTATTCTTAACAGTAATAGCCCGGCTACAACATATTTCAACGGGGATAATATTGCTAACGGGATCCCCACAAACCATGTCAGGATCCACGATAGCGTAAAGAGGCCGAGCAGAACGCGATGCCCAAACCGATAATACTTACCGACGGAAAGGTGTCTAATCTTCTGATTAAAAAAGGATGCAAATGTGACTTTGGGGAAGGAAGTCACAATTGAATCGTCATCGACGCAGACCGCTGTGTTGCTTTTCCGGGCGTGCTGATTGACAAAAAGATCATCGTCACCTCCCGTAATTTTGGTGAAATTATTAAATCCCTTAACCTCCAAAAATTTTGAGCGCCGGTAGGACAAGTTCCTTCCCACGCCCATGTAGGGAACTCCCGCCAAGGCAAACGAAATATATTGTATTCCAGAAATCAAGGTCTCAAAGCGTATAAAAGCGTTTAAGAATCCCGGCCGATATTGATAAGGAGAAAATCCCAAGACGAACTGCGTTGACTCGCTAAAATGTTTGGCCATTGAACTAATCCAGTTGTTGCTGCTGGGGCGGCAATCAGCGTCCGTTAGCAATAGCCATTCATATTTCGCTGATTTTATACCCAATGTCAGCGCATATTTCTTCGCATTAAAAAGCTGTGGTGTCCGATTAACGTGAACCATCCTCAGCCGGTGGTCTTTGCTTGTCTCCTGGAGTAGTAAGTCAAAGGTCCCGTCGTTCGAGCGATCATCCACGACAATAATTTCAAATTCAGGGTGGTTTTGATTCAACAAAATTGGAATTAACTCTTTTAAATTTTGTTCTTCATCATGGGCGCAGACGATAACAGATACCGGGAGGGCTTGATCAGGTTTCTTAACAGGGGCTTTGGTCAAAGTGGCCAGGTAGAATGTGAAGTATGTAACTTGTACTCCGACAACGACAAAGAAAATAATGAGTAAGACTTCCAAAGACTCGAGATTTTTCGACAAATATAGAGTTAGCAGAGTTGGATGAAAGAACTTTTAGACCAAACTCATGATAAATTCGGGAATGCCCGGGGTTTTGGATTTAACTTGTTTTCCGTTTACAAAAGACGCCACCG
>Ga0111538_10011340_pt1 | contig 11826 bp, 11 predicted proteins | sample SoiMethybrSBSTD1_FD_79669 | JGI IMG/M metagenome (GOLD analysis project Ga0111538, IMG submission 79669) | Bulk soil microbial communities from a Populus tree surrounding site in Tennessee, USA - Soil MetaG P. TD hybrid SBSTD1 (version 2)... | ecosystem: Environmental > Terrestrial > Soil >...
CCGCGAATTCGCGTCGGCGTTTCGCAGGTTGCGCGAACAGCCATTGCTTCGCCGCGACGAACGTCCGTTGCTCCTCGGGCCAGCGATCCCAGGCTTCGCCGCTTTCGTTTTCCTCCATGAGCACGCGGAAAAGCGCGTAGCCATCGAGCCACGCAGCCTCCGCGCGGCGGAACGCCCGGAAGCGGTGCGCACGCGAATCGTTGTGTTTCCAGCTCGTGGCCATGAAGTGATCGAAGGCCTTGCGCAGCAGCGCGCGCTTCAAGGTCTTGACCTTGTCGTATTGCACCGGCCCCGCAGTCAGCGCGGGGAGGTCCACGCTTTTCAAGACGTTGAAGAAGTCCTCTTCCGTCAGGTCCTGCAGCGCGCCGGGCGTTGTCTCGATGGTCGTGGGATCGAGCGCCACCGACGAGATTGCATTGTAGGGCGAATGATCGTTGCCGGTCTCGTTGATCGGCAGCAACTGCACGACACGAAACTCATACTCCCGCGCCCAGGCCAGCAGGTCCCGGAGCGCTGCGATGTCGCCGATCCCGAGATCGCGGGTCCCGCGCAGCGCGAAAAGCGGAGTCAGGATTCCGGCGAGCTTCTTTTCGGGAGGAAGGTTCATCTTTTGGCGGGGCGACGATTACGGGCGCGCACGGCGAGAGCAAGTGATTTGCCGCCGCACTTCCGCATAGTGCCGCGTGCGGAAGATCAAATGGGAGGAACCGTCCGCTGCGAGCCGCTAGCGCACACCCGCCATCGGCGCCTCGATGAAGACATCCATTTGCTGGCCGACAAAGAGCGGCACGTTGCCTGACATGATTTCATAAATGACCTGCAACACGCGCGTATCGACCCGCTCGAATCGAGCGCCGGTCAGTGAGAAACTCGCAATCATACATTAATGACTTTTTCCCTGCAAAGAACCGCGTGAGTTGCCGTTTTCGGGTAGTAGCAGCGATCGAATTTCCTCCCGTTCGCGAAGCCCAAGGTTGAGAGTCGCGCAACGGACGCTTCCGTGTCCGGGCGACCTTTTTCCAATGCACCGCTTTTACATTCCGCCATCATCCTGGAAAGCTGAACGCCTCGCGCTCGACATGGCTGAGTCGCATCATGCGGTTGGGGTCCTGCGGCTCACGGAAGGTGAGCGGATCGCAATTTTCGATGGCCAGGGCAACGAAGCAACGGCGGAGATTCTCGCGGCGAAGAACAACCGCGTCGAGCTGCGGAAAATCGCGCAGTCGAAGAGCGCGCCGCTGGCCTGCCGGCTCACGCTGGCGCAGGCGGTCCCTAAAGGGAAAAACATGGAGTTGATCGTCGAGAAGGCCACCGAATTGGGTGCCGCGGTGATTGCGCCGCTGCTTTCGGAACGCACCGTCGTCCGCTGCGACGCCGAGGAAGCCGCGGCAAAGAAGCAGAAGTGGCAGCGCGTCGCGTTGGAAGCCGCCAAACAATGCGGCCAGAACTGGCTGCCCGAAGTGCAGACGCCCGCGACGGTGAAAACATTCTTCGGTGCGAATCCAAAGTTCGATCTCATGCTGATCGCCTCGCTTCAGCCTGATGCCCGGCCGCTCAAGTCCATCCTTGCAGAATTCGGCGGCGCACATCCGCAGAACGTGCTGATTCTCGTCGGACCGGAAGGCGACTTCACACCTGCGGAGATGAATCTCGCCAAAGCCGCGGGCTGCCGTCCGATCAGCCTCGGTCCGATCATTCTCCGGACGGAGACCGCGGCGATCTATTGCCTGAGTGTCCTGGCGCACGAACTCTTCAGCGGCACGTAAGAATCTAAACGACGCTTTCTCGACGTTCGTCCACCAGGGCCAAAGGCCCGAGATATACCAGCCCAGGGCAGCGCCCTGGGAATTCTGAAGGAACGAGGTCCAGCCCTGTAAGGGCGACACAACGAACAATGGACGAATTTGTTTCGCCCTTACAGGGCTCGCACCTTTCCCCTCACATACCCAGGGCATTGCCCTGGGCTGGTATATTTTGGGCCCTTGGCCCAACTCCGGCACGGAAAATATGAACCTCCTGCCTATCTTACCGCCGCTCCGTTGAGCTGAAGGTAAGTATAACCCTTGAGCGCGCGCTCGTAACTCGCGAGAAGCTTCATCGCTTCATTCGGCTTGAGCCGGTCGCGCTTGATCGCGTCATCAACTTGCGCCTTTACCTGACGCGCAAGGTCGCCCTCGTTCCACTGCGTCATGCTGAGCACGTCGGCGATGGTGCTGCCTTCGATCGTTTCCTCGATGTACCAGCCGCTCTCCTCGTCTTCATCGAGAAAGACGTGTGCTTCGTTCACGCGTCCGAAAAGATTGTGCAGGTCGCCCATGATGTCCTGATACGCACCCATCAGGAAGAAACCGAGATAGTAAGGCTCGCCCGCACGCAGCTTGTGAAGCGGCAACGTGTCTTTCACATCCTGCAGGTCAATGAACTTGCTCACCTTGCCGTCCGAGTCGCAGGTGATATCGACCAGCGTGCCATTGCGCTCCGGATAAGTGTCGAGGCGGTGCACTGGCATTACCGGGAAGAGTTGCCCGAGCGCCCAATGATCGAGCAGCGATTGGAAGACGGAAAAGTTGCAGACGAACTGATCGCCGAGCGAGATCTGGAGTTCTTTCACTTCGTCGGGGATGTATTTCATACCCTCGCAGAACTCGACGGTCTGCTGCGCAATCTGCCAGTAGATCGTTTCAATCTTCGCTTTGCTCTCGAGTTCGAGCAATCCGAGGTCGAACATCGATTGCGCTTGTTCCTTGATCTGCTGCACGTCATGCAGCGACTCCATGCGGTTTTGCCGCGTGAGATTCTTTTGAATCTCGAGCATGTCGCGGAGCAGCTTCGGATCGCTCTCTGCCGGTTCGACCGCAATTTGCGCCTTGTCTTTCTCGATGGCGCCGAAGGCTTCGATGATCAGCACCGAATGATGCGCCACGATTGCGCGCCCACTTTCGCTGATGATCGCCGGATGCGCGACCTTCTCCGAGTCGCAGACCTCCATGATGTTATAGACGATGTCGCGCGCGTATTCGTGCAGCGAATAGTTGGTCGAGCTGTCGAAAGCCGTGCGTGAGCCGTCGTAGTCCACGCCAAGACCGCCACCGACATCGAGATAGCCCAGCTCGTGGCCCATGCGCGCGATCTTCGCGTAAAAGCGTGCCGCTTCCCGCACCGCGCGTTTGATCGTGCCGATGTCCGGGACCTGCGAGCCGACGTGGAAATGCACGAGCTTGAGCGCGTGCGCGAGCCCGGCCTCCTTGAGCGCCTGGCTGGCCGCGACGAGGTCCGCGGTGCTCAAGCCGAACTTCGCGTTCTCTCCGGCGCTCGTCGCCCACTTGCCCGCGCCTTTGGCCGCCAGCCGCACGCGCACGCCGATCATCGGCTCGACGCCGACTTCTTTCGACACGGCGAGAATCTGGAAGAGCTCTTCGAGTTTCTCGACGACGAGGATCACCTTCTTCCCGAGCTTGCTCCCGAGTAGCGCGTTCTGCACGAAGGTCGCGTCCTTGTAGCCGTTGCAAATGATCAGCGATTCCGGGTCGTTGTGGACCGCGAGCGCCGCGAGCAGTTCCGGTTTGCTGCCCGCTTCGATGCCGAAGTGATACGGGCGGCCCGCGTCCATGATCTCCTCCACGACCTCGCGCAACTGGTTCACCTTGATTGGAAAGACGCCACGATAGCAGTTGCGATACTGGTATTGATCGATCGCCGCCTGGAAGGCTTTGTTGATCGTTTCGACGCGATGCCGCAGCAGGTCCTGAAAGCGCAGCACCATCGGAAAGCCGAGCCCGTACTCACTACGCGCCTCGGCGATCAACTCCATGATGTCGATGGGCGTCGCCGGATTCTGCGTCGGAAAGACCTGCACGTTGCCCCGCTCATTAATCGCAAAATAGCCAAGTCCCCAACGGTCAACATTGTAGAGCGAAGTCGCGGCGGGAATATCCCAAGGGTGCTGCATCGGGCCGCATGTAACGCCGTCGCGTTTTGAATGCAATCAGCGCGTCGAGAAAAACGACGATTCTCGGACGACGTGCCAGCTGCGGCGAAGTTTAGCCGTTCCCTTGGTATGGTGTTCTGCGCGGCGTCGTGCGCAGCGGACGCTAACCGGCTTGTGCCGGTTCGGAGATTTCGCGCAGAGTGCGCCCGGTTTCCTGCATTTCAGCGGTTTTCGTAGCGAGATCGCCAAGGGAAACTATGCCGGTCAGTTGTTTGTCGCGGTTCAATACCGGCAGCCGACGGATTTGCTTTTCCCCCATGATTCGTTCGGCTTCATCCTCGTTCTGGTCCTCGAAGCAATAGACGATTTCCGGCGTCATGCAGTCGCGCACGCTCGTCTTGTTGGGATCGCGCGCCTCGGCTGTCGCGCGAATGGTAATGTCGCGGTCAGTGATCATCCCGAGTAGCCGGCGGCCATCGCACACTGGCAATGCACCGACATCAAGATCGCGCATTTTTTTCGACGCCTCGAAAACCGAATCGCTCGGTCCGATCACTTCCACGTCACTGGTCATAAGTTGTCGCAGTTGCATATTTCGTCTCCAGTTTAGGGTTCAAAAGAGTTCGCGCCAGGACGGTGAGATGCGCGCCTTTTTCCGCGAACCGCTGCGATAGAGAGAAGCATCCAGACCGGTCTCTGCGATCCTGGTGCGCAACCATGCCAAACGTCGAAACGATGATTAATTGCGCGTTCGCTGAGTTGCGGACGTCCTAGGCGATCAAGGCCATCGTCGTTCGGAGTCCTGGAGCCGTGCGCTCGGTGCAGTGTCGCCTGCGTCAGTTACCCTTCCGGCTGCTTCACCCCTGCGATGTAGGCGGAGACAGCTTCCCGGATGCTGGTCGCGACTTGCGCGCGTTGTTTCACGAAGCGCGGCGTGAACCACGGGAAGGCGCCAATGAGGTCGGGCGTGACCAGCACTTGCCCATCGCAATCCGGCCCGGAGCCGATGCCGATCGTGGGAATGCGCACGCTTTCGGTGATGCGGCGCGCGGTTTCCGGAAAAACCAATTCGAGCAGCAGGCCGAACGCACCCGCGGCTTCAGCGGCACGCGCGTCAGCCAAGAGACGTTCGGCTTCCTCCGGCGTTTTTCCTTTGATGCGATAGCCGCCCTCGATGCGCACGCGCTGCGGCATCATGCCGATGTGCGCCATCGCCGGAATGCCCGCGGCCGTCAAAGCAGCGACCTGCGGGGCGTGCGTCGCACCGCCTTCCAGTTTCACCGCGTGCGCGCCCGCATCCATCAAACGCCGCGCATTCTCCACGGCGCGCTCCGGCGTGTCGCAAGTGCCGATGGGGAGATCGGCGAGTACTGGCGCGCGTGTGCCGGCGCGAGCTACGGCACGAGTGTGATGCAGCATCTCGTCCATCGTCACGAGCGTGGTGTCGGGATAGCCGAGCACCACCATCCCGAGCGAATCGCCCACGAGCAGCATATCGACGCCGCATTCATCGAGCAGGCGCGCGGTGGGATAATCGTAAGCCGTGAGCATCGCAATTTTTTCGCCGCGCGATTTCATCGCCGCGAAATCCGCGAGACGGCCAGTGCTGGATTGAATGTCGTCCGTTTTCACCAATGAGTGGCGAAGACTGCCACGCTCGCGGGATCGTTCAAGCTTGCCAACAGCTTGCCCACCGTTTGTGTCTGTCCGGGAAGCACAAGTTCCGGCCGCACATCGGCGAGCGGTGCGAGCACGAAGCGGCGGGTGTGCATACGCGGATGCGGCAATGTGATTGCCTCGGACGCGAGCACGAGGTCTCCGGCAAACAGAATATCCAGATCGATGCTGCGCGGTGCATTGCGTGGATGACGGGATGAACGACCCATCTTCACCTCGATGGCTTGCAAGGCGGCAAGCAGCGTTTGCGCTTCGCCGCCGTACTCGACCTCGATTACGCCATTGAGGAATCGAGCGGCACCTGGTTCGCAGCCGATCGGCTCCGTCTCATACAATCGCGAAGTCCGCACCGGCCCGCGCACGCCGGCGACCTCCAGCAACAGCTCCCGAGCGCGGCGGCAATTCGCGAGACGATCGCCAAGATTCGAGCCGATGGCGATGCCGACCCTCATGAACGCGGAGCGTGGAACGGCTCGCCCGTCCACCATCCCCCTCCTGTCCCCTCCGCCTCCTCGGCGGAACGCGGAAAGCCCGGACCGCCGCGGTACCGTCGCCGGAATAACGCGTGGAGGATTTCACAAACGTCCGCTACGAATCTGTTTCGTTCCGCGTTCCGCCTTCCGCCGAGGAGGCGGTGCCCGGGACAAGCGGTGGCAGGGAAACGGGCGAGCCCTTCCGCGTTCACTTCAGGCCAAGCACATCCTGCATGTCGTAAAGTCCCGCAGGTTTTCCAAACGCCCATTGCGCGGCCCGCAGAGCGCCGCGGGCAAAGGTTTCGCGGTTGGAAGCTTTGTGCGTGAGTTCGAGCCGTTCGCCGTGCGCGGCGTAGATGACGGTGTGATCGCCTACCACGTCGCCGCCGCGGATCGCGTGGACTCCGATTTCCGTATCGGTGCGTTCACCGACGAGACCTTTGCGTCCGTGGCGCGTGTCGTCGTTGTAGGAAAGGCCGCGCACTTCCGCGAGAATCTCCGCGAGCTTCTTTGCGGTGCCGCTGGGCGCGTCCTTCTTCGTGCGATGGTGCATCTCGACCACTTCGAGATCGAAAGAAGGACCGAGAATCTCGGTGGCTTTGCGCGTCAGCCAGAAGAGCGTATTCACGCCGATGCTGAAATTTGGAGCGAAGACCACGGGAATTTGCGCCGCAGCGTGATTGATCGTGGCGAGCTGCGCATCGCTGTGGCCGGTGGTGCCAATGATGCAGGCCTTTTGATGTTCGACGCCCCGCGCGAGAATGAGCTCGAGCAAGCTGGGGATCGAGAAGTCGATGACCACATCGCACGCCGGCACGGCGCCGGCGAAATCATCGCCAAGGTCGATTGCGGCGGCGACCTCGAACGCAGGATCGCTTTGCGCGCAGGCGATCAATGTCTGGCCCATGCGACCTTTCGAGCCGTTGATAAGAACGCGGAGTGGAGCGGACATCTATTTTAGAAGTTTCAGGCTGTGCAGCGTCGCTTCAAGTTTGCGCCGGTTCGGCTCGCTCATTTCACAAAGCGGCAGACGCACATCCGGAGACATTTCGCCGCGCAGAGCCAGCGCGGTCTTGGCGGGGACGGGATTCGGTTCGATGAAGAGATCTTTGAAAAGTGGATACCAATGGAAATGCAACCGGCGCGCGTCGTCGTAACGGCCAGCGAGCGCGGCCTGCACCATTTCGCCGACGGCCTTCGGCACGAGGTTCGAGGCGACACTGATCACACCTTGAGCACCGGCGCTCATGAACGGCAGCGTCAGCGAATCGTCGCCGGACAGGATATCAAACTCTTCCGGCAAGACGGCGCGAAGCGCGCTCACGCGTTCGACCGAACCGCCGGCTTCCTTCATTGCGAGAATGTTCGGACAGGCCGCAGCGAGGCGCTTCACAGTTTCAACGGCGATCTCGACGCCACAACGTCCGGGGATGCTGTAAAGAATAAGCGACAGCTTGGTAGCTTCGGCGATCTTTACAAAATGGCGGAACAATCCCTCCTGCGAAGGCTTGTTGTAATAAGGCGCGACGAGCAGCGCGGCGTCGCAGCCCACGCGTTCGGCTTCCCGCGTAAGCGAGATAGCCTCGGCCGTTGAGTTCGAACCCGTTCCGCCGATCACTTTGCAGCGGCCTTTTGCGGTCTGCACGGCAAGTTCGATCACGCGAATGTGCTCCTCGTGCGTGAGCGTCGGGGATTCGCCGGTCGTGCCGACGGGCACGATGCCAGTGACGCCGCCCGCGATCTGTCCTTCGATCAGCCGCGCGAAGGCGGCTTCATCGACGTGGTCATTGTTGAACGGCGTAACAAGCGCCGTGAAGGTCCCTGCAAACATAGAAGCGTCGATTCCAAGCGAGAGCGCCGGGCTTGGAAAGGAAAGATTTGCTGTGCAATTGGAAGCGTCACGCGCAGATCAACGGCGAGCGGGGCGTCGAAGCACGCACAGCGCATGGAGGATCACCCATCCCATCGGCGATTTGATCAGTTGCTGATTTCATAATGTTCTACGAGTGGATACCGGCGAACCGGCGGAATCCTTTCCCCGCATGGATGATGCGATTGCATCCGGCGAGGGCGCTTCTCCGCATCTGAAGAATCCTTTCCTCACGCGTAAGAAATCACTTCGTGACGCCGTATATCTCAGTGACAACCAATCACACGACACGGCCAGGCAGCCAAACCTCACGCGAGAACCAAACCATGAAGACCTCACAACTCCCGAAAAACGGAAACTCAAGTCGGTGCACGGTGCATCGCGCCGGTTTGAGTCCGATGAAATATCTCCAATCGACTTCGGTTGGGGCGGCCGGCGCGCATCGTAGCACACAGAGTGCGGACACCCAGTATTACCCCGCGAATGCTGTAGGGTTGGTGGCCCGCATGACGACGCACGTCCTCACCGCGAAGATGACGACAGTGCAGCGCCAGACGCTTCACGCCAACTACTTTCGCCAGCTTGCTCCCGCGGATCAGGCTATGTACCTCTTCGCCGTCGCCTACGATCTGGGTATCATGATGAAGTTGGCTGGCAACTCCCTGTCGTCAGCAGCGCTCGCGGCTTGTCTGCGGAGTGAGTTGACCTGCAATGCTGCGGGTGTCCTGGTTACCCCGTTGCTATTGGATCACAAAGCCGCTGTGAAGGAGGCCATGAAGGAACTGAACGCATTGATTGTGCTGCAAGTGTCGAACAACGCCACGTTCCAGCAGGCGATGGAGTCGGGGGCGATTGGCAGCTTCGTTGGCGACGTGCGGCAGTGAGGCGGTGGAGATGATCTGCCACAAAGCGTGAATCCGGAAGCCTGGTCTTCGGAGATGTCGCCCAATTGCGACTCATCCACTGCGAAGAAACGCCTGCAGCGCGATTCTTTCTCCGTGCGCTAAACCTCGATCTGTCCTTCGAAAGTAAGATCCGCGGGCCCTGTGAGTGTGACCTGCCGATGAGTCGCACCGTTCTTTTCCCAAGCCACTTCGAGCGTCTCGCCACCGCGGACCCGCACATGCACGGGCGAAGCGGCGTGCGTCAGTTCGTGGAAGATGAGTGCGCAGGCCACCATACCCGTGCCGCAAGCGAGCGTTTCGTTTTCGACGCCGCGTTCGTAGGTGCGAATGGCGATGGTATCCCTGGCGACTTCCTCAACGAAGTTCACATTCGTCCCCTTCGGCTCGAAGTGCGGATGAAAGCGCAAGGCGCGTCCCAGTCGCGGGACGTCCACAGCCTCAAGACCCTCGCGCAGTGGGTGGAGGAGGTCCCCAATCGTGGTGTGGTTTGTCGTGGCTCGGCGGTGGCCGTGATCCGTTCCTTTTCCCGCGAAGACGACAGCATGTGGGACCCCGGTGTTGATGGAATGGACGACCACCTTTGTTTTCCCCACAGGAATGCTCGCATGCAGCACCAGTGAATGCGGTTCGCTCATTTGAATGCGCACATTGCGGTCGATGAATTTCGCGGAGATGACACCGGCGAGTGTCTCGAACGAAACGTCGCCGGTCCGGCCGCTGATCTTTTGCGCGAAGCGCGCGAAGCAGCGCGCGCCGTTGCCGCACATCTCCGCTTCGCCGCCGTCGCTGTTGTAATAGCGCATCCGAAAATCCGCGCCGTTCTGCGCAGGTTCGACGACGAGCAGACCGTCGGCGCCGACGCCGCGGTGGCGGTCGCAAAGCCGCGCGATCGCTGCCTTCTCGAGCGCGAGTTTGCCGTCGCGATTATCCAGCAGCACAAAATCATTGCCGGCTCCGTTCATCTTGGTGAAGTTCAACATAACGGTCTGGATTTAAGCATGGCGGCTGCCGGCCGTCCATGCGGCGAATCTTTCTTCCGAACAGGCCGCTCTTTGGGGAAGACGATGAGGATGAGCCTTTATCCGAAGAGCTTCGCGACCGGCTTGCCCTGATCGGTGATCGGCACCGGCCGCTCGCCGTCCATCAAGTCCTTCGCTGGATTGATCCCGAGCGCGGCAAAGATCGTGGCGAATAAATCCGACACGTTGACCGGCTCCTCAACGATGTTCATGGCCAGCTCGTCTGTCGTTCCGACGGCCTGGCCGGTGCGCAGGCCGCCGCCCGCGAGCACGCAGGAAAAACATTTGCCGTAGTGACCGCGTCCGCCGCCGGCATCGAATTGCGCGGGCCGTCCGAACTCAGTGGCGATGACGATGAGCGTCCTCTCGAGGAGGCGTTCGCGTTCGAGATCAGTCACGAGCGCGGCCACGCCGTGGTCGAGTCGCTTGATCAATTCGTGCTGTTCCTTCTGCGCCGCATTGTGCGTGTCCCAGCCCGCGCCATTGACGAAGTTCAAATTGAATCCGACCTCGACGAAGCGCACGCCGCGCTGGATCAAGCGGCGGCCGAGCAGGCAGCGCTGTCCAAATTCATCGCCAAAGGCTGCGCGCACCGTCTCCGGTTCCTGTTCAAGCGCGAAGGCTCTCATGAACTCGCCGCCTTGCAGTTTGAAGCTCTCCGCGATGGCGTCGTCGTACTCGTGCAGCAGCGGCTCGTCGCTGTGCTTCTGCAAATAATCGGCGCGCAAACCGGCAAGCAGCGCTTCACGCCGCGCGGCGCGCTCGGGCGTGATGTTCGTCGGCCGCGTGAGGCCCGCCGGACCGGCAGCGGTATCCGTGAGATACACATAGCCCGCTTTCGGTCCGAGGAAACCCGGGCCGCGAGTCGCGCTCGGGTAGCCGATGAGCACATAGGGCGGCACGCCTTCCGCCGCGGCCTTCTTTTCATGTGCCACGATCGAGCCGATTGAAGGATAGACGACGCTGCCGCTCACGAGGCGGCCCGTGTGCATGCGGTTCACGGCGGCTGCGTGTTCGTCGATGACGTTGTGATGCACGGTCCGCACGGGCACGAAGCGGTCGAATATTTTCGCCACCTGCGGAAGATGCTCGCAGACCTGGACGCCGGGAATCGCGGTGTCGATGCAGTCGTAATAGCTTCCCGCCTGTTTCCTTCCATCACCGCGAATCGCCTTGGGATCGAACGTATCGAGATGCGCCATGCCGCCGCCGAGCCAGATGAAAAGGCAATGTTCCGCCTTGCCGCGCGGTCCCGTGTCTTTCTCACCGGTAAGAGCTCGCGGTCCGAACGCGAGGGCGCCGGAGGCCAGCGCAGTGCGGGCGAGAAACTGGCGTCGGGTTGAGAGCGGCATCGTGAAGAAAATCCGCGCGTTTGCTCGACTCTTAGGGCGTCTTTGTCAAACCGTCAGACGACGTTCGCAACACGCTCCTGGATTCAGGTGCGCCGCATTTTCTCCGAAAGAAAAAGACCCTTCACCCGCTCCGCATCGATGTCGGTGGCGAAGCCGCGCGCCGGTATGTAATAGAAGGCGCCGCTTTTTGGATAGATGAGGTATCCGCGATCACCCTCGACGATCTTGAAGGTGTCCTCCCACGCAACCTTGATTCCCTTTCCTTTCGCCGCGAGCAGAAACCCGCCGGTGTCGAACTGACAGCGCACTTCGTGTCCGAAAAATGGATGTTCGCTGATGACCTTGAGCCAGAGGGTGCGTTGGATCTTCGGCCAGACCAACGTCAACAGCGCGAGTCCGAGAACGATGCCGCCGACAATGTGGCGCTGTTCCTTGAGCAACAACCAGAGCCCGACCGCACACGCCACCCACGCGAAGAAACGCAGCCATTTCGTCCAGCGACGCACGCCACGATGGACATCGAAGGCTTCGCGGAGCACTTCCGCGTCGAAGGGAAATTTCGCTTCGATCATCGCCGCCAGTTGATCGCCTGAATCCGGCGC
>Ga0111538_10011341_pt1 | contig 11826 bp, 8 predicted proteins | sample SoiMethybrSBSTD1_FD_79669 | JGI IMG/M metagenome (GOLD analysis project Ga0111538, IMG submission 79669) | Bulk soil microbial communities from a Populus tree surrounding site in Tennessee, USA - Soil MetaG P. TD hybrid SBSTD1 (version 2)... | ecosystem: Environmental > Terrestrial > Soil > Tree...
ACCGACGTGGCACAGGCCGAGGCGCGACTGGCGCGCGGCCAAGCCGACCTCAACGCCGCCGAGGTGGCGCTGGCGGTGGCGCGGGCGACTTATCAGCAGGTGGTCGGCGTGCCGCCCAGCGCGTTGGCGCCGGGCCAGCCGCTCGACCGCGTCGTTCCGGGCACCCGCGACCAGGCAATTGCGATCGGCCGGCGCGAGCATCCGTCTTTGGTTGCCGCGACTTTCGACGTTGACACCGCGCAATCGGCCATCAAGATCGCCGAAGCGGCGCTCTATCCGACGCTGACCGTACAAGGCACGGTGTCGCGCAACGTGCAGACCGACACCACGCTCGGCACCACGCGTTCCGACATCGCGTCGGTGATCGGCCAGTCCAACATCCCGATCTACGACGGCGGACTCGCGGCCTCCCAGATCAGGCAAGCCAAGGAAAATCTCGCCAAGGTGCGGATCGATCTCGATCGCACCCGCGCCCAGGTCGACACCTCAGTGGTCGCGGCCTGGGTGACCAACGAGGGCGCGCGGATCAGCGTCGCGGCATCCGAGGCCGAGGTCCGGGCCGCGACCCTGGCGCTGCAGGGCGTGCAGCGCGAGGCGCGCGCCGGCCAGCGCACCACGCTCGACGTGCTCAATTCGCTGCAGGATCTGACGGCGGCGCGGGCGCGTCTCATCCAGGCGCAGCGCGACCGCGTGGTGGCGTCCTACACGCTGCTCGCCGCGGTCGGCCGGCTCGACCACAAGCACCTTGTTCTGCAGACGCCCGACTACGATCCGACCGTGCACTATCACCAGGTGCGCGACGTCTGGCACGGGCTGCGCACGCCGTCGGGGCAGTGAGGATACGCAGTGGGCAGCTAATGTTCCGGCGCCGGTTCGGCGTGGCTTTCGGCGACGTCGGGCAGCATCAGCCGCGCCAGTGTCGGGATCACCAGCAGGCTGCAGATCGGCGACAGCAGCATGCCGCCGACAATCACGCAGGCCAGCGGCTGCTGCACCTGTGAGCCGATCCCCGTCGAAATCGCCGCCGGAACGAGGCCGATGCAGGCCGACAGGCCGGTCATGAAGATCTGGCGCATCCGCGTCTCCGCGGCCGCCATGATGGCATGCTCGCTGCCCATGCCCTGGTCGAGGTCGCGGCGGATGTAGGAGACGAGCAGAATGCCGTCCATCGCGGAGACGCCGAACAATGAGATAAAGCCGACCGCGGCCGAGACGCTGAAGTTCAGGCCCGCGACCGTGAGCCCGAGAATGCCGCCGCAGACCGCGAACGGAATCCCGGACAGCGCCAGCATGCTGTAGCGCATCGAGTTGAACAGGCTGTAAAGCAGCATCAGGATCAGCAGCAGGCTCAGCGGCACGATCACGGCGAGCCGCTTTTGTGCCTCGACCAGCGCGCCGAACTCGCCGGTCCATTCCATGCGGTAGCCGGCGGGCAGCGGGATGTTCTGGGCGACGCGCTGCTGCGCCTCCGCCACCGTCGAGCCGAGGTCGCGCTCGCGGACGCTGTACTTCAGCGGAATGAAGCGCTGGCCGTTCTCGCGATAGATATAGGCGGCGCCGGTCTCGAGCTTGACCTCGCCCAGTTCGCCGAGCGCGATATAGGCGGTCGGCGCCTTCGGGTCGTTATTGGGCAACGCAACCGGAATCGAGCGGATGGCGTCGACGTTGAGGCGGTATTCGGGGGCGAGCCGCACCGTCAGCGCGAAATTCATCTCGCCTTCGTAGACCCGCGTGACCTCCTGGCCGCCGATCGCGGCCTGCACCACCGAATTGATGTCGCCGACCGAGAAGCCGTAGCGCGCCGCCTTGGCGCGGTCGACCCGCACCACGAGGTTGGGCTGGCCGAGCAGGTTGAACGCCGCCGGGTCGGTGACGCCGCGCACATTGCCGAGCTCGGTCTTGAGAAGCTTCGACAACCGTTCGAGCTCGTTGAGGTCGCGGCCGAAGATCTTGACCGAGTTCTCGCCTTTGACGCCGGACACGGCCTCCTCGATGTTGTCCTGGATGTACTGCGAGAAGTTGAAATCGACGCCGATGAATTCGCGGTTGAGCCGCTCGCTCAGGTCGCGCACCAGCTTTTCCTTGGTCAGTCCCGGCGGCCACTGTTCGAACGGTTTGAGCGGCACAAAGAACTCGGCAAGGAACGAGCCATCGGGATCGGTGCCGTCGTCGCCGCGGCCCTGCTCGGAGAACACGGTTCTGACCGGCGGATAGCTGCGGATCACGTCGCGGATACGCGCCACCGTGTCGATGCCGGCCTCGAGCGTGATGGTCGGCGGCATCACGGCGCGGATCCACATGTTGCCTTCTTCGAGCTTGGGCAGGAACTCGGTGCCGAGCCGCATGCCGAGCACGGTGCAGATCATCAGGAACAGCAGCGCGGCCATGGCGGCGGTACGGGCGTTGCGCACCGCCAGCGGCAGGATCACCAGATAGGCCCGGCGGATGCCGCGCACCACGATGGTTTCGACCTCTTTGACGCGATCGGGCAGCAGCACCGATGACAGCACCGGCGTCACCGTGAAGGTCGCGATCACGGCGCCGATCAGCGCGTAGGCATAGGTGCGCGACATCGGGCCGAAGATCTGGCCCTCGACGCCCTGCATGGTGAACAGCGGCAGGAACGCCGCGATGGTGATGGCGACCGAGAAGAAGATGGCGCGGTCGACCTCGACGGCGGCGGCCAATACACGCCGGAGTTTTTCGCCGAACGACGCCCGCTGGTCGGCCGCGGCGTGCCGTGCCGCATGGGCGAGATGGCGGAATACGTTCTCCACCATGATGACGGTGGCGTCGACGATGATGCCGAGGTCGATGGCGCCGATCGAAAGCAGGTTGGCGGATTCACCGCGCAGCACCGTAATGATCACGGCGAGCAGCAGCGCCACCGGGATGGTGGCGGAGACGATCAAGGCACAGCGCAGGTCGCCGAGAAACAGCCACTGGATCAGGAAGATCAGTGCAATGCCGAATAGCATGTTGTGCAGCACGGTGCGCACTGTGATCGCCACCAGGTCGCCGCGATCGTAGAACGCGTCGATGTGAACGCCGGGCGGCAGGCTGCCGTCGGTGTTGAGCCGCTCGACCGCGGCGCGGACCCGCTGCACCACGTCCATGGTGCGCTCGAACTTCTGCATCAGCACGATGCCGGTGACGATGTCGGTGGTGTCGTCGCGGCCGGCGATGCCGAGCCGGGGCGTGAAGCCGATCTGCACCTTGGCGACGTCCGACAGCAGCACCGGCACGCCGCCCTGCTGGGTCAAAACGATGTTGCCGATGTCGTCGAGCGTCTGCAGCACTCCGACGCCGCGCACGTTGACCGACTGCTCGCCGATCGCGATGGTGCGGCCGCCGACATTGGAGTTGCTCGACGAGATCGCGGTGATGATCTGCGGCAGCGTCAGGCCATAGGCCATCATGCGGTTGAGATCGATCTCGGCCTGGAACTCCTTGGTCTTGCCGCCCAGCACCAGCACGTCGGAGACGCCGGGCACGATGCGCAGCCGCCGCTCGACCACCCAGTCCTGCAGCGTCTTGAGCTGCATCACGTCCATGCCGGAGGGGCCACGCAGCTCGTAACGGAAGATTTCACTGATGGTGCCGGCCGGCGAGATCACCGGCTGCACGCCCTGCGGCAGTTCCGCGTCCTTGAGCCGGTTGATGGTCTGCTGGCGGACGAAATGGTAGTCGCGGCCGTACTCGAATTGCAGCCGCAGGAAGCTCAGGCCGTAGACGGTGTTGGAGCGGATGAAGCGCAGGCCGGGCGTGCTGGCGACCGCGATTTCGATCGGAATGGTGACATAGCGCTCCATCTCCTCCGGCGACTGGCCGGAGCGCTGCGCGATCACCTCGATGATGGGCGGCGCTGGGTCCGGATAGGCCTCGATGTTGAGTGTGTTGAACGCGATGGTGCCGACGCCGATGAAGGACGCGAACGCCACCAGCACCAGCGGCCGCCGCTGCAGGCAGAACGCGATCAGGTTACGCAGCATGACGGTCCCAACGCGTGGTCATTGCCGCCACTCATTGTCGACAAAGATCGCGCCGCGGGCCACCACGGACTCACCGATGTTGAGGCCGCTCAGAATCTGCACGCGGCCATCCTGCTCGAGCCCGATCCGGACTTTGCGGTGCCCAAACAGCATCGGCTCGCGCTGGACCCAGACCCAGGCCTGATCGCCCTCGCGGATGATGGCCTCGACTGGCACCGCCGGGGAGGGCTGATCGGCGCCGGCCGTGATCCTGAAATTGGCGAACATCTCGGCCTTGAGAGCACCGTCCGGATTGGGGATTTCCGAGCGCACCACCACGCGACGGGTTGCGGCATCGGACGCCGACGCGATCACGGTGATGCGGGCTCGAAACTGGCGGCCAGGGAGGGCGGTGACCTTGACCTCGATCTCCTGGCCGACGCGGATGAAGGGGATATCGCTTTCCGGCACGTAAGCCTTGAGCCACATCGTTGACAGGTCGGCGATGGCATAGAGCGGATCGGGGGAGTCGCTGCGCACGTATTGGCCCGGGCCGACCTTGCGCGAGATCACGGTGCCGTCGATCGGCGCGACGATCGCGGCAGTGCGATTGATGGCACCGCGCTGCTGCAATGCGTCGATCTGGGCGTCGCTGCGGCCGAGGATGCGCAATCGGTTGCGGCCTGCCTCCAGCGCGACTTCGGCGGAACGCAGGTCGTTCTGCGCCGCGATGAGCTGTGCGGTCGCCTGCTGCAATTCCTTCAGTGGGCCGGCTCTGCCTTCGAACAGGTCTTTGGCGCGCTTTTCGGCGATTTCGGCCAGCGCCAGCTGCGATCGCGCCTTATTCAGCGCGGTGACCGCCGCGACGAAATCATTTTGCGGCAGCACCACCTCGGAACTGTCGATCTCGAACAGCGGATCGCCGCGGTTGACGTGGTCGCCGAGCTTGGCGATCAGCCGTGTCACCCGGCCGGGGTAGGGCGTCAGCACGACGGTCGAGGTGTCTTCGTTGTAGGCGATCTGGCCGATCGCGGACTTCTGCACCCGGAATGGGAAGTTCTCGACCTTGGCAATGCTCAACTGATGCATCTGATCGGGCGTGGTGCGAACTGCATCACCGCTTTTCTGCGTGTGCTGTTGCGCGACGGCGCTCGCAACGCCGAGCATGACGGCGATCAGCCCGGCAGCCGGCAGACGATGCTTCAGCGCGGGGGCGGTCGACGCATTCATGGGGGCTTCGCTTGGAAGCGATTGCGTCAGCTTGTGGCTGCGGTTCGGTGGATGAACAGGCTGCCGCCGGTGATGATCTGGTCGCCGGCCTTGAGGCCGTCCAGCACCTGGATCAGTTGGCCGCTGACCAATCCGGTCTGGATACGCCGCAACTCGATCGATTTGTCGGGCAGCACGACCCAGATGCGCGCGCGATCTCCCTCGAAGATCACGGCACTGCGCGGCACCGCGGGTGAGGTGCTGCCTGCGCCGGTCTGGATGGTGACGCTGGCGAACATTTCCGGCTTCAGCAGCTTGCGCGGATTGGCGACGATCGCGCGCACCAGAAGCCGCCGCGTACTGGAGTCGAGCGCGGTTGCCACATAGGCGATATCGGCCTTGAAGGTTTCGCCCGGCAGCGCCAAGACCGTGAAGTTCAGGGTCTGCCCGGCCTGGACATTCGGCGCATCGCTCTCGCGCACGTAGGCCTGCAGCGATACCGTGGAAAGGTCGCCGATCACGAACACCGGATCGCTGGCGCCGCTTGAGACGTACTGCCCGGGGCCGACCTTGCGTTGCACGATGGTGCCGGCGATCGGCGCGTAAATCGGCGTCTCCGGGCTGATGCTGCGCTTGTCCTCGAAGGCCGCGATCTCGGCGTCGCTACGTCCGAGAATGCGCAGCCGGTTGCGCGCGGCCTGCAGCGCGACCTCGCCGGAGCGCACGTCGTTCTGGGCGGTGATCAACTCCGCCTGTGCGTTCTGCCAGTCCTTGAGTGCGACCGCCTTCGCGTCATAAAGGTCCTTGTTCCGCTTCTCGACGATCTCGGCCAATGTCAGCCGCGAGCGCGCCTTGTTGATCGTGCCCGCGGCGGCGATCAGGTCGTTCTGCGCCTGCACCATGTCGGTCGCCTCGACCACGAACAGCGGCTGGCCCCGCTCCACGTCGTCGCCGGGCTTGACCAGAAGCTTGGTGATACGGCCCGCATAGGGCGAAAAGATCGGCGTCGAGCGGTCTTCGTCGATCGCGATCTTGCCCTCGGTGATGTGCTCGGTGCGAAACACCTGCTGCATCACGGGCGCGATGGTGAGCGTCGCCCATTGCGCCTCGGTCGGGACGTAGCGCTGGGTGCTGCGCGATTGGCTGGAAATCTCCAGCGACCTGCCGTCGTGGTGCTCGGGCAGCGAGACAAGCGCGATGCCGGCGATCACAGCGATGATCGCGACGCCGAGCAGCACCTGCGCCCCGGTGAGCGGCAGGCGTCCCCCGACCGGGGAGCGAAGCCAAATCTTGAACAAGCCCGCGGTCCTCCCCCTCGGAGGTCGCCTCCCCCTGGGATCGGCATATATCAGCAGAAATTGCTGGAAATCGAGGAAAATCGCTCCGCCGGGGCGCCTTGCCGAGCACGCGGTGAACGCCCGCGATACGTCGCAAGTGGCTCTATCGCAACGATTATTGCGCTTGGCGCGGCGGCCAGTCGGCCGTCAGCGGTGCTGCGTGATGGTATCGATCAACGCGGGCCGTCCCTTCCTGACTTCAGCCAGCGCGCGCAGCAGTGCCGGCCGCACGTTCCCCGGGCGATCGATCGGGCCTTCGCCGTAGCAACCCATCGAGCGCGCCAACGCGCCAAAATCGGGCTCCGGGCCGAACAGGTCCATGCCGATATGCGCCTTGGTCTCGTCGGTGCCGCGGATCTGCGCCATGCGGATCTGATGGGCCCAGTCGTTGTAGTAGGCGCGGTTGTTGTGCATCACGATCAGCATCGGGATCTGGTATTTGGCGAGAATCCAAAGCGCGCCGGCGTCGAACATCAGGTCGCCGTCGGGCTGGATGTCGACCACCAGTCGCCCGCTGCCCTTGTGGGCGAGCGCGACGCCGATCGAGATGCCGATCTGGGTCGAAGTGCCAAGCTCGACGCCAGGATGCCGGTGCGGCTTGTCGAAGTCCCACAGCTTGCGGATCTGGTGCTTCAGGTCGTTGGCCGCGAGCACCCAATCCTCGTCCTTGATGACGTCCCAGACTTCCATCGCCAGCCGCGCGAACGTGATCGGCGAAGCGTCCCAGTCTTTTTTGGCTTCCTGCTGCCATTTGGCCCAGACTTCGTCGTGACGCTTGCCGACGCGGACCTTGCGGTCAGCAATCTTCTTCTGCAGGTTCGAGTTGGCCTTGATCCGCTCCTTGCAAATGCGGGTCAGCTCCGGAATGCCGATCGATGTGTCGCCGAGCGCGCGCACCGAGCAGGGCTGCATGCGGCAATAGTCCATCGCCCATTTGCTGATGCCGAGCTCGGCGAAACCGATCTCAACGTAGTCGCAGTCCTTCGGCGGCAGCGGGGTGAGGACGCGTTGCGCGTTGTTGAGATCGACCAGCTGCTTTTCCCAATCCTTGACGTCGAGCCCAATGACCAGGTCGGTGTGCTTGAGCGACTCCTTGTCCATCGACAGGCATAACGGGTGCTTGTTCGGGAAGTTGAGCGCGTTGTTGACGTCCCACACCGCCGCGCCGGTGGTCTCGGCCAGTTCGACCATGCTCTCGAAGCCGCCTTTGCGGCGGCCAGCGTATTCGGGCAGCAGCAGCGGATGATCGGCGGCGAGCAGCTTGTCGGCGATCTGCTCGATCGCGCGCGGATCGGGCGCGAGCGGCGAAGGTGTCGCGACCGCATCGGCCGGCGGCAGCGGCACCTCGCGGGTCTTCGGGGATTCCTGGAGCGCCGCGTCGTAGCACATGTAGATCGGGCCTTTCGGCTCGGTCATCATGATCGAATAGGCGCGCGCGAAGCTTTCCGGTACGCCGTCGACCGATGTCGGCTGGTAGTCCCACTTGGTGTAGTCGCGAACCGCGTTGCCCTGCACCAGCGCGGTGTGCGTCCAGTCGATGTGCGGCCGGCGCTTGGCTTCATCCATCGGGCCGGTGGCGCCCATGATGAAGATCGGCACGCGATCAAGATAGGCGTAGTAGATCGCCATGCAGGCGTGCAGCAGTCCGACCAGGTCGTGCAGGATCACGGCCATCGGCTTGCCGCTGGCCTTGGCGTAGCCATGGGCGATCTGCACCGCGATCTCTTCGTGATTGCACAGCATCATTGGTGGCCGGTTGTCGCCGTAGTTGATCAGCGAGTCGTGCAGGCCGCGGAAGCTCGCACCCGGATTGAGCGTGATGTAGGGAAAATCGTAGCGTTTGATGCAGTCGACGATGACGTCGGATTGCCAGCCGATGTAGTTCTTGACCTTGGCGTCCATCGTTCGATCCGTTGCTATTGCCGGGTGATCAGGGCCGCGGCCTGTTGCGCGACCTCCTTCGGCGTGGCGTAGATATCCTTGACGAGCTTTTCGATCTCGGCGCCCGGCACCGGCGTGATTTCCATCTTCGCCTTTTCGGCGTCGGCCAGGAACTCCCTGTCGTTCATGGTGTCCATGAACGCCTTGCGCAGTGCCTCGACGCGCGCCGGCGGAATTCCAGGCGGCGCCAGGAACGGCCGGCCCATCACCTGGCGGGCGAAGATCAGCTTCAGGATCTGCCGTTGCTCGTCGTTCTTGGCGAGATCCACGATCAGCGGCACGTTGGGCAGGTCGGGATGCTTGTCGAGCGCGAGCTGCATCAGGATCGAGAATTTCTTTTCGTCGTACCATTTCTGATGGGTCGATTTCACACTCGACCACGACCAGCCGCAGCGCCCCTGCACTTCGCCGCGCTCCATCGCGAGGCCGACGTCGTTGCCGCCCGGATAGCCGCTGATGATCTTGAACCTGGTGCCGAGCACGCCATTGATGATCTTGGGAAACTGGTCGGTGTCGGCCGACGAGGAGGTGCCGCCGACGACGAGTTCCCGGGTCAGCAGGTCCTCGAATTTGGTGATGCCCGTGGTGTGCCAGGCGACGCAGACGGAAACCTCGTTGTTGGCGCTGCCGACCCAGGTGAACTTCGGGCCGTCGAACTGGGCTTTCTCGCCGCCGAGGATCGGATCGAACGGCGTGCCCCGGCCGATGATGCCGAACACCGTGCCGTCCTTGGGCGCGACGTTGTAGAGCCAGTTCGCGAGCCGCAGGCTGCCGGCGCCGGTCATGTTCTTCGGCACGATGACCGGATTTCCGGGCAGGTGCCGGCCCATGTATTTGGCAAGCAGGCGGGCGTAGAGGTCGTAGCCGCCGCCGACGCTGTAGCCGACATAGAGCTCGACGTTGCGGCCCTTGTAGAATTCGGCGGGCGACTGCGCAGCGGCGAATGAGGCTGGCAGCAGCGCCAGCAGGGTGACAGCGGCGCAGCGCGCCAAGAGTCCAGGCATCACGTTCCTCTCCTTGGAACAGCTTCGCCGCCCGAGGTCCCACCCATTATCCTCGGCCCTGGATTGATTTGACAAGAACGCAGGATATGGTGCTGCCAAACGCGGGGGTCGTGTCCTCACGGGCCAGCCTCAGGGAGCCAGCGAAATGACAGGGATCTTGGAAACGCCGACCGTCGGCCACAACCAACCCGATGCCGAGAAGGCCGAGAAGGAAAACCAGCACTGGGATCGCTGGGCCAAGAAACGTACCTTCGTGCGAGCGCTGGAGGGAACCTACAGCCATCTCTACAAGCAATTGATCGAGCAGCCGCGGGTGTTCTCATCGAAGGACGTGCCGTGGAAGGGCGGTCCCGGGCACTACGGCAAAAGCGTGATCTCGCCACAGGCCGTCAACATCACCCAGTCGATCGAGTCGCATATCGAGGCCTATGCGCCGAACGCGGCGGGCCAGAAGCATGGCCACCTCAACAGCGCGGTGTTCTACGTGCTCAAGGGCCACGGCCATGACGTGCATGACGGCCGCCACATCAAGTGGAAGGCCGGCGACGTGATGCTCGTCGAGAATGCCTGCGTGCACCAGCATTTCAACGACGATCCGAACGAAGAGGCGGTGCTCCTGGTGTTCAAAGCCAAGCCGCTGTTCCTGTTCATGCACTTGCTGTTCCAGAAGATCGTCGAATGGCCGCCGAAGGTGCCGCCCAAGGGCGGCGAGAACTATCAGCCGCCATCGGATCTGTGAGGAGAACGATCATGCCAACGATCGAAGATCGCCAGCCCTCGCTGTCCGGCACCAAGACCGCGACGTTCCGCGCCGACGAACTGAAGGCGTCGCAGGAATTCCGCAAGGCCTATGAGAGCAAGACCAACGTCGTGCATGCCGAGGACATGCCCTGGGAGCATTGCGCCGACGGGCTGATCAAGCATCTCGTGCACGAGAAGCTGAACACCCGCGAGATGTGCGTCGAGGCCTACATGCAGTTCCTCAAGCCCGGCGAGAAGTCGGGCATCCATCGACACATGTGGGAGGAACTGATCTTCGTGGTCGAAGGCTCGGGCTATGACCTGCACTGGGATCTGAAATGGGATTGTCTCGAGGCGTTCCAGTGGGAATGGGCGGCGGAGCCCAAGGCCTACAGCTGGAAGCGCGGCGACTACATCTACATTCCGCCGTTCACCAACCATCAGCATATCGCTGGCGACCACGAGAACTGCCGGCTGATTGTGATGTCGAACCGCATCGTCAAGGAGATGGGTTTCGACTGGTTCGATCAGGTCGCCAACGCGCCGGGCTTTGATGAGCTGAAGGCGAACGGCGGCGGGCACCGCTGAACGATCGATGGCTGACAAGTCGCGCGTGGGGATTGTCGGTGCCGGGCGCATGGGCCTGGCGATGCTCAAGCATCTCATCAAGCACGGCCATTCCGTCATCGTCTGCGATCTCAATCCGAAGCAATGCGAGGCGGCGCGCGCCGCCGGCGCCGAGATCACGGCGACGCCCGCCGAAGTCGGCAAGGCGACGGACTTTGTCATTATCGGCGTCGGCTACGACGAGGAGGTCGACGCGGTCGTTTTAGGGCGTGATGGACTTCTTGGCGCGATGAAGTCCGGTTCGATCATCGCGATCTCGTCGACCTGCACGCCGGAATTCGTCAAATCGATCGACGCGCGGGCGCTCGAGAAGGGCATCGACATCCTCGACGCGCCGATCTGCCGCGGCCGCTTTGCGGCCGATGACGGCACACTGCTCGCGCTGGTCGGCGGCAAGCCCGACGTGGTCGAGCGCGCACGACCGGTCTACCAGTGCTTCTGCTCCGACATCGCGCATCTCGGCGATGTGGGCCATGGCCAGGTCGGCAAGGCGATGAACAACCTGCTGCTCTGGATCAACGCGGTCGGCCTGATCGAGGCCGGCAAGCTCGCCGGCTCGACCGGCATTGACTTGGCGAAGCTGCGGACCGCCTTGCAGATGAGCTCGGGCGCGTCCGACGCGCTCAAGGAATGGGACATGATCACGTTCACCTGGGCGCTCAAGGACATGCAGATCGTCGCCAAGATGACCGACAAAGCGGGATTATCGTTGCCGGTCACCGGCATGGTGCGCGAACTGGTGAAGGACGCGCGCAAGCTGAAGGCGACGCCAGACGCGCCGGCGTGGACCGGGAAGAAGTCCTAGATTTTCGCGACACCCTCTCACCGTTGGTCCCCGCGTAAGTGGCGACCGAGTGAAATGGATTAGGAACCAGACTTGTGACCCTGGGCCCCCGCTTTCGCGGGGCCGAACGGGACAGTTAGCACGCCTTCGACAGCCGCAGCACGGCTTCAATCATCGCGGCCGGGTTGGCGACCCCTTTGCCGGCGATGTCG
>Ga0111538_10011343_pt1 | contig 11824 bp, 6 predicted proteins | sample SoiMethybrSBSTD1_FD_79669 | JGI IMG/M metagenome (GOLD analysis project Ga0111538, IMG submission 79669) | Bulk soil microbial communities from a Populus tree surrounding site in Tennessee, USA - Soil MetaG P. TD hybrid SBSTD1 (version 2)... | ecosystem: Environmental > Terrestrial > Soil > Tree...
CGGATACTACGGCGACCACCAGCGGCTCGATTCCGGCGGCTCCGCAACGGCGATCCTGGGCAATGGTAGCCGCGTGATCGGCAGCATGTGGTTCTTGTACTTTGGAGGCGGCGGCTTCGGCGACACCTTCGCGAGCCGCGGCTTCTACTGGGACGCTGGCAATCCCCTCGCGACAACCACCGCTCTCACCACTGCCGCCAACAACTATGATCCGGCGCCCAGCACTGCGGGAGCGATGAATTCCAGCGGGACGATCGTGGGTGCGGAGGAGGACTCGCACTGGGACCTCGCCATCATGTTTCGCCTGTCCTACACCGGGCAGCGTGAGCTACTCGGTCAGTTCGCAGAAGGTCTGGTGACTCTGCCCGAGGGAGTCTCCTCGAACGGTCGTCTCATCGTCGGCGAATATTTTGGGCCGTGGGGCACGGACATCTTCGGCGGCAAGTACCAGGGCCCGCGAATGGGCGCCTTCATCTGGCAGGAGGGGCGAACGCCAGCCTTCGAGAAGCTCCCCGAGCCATCGGCGCCCCCGCAGGGCGCCGGTGGCGTCCGGATCACGGCCAACGGCCGGGTAATCCTTGGCGTGAGCGGCCGGCTCTACCTCGACAAGGAGGGTCCCTACGACCTGCGGCAGATTCTGCTCGAGATGGGCGTTGATTTCACGTCCGTCGGACCCGACGACTTCCGCGCGAATGCCATTTCCGAGAACGGCCTCGCCATCGTCGGCTCGGTGGTCGTGAATGGCGTCACGAAGGCGTGGCGCCTCCGGCTCACCGACTGCGACGGCAATGGAGCGGCCGACGAGCTCGAGCGGCTTGCTGTCGGCGGTGACGCTTCGAGACTCATCGCCGAGGGGAGCGAGAAGTTTGCCGCTTCGCGCGAGACTCTCGGCTACGGCGACATGATCAGCCAGTACGGCCGCCCCTGGAAATACGGGGAGGATCGCGTGCCGGCTCGAGACTTGGAGCAACCTGCTGAGTTCCTCCGCGCTTCGCTGCGGATAGGTGGCTGCGTCGACGGGGGTGGGGTCGCCTCGGCGGAATCCGCCGACCGATTCCTCATTGGCGTGGGATTCCCGGCGGTCCAAGAGCTGCAGAATTTCGAGCTGCTTCTCGGCAACGAGGCCATGTCGGACGCCATCGATCCCACGATCGGGCTCGACGGCATCGCCGCCGACGACCTGAGCAACCAGTACGCGTTCAAAGGCACGAGCGGCATTCAGGATCTTCTCGACGAGGAGCTCGCGCTGCTCCGCGGTCGCGAGCTGCCCGGCTCCCCGGCGGACTGGCTGAACGAGACGCTCTACTACCCCCAGTACACGAGCACGGGAGGGGACCAGACGCGCGTCGCGGTGTACAACCGGCTGCCGCCGAATGCCACCGGGGCGGGCGGCACAGCGTACCGCTCCAACTACAGAGTTACCGACAATTACGACGCCGCCATACATTTTCCGCAAGGCCACGGAGACGCTTACGGCCACTACCTGAGCGCGATCAAGGCCGGCATCAGCCTGTTGAAACAGGGCCCCGTCGGTTGGCCTGAGGACTACCTGATCAACATCGCGCAGATGCTCGTCGATGAGGACGCCGGGCTCGAGACGCTGCGACGCATCGCGGAAGCGGCCGTGGCTCGGGCCCAGAGCGCAGCGCAGATCACCGAGCTCATCTATCGCCGCGACTATCACGAGAACTCGGAAGATCCGCGGGCCGTGCAGTTATTCGTCGACCTCGACCCGGAAAGAGCCTGGTCGATGGGCGAGTGGGCGCGCCGCGGAGCCGTGGGCACTTATCTCGACTGGGCCGTCGTGGGGCACTGGTCGCCGACCGACGAGTCTCGCATCGTGAACCGAAGCAATTTGATCGAGTTGAAAGAGCTCGCCGGAGCGGTGGTCGGATTCCAAGGCAACCTCGACACTGCGGGCGCCGGCCTGGATCCGCTAGGCCTGATTCAGAACGTCGTGCCGTTCGGCATCGACGCCAGCGGGCTTGAGCCCGGTTCGGGGCGCTCCCATTACGAGCAGGTCCGCGACGCCGCCTCGCGGGCTCTCGAGAACGCCCGCAAGGCGTTTGAGAACGCCAATCAGATCGGCCAGCGGCTACGCGACTCGGACCAGAGCTTGAGCGACTTCACGAGCAAGCTCGAGGACATGAAAGTCGACAAGGACCAGCAGCTCATCGAGATTTTCGGCTTCGCCTCCGCGGACGATCCTCTCGACAACGACCTCGATCCCACAACGGACGATTTCGTCGAGAGCCAGTCGCGGCCCGATCTCGTGAACTTCCTGGCGAATTCCGAGGCGCTCGCAGCCAAGGGCATGCGGCCGCGCCTCAGCCCCGGCCAGGTGCAGCTCGCGATGTCGGAGCTGAGTGTGTCGGCGCTGCGCGTCGAGCAGGCGGACCTCGCCCTCGACGAGCTCGACGCGCAGATTCGCGACCATTTGGACCGCATCGCGTTCCTCGAGCAAATACAGGTCGACCGGATCAAGATCATCTCGAAAGCGAGCAATGATCAGATCGCGCTGACTCGACGCCTCGAGGACATTGAAGAGCGCAAGAAGAGTGCCGGCCTGGTCGGAAGTTTTGTGAAAGGCGTCTTGGGGGCGGCCGCCGATAACCCCGCGGGTCTCATCGACTACATGGGGGATCTCGTGACGCAATCCGTCAACGACATGTTGGGGGACGAGACAGCATTCGATATCGAAGTCGAACGTACGCGTGTCCAGACGTGGAAAGAGCTGGAGCTACTCGAGCTTGAAGGCAAGGTGCAGATCGAGCACGAGACATCGCAGATCAAGGAGCTGCTCCGCCGCTCGCCGCAGCTTCTGCTCGATCGCGCCGCTGCCGTCGAAGTGGCATATCAGGCGCTAGGACGCATGCAGCAGGCTATTGCGCGCGGACGAAGCTTGCTGAAGGAGAAGCAGCGTCTCGAGGCCCGAACTGAGGGAGATCAACTGGAGGCCCGCTGGAAGGATTTGTCCTTCCGGGTGTTCCGGAATGCGGCGCTCAAGAACTACCGTGCGTTCTTCGACATCGCAGCCCGCTACGTGGTGCTGACAGCCCGGGCGTATGCCTTCGAGTTCGACGCGCGCTCCGACGGGGAGGACGTCCTGGCAGGGATCTATCACGAGCGCAGGCTGGGCGGAGTTTCCGGTCTGAACGGCGGCCTGCAGAGCGTGTTGACTCGGCTGGACGGCGCGGTGACCGTCAACAACTTCAACCGGCCGCTCGAGACGCTGGGCGAGCGCACTTTCAGCTTCCGGCGCAACCTGCTCGGCATCGGCGCCGAAGATTTCCCGAATGACGACCTCAAGTTCCGGGCGTTCCTCGCTTCGAACATCGTCGAGCGCCTCGAGGATATCCCCGAGGTCAGGGACTTAGCGCAGGTGTCGGTCGACCGCGACTACGGTCCCGCCATCGTCATCGCGTTTTCCACCGAGCTCGACAGCCGCAACTTCTTCGGGCGTGGCCCCGAACTGCCGTTCGGTAACAGCAATTTCTCGCTCTCCCGCAACGCGAAGATTCGAAGCCTTGCGATCCGACTCGACGGCGTCGACGCGTCGCTCGGCACGGACCCCGAGTCCGGCTCGGTGTTCGTCTACCTGCTGCCGGCTGGCGATTCCGTGCTTCGTGAGAATACGAACAAGCCGCGGATCGAGGACGAGCTGATCCGGCCGTGGGCCGTCGTCGATCAGTTCCTGCCGACGCCGCCCCTGGCCTCGACGGCCGATTTCTCGAAGCGATCATACAACCCGTGGCGGTCGACGGGTCAGGCGGGTGGCAACTTCCTGAACGAGATCAAGCGCCAGAAGGATTGCGAAGCCCGCATCGAGCTGGGCCAGACGCAGCGCTTCAACACGAACCTCGCCGGGCGCTCGGCCTGGAACACTCGGTGGCTGCTGATCATCCCCGGCAGCCAGTGGACGTCGGGCTCCGACCCGGCGGCCATCCGCGCCAAGCTGCTCCAGTTCCTCTACGGACCTCAGGCAGATCCCGAGCAGCACGTTGGAATCACCGACATCCGACTGATCATTCAGGCCTACTCGCACTGAGAGGCCTCCCTCCTAGGGCGGACCGAACAGCACGGTCTACAAGCTCCCGCTCGCGAACTTTTGCGAGCGGGAGCTTGCCCGCTTTGAGGCTGTTTCATAACCCGCTCCGTCGGCCCGAGGGCGAGCGAACGGCCGGGAGTCAAGGAGTGAGGACGAAGGCGTATACGGAGAATACGACGAGTCGGAGCGACGCCGAATCGCGGCCGTGCAGCCGGCCGAAGCCAGGATGGGGTTTTGAAACAGCCTCTTAGGCTCCACGCCGTTGAGCTTTGGCTGCGGCCCGATATCCTGTCTCCGGATGTGCCGCTTCGTCGCATACTCGGGCGAACCGGTCTTGCTCGAGGACCTGCTCGTGCGGCCGGAGCATTCGCTCGTGCGGCAAAGCTCCGCCGCGCACGACCCGGAGGATCGCGTCAACGCGGACGGTTTCGGCGTCGGTTGGTACGCGCCCGAGCTCTCCTCGCGGCCCGGCGTCCTGCGGTCTCCGCAGCCGGCCTGGTCGAGTGAAGCGCTCCGCAGCATCGGCGGCGTCGTCCGCTCCGGCCTGATTTTCGCTCACGTTCGTGCCGCAAGCCCGGGGCTCGAGGTGTCGGAGCAGAACTGCCATCCTTTCGCAGCCGAGTCCTTCCTCTGGATGCACAACGGCACGCTGGGGGGGCACGAGGCGTTCAAGGACTGGGCTCGCCGCTACCTCTCGAGTGGATCCTTCTCGCGCATCCGCGGCACGACCGACTCCGAGTACCTGTTCGCATTTTTCCTGGAGCAGTGGGAGGCCGCCGGCCGGCCCGTCGAACCTCGGGCATTGGCCGAAGTGCTCCGCGGCGCTCTCCACTTCATCGCCGACTTGCAGAGGGAGACGGATGTCCGAGAGCCCTCGACGCTCAACATCGCACTCACGGACGGTCGCACTTTGATCGCGACGCGCCACGCGCTCGGCCGTGACGTAAGGCAGCTCTCGCTCCACGTCGCTGCGGGAGCTCGACTCGTCGATCGGGACCGGACCCTTGGCCTGGCGGCGGCGGCCGCGGGAGAGCGAGCCGCGGTGATCGTTGCGTCGGAGCCCCTATTTCCGGACCCCGCGTGGCGCGAGGTGCCACCGGACACGCTCGTACTTGGAGAGCCTGGCGGGGGCGTCGTGGAGGTGCCAATGTGAGCGTACTTCGCGCGGGCAACGAGCTCTCGGCTCGGGGGCGCCGGCGCAGCTCGATCCTGGGGGAGGCCGCCTTTCTGGTCAGCACTGCGGCGGCTGCATGGCTCGGCTTCGCGTGGCTCGAGGAGTCGGCGCCCGGGCCGCTCGGTACAACTACCGAGCACCTCGTGAGCACCGCGGCGACCTCTTTTCTTCTTTGCGCAGCCGCGGTGATGCTGGCTGCTGGCATCCGTGGCGCGCTGGCGATGACGGTGGTCGGCGCCTGCGTTAGCGCCTACCCGATGCTCGAGAAAGCGTCGCAGGCTCCCGTGGTCGGCTTCGTCAGTTTCGTCTGGGCCGCCGTGGCGGCCTACGTGGTCGCGCGCAGGCCGCCGCAGCAGGCGGGATCCGACCTTGACGGGGGAGACGACGTCGGCGCGTTGTGGAGCCCGGCCGTGCTCGCGTCCGGAGTGTCGGGGCTGGTCGCCGCCGGTCTCGCGGTGGGGTACCGCCTCGCGGCGCCTCCCTTCGGCGAGGCGGCGGTCTTCGCGCTGCTCTTGGTGCCCGCGGTGTTCGCGACGTGCGCGGAAGTTTCCCTGGTGCGGCGGGGCGCGCTCGCTCCGTGGAAAGCTTGGGGCCTCACTGCAGCGACCCTCTTGGGCGCGGGGCTCTGGGCGCTGAGCGTCGGTGCGCCGCAGTCGATTGGAATCGCGAGCTCCGGGACGGGCCTTTCCATCCTCGCGCTCCGTGTCCTCGTGGCGGTCGCGGGCGCATCGCGCGCGCACGAGTTGCATCACGACCTCGCGGCATTCTTGTGGCGGCGCCCCGCGCTGCTCGTCGTCCTCACTTTCGTCCTTCTCTGCGCCGTCGGCGGCATCCTGCTCAAATTCCCGGCTTGCACGACGCGTCCGATCAACCTGATCGACGCTCTGTTCACCGCGGTGAGCGCGTCGTGCGTGACGGGGCTGGTCGTCCTCGATACGCCAGTCGACTTCACGATCGCGGGCCAGTGCGTGATCCTGCTCCTGATCCAGGTGGGAGGTCTGGGCATCATGACGCTGTCTGCCTTCGCCACGCTTGCGCTCGGCGGCTCGTTTGGGTCCGCCGCGGAGGCTGGGTTGAGCGAGATGGTGGGTGCCGCGACGCCCCGTGCGACGATCCGCCTCGTGCGTACGATCATGCTTTCCACGGTCGCGGTCGAAGCGACCGGAGCCCTGCTGCTGTTTCCCGCCTTCCTCGCGACGGGAAGCAGCGTTCCGATGGCAGCGTGGAAGTCCGTTTTTCACGCGGTCAGCGCGTTCTGCAACGCGGGTTTTGCGCTGCAAAGCGAAAACCTCATTCCCTACCGATCGAACCCGTGGATTCTGTTCGTCGTGGGATCCTTGATCGTGCTGGGAGGCCTCGGCTTCGGAGTCCTCGCCGGCCTCTACGAAATAATGCGCCTGCGTGCCCGCGCGTTTGGATTGCACGCGAAGCTGGTGCTCACGACGACGGCCATCCTGATCCTTTCGGGCATGGCACTGTTCCTGTCCCTGGAATGGAACGCTTCGCTCGCGGGGCTCAGCTTCGCCGACAGGGTGTATAACTCCTTTTTGCAGTCGATCACTTATCGCACTGCTGGGTTCAACTCCGTGGATTTCAGCCGGATCACGTCGCCGACGATTCTGCTCGGCATGGTGTTCATGTTTATCGGCGCGAGCCCGGCCTCCACGGGCGGAGGCATCAAGACGACGACAGCGGCCATTCTCTTCCTCGCCGTGCGGGCCGTCCTCGGTCAGAGAGGTGACGTCGAGGCGTTTGGACGCAGGATTCAGGTGTCGGTGGTCTACCGGGCGGCTGCCGTCACCACTCTCTCTTTGGCGTTCGTCACCGGCGGGATCGTGCTGCTCCTTCAGACGCAGCCGCTGCCATTTCCATCCCTGTGCTTCGAGGCGTTCTCGGCGTTTGGGACCGTGGGCCTCTCTCTCGGCGCGACGCCGTTCCTCGATCCGTTGGGGAAGATCGTCATCATGGGCCTGATGCTGGCGGGACGGACAGGACCGCTCACGATGGCGCTCCTCTTCGGCCAGGCGATGCCGCGGAGGATCCGCTTCCTACCCGAGGAGGTCATGGTCGGATGAGAATTAGAAAATGAGCCAGAAATTCCTGGTGATCGGTTTGGGGCAGTTCGGCATGAGCGTGGCGAAGGGCCTCGCGCGCAGTGGCAGGGACGTCACGGCCGTGGATCGCTCCGAGGAGAGAGTGGAGGAGGCCGCCGCGGAAGTGACGCGCGCGATTGTCGCGGATGCCACCGACGAGAAAGCGCTCGAGGAACTCCGCGTCGACTCCTACGATGCGGCCGTCAACGCCATCGGGGCGGACTTCCTTGAAGGCTCCATTCTCTGCACTGCGCTGTTGCGCCAGCTCGGGGCGAGGAAAATCATAGCCCGGGCTAAAAGCCGACTTCACGAGCGCATCCTGCTCTCCCTCGGCGTCGATCGCGTCGTGCAGCCCGAGAGCCTCATGGGAGAACGCATGGCCATGGAGCTGGCGTCGCCCGGCCTGGTGGGGCAGTTCGACCTCGGAGAGGGCGTCACGGCGGTCGAGGTCACGGTACCCGAGAAATGGGTCGGCCGGACGCTGATGGAGTTGAACCTGCGCCGGCGTTTTGGAGTGACCATCGTCGCGCTCCAGCGGAAGAGCCCCGAAGCCAAGATGGTGCTCACTCCGAGCCCTAGCCCGGACCAGCCACTCGCGCGCGGCGAAGTGGCACTCGTCCTCGGGACTTTGGAGGAGGTCGAGCAGTTCATGAAGGAGCTCCGCTGATGCGACTGTCGACTCAGATCATCACGGGACACGCTTTCATGGTGATATGCATGGCGGCCCTTTCGGCGCTCGGGATCGCGATCGTCCACCGGCTTGCGCTCGGTGGGGGCCAGCAGGTCGAGCGTCATTTGAAAGCCCTCGCGGCCTGCCGTGCGATGGAGAACGCCGTCTTCCGCCAGGCTCTGGCGCAGGCTAATGCGCAGGGAGTGACCGGTGGAACCGCAGTGGAGTTCCAGAAGGCTTTCGAGGAGGCCGTTTCGGTCCCTTTGCCCGCCAAGGAGACGAAGGAGATCCACGAGCTGCGCGACCGCGCGCAGAAATTCTCCACGACGGGCGAGGGATTCCAGGCGGCCGCGACGCTCGCAGCCGACATCGTGACATCCATCCTGGCGCTGCTCCGCATGGGGGCAGAGGAGGCTATGCGCTTCGGCAAGAGCGGCTTTGGCCTCATCGCGATGGCGGGAGCGATCGGGCTGCTCGTCACGCTCTACTTCGGCCACTGGCTCGCGCGCACCATCACGCAGCCGCTCGAATCGCTGGCTCGCGGCATGGCCGAGTTGACCTCGAGGGATCCGCTGCGGCGTTTTCCGGCGACGAGGGCGCGGGGGCCGATCGCGGAGATCTCCGCAGGCGTGAACGAGCTGCTCGACCGACTTCACCGGGCGGAGTCGGCTCCGCAGCGCGACCTTCTCCTCGTCTGCGGCGGCATCGAGGCGCTGCTGGCGGCCGACCCGCGGCCCGGGGCCGTGCTGAGCGTAAGCGGCGCCGTGCTCGCGTCGAACGATGCGGCGCGGCGGCTGGTCCTCGAGAAGGGATCGAGCTTCCAGTGGGTTCTCGACGAGGCCCAGCGGAAGGACGCCGAGCGCGTGGAAGTCGTCCCGATCCATGGGCCGGGCGGAGAAATGCTGGGGCAGCTCGCTCGCCTGCGAGCATCGAGTTGACGCGCTTGCCCCGCGGGGGCGCTGGGAAAGCTTCAGCGAGGGGATAGAATCATGCCGATCATGTCCCAGAGCGCAGCTTCGAGCTATCGACCGCTGCCCGTACTCGCGGAGCGAGCCTCTGCGCAGGCGGGGAGCCCAACGCCCCGCCATCCTGGGTGGATCAAGACGAGATTCAGTCAGAACGAGCGATTTGATTTTCTGCGCGGCATTCTTCGGGAGAAGGGGCTGCATACGGTCTGCGAGGAAGCCCAGTGCCCGAACATCGGTGAATGCTGGGCCCACGGGACCGCGACGTTCATGCTGCTCGGCGACACGTGCACGCGAGGGTGCTCGTTCTGCGCCGTCGGGAAAGGGAAGCCGCTCCCCGTGGACGCGCAAGAGCCGGAGCACGTGGCGGAGACCGTCAGCGCGCTGGGCCTCGATTACGTGGTGCTCACATCGGTCGACCGCGATGATCTGCCCGATGAGGGCGCGGGGCACTTCGCCGAGACGATCCGCGCGATCCGACGACGCTTGCCAGAATGCCGGGTCGAGGCGCTCGTGCCCGACTTCAACGGCCGCGAGGAGCTGATTGCGGTGGTTGCCGACGCTCCGCTCCTCGTCTACGCCCACAACCTCGAGACAGTGCCGCGTCTCTACCGGCGCGTGCGGCAGGGCTCTGATTATCGTCGCTCGCTCGGATGTCTCGGCGCGGCGAAGCGTGCGCGTCCGAGCTTGTTGACGAAATCGAGCCTCATGCTCGGGCTGGGCGAGTCGCGCGAAGAGCTCCTGGGCGTGTTCCGCGACTTGCGCGAGCAGGGCTGCGACATCCTGACGCTCGGGCAGTACCTCCGGCCGACACACGACCAGGTCGAAGTCTTCCGTTACGTCCCGCCGGGCGAGTTCGCCGAGCTCAAGGCGGAGGCGATGGCCCTGGGCTTCCAGCACGTAGTGAGCAGCCCGATGGCGCGGAGCTCCTACCACGCCTGGGAAGTGCACGAGAAATAGGGGCTGCAGCGCGGAAAGGGGCCTGCTGCGGACTTGACCTTCAGCGGCCCATCCTCGAAAGTACGCGGACTCGCCAACGAACCTATGGACGGGAGTGCTGGCGCGAGGCCTTTCAGCGAAACGGAGTCGAAACTATGAATTCCATTGCGCGATCGTGCATGGCAGAGCTGGTGGGCACTTTCACGCTCACCTTCATCGGCGCGGGGGCGATCATCACCCAGGCTGCCGGGGGGGGCGGCGGGCTCGTGGCGATTGCGCTCGCTCACGGTCTGGCCCTGTCCATGGCGGTGTATGCGTCGGGCCATATCTCGGGGGGGCACATCAATCCCGCCGTCACGTGCGCCATGCTTGCGACGCGGCGGATCAGCCTGCCCAACGCGATCGCGTACATCGTCTCGCAGTGCGCGGGCTCCATCATCGCCGCGATCCTATTGAAGTCGCTCTTTCCTGCCGACGCCGTGGCGAAGGCGAGCCTCGGGGCGACGCTGGCGCTGGACAGCGCGGGGGCTCCGGTCCTGGGAGAAGCTGCCACGCTCACCTTGGAGGCGATCCTGACTTTCCTGCTCGTGACGACGATTTTCGGCGTGGCGGTGGACTCGCGAGGTCCGAAGAATGTCTATGGTTTCGCGATCGGCTTGACCGTGTGCTTCGATATCCTCTGCGCGGGCCCGCTCACGGGCGCGAGCATGAATCCGGCGAGGTCGCTGGGCCCGGCGCTGGTCGGCGGTCACTGGGTGATCCACGAGGCGTACTGGTTGGGCCCGATCCTGGGCGGAGTGATTGCGGCGCTCGCTTACGACGTCTGCCTGATCCCGAAGAGCAGCGGAGCGAAATAGGGAGCGCGGGCAAGCAGGTCGAGGGGTGCAGCGCGGATTGTGCGCAGCTCCGCTGGCGGGCTCAGGTTTTGCTTGACGCCTCTACCCCGCGGACTATGATGCGCGGCTTCTCTCGACCCAGGAAGCACGAGGTAATACGGCTCCGCGCGAGGGAAGGCCGGGCGTCACTGCGGCGGCTGCAGCTGCGTCCCCGGACGATCCTGAAGACTGACTGCCCTGAAGACTGACAGTAAGGCCCCATCGTCTAGCCAGGCCTAGGACACAAGGTTCTCATCCTTGTAACAGGGGTTCAAATCCCCTTGGGGTCACCAATACTCAGGCCGAATCAGCGCAGAGGGTTGGGGTAGAACCGGCTGAGAAACGGTCTTCGAACGACTCGTCACAGGTTCGAGGTCTACCCTCCAGTAGCTTCCAGACGGATCAGCTACGTCAACGCGAATTGGCAGTCTGAGTCCCGACAGGCTGCTAACCCCTCGGTATGCGCACCTCGAGCAGCCGCTTCGGAACCGGACCCACCTTGATCTCCTTTAGGGCCTTCCGCTCCACACAGTCGACGATGCTGATCGAATTCGTTCCCGCGTTCGCGGAGTAGGCCGTCTTCCCGTCCGGGCTGAACGTCAGCCAGTTGGGAGCGTCCCCCACGGCCACCGTGGTTTCGTACCTCGGCTCGTCGCCCGTGATGTCGTAAACCATCAGCCCGTTCCCTATGAAGCTCGTCACCCACAGCTCGCGGTCGCCCGGACGCAGCTCGAGGCCATGCGTGTTCATGTACGCGAATTTGGACCGCTTCTCCGGAGGAGGGAGCGGCCGCTCGACGCGCGCGACCTGCTTGCCCGTCACCAGGTCGGCCCACGCGAACCCGTGAAGACCCTCGAGCGCCACGAATAGCTTCTTCTCATCGCTCGTGACGCAGAGCGGCCTTACGGCCCCATCGAAGTGGACCGTGGTTCCGGGAGCGTGATCCTTTTCCAGGTCGAACCGCTTCACCAGCTCCCCCCGGTACGCCAGATCGGTTCGGCCGCCGACGCGCGCCACCAGCTCCAGGCACTCCGCGCCAGTGAGATGCGGCCAGAGCGCC
>Ga0111538_10011344_pt1 | contig 11823 bp, 12 predicted proteins | sample SoiMethybrSBSTD1_FD_79669 | JGI IMG/M metagenome (GOLD analysis project Ga0111538, IMG submission 79669) | Bulk soil microbial communities from a Populus tree surrounding site in Tennessee, USA - Soil MetaG P. TD hybrid SBSTD1 (version 2)... | ecosystem: Environmental > Terrestrial > Soil >...
CAGCAAGATCGGGTTCGCCGCGTCGGCGCGAACGATGTATCGGATGAGACGGAGACTGTCGTCGTCGGCCCACTGGAGGTCGTCGACCATGATCGCGACGGGCTTGGTGAGCGCGAGGTCTCGAACCGCGACGGCGCCGAGGTCGAGCGTTCGCAGCAGCTTGGCGTCGGGCGGAAGGCTCGCGAGGCTCGGGTCGTCCTGACCGGTCATCGCGTCCATCGCCCGGGCGAGCGAACCCTCGGCGTGGGTACCTCGGGCGGCCTCGATCGCCTCGGGCGAGCCGACGATCGATCGGGCGACCAGGAACGGGCCCCGGAGCTCCTCGTCCCCGGTCACGGCGATCGTCGTGAAGCCGCGCCGTGTGGCCCTCTCGCCGGCGGCCAGCAGCAGGCGGGTCTTGCCGATCCCGGGCTCCCCTTCGAACGTGAGCCCGACGAGCCGGTTGCGAGAGGCCTCCAGCTCCTGCTCGAGAGCCGTCAGCTCGGCGGGGCGGCCGACGAGGGCGTTCGACGCGCGGAGCGCGTGGAGGGCGAGCGGCGAGGCAACGGGGTGGAGCGCGCCGAGCGCGCTCGAACCGGATCCCTCTTCTGTGGTTGCGGTCGCCACGGTGTCCTTCCGATCGGGGGTTCCGACCAGAAGAGTAGGGGTCAAGCGCGCGTTCGGCACGACTGCGTTTCATCTCGGAACGCACGGCCCGACCCCCTGCTCCCTCTTCCGGCTACGCTTCGGCACTCCCGGGAAGCTTCGCGATGATGTGGTCGCGAGCCCACGCCTCGGCATCGAAGGTCGGCAGGTCCTGCCTCGACACGTTCAGCCTGACGTGATCGCCGATCGCGGTCACCACCCCGAACGAGATCGTTGCCGGATCCCCGGGATGAAGACGCGCGTCCATCGACGCGATCCATGCGCCAAGCCCGCCTCCGATGCGCCGCGCGAGGGCACCGGGACCGGCGAGGATGTCCGTGACGACTGGGGGGCCGTCGGCGCGCATTTCCAGGCGCAGATCGTCGACCTTGCCCGCCATCCTCCCGTCGGGATCGACCATCTGTCGATCGAGGAGCTCGAGGCCGGCCGACCAACCTCGCCCGGTCGCGCCCTGCTCGAGCGACCGAGGGCGCTCGAGGTTGCCGACGCGCGATCGCAGGCGGATCCGTCCCTCCTCGATCGCGGCGATGTCGGACCAGGATGCGACCGGCCGGTGGGATGTCCGTGGGCGGAGCAGCCACGCGATGATCGCCGGCCCCCGCAGGTCGGGACGGTCGTAGCCGGCCCGCGAGGCGAGTCCGAACCGGCCGATCACGAGCCGGTCGACGCGAAGTGCCGCGCCGAACATGCCGATCGGGGGCCCGTCCTGTACCAACCAGATGTCGCCCACGTGGCCGACGTGATCGCCGTTCGCGTCGACGACGACCGACCCGATCAGGTCCGCGAGCCTCATGCGCCGGCCTTGGTCCAGATCATCAGCGGGATCGTCGCGAGCGCGACGACGATCAGCAGGAGGAGGAACCCGGACGCGACGGCATTCAGCAACCTCGAATTCGTCTTGTCTTTCATGTAGGCCGGGTCGTTGGCGACGATGAGGATCGGCAGATACGTCAGGGGAAGGGCGGCCGCGGACAGGACGATCGAGTATTCGGTGACGATGATGGGGTCGAGCGTCGTCAGCGCGATGAGCACGCCGGCGCAGATCGTGAACAGGACCACGACGTGGAAGCGGGCGGCCTCGCGCGGCCGGACGAACTTGCCCCATTGCCACCCGAAGAACTGAGATACCGTGTACCCGGCCGAGAGCGCCGTCTCCAGCGCCGCGCTGAAGATCGCCGCGAACATCCCGTACAGGAGGAACACGAGACCGGCGGTCCCGAGCGTCGACGAGACGGGGAGCGTGAGTTGTGACAGATGGCCGACGGACACGCCGCGCGGCAGGAACATGGCGGCCGCCCCGCCCATGATCGCGAGCGAGAGCAGTCCACCGAGCGGGAAGCCGATGTAGACATTCGCGCGATTGATGATGAGGTCCTTCCTCGTCCAGTGATCCTCGACCGCCCCCGACGAGAAGAAGAACACTTCGTACGGCGTCATGGCGGCGCCCAGCAATGCGATCGCGAAGAATGCGTACGTCGGCCAGCTCTCGGCCGGGGGCGGGCCGAACTGCCGCGCGGACGCGAAGGTGTGCCCCAGGCCGGGATCGAGTCGCCACAGGGCCAGCACGGTCACGATGAGGGCGAGGCCGGACAGCCCGAAGATCTTCTCCATGACCGAGAAATGCACCTTCCACAGGACGATCCACACGGCGATGGCGACCAACGGCACCCACAACAGGTAGTTGATGTCCGTCACCAGCTCGATCACGAGGGCGAGTCCGCCGATCTCAGCGGCGAACGTGAGCAGGTTGATGAAGAACGACGCCCCGAGGTTGACGAGCGCCAGACGGGCCCCGAGCCGCTCACGGATGACGTCGAATACCGGACGTTGAGACATCGTGGCGACGCGCCCGGCCATCTCGGCGTAGATCACGATCCCGATGACGCCGACGACGACCATCCACGCGAGGCGCATCCCGAACCGAGCTCCCGTCTCGGCATTGGCGACGAGATCGCCGATATCGACGAACCCGCCGAAGGCGGTCAGGATGCCGAGGAAGATCTCGAACACCTTCTTCACGCCGCCGTCACCCGTACCTCGTCGAGAACCGCTCCAGACTCGACGCGATCGGTTCGAGTGGGCGGGCGATCGCCGGGAGCCCGTCGAGCTCGTCACGCCGCGCCGCGATCCGGACGAGCTCGATCACGCGCACGGCGCGTTCGACGGCGGGCAGCACCCTCCGGCGGATCGCGTCAGACGCGTCGTCGGGCGGCTGGATCGACGCGAACGCGTCCCGCGCCGACGCCGCATCGACCTCGGCGTCGGCGACCGTGACGGCAACAGTCGCCCCGAACGATCGCCCGGCCGCGGCGAGTCGCGCGGTGAGCACGACGGTTCGAGCGGCGGAGACGACTGCCGCGGCGGTGTCGGCCGCCTTGGCCTCGTAGTCGGCCAGGGTCCTCGCCGGCGCCACGCAGGAGGCCGTCACGGCGACAACGGCGAAGAGTTGAACCGCGTTGCGGCAGCGCACGGCGGCTTACGTCAAGGGCGACGACTCTCGCTGGCGGGCGTCGTCGTGTCGACGATCCTGACGTCGACGTCCTCCTCCGGCCGTCGCTCCTCCTGTTTCGCGTAGCTCTTCAGGGCTCGTTCATCGGCTTCCGTCAGGGGTGGTTGAACGATGGCGCGCGGCCAGAGTCGTCGCTTCCTGACGACGTTGACCTCCGCCGCGAACAGCGTGACCTGCGCGCCGAGGTAGATCCAGGCGAGCAGGCCGATCACGATGGCGAACGTCCCATACGTGTCGCTCGCGCCTTCCAACTGATGGCCCACGATGTATCCGCCGACGGCCTGCAGCACCGTCCACGCCGATGCAGCGACCACGGCGCCGGGAAACACGTCGCCCCACGTCACGTTCTCGGTCGTCAGGATGCGGAACGCGAGGAGGAACAGGATCAGGTTCAGCACGACGGAGGTGGCGATGCCGAAGATGCCGAGGACCCAGTTGTCGCTGCCGGCGCCGACGCTTCCCGCCGCCGCCGAGGCGATCGTGATGACGCCCAGCACGACCAACATGATCAACGCCCGCAGGAGCGAGATGAAGAAGTTCGGCCTGCGCCGATAGGGGACGTTCCACACCGTGTTCATGGCGGTCTGCATCACCTTCATGATGCCGAGCCCCGCCCACAGGGCCACCACGATGCCGAGCGCCAGGGCGAGGCCGCTCCCACGCAACGAATGGACGTTCTTCGAGATGTCGTCGCCGATGACGGGGAAGTTCGCCAGCGCGGACGCCTGGATCGTGTCGCGGAGCTCGGGATTGTTTCGCACCAGCAAGCCGAGCAGCGTGACCAGGACCAGCATGAGCGGGAACAGGGACAGGAAACCGTAGTAGGCGATCAGCGCAGCGAGGTTCCCCGCCTGATCGTCGCCGAACTTCTTCATGACAGCGTAGGGAAAGGCGATCCACGTACGACGCTGATGTTGCTCGTCCACTCGCCGCATCAGTCTCTCGGCCGCCTGCATCTCCAGCTCACCACCCGAGGTTCGTCGGTCGCGACGTTGAGCTACCCACCTTCGATGTCGGGCACGCCTGGTCTGGCGGCCGTCTTTCAGAACAGGCTCTGGATGAACCGGACCAGCAGCGCACCGACCGTGATGATGAGGGCGATCCCGCCGGCGCCGATCAGCACGCCGATGCCCAGGACGAGGACGTCGTCGAGGACGATCCCGAGCGCGACGATCACCGCCCCGAACGCCGGCACCGTGTCGAGTCCGGAGAACGGCGGCGCCAACGCCGCCGCGACCGCCAGCGCGATCAGGACCAAGCCCAGCACCCGCAGGAACCACCGCTGCTCGAACAGCCGGGCGCCGCGGCGGCGCGAGAAGCGCTCGAACCAGCGGATCCGCCGGACCATGAACGGGAGGGCCTTCTTGGTCGCCGTCTGGCCCAGTTCGCGATCGCGCCAGCGGGCCGGGAGCCAGATCGTTCGGGCGCCGATCACCATCTCGGCGCCCACCAGGACGGTGATGGCCTCGAACACGTGCGTGATGCCGCCGGTCGGGAGCGGCAACGCCGGGATGAACATCAGGAGCACGACCGCGACGGCGAAGCTCTTCTCCTCGAACACCTCGCCCAGCGAGCCGAGGGTCTTCGGCTTGTCCGAACCGAGCCAGTCCTGCAGCTGCTTGCTGAACGGCTCCTCGGTCTGCACGGACTCGTCCTAGCGGACGAGATCGCCGGCGACCAGCAGGTCGTCGCCCACCACGTGCACCGCTCGATCCTCGAGCCGGATCGAGCCCGCGACCTCGGTGATGCCGAGATCGCGCACCGCCTCGGTCCCGCTCCCGAGCACGCGCGGCGAGATCGCGACCACGAGCCGGTCCGCGAGGCCCGATGACAGGAACGACGTGATCACACGGGCGCCGCCCTCCACGAGCACCGAGCGGATCCCGTCTCTGACCAGGGCCTGCATCGCGGCATCGAGGTCGACGCCGCTCGGACCGGGCTTGACGACGGTGACCGAGACACCGCGCCCTCGGAGCTCGGCGCGGCGTTCCGCCGGCGATCGACCCGTCGTGACGATGGTGGTTGCGGCCTCCTCGCTCAGGATCCGCGCGTCGGCCCCGATCGTCAGGCGCGAGTCGAGGACGACGCGGATCGGCGACGCCCCCGGCACCATGCGGACCGTGAGCTGCGGGTCGTCACTCAGGACGGTCCCGACGCCGACGAGCACGGCGTCGCAGGCGGCGCGCAGCGCATGCGAGGTCCGCCGCTCCTCCTCGCCGCTGATCCACCGCGCGTCGCCGGTCGACGTCGCGATGCGGCCGTCGAGCGTCTGCGCGTACTTCACGACGACGTACGGACGGGCTTGACTCGGCCGGACGTCGCCCAGCAGCGAGCCGACGTCCGGCGGGGGCCCGATGCCGTCGGGCAGTGGCGCGCCGATCGGCTCGAGGTGCCCCATCACGTCGCGCTTCGTGGACAGGTACCGGACGTTCCGCGCGTGCGCCGCCGTCGGCAGCCCGACGACCGAGCGGATCGTGATGCCGGCCGCCTCGAGCGCGCGGGCCTTGTCCCGGTTGTTGGACATCAGGCGGACCGAACGGACGCCGATGGCTCGCAGACACGCGGCCACCTCGCCGAACGCGCGCTCGTCCACGCCGAACCCCAGGTGCCGGTTGGCCTCCGCCGTGTCGAACCCCTCGTCCTGCAACATGTAGGCGCGGAGCTTGTTCGCGATGCCGATCCCCCGGCCCTCGTGGCCGGTCGAGTAGACGAGCACGCCTCGCCCTTCGGCCGCGATCGAGCGCATCGCGTGCCGGAGCTGGATCGCGCAGTCGCAGCGTACCGAGCCGAGTGCGTCGCCGGTCACGCACTCGGAGTGCATGCGGACCAGGACGTCCTCGCCGTCGCCGATCGCTCCCCGGCACAGACACAGGTGGACCCCCCCTGACCACTCGAACGCGCGGACGCGCCACTCGCCGAGCGTGGTCGGCAGGGTGAGGTTCGCGACCTCGTTCGGGACGTCGAGGGGCTGGTCGCGGGCGGGCATGGCGGGAGGCACGTAGGGGTGTGTTCCCATCTGAGATGCGCCGCAATCGCGCCAGCCGGTTGATTGCGGCCGAAGCGGGTACACGGAGCCCGTGGAGGGACGCGTGCTGCGGTTCGTCGCCCCCCGCCGCGTCGAGATCCACCGCGTGGAGGCCCGGCACCCGGCGCCCGGAGAGGTCCTCGTCCGAACCCGGTGGTCCGGCATCAGCGGCGGGACGGAGCTCCTCGCCTACCGCGGGGAGCTGGATGAACACCTGGAGCTGGACGAGACCCTCGGCTCGCTGGCGGGCTCGACGTTCCGGTTCCCGTTCGCGTACGGCTACAGCTGCGTCGGCGAGGTCGAGGAATCCCGGGTCGAGGCGCTGGCGGAGGGCGCGAGGGTCTTCGCCTTCCACCCCCATCAGGACCGGTTCACGGTCGGGGCCGGCGACGTCATGGCGATCGAGGGCGTCGACGGACGCATCGCCACCCTGTTCCCGCTCGTCGAGACGGCCCTGCAGGTCTCGCTCGACGCCGGGCCCCGGATCGAGGAGCCGGTCGTCGTCCTGGGGCTCGGGGCCGTCGGCATGCTGACGGCAGCGCTCCTGCACCGATCGGGGGCCGACGTGATCGGCGCCGATCTCCGCCGGGACCGGCGCGAGCTGGCGGCGGCGTTCGGTATCCGTGCCCTCGACGTGACCGACCTCCGCGACGCCGTGGCGACCTCGACCTCGGGCGCCGGCGTCCCGCTGGTCGTCGACGCGACCGGGAGCCCGGGCGGCCTTCCCCTCGCGCTCGAGCTCCTGGCACACGAAGGGGAAGCGCTCGTCTGCAGCTGGTACGGCTCGAAGGAGGTTCGCCTGCCGCTCGGCGGCGCGTTCCACCGGCGCCGGCTGCAGATCCGGAGCACGCAGGTCTCGACGATCCCGGCGCGGCTGTCCGCTCGCTGGGACGTCGCCCGCCGTCGGCGCGCGGCGATGCGCCTGTTGACCGAGCTGCCGCTGAAGCTGCTGGCATCGCACGAGATCGCCTTCGAGCGCGCCGCGGCCGCGTACGCGGCCCTCGACCGCGGGGACGAGGGCGTCGTGCACGTCGCGCTGACGTATTGATGTTCGAGGTCGGCGCGGCGACGTCGTTCCGCGCGTTCCACCGGATGCCGGACGAGCCGCCGCCCGAGAACGAGCGGCATCCGCACGACTACCGCGTCGAGGCCGTGGTCGAACGCGAGCGCCTCGATGACCGCGGCATGGTGGTGAACCTCGACGTCCTGACGGCGGCGCTCGCCGAGGTCGCCGACGCGGCCCGCGACCGGGACCTGTGGGACGTGTGTGGCACCGAGGCCGTGACGGTCGAGGTGCTCGCGGCCTGGATCCACGAGCGCCTCGCCGAACCGCTGCGTGCGGACGGCGCCGAGGTGGTCGGGGTTCGCGTGTGGGAGTCCGAGGACGCGTTCGGGGGCGTCCGTGCGAACGTCTGAGACCCGAATCCGTCCGCTCCGGCTCTCGCTCGTGACGCTCGGCGATCCGAACCGTCGCACCGGCGGCTACCGCTACCACCGGATGATGGCCGGTGCCGCAGGGAAGCACGGCGCGGAGCTGCGGTTCACCTCCGCCCCGGCGCTGCCCTGGCCGATCTCGGCGATGCCGGCAGGGCGGACGCTGCGCGACGCCGAACGCGACGCCGACGTCATCCTGCTCGACAGCATCGCGGCCGCGTCCGCGGCGCCCTGGATCGCTCGGGTCCGAACACCGGCGATCGCGGTGGTCCACCAGCCACCCGGCGGGGTGCAGGGCAACCGTGTGCGAAGGGCGGCGCAGCGGTGGCTGGACGGCATGGCCTATCGCTTCGCAGCGGGGGTGATCGCGGCCGCCGAGAGCCTCGTCGACGACCTTCGAGCGGCCGGTATCCCCGCCGACCGGGTCGTCGTCGTGCCGCCGGGGTGCGACGTCCCGGTCGCGGACGGCCCGAACCTCGACCTGCGCCGCGACCGAGGCGCGTCGGTGCTGTGCGTCGCCAACTGGACGCCGCCGAAGGGCATCCTCGAGCTGGTCGACGCGTTCGCCGCGCTGCCGCCGGACGCGGCGATGCTGTGGCTGGTGGGCGACACGCACGTCGATCGGCGATACGCCGAGCGCGTCCGCCGCCGGATCACGGCGTCGGACCTCCGCGACCGGGTGGTGGTCACGGGGTCCGTCCCCGTCGAGGAGGTGGGACGCCTGTACCGGTCGGCCGACGTGTTCGCGCTGTGCTCGTTCGTCGACGCGTACGGCACGGCGTGGGCCGAGGCGATCGCGGCCGGTCTTCCGGTCGTCGGCTGGCGCGCCGGCAACCTCCCGCTGCTGGCCGAACACGGCCGCGAGGCGCTCATGGCCGAGCCCGGCGACGCGACCCGCCTGGCGTCCGCGCTCCGGGCGGTCGTCACCGACCCGCGTCTGCGAGAGCGGCTCGCCGAGGGCGCGCGCCGCCGCGCTCGGACCTTGCCAACCTGGGCCGATTCCGCGGATCGATTCTTCGAGGCGATCCGCGAGCTCTTGCCGGACGGGACGCCGTGACGGCGCCGATCGCGGTGCTGTTCGACTTCGACGGCACGCTCTGGGACTCGGAGACCGCGGTATTCGGCGTGTTCCGGGACCTGTTCGCCGATCACGGACAGGAGCTCACGCTCGAGACCTGGTCGGCCGCGATCGGCACGGTCGGCGGGTTCGATCCGTACGCGTCGCTCACCGAGCTCGTCGACGGGCTGGACGTCGAGCAAGTTCGCGAACGGACCGAACGACGGATCCGCGACGCGGTGCGCGAGGTCCCGCTGCGACCGGGCGTGGACCCGTTCCTTCGGCACCTCGACGATGCGGGGGTTCGGCGTGCGCTCGTGAGCAGCGATCGGAGCGAGTGGCTCGTCACGAACCTCGAGCGTCTCGGGTGGCCGGAGGGATGGGCCGCGATGGTCTGCGCGGACGGCGACGCCACGCGCGCCAAGCCGAACCCGCACCTGTTCGAGGCGGCGCTCGAGCTGCTCGACGCGCCGGCGTCGCGGGCGTTCGCGATCGAGGACTCCCCGAACGGCATCCGCGCCGCGAAGGCCGCCGGCCTCCCGTGCCTCTGCGTCCCGAACGAGGCCACCGCCCGACTCGACCTCTCCGAGGCCGACCTGGTGGTGCCGACGTTCGAGGGTCTCTCCATCGACCAGGTCTGGGCTCGGCTCGCGAAGGAGGCTGACGCATGAGGGTGCGCAAGATCGGATTCGTCGGCACGCGGACCGAACGGCCCGAGGCCATGGCCGCGTTCCTCGAGGACGTGCTCGGGCTCACAGCAGAACACGCCGGAAACGACATGTGGGCCTTCCGGCTGCCCGACGGGAGCGTCGCCGAGGTGTTCGGTCCCTCGCTGAACGAGCACCTCACGACCGGACCGGTCCCGGAGTTCCAGGTCGACGACGTCGAGGCCGCGACCGAGGAACTTCGACGGGCGGGTGTCGAGATCGTGTTCGGGCCCCAGCGCTCGGAAGAGGCGGGCCTGGCGTGGACGCATTTCCGGGCGCCGGACGGCAACGTGTACGGGGTGATCGAGGACCTTCGCGCCTCGCCTGCGTGAAGGGCCAGTCTTCCGGACGAGCCCATATCGATCTTCGATATGTCGGGCACGCGGTTTACAGGCCGCCCTCGTTTCGATGTCTCGACCACGCGCGGCGAACGGCCGCCTCAGTCCGGGTTCGGGTCCTCCCAGGGCGTGTTCGTCTCCTCCACGTACGCCTTGACCGCTGTGCCGAGCGTCGGGAACCGGTACCGATCGCCGATCCGCTCGGCGAGCCCGAACGCCACCAGCTGGTCCCAGACCGGCCCCTTCAGTTCCGCGAACGCGAACCGGACGTGGCGCTCGTCCAGGTCGTCGAGCAGCTCTCGGAGCTCGGCCGCAGCGGTCGCGTCCACGTCGGTGATCGGTTCGGCGGCCACGACGATCCATCGGACGTCCGGCCCGCCCCGCCGGACCTGGCGGAGGACGCGCTCCTGGAACCTGGCGGCGTTGGCGAAGAACAACGGCGCGTCCCACCGGTAGAGGATCAGGCCCGGGATCTGCCGGCCCTCCGGATGACGCGTGACGTCGTGATAACCCTTGAGCCCCGCGACCCGCCCGAGGACGGCGTCGTACGGGCGCCACGCCCGATGGACGAACTGCGCCACGCCCATGCCGATCGCCAGGAAGATGCCCGGGATCACCCCGAGCACCGCCACGCCGAGGAAGCAGGCGATCGTTACCCAGAACTCGGAGGGGCGGACACGCAGCAGCCGGCGGACCTTCCGAACCTCGATCAGGCTCGTCGCCGCCACGATCACGATGCCGCCAAGCGTCGCCTGCGGCAGGTTCCGCAGCACCGTGGGCGCGAACAGCAGCATCGCCGCGATCACCAGCGCGCCCACGACGCCGGTGAGCTGCGTCTTGGCTCCGGCGGATTCGGCCACCGGCGTTCGCGAGGCGCTGCTGGAGATCGGGAAGCCCTGGAACAAGCCGGTCGCGAGGTTCGCCGCGCCGAGCGCGATCATCTCGTGGTTCGGGTTCACGTCGTCGCCGAGCTTGGCCGCGAACGTTCGCGAGAGGACGCTCGTGTCGGCGAACGCGACCAACGCGATCGACACGGCCGCGGCGGCAAGCTTGGAGAGGTCGTCGAACGGAACGCTCGGGACGTCGAACGACGGCAGGCCCCGAGGCAGCGCGCCCACGACGTCGACGCCGCTCAGGCCGAACACGGAGACGGCCAGCGTCCCGCCGACAACGGCGACCAGCACCCACGGCACGGCCGGCGCCGTGCGCTTGCCCACCAGGACGACCACGATCGAGGCGACGCCGATCACGAGGGCGGCCAGGACCGTCTTCCCGTCTACGACCCCCCGGACGAACGCGTCTACCTCGTCGATCAAACCTTCGGCGTCGGTCGAGAAGCCGAACACCTTCGGGAGCTGGCTCACGATGACGGTCAACGCGATCCCGTTCAGGTAGCCGTACCGGATCGGGAGCGAGAGCAGGTCCGTCAGGTAGCCCAGATGGAACAGGCCGGCCAGCACGAGCAACGCGCCGGTCATCAGGGCGGTCATGGCGGCGAGGGCGATGGCCTTGTCGGGATCGCCGGCGGCGAGCGACACGACCGTGACCGCGATGATCGGCGCGAGCGAGGAGTCCGGGCCCAGCACCAGGATCCGTGAGGGACCGACGATCGCGTAGACCAGGAGCGGGACGATCGTGGCGTACAGGCCCGTGATCGCCGGAAGGCCCGACGCCTCCGCGTACCCCATCCCCACCGGCACGAGGAACGCGGCCAGCACCAGGCCGGCGATCGCATCGCGCGTCAGCCATCCGCGCTGGTAGGAGCGCAGCGTCGCGACTCCCGGCAGGAGTCGGGTGGCCAGGCCCGGCTTGCCGGTCGTGCGCTGTTCGGACGTCGAGGTCACGTTCCCCCCATCCGTTCGGGCCGGCGGATGGGCGGATGATAGGCCGCGTCGTCGGATGGGCTCGAACGCAGAGCGGCGGGCGATACCGATCTCGATATCGCCCGCCTCACTGCGGACCGGGTCGAACGCGCAGCCGTTAGGCGCGGGCGGCCCGGCGCGCGTTGATGCCGGCCGCGAGCAGCACCGCCGCGGACCCAAGATGCAGCGCGTGGTCAAGCGAGTTCAACGCCAGGACGTTCGCGTCGGTCCCGGTCACGAACGGGC
>Ga0111538_10011345_pt1 | contig 11823 bp, 11 predicted proteins | sample SoiMethybrSBSTD1_FD_79669 | JGI IMG/M metagenome (GOLD analysis project Ga0111538, IMG submission 79669) | Bulk soil microbial communities from a Populus tree surrounding site in Tennessee, USA - Soil MetaG P. TD hybrid SBSTD1 (version 2)... | ecosystem: Environmental > Terrestrial > Soil >...
GTTCGCCTTGGCTACGTCATCCTGATCATCGCAGCGCTGTCGTTCCTTGGTCTAGGAACGCCCCCGCCGACGCCGGATTGGGGCTCGGACCTCAGCGCTGCGCGCGACTACATGGAAACCGCGCCGCTGATCGCCGCCTTCCCCGGAATCGCGATCTGCTACACCGTATTGGCTTTCAACCTATTCGGCGACGGCCTGCGCGACATTCTTGATCCGCGATTGGCAGAGCGCTGAGCGCATTTTTCCAGTCGGGGAAGCCTGTCTAGCTAGAGATTGTGGCAGGCGACCTGCCGCCCGCCGCCGACATCGACCAGCGGCGGAGAGACCTCGGTACAGATTGCAGTCTGCCGCGGACAGCGCCCGCACAGACGACAGCCGGGCGGCGGGTCGATCGGCGTCGAGACTTCGCCCTGCAAGGTCAGCCTGGGCGGCGGCTTGTCCGGATCGGCTGCCGGCACGGCCGCCAGCAGGGCGCGGGTGTAGGGGTGCAGAGGATCGGCAAACAGCAGGGCTGCCGGTCCCGTCTCGACGATCTTGCCGACGTACATCACCGCGACACGATCGCTGATGTGGCGGATCACGCTGAGATCATGGGCGATGAACAGGTAGGTGAGCCCCAGGTCCTCCTGCAGGTTTCTGAACAGGTTCAGGATCTGCGCCTGTATCGATACGTCGAGCGCGGAGACCGGCTCGTCGCCGATCACCAACTCGGGATCGACAGACAGGGCGCGGGCGATGGCGATGCGCTGGCGCTGGCCACCGGAGAATTCGTGCGGATAGCGATCGATGTGCTCGGTGCCCAGCCCGACCCGGCGCAGCAGTTCCAGCACCCGCAGGCGTTTGTCCGCCCAGGTTCTGGCCAGGCCGTGGATCTCCATCGGCCGGCTCAACGTGTGCATGATCGTCTTGCGAGGGTTGAGCGAGCTGTAGGGATCCTGGAAGACGAGCTGGATCTCCCTGCGCGTGTCCTTCATGCGCGCTGAAGAGAAGGACAGCAGGTCCTCGTTCCTGAGCCTGACCTCGCCCGAGGTGGGTTCGATCAGCCGAGTCACCAGCCGGGCCGTGGTCGACTTGCCGCAGCCGCTCTCGCCGACGAGGCCCAACGTCTCGCCCCGGCGGATGTGGAAGTCGATGCCGTCGACCGCCTTCAGCAACTGGGCCTTCCTGCCCGCCAGCTTCGAATAGATGTCGGCGTGAAGCGCGAAGTGCTTGGTCAGGCCTTTGACCTCGAGAAGCGTGTCCGTCATCGCGCCGCGCTCGCGAGCAGGTGACACGCCGCGTGATGCCCGGGCGCGATCTCGCGCAACGCTGGCCTTTCGCGCTTGCAGATGTCCATGGCGTGGGTGCAGCGGGGATGGAACTTGCAGCCCGAGGGCGGGTCCATCATGTTGCACACCGTGCCGGCGATCGGCGTCAGGTACTTGGCCTGCGTGTCAAGGCGCGGGATCGAGTTCAGCAAGCCGACCGTATAGGGATGCTGCGGGTTGCGGAAGATCTCGCGCTTGGTGCCGAGTTCGACCAGGTGCGAAGCGTACATCACGCCGATCGTATCGCAGGCATGCGCTACCACGCCCAGGTTGTGGGTTATGAAAATTAGCGACATGCCAAAGCGATCGATCATGCCGGTGATCAGCTCCAGGATCGTAGCCTGGATCGTCACGTCGAGCGCCGTGGTCGGTTCGTCGGCGATCAGGAAGTGCGGGTTGCAGCTCAACGCCATCGCCAGCATCACGCGCTGGCGCATGCCGCCGGAGAATTCGTGCACGTAGCCGTCGAGCCGTTTGCGCGGGGAGGGGATGCCGACCAGGGTCAGGAGTTCGACGACGCGCTCGCGCGCCTCCTTCTTGGACAGGCCCAGGTTGGTGCGCAGGGCGTCGGAAATCTGGGCACACACGGTGAACACCGGATTGAGGGCGCTCATCGGCTCCTGGAACACCATGGCGATGCGCCTTCCGCGCACCGCGCGCATCTCCGCGTCGCTCAGCTCCAGCACGTCGCGGCCTTCAAAGACGATGCGACCGCGCGGTATCTCGGCCGGGGGCTCGGGAACCAGCCGCATAATGGAGCGCGCGGTCACGGACTTGCCTGATCCCGACTCGCCGACAAGCCCGAAGGTCTCACCGCGATGCACCGTGAACGACACGCCGTCGACAGCCGTCAGCTCGCCACGCCGCAGGCGAAAACGCACGACAAGGTCATCAAGTGCCAGAACCGGTAAGGCCATACTGCGCTTCTCCGGTCGCGGTTCGTTGGATCACGCGCATACGACGCGCAGACACTTTCAATCGGGGACAAGGCTACGGGGGCGGCGCGAGTTAGGCAACCGCGCACCATATGCCCCTGATGTTGCACTGCATCGGTCCGGAGCCTGCACGACTCGCCCGTTCGCTGCTGCATTTGCGGCGATCAATATGCGATCTGGGGGACTTTTGGCGCCGCGTCAGGCTTTTGGCTCAGAGCGGCCCAAAGTCAGGCATCAGTTCGGCAAGCTCAGGTGTCCTCCGCCGGAGCAACGTTCGGAATCCCGGCCATCAGGGACGTCGGAATGAGCTTGACCAGTTCGTCAACCGTGAACTCGCCGTTGTTCTCGTACTTGTAAATCGAGCGCGCGACCTCGCCGTAGTAGTAGGTGTGATAGTGGGATTTCTCGGTGTGGAAGATCTGACCGTTAACGTCCTTGGCCGCGTCCGTGCAGAGGTAGGCGACCATCGGCGCAACGAACTCGGGTCCTGGCATCGCCATGCGTGTCTCGAACTCGGCCTGCGTGAGCAGCCCGGTTTCGACGCGCCGCTTCCAGTTGGCGATGACGGCATCGTTGACCGTCATGCGGGTGGCGGCGAACGGACACATGGAGTTGGCCGTGATGCCGTAGCGGCCGCATTCGCGCGCAATCGTTCGCGTCAGGCCGATGATGCCGGCCTTGGCGGCCGCATAGTTGCACTGGCCGACCGAGCCTTTGAAGGCGTCCGAAGAGAAGTTGACGATGCGACCGAAGCGTTCGCTGCGCATTAACTTGATGGCATGGTGGCACATGTTCCATGTGCCCTTCAGATGCACGGAGATGACGGCATCGAAGTCATCCTCGGTCATGTTCCAGATCATGCGCTCGCGCAGCATGCCGGCCGAGTTGACAACGAAATCGATCCTGCCGAAGGTCTCGGCGCACTGCTTCACCATCAGGCCGGCGCTGACGTAGTTGGCGACCGAGTCGTAGTTGGCGATCGCCTTGCCGCCGGCCTTGGTGATCTCCGCCACTACCTCGTCGGCGGGGCGCTCGTCCGTGACCTCGCCGTTGCGGCCGGCGCCGGGGTCGTTGACGACGACCTTGGCGCCTTCCTTGGCCATCAGCAGCGCGATGCCGCGGCCAATGCCGCGACCGGCCCCCGTCACGATGCCCGCTTTGCCTTCGAGATTCATGGACGTCTCCCCAGTTGGGTCCTTTGTTGCGTTGCACTGCTTGGCCGTGCTTCGTCCAGGTGCGGGTCAGACCGGCGTGAAGCAGGGCAGCTTGCCGTCGCCCTCGCTCGGCTTGAAGACCACCTTCACCTTCTGCCCGACCTTCACTTTCGCCGGGTCGACCTCGACGATATTGGTCAGCATGGAGACACCCTCGTCGAGCGTCACATAGGCGATGACGTAGGCAGGCTTGGCAGCGTGCATGATCGAGTAGGTGTAGATTTCGCCCGTCCCCTTGGCCTCCCTCCACTCGAGGTTGCTGGAGAGGCAGTGCGGGCAGATGCCGCGCGGATAGTAGTGGGGCTTCCTGCAGTCCTGGCACCACCTGACCAGCAGCTTGCCGGCCTTCGCGCCTTCCCAGTAGGGCTCGCTGCCGGGCGTCGGGGGAACCGCTGGATAGATTTTCTCGGCCATGATCCTCTACTCCCGTTCGAGAATAACGGTTGACCCGACGTGGCGTGTCGCGAGCGAGCCGCCCGTGCCATGCGCCAAAACGATGTCGTGGTTCTTGACCTGCACCTTCGGGTGGGCCTCGCCGCGCGCCTGCCGGACCGCCTCGATGACCTTGGTCATGCCGCCGCGGTTGCCCGGATGGTTGGAGCAAAGCCCGCCACCATCCGTGTTGAAGGGCAGCTTGCCGATACCGGAGATCAAGTTGCCGTCCGCAACAAACTTGCCGCCCTCGCCTTTCTTGCAGAAGCCCAGGTCCTCGATCTGCATTACCACCGTGATGGTGAAGCTGTCGTAGATCGACGCGTATTTGATGTCGGATGGCTTCACGCCCGCCATCTCGAATGCAGCTTTGGCCGAGTCGCGGCCGCCCGAATAGGTGAGGTCGAGACCGACACCGCCGCCCTGGATCTTGCTGGCCTCGCCGACCCCGATGATCCTCACTTTCGGGCGATTGAGGCTCATGGCGATCTCGGGTTTGGCAATCACCAGCGCTCCGCCCCCGTCCGAGATGACGCAGCAGTCGAGCCGATGCAGCGGATCGGCGACCATTGGAGAATTCACAACCTCCTCGACCGTCACCACCTTCGGCAGCATCGCCTGGGGATTGTGTTGTGCGTGATGGGATGCAGCTACCTTCACCCAAGCGAGTTGCTCGGACGTGGTGCAGAACTCATGCATGTGGCGGCGAGCCGCCATGGCGTACATGTTGGCCGTTGCCGGTCCGTAGGGGAACTCGAACTGCACGTCAGGTTGCTGCGCGTTGCCCATGCGCGGCGCGGTGCCGGTCGCCATGCCTTCCGAGCGGGGCCTTCCCGCGAGCGTCACGAGCGCGACATTGCAGCGTCCCGCCGCGATCGCTTCGAGGGCATGGCCGACATGCACGTTATAGGAGGAGCCGCCGGTGTCGGTCGCATCGATGTGGCGGAGCTTCAGCCCCATGTACTCGATCATCGATAGGCCACCCAGGCCCGGCGTATCGCCCGAAGCGCAAAAATAGCCGTCGACGTCACTTTTGCTTAATCCTGCGTCATCTAGCGCGCCCTTGGCAACCTCGGCATGCAGCTGCGCCAGCGATTTGTCGGGTGCCTTTCGCGTCGGGTGCTCGTAGGCTCCGACGATGTAGGCCATGCCTTTGAGACTCATCTGGTCGAAGCTCCTCCACTCGTGCGCAATCTGTCGAAAAGTTGGCGCGAAGCGGTGCGGACGTCAATCATACGTCTGAGGATACCTGCCCCACGCCATGAGCCACGCGACGTGTGCTTCGCGCAACGTCGGCCACCTACACGGAAACAACGGACGCGGTCGCAGCGGCGCCGATCTGCTGCAAGTACCATTCTCCATCGCCAAACAGCGTCTCACACAGCGTGAGCCGCTTGTAGTAGTGGCCAATCGCGAGCTCGTCGGTCATGCCCATGCCGCCGTGCAGTTGGATGGCCTGGCTCCCGACGAACCTAGCCGCGCGTGCAGTCTGGGCCTTTGCCGCCCATGCCGTTCGCTGCGCTCCGGAGGTACCATCGTCGAGCGCCTGCAGAGCAGCGTGCACGACGGCTCGCGCCTCCTCGCCGGAGACGCTCATGTCCACCAGCCTGTGCTGCAGCACCTGGAACTTGGACAGCGGCTGGCCGAATTGCTGCCGGGTCTTCAGGTATTCGACGGTCGCTTGCGTCACTGCCGCCATGGCGCCGCACGCCTCGGCACAAACTGCGATCGCACCGCGGTCGCTCAAGCGATCGATCACACCAAGCATGTCCTCGTCGCGGTCTCCAAGCCTGGCCTCAGAAGCGATTTTCGCGCCAACGAGACCCACGGTTGCACCGAGCCGGCCGTCGAGCGCAGGCGCGACATTGAGCCGAACGCCCTCTGCCGTACGCGGGACGAGAAAAAGCCCGACTGGACCTTGGTCCGATTCGATGCGCGCGGAGACCACGAGCGTGTCTGCCGCGTGCGCACCGATCGCGAAGCTCTTCTCGCCATCGATGACGAAGCCCGCGCCGTCAGCACGCGCAATGGCGCGCACCCAGTCGCGGGCGTAGCCCGCGCCGGGCTCTGCGTGACAGAAGGCCATCAGGTGCTTTCCACCCGCGATCGGCGGCAGCAATTTCTCACGCTGTTCTGGCGTGCCGGCCAGCTCTATGGCACCGGCACCGAGGACGATGGTGCCGAGGAGCGGCTCCAGCACCAAGTGGCGACCGGCGCCCGCCATGACGATGCCGAGTTCCGTCATGCCCCCGCCAGCCCCGCCGGCCTGCTCGGGCAATGCGACGCCGAGCCAACCGAGCTCGGCGTACTTCGCCCATTCAGCCCGCCCGAAGCCTTCCATCTCCGGTCCGCGCGCGAGCTTCTTCCAGCGCTCGAAGCTGTAGTTCTCGGCGAGGAACTCGCTCAGGCTGTCATGGAGAAGCTGGCGCTCCTCGCTGGAAAGGCTTGGCATCCCCTACCCTCGTTCCTCAGAGCCCGAGTGCGCCCTTGGCGATGATGTTCTTCTGCACCTCGCTCGAGCCGCCGTAGATGGTGGCGGCGCGGCGATAGAGATGCTCGTAGATCACGTCGGCCGATTCCTCCGGCCCGATCAGCTCGCCGTTCCAGCCGGCATGGAGGGCATCGCTCTGGTAGACCATGCCATGCCGGCCCAGCGCCTCGAGCCCGGTCTGCAGGATGGCCTGCACCAACTCGGTCCCACGCAGCTTGAGAGCGGCAGCCCCCATCAGCGAGGGCGCACCGTTGGCTCTGGCGGCGGCAAGTTGGTCGGCCATCAGCGCCTTCACGGTCGCCAGACCGACCTCGAGCTCCGCCAGCCGCCGCTGGAACAGCGGCTCCTGGCTGAGCGGTTTCCCACCGTCCCTCGTCGCGTCGAGGAGCCGCCTGATCTGGGCCAGATAGGACTCGACCTTGGCGATATCGACATTGCCGACCCGTTCGTTGGCGAGCAGGAACTTGGCGTAGGTCCAGCCCTTGTTCTCCTCGCCGATCCGGTTCTCGACCGGCACCCGCACATTCTCGAAAAACACCTCGTTGAGATGGTGACCGAGCGTGATGCCGATGATCGGCCGCACCGTGATGCCGGGAGACTTCATGTCGATCAGCAGGAACGAGATGCCTTCCTGCTTCTTGGCGCCGGCGTCCGTGCGCACGAGAGCGAAAATCATGTCGGCCCAGTGTGCCATCGATGTCCAGATCTTCTGGCCGTTGACCACGTAGGCGTCGCCGTCGCGGACTGCGCGCGTCGTGAGGCTGGCAAGGTCGGAGCCGGCGCCGGGCTCCGAGTAGCCCTGGCACCACCAGGTCTCGTTCCTGATGATGCCGGGAAGGTACTTCTTCTTCTGCTCGGGCGTACCGAAGGTGTAGATCACGGGGCCGGCCATGGTCGGGCCGAACGAGATGAGCGGCGGTGCGCCAGCTCGCCCCAACTCCTCCTGGAAGGCGAGAAACTGCTCGGGGCTCCAGCCGAGCCCGCCGTGCTCCTTCGGCCACTTGCCCGTCAGCCAGCCGCGCGTGCCCAGCCGCTTCAGCCAGGCATCATATTCTTGGCGCTCGAGATGCTGGCCACGCGCCTGCTTGCTGCGTACCTCGGTCGGCATCTCGCGCTCGCAGAAGGCGCATACCTCCGCACGGAAGGCGTCGAGTTCGCGGTTGGGCTCTACGGCGCGGATGAACATGCTGCGTCTCCTTCCGCTCAGACCTGCGAATAGCCCGAGCCGTTGGTCGTCACACCGCGGCCGGTAGGTTTGTCGATGAGGCCGTACTCGCCCAGGATCTGCTGGCTGTAGGTGACGCGGCCGTTGACCTTGTCGGCGGGTTCGCTCGCCAGCAGCAGCGCCGCGCGTGCCATGAAGGTGGTCGGCTCGCCGCTGGGATCCTCCATGCTCTTCATGAGCTTGTGATAGACGGTGCCGGGCGTGGCCACGGTTTGCGAGGGAGAGACAGCGGTAACGGCGATGCCTTGCCCGGCCACCTCTTGCGCGAGCCCCTGCGTGAATCGCTCCAGCGCCGCCTTCGTGGCGCCGTACATGGTGCCGCCGTTGGCCGGCCGGGCGCCGGTGAAGGGGGCCCGGCCCGGGCCGATAGCCGACCCGGACGAGATGTTTACGATCGCCCCGCGGCGCAGCTCGATCATGCCGGGGAGCACCAGCTGCGACAGCATGAAGGGGCCGTGCACGTTGACGGCGAAGGCCCTGACCCAGTGCTTCACGTTGTAATTGATGATGGGCTTGTAGTAGGTGAGCGCCGCGTCGTTGACCAGGATGTCGACTGTGCCGAACGCCTCCCGTGCGGTCTCGACCAACCTCTGGCAGTCTTCCTCTCTGGAGATGTCGACCGCGACCGCGATTGCCTCTCCACCGGCCTCCTTGATCTTGCCGACCGTGGCCGACAGCGATCCCGACAGGAAGCGGTGATCGCCGTCATTCAGCGTCCTTGCGGCACAGATGACCCGCGCCCCTTCGCTAGCGAACAATCGTGCGATCTCCTCGCCGATGCCCCGGCTGGCGCCAGTCACTATGGCGATACGGCCGTCCAGCTTGCCCATGCTCGCCTTCTCCATCCAGCTCAAAAGGCCGGCAATCCCTACTCGGCGGCGGCTCGAGCGCCAACCTCCAGCCATTCGGGCGCATCGCCGCCCAGCTGCGGTGTCGGCCGGGTCCAATGAGGTCGCGCCTCGGAGAATTTGAGGACCGGGCCGAGGTGCCGCAGCGGGCCGCTCTTGGGCCGGCTCTCGATGCGGATCACGTCGAGCTCGTCAGCAGAGAGGTCGAGGCCCGCCCCGGGGAATGCGACTTTGCCCTGGCGATAGATGAACATGCCCGACTGGCACAGCGACACACGCACATGATAGCTGCCGCCGTCCCGCGCCCGCTTGGCGAGCGCCAGCAGAATACCGTAGGCGGCAAGATAGCCGGTGGTGTAATCGCAGGCCGCCGCGGGCAACAGAGCGGGACCATCGGGGCGCTCGATGGTTCGCCCTTCATGACAGAGACCAGTCATGGTCTGCGCCACCTGCTCCCAGCCGCCACGATGACTGAAGGGTCCGTCAGCGCCGTAGCAGCTGATAGAGGCATAGACGATCCCCGGCCGAAGGGCCGCAACCTCCTCAGGACCAAATCCGAGCTTTGCAATCATGCCGGGGCGGTAGCCCTGCGAAAAGACATCGGCCCCGCGTACCAACGCTCGCAAGCGGTCGGCGTCCTCGCGGCGGGTCAGGTCGAGGAAGCAGCTGCGCTTGCCGTGACTGGTATCGAGGACGTGCTCCGCGATCTGCGGCAGACGCTCTGCGGTGACCATCAGTACGTCGGCGTCATGCTCGGCCAGCGTACGTGCTGCCATCGGGCCAGCCAGGATGCGCGTGAGGTCCAAGGCGCGAATACCGCTCAAGGGCCTGCCACCCTTCGGCAACGGCTCCGGATCGCTCTCGCCGACTTTGATGATCTCGACGATGGGCTTGGCGGCGAGCACCTGCCCGTGGGCATGCGCGAGCCATTCCTCGTTCGCGCGCACCATGCCGCCGCACACACGCGCCTCGTCGATGGCCGCCTCGAGATCGAGCGCATCCCATCTGGCCACAGCCTTCGCCACCGATTGAGGGTTGGGCTCGCAGCCGAGCACCTTCTGCATCCTTGTCTGCAGGTTCGGCAGGCCGAAATGCGGCAGCACCCAGCGCCCGTCCCTGGTCGGCCACGGTTGCGTGATCGCCCGCATCGCCTCATGGTTCTTGTTGACGACCGGCTTGAACGTTCCGTCCGGGCCTGGGCGCTGCAGGTAGCTCGAGCTGCGCAGCCCGGCTGCTGCATGGCGCGCGTCGATCGAGAGTTTCAGGCGTCGGCCGGTCTTCACCTGCCAGATATCGGAGATGGCGACGCCGACACCACCGAGGACAGCGGCACAGGTCTCCGCGATCTTAAACCGTGTCGAGAATACGGGGTCCGCGCCTGTGATCGTCACCTCGCCGAATTGTGGCGGCGCGAGCCTAGCGAAGCCCGCGCGAATGCCCATGACCTCTTCAAATGCCGTCGCCACGGAACATCTCCTCCCTGATATTGCCCCATCATGCCTCGGCAGTGCGCCCAGGTCTACGCTGGCTGGGATGCGCGTCCTCGCGCGAGGCGGACAACGTCGATATGCTCGCGGCCGGGCAGTGGGCGCCCATGGGGGAGCCGGACAATGAAATGGCAGATCGGCGATGTCACCGTCACGAAGGTCATCGAGCTCGAGACCACGGGCGGGAGCCGGTTCATCCTGCCCCAGGCGACGCGCGAGGCCATCCTGCCCATCTCCTGGCTGATCCCGCACTTCGCCGACGCGGAAGGTCGCCTCAAGATGAGCATCCACGCGCTTATCGTCGAGGCGCCGGGGCGGCGCATCATCGTCGATACCTGCCTCGGCAACGACAAAAAGGACCGGCGCATCCCGACCTGGAACGATCGGCAGGGACGGTTTCTCGAAGACATGGCCGCGGCTGGTTTCCCGCGAGAGACCATTGATACGGTGTTGTGCACCCACCTACACGTCGATCACGTCGGATGGAACACAATGCTGGTTGACGGTCGGTGGGTCCCAACTTTCTCCAACGCCCGTTACCTGTTCGGCCGAGTCGAGTACGAGCACTGGAGCACGCAGACTGAGCGCGTCGACATGCAGCCCGTGTTCGCGGACAGCATACGCCCGGTCTTCGAGTGTGGCCTCGCAGACCTCGTCGAATGGGACCACCAGATCTGCCGCGAGATCCGGCTAGTGCCAAGCACGGGGCACACACCCGGCCACGCCAGCGTCTTGATTGAATCGAAGGGCAGTCGCGCCATGATCACCGGCGACTTCGCCCATCACCCTTGCCAGATGGCGCACCCGGAGTGGTCCTCAACCGCCGACTGCGACCCGGCGGCAGCCGAGGCCACACGCCGCCGCATCTTCGGCGAGCTTGCGGGCGAGCCCGTACTTGTGATCGGGACGCACTTCGCTGGCCCGACCGCGGGTCGCGTCGTCCGCGACGGCGAAACGTTCAAGCTCGTCGTCGTATGACTGCGCATGGCAGCGGTCGGGCGCATCCATTGTCGTCCCACTCTGGGGCGAGGTCGGCAAAGGCGGAACCTATGTCCTTGCGGTGGACGGCAAAACAGTAGCCGAAACGGGCATCGACCGCACGGTACCCTATGTCTACTCGATCGATGAAACGCTCGATATTGGAGAGGACCGCGGTACGCCGATTATAGAAGACTATGCTGACCGGATGCCGTTCAAGTTCAACGGCAGGATCGATGACGTGACAATAGAACTTGGACCCCAGGGGCGCAGGGACACGGGCCATACAGTAGTTTGCGGATGCACGGCCGCGAATGGAGGTATGGGGTTCGCGCGGCGAGTCCGCAAGGGATCGGGAGCACGCCTCCTGCGCACCCTGCCAGCACGTCTGAAGTACCTCCAATTCCAGGCGGAATCGCCGCACTGCCGCGAACGGTGAGTTCGTGCCAAGAAGAGACGTCACCGGGTCGAGCTTGGCAGGCGACCGGCGGATCACGGACAGCAGGTGTCGTGGGTGGCGTGGCCGTCGTAAGTCTGGAATTCGGCGTCGGTAGGCGGCTGATATTTTCGCGCCCAGTCATCGAGTTCATGCCTTGCTATCGACCGCGAGCCCCAACGACCTTCCAGATCGCGCTTCACAATTCGCGTCCAGAGCTCATCCGTCGCGGCGGTGAGATAGTGCAGTTCCACCCGCGCGCCGACCTTCCGAGCAGCATTGCGAAGGGCATCGCGCTCTTCGCGGGCCCAAACACCCCATTCAATCACCACATTGTGTCCCGCGCGCAGGAGCCCGAGCGACAGATCAAGTTGGAAGCCTTCTATACGGGCGCGGGAAGCGTCATCCCAAAGATCAATGCCCGCGGCCATCATCCAGTCATCGGGGCACATACGACACGCTGGCAAGGA
>Ga0111538_10011348_pt1 | contig 11821 bp, 10 predicted proteins | sample SoiMethybrSBSTD1_FD_79669 | JGI IMG/M metagenome (GOLD analysis project Ga0111538, IMG submission 79669) | Bulk soil microbial communities from a Populus tree surrounding site in Tennessee, USA - Soil MetaG P. TD hybrid SBSTD1 (version 2)... | ecosystem: Environmental > Terrestrial > Soil >...
GCTCGCCCTCACCCTCTACGGCGACCTCGCGGTGTCGACGCTCGACGAGCTGCCGCCCGGACGGACGCCGATCACGACCGAGCTCTGCCGCGAATCGCGGCGCGAACGCGTGTACGGCGCCATCCGAAACGAGGTCGCGGCGGGCCATCAGGCGTACGTCGTCTACCCGCTCGTCGAGGAGTCCGAGCGCTCGACCCTCCGCGCCGCGACGACGATGGTGCGCGAGCTCGAGGCGGGCCCGCTCGCGGGCCTCCGCCTGGCGCTCGTCCACGGCCGCATGAAGAGCGAGGCGAAGGACGCCGTCATGCGCCGCTTCAAGGCGGGCGAGCACGACGTGCTCGTCTCCACCACGGTCATCGAGGTCGGCATCGACGTGCCGAACGCGACGGTGATCGCCATCGAGCACGCCGAGCGCTTCGGCCTGGCGCAGCTCCATCAGCTCCGCGGCCGCGTCGGTCGGGGCCGCGCGCCCGGGCGCTGCTTCCTCGTCGTCCCGGACTGGACCGGCCAGGACGCCTACCAGCGCCTGGTGACGCTCGAGCGCTCGACCGACGGCTTCCACATCGCCGAGGCGGACCTCGCGATCCGCGGCCCGGGCGATTTCCTCGGCACGCGCCAGGCCGGCCTGCCGCCCCTCCGCGTCGCCAACCTGCTCCGCGACACGGAGCTCCTGCGCGCGGCGCGCGACGAGGCGCTCGAGTGGCTCGCCGCCGATCCGGACCTCTCCCGGCCGGCTTCGCACGGGCTACGGACTGTCCTCGCGCACCGCTGGGGTGGACGCCTGGGCCTGGCGCGCGTCGGCTGATCGAAGCCGCTCAAGTCATCGGCGGGGTACGCCGATACTCGAAGGGGCGGAATTGGCTGATGCGGCCCCTGGCATACCTCACCCTGAGCGCAGGCCTCCTCGTCACGCTGGCTCTCGTGGCGTGGGGACTCCTCCGCATGCGGGCCCGGCTGCGCGGGAAGCTCGAAGACCGGCAGCTATCCTTTCTGAAGGAGGCGGACCTCCTCTACCGGGACGGCCGGGCCATCGCGCACGTCGAGGGCGCGATGATCGATGACGCGGCGAAGTCCGTCTACTTCGAGCGCCTGACGGGAACCATCAATCTGCTGAACCTCGGGCCCGACATTCTCGACTTTCGCAGCTACCGTCTCCGATGCGTCGCGGTCGAGAGCATGACCGGCGCACCGCCCTCGCCCTACCGCTACGAGAAGGTGACCTGCAGCATCGTGGGCCTGGCGTAGGCGCGCTTCTCCGCATGCCCTCTGCCCGGACGGCGGTCGCCGCCGCGCTCGTGATCCTCGTCGCCGCCGCGATCGACGCGCGCGCGCTCGACAACCCGCTCGCCGGGAAGAAGCTCGGCATGCGCGACGGCGTGCGCGCGCGGCTGGTGCTCCTCACCCGCGACCGCATCTCTGCGCCGGCTCCGGGCCTGGCCGACGACCCGACCGTAGCAGGCGCTCGCCTCGAGATCGGCAACCCGGACACCGGAGAGTGGGCGGCCTTCGAGCTGCCGGCGACCGGCTGGGCGTTCGACAACACCGGCACGCGCTTCCGCTTCCGAGAGCCGGCGCCCCGCAGCGATGCGCCGGGCATCCAGCGGCTGGTGCTGCGGCACCGAAGGCGCCTCCGCCTGCGGACCCAGGGCATCGGAATGACCCTCGACGAGAGCCGCCAGGGGACGATCGCCGTCGTCCTGACGATCGGGTCGCGCCGCTACTGTACGGTGTTCGGCGGCATCGTCACGTACGACGAGCCCGGCCGCTTCGGGGCGCTCGACGCCCCGGCGCCGCCGGCGTGCCCGCAGACGGTGCTGGTCTCCACGACGACGTCATCCACCAGCACGACGGCCACGTCGTCGACGTCGTCCACGGAGGCGTCGACCACGACGACGTCGAGCTCCACCTCGTCCACCAGCGAGGACTCGACCTCTACCAGCACGAGCTCGTCGAGCTCCTCCACCGCCGAGCCGACGACGACCAGCTCGAGCTCCAGCTCCACCTCATCCACCGAGGCGGAGCCGACCTCCACCACCACCAGCTCTTCCAGCTCGTCCAGCGTCGAGCCCACGACGACCAGCTCGACCGAGTCGACCACCAGCAGCTCCGAGACATCGACCTCGACGTCGTCGACGACGACCTCGACCGACTTCACCTGCGGCGGGTTCCCGCCGTTCGGATGCACGGGGACGTGTCCGGAGGGACAGACCTGCGGGGGGCTGTTCGCTTGCGGGTGCAACTGAGCCGGCCGGGGCTGGCGCGCGCGGGGTGAACGGCGCTACCTTCTCCGGGCGTGGCGCTCTCCCTGCAACAGGTCTCCGACCGCATCGAGATCAACGACCTCCTGATCCGCTACACGCGGGCGATCGACCAGAAGGACTGGGAGCTGCTCGATACGGTGTTCACGCCCGACGCCGAGATCGACTACGTCGCGACGGGCGGCATCAAGGGCCGCTACCCGGAGGTGCGCGCGTGGCTCGCGAAGGTGCTCGCGCTCTTCCCGATCACCGTGCACTACGTGACCAACTCCGAGGTCACGCTGCAGGGCGACCGCGCCGCGGCGCGCACCGCGGTCTACAACCCGATGTTCCTCGAGAGCTCCGACGGCAGCCGGCACTCTTTCGTCGTGGGTGCCTATTACGTCGACGAGCTCGTGCGCACGGAGGCCGGCTGGCGCATCGCGAAGCGCCGCGAGGAGAAGGCCTTCATCGAGGGCTCGCCGAACGGCGGGTGACTCGGGCTCAGCCGCGACGCGCCAGGGCCGCGAGCGTCGCTTCCAGGTCGAGCTCGACGTCGCGCGTCTGCCCCCCGAGCGCCAGGAAGCGCCGCATGCGCTCCTGCGCGGCGGCGGTCCCGAGCGCCTGGTTGAACCAGTGCGCCTCCTCGACGAGGCCGGCCTCGGTCGGCAGCTCGGCCGCGTCCACCGAGCGCTTGGCGAATGCGATCGCCTCGGCCGGGAAGGACGCGATGCGCCGCGCCAGCCGGTCCACGAACGGCCCGAGCGCGTCCGCGGGGAGCGCCCGGTTGAGGTAGCCGTAGCGCTCGGCGAGATCCGCGGGGAAGTCCTCACACCCGAGGATCACCTCGAGCGCGCGGGCACGGCCGATGAGACGCGGGAGCCGCTGCGTGCCGCTGCCGCCGGGGAGGATGCCGAGCGCCACCTCGGGCTGCGACACGATCGCGCGGCCGAGCGCGCCGAAGCGCATGTCGAGCGACAGCAGCAGCTCGCTGCCGCCGCCCCTCGCGCGCCCCTCGATCTTGCCGATCGTCGCCTTGGGCATGGTCCGGAAGCGGTCGACCATGCGGTGGAAGCCGTGCGGCGCCGTCGGCTTCTCACGCACGTCGCGCGGCAGCTGCTCGATCATCGCCACGTCGGCGTGGGCGATGAAGAACTCCGGGTTGGCGCTCTGGAGCACCACGACGCGGACCGCGGCGTCCGCCTCGAGCTCGCGCCCGACGCGGTCCATCTCCGTGATCAGCGGGACGTCGAACAGGTTGATGGGCGGATGGTCGATGGTGACGGTGGCGACGCCGTCTTCCACCCGCACGCGGAGACACGCATATCCGTCGTACGCCATGGGCATCCTCACGCCGGCTCTTGCTGCGTCATGCAGTGCAGGGTCCCGAGGCCGAGCACCAGGTCGACGGCATGGATACCCACGACCCGGCGGCGAGGGAAGAGCCCCGCCAAGATCCCGAGCGCCTCACGGTCACGCGGATCGTTGAACGTCGGGACGAGGACCGCCTCGTTCCCGATGTAGAAGTTGGCGTAGCTGGCGGGAAGCCGCTGCTTCTCGAAGTAGACCGGCGAGGGCATCGGAAGCGGCACCACGCGGAGCGGCTCGCCGTCCTGGTCCCGCATCCGGCCGAGGCGCTCGAGGTTGTCGCGCAGCGGCTCGTGGTTCGGATCGCCCGCGTCGTCCTCCACCGCCGCCACGACCGTCCGCGCGTCGACGAAGCGGGCGATGTCGTCGACGTGGCCGTGGGTGTCGTCGCCGGCGATCCCACGCCCGAGCCAGAGGACGTTCCGTGCGCCGAGGTGCTCCGCGAGCGCCCGCTCGAGGTCGTCCCGGGAGACGCCCGGGTTCCGCGCCTGCACGTCGTCGAGAAGGCACTCCTCCGTGGCGAGGACGGAGCCTCTTCCGTTCACGTCGATCGCCCCGCCCTCGAGCACGAGGCGGCGGCCGCCGAATGCCGGCACCCACTGGCGGCGGCCGAGCCTCCGCGCCAGCCGCGACGGGACGGCGGCGTCACGCTTGTGGTTCGGATACTTGGCCCAGCCCGTGAAGCGCCAGCTGGTGAGCGCGACGTCGCCATCGCCGTCGCGGCGGACGAAGAGCGGGCAAAAGTCCCGCGTCCACGAGCGGTCGGTCGGGATGCGGAAGAAATCCACGCGGCCGAGGTCGACGCCGGCGCGCGCGAGCACGCCCCGGGACTGCTTCTCGCTCGCCGCGTCCTCCACCAGGATGCGGACGCGCTCGCCGGGGACGAGGTGGCGCACCACCTCGGCGTAGACCCAGGGGATCGGCGCGAACTTCCCCGGCCAGTCGGTGCGCTCGTGGGGCCAGGCGAGCCAGGTCGCCGCGTGCGGCTCCCACTCGGCCGGCATGCGGTAGCCGAGCGCGGCCGGCGTGCCCGATGCGGACGCCGCCGGCGTCACCCGACGAGCAGCCGTTTGGTGATCGGCGCGTAGGCGTCGATGCGGCGATCGCGGAGGAAGGGCCAGTTCCGCCGCACGTCCTCCTGGCGCGCCAGGTCGACCTCGGCGACGAGCACCTCCTCGGCCGTCTGCGACGCCTCGGCCACGACGACGCCGAACGGGTCGCACACGAACGACCCGCCCCAGAACTCGATGCCGCCGTCCGCGGCGCCCTCGTGCCCGACGCGGTTCACGGCGGCCACGTAGACGCCGTTCGCGATCGCGTGCGCGCGCTGCATCGTCTGCCACGCCGACACCTGCGCCGCGCCGGTCTCGGCCTTCTCGCGCGGGTGCCAGCCGATGGCGGTGGGATAGAAGAGCACGTCGGCGCCGGAGAGCGCCGTCAGGCGCGCGGCCTCCGGGTACCACTGGTCCCAGCAGACGAGCGTGCCGATGCGGCCCGCGGCGGTGTCGAAGGCCCGGAATCCGAGGTCGCCGGGCGTGAAGTAGAACTTCTCGTAGAATAGCGGGTCGTCCGGGATGTGCATCTTCCGGTAGAGGCCGCGCACCTCGCCGTCGGCGTCGAGGACGACGGCGGTGTTGTGGTACACGCCGGCGGCCCGCCGCTCGAAGACGGAGGCGACGATCACCGCTTTCGTCTCGCGCGCCACCGGGGCCAGGGCGTGCGTGGTCGGACCCGGGATGGGCTCGGCAAGGTCGAAGAGCGCCGCATCCTCCTGCTGGCAGAAGTACTGCGAGCGGAAGAGCTCGGGCAGGCAGACGATGCGCGCGCCGCGCCCGGCGGCTTCGCGGATACCCGCGATGGCGCGCTCGAGGTTGGCCGCCGTGTCGGCCGTGCAGCGCATCTGGACGAGGCCGATCGAGAAACGCCGGGGGGCGGACATCGGCCGGAGGGTGCCGGCAGCGGCGCGCGCTGTCAACGTCAGCGGACGCCGCGCCCCCCCGACCGTTCGCTGAGCCGGCGGCACTTCGGTAAGAAGCCCATTCGGTGAGCCGTCCGCCCTCGGCGCCGCTCAGGCGCGGCGTGTTGATCCTCCTCGGCGCGACGCTCGTCGCCTTCGGCGTGTGGGCGGCCCTCGAGACCGTCAGCGCGACCGACCTGTACTGGGCCATGGCGACGGGGCGGTACATCGTCGAGCACGGCGAGATCCCGCGGACGGACGTCTTCTCGTACACCTACGCGGGCGCACCGTGGTCGAACCAGGAGTGGCTGTCGCAGATCCTCTTCTGGGAGCTCTGGGCGCACGGGGGTGGGACGACGGTGGCGGTCTTCCGCATCGTCGTCACGGTGGGACTCGTCGTATTCGCGGCGTGGCTCGGGTTCCGTCGCGGCGCCTCGTCGCTCGCCGCCACGCTCATGGCTTGCGCGGCGGCGGCAGTCTGCCGGCCGAGCCTCGACATCCGCCCGCACCTCTTCCAGTTCGTCGGGACGCTCGTCCTGATCGGCCTCGTCGATTTGTTCCGCCGCAGGCTGCGCCCTCCGCTCCTCGCGCTCCTGCCGCTCCTCATGGCCGTCTGGGTGAACACGCACTTCAGCTTCATCTTCGGCCTCGGCGTGCTCGGGCTCCTGGCTGCCGTGGAGACCGTCCGCACGCTGCTTCGGCTTCCGGAGTCGCTCCCGCGGCGGGACGCGCTGTGGCTCGACGCGGCAGCGGCCGCGTCCGTCCTGGCGTGCCTCCTGAACCCGCAGGGCGTGCAGGCGCTCCTCTTCCCGTTCACGCTCCTCGGCTCCGACGAGCTCTGGCGGCAGGAGATCATCGAGTGGGCGCCGCCCGTCCTCTTCCGGCGCGGAGAGCCGTTCACGACGGCGTTCCTCGGCTACTACCTGGCCGCCCAGCTCCTCGCCGCGATCGCCGCGCTCGTCATGCGGCCACGGCGCTTCGACTGGAGCAACGCGCTCGTCGTCGCGACGACGGCGGCCATGGCGCTCGGCGCCCGCCGCTTCGGCCCGCTCTTCGCGCTCGTCGCCGCGCCGTTCGGCGCGCAGAACCTGACGCTCGTCGCGCGCGGGCTCGCCGTACGGACGGCCTGGCAGGCCGCCGCCGTCGCGCTCGCCTGCCTCGCCACGATCGGCGTCCTCGCGCGGAGCACGCTCGCGTATGTCCGCGCCCGCTATCAGGCGGGATTCTTCGCGGGAATGTCGCAGCAGTGGATCTTCCCGCAAGGCGCCGTCGACTTCCTGAACCGGAACCCCCTCCCCGCCCGCCTCGCGCACCTCTACCAGTGGGGCGGCTACCTCATGTTCGAGGCGCCCGGTCGCGGCGTGTTCATCGACGGCCGCGGACACACCGTGTACCCGGGAAGCTTCTACCTCGAGTACAAGCACCTCGAGGACTGCGAGCCCGAGTGTTCCGACGTCCTCGATCGCCACGGCGTATCGCTCGTCCTCTGGCCGTCGCAGAACCTCGCCTTCGCCCAGTACGTGCTCCTGCCGTACCAGCTCCGGCGCTCGCGCGATTGGCGCGTCGTGTACGACGACGGGCAGGCGGTGGTCTTCGCGCACGCCGAGCGCGGGCGCGAATGGATCGACGCGTACACGGGTCTCAGACTCCAATACCCGGACACGCTCCCGGCGCAGCTCTTTCTCGCCGACGCCTACTTCGCCGCGGGTGAGTTCGAGCGCGCACGCCGCCAGACCCAGGAGACGCTCGCGCGCTTCGGCGCCACGACGGCCCAGCCGACGCCCATCGAGCGCCAGATGCAGGCCCTCGCCGAACGGGGCGATTCGCCGATCGCCTGGTTCCACGTCGCAATGAACCGGGACGTGCGGAACGACACGACGGGCGCGGCCGAGGCCTATCGCCGCGCGCTCGACCGCGGGCTGCCCGAGGCGCATGCGAAGTACGCGCGCGAGGCGCTCGCCCGCCTCGGTGGGCTTCCCTGAGCGACGGTCGCTGGCATATGAGCCAGCGCATGCCGTCACTCCTCCTCCACCAGTACGACACGTCTCCGTTCTCGGAGAAGATCCGGAAGCTCCTCGCCCTGAAGCGCGTCCCGTGGGGCGCGGTCGGGCAGCCGACCATCATGCCGAAGCCCGACCTGCTGCCGCTCACGGGAGGCTACCGGCGCATCCCCGTCCTCCAGATCGGCGCCGACGTCTACTGCGACACGCAGCTCATCGTGCGTACGCTCGAGCGCCTGCATCCGACGCCGACCATGTACCCGGGCGGTAGCGAGGGAACCTGCCACGCGTGGAACCTGTGGGCGGACCGCCTCCTCTTCCTCCCCGTCGTGGCCGTCGTCTTCGCCGAGATCGGCGCCACGGTGCCGCCGGAGTTCATCGAGGATCGGACGAAGATGATGCCCGGGCGGAGCTTCGCGGACATCCCGAAGCAGGCGCCGCACGCCCGCGAGCAGATTCGGGCGCTGCTGGCCGTCATCGAGGCGGCGCTCGGCGACGGCCGCCCGTTCCTCCTCGGCCGCGACTTCAGCCTCGCCGACGCCGCGTGCTGGCACTCGCTCTGGTTCCTCCGGCTCGCCCCTGCCTCGCCGGCGCTGCTCGAGCCCCTGGCCCGGCTACGGGACTGGATGTCGCGCGTGGACGCGCTCGGAACCGGCGATCGGAGCGACGTGACACCGGCCGACGCCCTCGCGGTCGCGCGCGAGAGCCGGCCGGAAGCCGTGGCGGCTGCGGATTCCGACGAACCGAACGGGCTCGCGCCCGGAATGCGCGTCACCGTGACGCCCGACGACTACGCCTTCGATCCGGTCGCCGGCGAGCTCGTCTGCTCGAGCGCACACGAGATCGCCATCCGTCGCCAGGATCCGGCCGTCGGCGAGGTCGTGGTCCACTTCCCGCGTTTCGGCTTCCGCGTGACGCGCGCCGGCCGCTAGGGAGCCCTGCCCGAGTCGGGGTCCCTACAGCCCGAGGCCCGGCGCCCACAGGTACATGAACCGCGGCCCGCGCCCCGCCAGCACCCCGAGGTCGACCGGCATCAGATTCACCTGCGCGGGCAATCCACCGCCGCCCGAGTAGATGTTCTCCTTCGAGTCGTCCCGGCGGTGGTACATGACCACGCGCGCCTCCTCGATCCCCGCGGCACGCTCCGCGAGCGCAATGGCCCGTCGCAGATCGCCGATCTCGTCGACCAGGCCCGCCGCGACCGCCTGCGGCGCGTCGAAGATGCGGCCGTCGGTCAGCTCCGGCACGCGCGCCGGATCCAGGCCGGGACGGCTCTCGCGCACGACCGAGATGAAGCGGGCGTGCATCGTGTCGAGGACGGCCTGGATGATGCGCCGCTCCTCGGGCGTCGCGCCGCGGAGCGGCGAGAGCAGGTCCTTGTGCGCGCCCGCCTTGTAGGTCTCGTTCCGGACGCCGATCTTGCCGAGCAGGCCCTCGAGGTTGAGATTCATGAGGATCACGCCGATCGAGCCGGTCACCGTGGTGGGGTGGGCGACGATGCGGTCGCCGGCGCAGGCGATGTAGTAGCCGCCCGAGGCCGCGAGGTCGCCGAGCGCGGTGATCACCGGGATCTTCCGCTCGCGCTTGAAGCGGACGATCTCGGAGTAGATCTGGTCGCTCGCGGTCGCCCCGCCGCCGGGGCTGTTGATGCGCAGCACGAGCGCACGCACGCGGTCGTCGTCGCCGGCGCGTTTCAGCTCGGACTCGATGCGCGCCAACGTGCTCGGCTCCTCGACGAGCCCGAACGCCCGTTGCGTCGGCGTATCCGTGATCACCTCGGAGACGTCCACGAGGAGGATCCTGTCGCGGCCCTCGCCCTCGACCGTCGTCTCCTCGAGCGGCCGCTCGCGGTCGAGGAACCCGACGTTGCCGACCGAGAGGAAGCACGCCGAGAGGGGCACGAGCGCGGCGAGGAGAACGGCGTGGCGCCTCATTTCGAACCCCCCGCCCGGCCGCCGTCCGCGAGCTTCCGGAGATCGAGGAGGCGCGTGATCTCCTCCTTCGGAAGGATCTTGTCGTCCTCGAGGATCTGGCGAATCGACACGTCGCGCTTGAGCGCCTGCTTGTAGATCTCCGCCGCCCGGTCGTACCCGACGACGGGCGCGATGGCGGTGACGAGCTGCCCCGTCAGCTCGGCATAGCGGCGGCACACCTCGACGTTCGGCTTGATGCCGCGCACGCACTTCGCCGCGAAGACCCGGCAGGCGTTGGCCATCACGCCGATCGATTCGAGGAGCGCGTGCGCGATCACCGGCATCATGACGTTCAGGTCGAGGTTGCCGTTCATGCCGGCGACGGCGACGGTCGCATCGTGGCCGATGACCAGCGCGCCGACCTGGTTCATCGCCTCGGCGATCACGGGATTCACCTTGCCCGGCATGATGCTCGAGCCGGGCTGCGTCGCCGGCAGCTCGATCTCGTTGAGGCCCGTGCGCCCGCCCGAGGTGAGGAGCCGGAGGTCGTTCGCCACCTTGATGAGGAGGCCGACGGCGACCGCGCGGAGCGCGCCCGACACCTCGACGGCCGCGTCGCGGTTCTGCATCGCCTCGAAGAGGTTCGGCGCCTGCACGAACGGGATGCCCGTCACCCGCGCCAGCTCGGCCGCGACGCGCGCCCCGAACCCGGGCGGCGCGTTGATGCCCGTGCCGGCCGCCGTGCCGCCGATGGGCAGCTCCGCGAGATGCGGGAGCGTCGCCTGCACGCGCGCGACGCCGTGCCGCACCACGCTGGCGTAGCCGCCGAACTCCTGGCCGAGCGTGATCGGGACCGCGTCCTGGAGGTGCGTGCGCGCCGATTTGACGACGTCCGCGAACGCGGTGGCGCGGTCCTCGAACGCGGCCGCCAGCTCCTCGAGCCCGGGGAGGAGCGCCGCGCGGATCTGCGCATACGCGGCCACGTGAACCGCCGTCGGGAAGACGTCGTTCGTGCTCTGCCCCATGTTCACGTGATCGTTCGGGTGCACGACCGATTTGTCGCCCCGCTTGGCGCCGAGCAGCTCGAGCGCACGGTTCGCGATCACCTCGTTGGCGTTCATGTTGGTGGAGGTGCCCGACCCGGTCTGGAAGATGTCGATCGGGAACTCGTCGTCGAGCTTGCCCGCCGCGACCTCCTCGGCCGCCCGGACGATGGCGTCGCCGATCTTCCGCTCCAGGAGCCCGAGCTCCATGTTGACGCGCGCACAGGCGGCCTTGATGGTGCCGAGGGCGGCGATGAAGGCGCGTGAGAAGCGCAGCCCCGAGATGGGGAAGTTCTCCACCGCGCGCGCCGTCTGGGCGCCGTAGTAGGCGTTCGCGGGCACGAGCATCTCGCCCATGCTGTCGCGCTCGATGCGGGTCTCGGCCATGGGTCCTCCCGGGCCGTTTCCCTATCAGCCCAGGGACGAAAGTGGTACGCCCCCACGGGACCATGCGATCGGCGGGGGACGACGGCGCACGCGGCGTGCTCGTCGCGGCGGTCTGGGCGGTCTGGTTCGCGCTCGTGATGGAGTGGCTGTTCGCGGTCACCAAGCCCTCCTTCATGGATGCGCTGGGCGTCGGCGAACGGCTCCGGATCCCGCTCATCGCGCCGCTGCCCGCGTTCGGCGTGGCGCTGCTCGCGACCGCGGCGCTCCGCCTCGTGCGCCTCGCCTGGGTCGTGCCTGCGGCCGTCCTCGCGTGCGCGGGCCTCCTCCTCGTCGACAACTTCACGAATACGCTCTTCCGCGTCGGCATCGCGTCGACGAAGGGCGGCTGGGAGGCCGCGTACATACTGCTGCTGCTCGTGCTCTTCGTCGCCGCCTACCGGGGCCTCCGGCGGGCCGCGCGCAACATGAGCGCGGAGACGCATCGCGCGCTCGCACGCGGCGCCGTCGCGCTGATCGTCGTCGCGAGCCTCGGCACCGCGTGGCGGTGGGCGCGGGCGAGCCCGCTCGACCGCGGCCACGACGTGCCGGCGCGCCGGCGGCCGAACATCCTCCTCCTCTCCAGCGACGGCCTCGATGCGGTGCGCATGTCGGCGTACGGCTACCGCCGCCGGACGACACCCTTCATCGAGACGCTCGTGCCGCGCGCGCTCGTGGGGGAGAACGCCCTCCCGAACGCGACCATCACCGCGGCCTTCGTCGTCTCGATGCTGAGCGGGAAGCTGCCGCTCCGGACGCGCGTCTACGCCACCAAGGACGTGCTCCTCGGCGCGGACGCCTACCAGACGCTGCCGGCGATGCTGCGCCGAACGGGGTACGCCACCCTCGCGCTCGTCCCGGGCGCCGTCGACCCCTTCAC
>Ga0111538_10011349_pt1 | contig 11820 bp, 11 predicted proteins | sample SoiMethybrSBSTD1_FD_79669 | JGI IMG/M metagenome (GOLD analysis project Ga0111538, IMG submission 79669) | Bulk soil microbial communities from a Populus tree surrounding site in Tennessee, USA - Soil MetaG P. TD hybrid SBSTD1 (version 2)... | ecosystem: Environmental > Terrestrial > Soil >...
CGCACCCGTGATCTCGAGGGAGCGGATGATGTCTACGCCCGCGGCCACGAGGGTCGAAAGCGTGCGCGAGAAGCGCGCCATCCCGATCTTGACGATGATCGCACCGATCCCGAACGGCATCTTCATGCGGAAGCGGTCCCACATCCGGCGACCGGACTCGGTCTTCTTGAAGCGAAGGAACCCGAAGATGATTCCCGCCCAGAGCGGGAAGACGATGTACCAGTAGCTCCGCAGGATGTTCGAGCCTTTGACGACGATCTGGGTGAGCATCGGCAGGTCGCCGCCCAACTGCTCGAAGATCCCGACGAAGATCGGGACGAGGAACATGAGCATGCCGATGAGCACGAGCGTGGCGAAGCTCATGACCATCAGCGGATACATCATCGCGCCCTTGACGCGGCGCTTGATCTGCGTCTCCTTCTCGATCTGGAAGGCGACGCGGTCGAGCACGACGTCGAGGATTCCCGCGGCCTCGCCCGCCTCGACCATCGAGACGAAGAGGCGCGAGAAGATCCGTGGATGGCGGGACATCGCCTCGGAGAGCAGGAGGCCGCCCTCGACGTCGGCACGGAGCTCCGAGACGACGGTCGCGAGCTTCTTGTCCTCCGTCTGCTCCTCGAGGATGACGAGCGCGGTGACGACGTTCAGTCCCGCCTCGATCATCGTCGCGAACTGGCGCGAGAAGACCTGGAGCGACTTTGGCTTCACCTTCTTGACGGCCATCGCGAAGCCGGCCGAGCTCGCCGCCTGTTCGTCCAGCGTCAGCGCGACGAGCCCGCGCACGCGCAGGGCTTCTCGCGCCGCGTTAGCGTCGGGAGCGTTGACTTGCCCGTCGAGCTCGAGGCCCGCTGAGTTGATCGCCGTGTAGGCGTACGAAGCCATTCCAAGCGGGAAATCGGCATCACCCGCTCGCGCCTTGAGGGTCAACGGCGCTTTGCCGATGTTTTTATCGGTGTTTTCTGCGCGCTCACACCTGCGGCGGCACGCCCGGAGCGAAGGCGGCTTCGGCATGATCGAGCTGCTCGCGGCGATGACGGTGATGCTCATCGGCATCTTCGCCGTGTTCGGCGTCTTCCAGGCCGGGATCGTCCAGATCCGGCGCGCGAGCACGGTTACGACCGCCGCGGCGATCGCCGACTCCGAAATGGAGAAGTTCCGGGCGATCAAGTACGACTCGATCGGCCTGGCGAACAGCGCCGTCGACACAGTCGTGGCAGGCTCGTACGGATCCACCTATACGGGCCAGTCGTTCTACAAGACGGACACAGCGGGGACCGCGTCGCTCTCGGCCGGGATCACTGCCTCGCAGACGACCGTGCCCGTCACGAGCGTCACTGGATTCCCCTCGACCGGTCCTTTCGTCGTGAAGATCGACAGCGAGTACATGCTCATCAACGACCGCACGACCTCGACGTGGTCGCTTTACCAAGCGGCTGACCGCGGCTTGCTCGGATCGACCGCGGCTACACATGCCGCGGGCGCCACCGTGTACTGGATCCAGCGCGTGAACGTCACGGCGTGCGGTAGTTCACCCTGCACGAACGCAGTTCCAACGAAGACCGTCACGGGCGCCGACGGGCGCTCGTACAAGGTCGACACCTACGTCACCTGGAAGCAGATCACGAACGCCGGCTCGACGGCCGGGCGGCTCGTCAAGCTCGTCAGCATCGTCGTCCGCGACAACGCCTCGCCGTATCGCGCCTGGGCTCGCGTCAGCGCCTCGTTCGACGAGGGCACGGGCCTGTAGGGCCCGCCGGGCTCGCTCAGCTAGCTCGTACTGACGAGCTTGATGGAGAAGCTCGACCCGTCGTCGCCCGTCACGGTCAGCGTCTCGCCGACCTTGATCTCCTCGCTCGGCTTGCCGTCCGTGAAGTTCTTGCCGGACGCAAGACCGACGAGGGCGGAATCCTCGGTCACCGAGATGAGCTTGAAGACCGGATCGTCCGCGGGGAAGGTGCCGGCGACCGTGACATCCTGTTCCGCCCCGTTGATCTGCAAGCGCGCGGTCGTGCGCCTCGAGGCCGACGTTGTAGTGCCCCCGCCGGTCGTAGATGTTCCCGCGGTAGGGGCGACGGCGCCGCCCGAGAAGGGGTCACGGCCGGGGAAGACGCCGAGGTTGTCGAGCTGACCGGCGAGGACGGACGGCGGCGCGTCCGTGTCCACGAGCTGACTCGGAGGGACGACCGCCCCAGCGCCGGGCGTCGAGGGAGCCGAGCCCGGCGTCGGCGCGGTCGTCGTGGGTGCAGGCGCGGTCTCGGGCGGCGTCTCCGCACCGCCCATGAGCGAGTGGTAGGTCTTCGGTCCCTGCCAGACGGCGAGCCCGAGGAAGACCGGCACGAGCACGAAGAGGACCTTCTTCTGCTTCGCCTCCTTCTGCTTCGCGAGCGCTGCTTCGACCTTTTTGGAAGCCATTAGCCGAGACCTCCCGCGGAGGCGTCGACGGGCGGAGGCGGCGTCTCGGTCGGTGCCGGCGGCGCGGCGGCGGCCGCCGCGTCAGGGGCGCCATAGACGTAGGCGGAGACGATCAGGCCGGCATTGATGTTCGGGAATCCTCCCTTTCCCTCCTTCATGCTCAGCGTGTCGAGCGTGAAGAGCCTGCCTGAGGAGGACAGCCGCCCGTCCCGCACGGTGACGAGGTTCCGGAGGCGGAAAAGGAAGTCGGTCAGATCGAAGTAGTTGCCCTCGAAAGTCAGGTTTATCTGGATCGCGCTGTAGCCCGCCTTCGGCGTCGGTGCACTGGGCTGGATCGAGAGGAACTTGATTCCCGTCGCCTCGGCGACCGAATTGAGGTCGAGGATGATTCCCGGCATGTCGTCCGTGTCCGGCATCGCCTTGGAGACCTCGAAGACGTCGGCGACCTTGATGGTCGAAGCAGACTGCTGAGGGCGAGAGGCCAGACGCGCGGCCGTGACCTTCATCTGCATCTCGGTGATCTGCTCGTCGAGACGCCCGGTCTCGGCGCGCTTCGGCCGGATCAAGAGCATGTACCCGACCCCCGCGAGGATGAGAATCGCAAGGCCGATCACAGGCCAGATGGGAACCTGCCTTTTCACGCGTCCCCTCCCGGCCGCACGGTGGCCGTGACGGCGAAGTTCACGCCAGGCTTGTCGACGTCCTCGGACTCGGTCGCAAACTCGAGGCGAACCGTCTGGAGCTCCGGAAGTACCTGCAGGCGAGAGAGGAGCCTGGCGACGCTCGCCTGGCTCACAGAGACCCCGGTCACTCTGAATGAGTTCACGCTGGAACCGGTTGACCCGGCCGACCCGGGCGAGGGGGCCGTTGCGTCGAGCGTGACGAGCGTGACGTCTTCAGGCAAGACGAGGGCAAGCTCCCGCAGGACGCGGTCCCAGGCGAGGCGATCCGCGATCGCAGTCGAGAGGGCGGCCGTTCGCGCGGTGCGCTCAGAGTCGATGTCGGCGCCTTCGCTGGCTGCCTGAGGCTGCTGCTCGGGCACCTGCAGGCCCGCGAGCTCGCCCCGGAGATCGTCGAGCTCGCCCGTCTTGCTCGTCACGGTCGCGCTCGAGGACAGGTAGAAGGCGGCGAGCGCCGCGAAGACGAGGACCCCGGCCAAGGCGACGATCACATGCGGGATCGCGCTCTGCTTGGATTCCTTTTCGGCCCGCACCTCCTCCTTGGGCAGGAGGTTGAAGGCGTGCATGAGCGGGATGTCGCGCACGGGCGGCCCGCTCTTCGGATCGACCGCGGCGACCTTCTCCTTGCCGCGACCCAGGCGACGCTCCTTCTTCTCCTTGGGCGGCTTCGGCTCCTTGGCCTTCTTCGGCTCCTTCGGCGGCTTCTCCGCCTTGGGCTCCTTCGGACCGCGCTTGAAGAGATCCGAGAGCTTGATCTCTTTCTTCATGTCGATGCCCATCAGAGCGCCATTCCGAGGCCGATGGGCACCGCGAGTGACGGATCGGGCGTCCCGCCCTTGAGCTTCTTGCCGACGGAGATCCCGACGAGCGGATCGCCAACGCGGACGTTCACGCCGACGAGGCGCTGGAGCGCGGGAGCGAGCCCCGCCAGACGCGCGGTGCCTCCGGCGAGGACGACCTCGCGGATGCCGAGCGAATCGGGCTGGCTCTGGTAGAACTGGAGCGAGGAGACGAGCTCGCGGGAGAAGCCCTGCAGCGCTCCGTTGAGCGCCTCCCGGGCGAGAGCGGCCTGCTCGGCCGTCAGACCTTCGGGCACCTCGGTGCTATCGAGCGAGAGGCTCGCCTTCAGCAGCTCGGCGGCCTCGATGTCCATGTCGAGGGCACGCGAGAGCGCGATCGTCAGCGACATCCCGCCCCACTCGATGACGCGCGCGAACTCGCACGATTGCCCGTCGGAAACCCCCAGCGTGCTCCGCTCCGAGCCCATGGATACGGCGACGAGCGCGCTCTTCTCGCCGGCGAGCTCTTCGGGAGGCATGAGCGCGCGTAGGAGGGCAAAGGCCTCGAGGTCGACGCCGGCGAGCTTGATTCCCGCCGCGCGACAGGCCGTCGAGTACGCGTCGACCAGTTCGCGATAGGCGACGACGAGCAGGACGCGCTTCTTCGACTGCCCGTCCTCGACGGTCTCGCCGAGCACTTGGTAGTCGAGGAGCGCCTGGTCGACCGGGATCGGCAGCGCCTCCTGGGCGCGGAAGCGAACCGCATTCGCGACCTGCTTCGGATCCTCGATCCCCGTGAGCTCGATCGTTCGGACGCCGATCCGGTTATTGGCGATACCGATGCGGACGTTGCGCTTCGAGAGGCCGTGCCGCTTGAAGAAGAACTTGAGCGCCTCGGTCAGCTCTGCGACGTCTTTGACCTCGCCGCCGGCGACGATCCCGCGCGGGATAGGCTCCCGGGCGATCTGGACGAGGCGCGCGGCCCCGTTCACCTCGACGGCGGCGGCCGAAAGGTACGACGCGCCGATCTTGAGGCCGACTGTCTCTTTCGCCACGGCCTAGCTCCCTGCCACCCGGAGTCCTCCCGCCGCAGGGTCGGGAGTGGCGAGGCCGTTGCGCTGGAAGAGCCCGAGGAGCTGGTCCGGCCGGCTCGACCTGGCCATGGCGACCTCCTGCGTGACGATCCCGCGCGTGACGAGATCGACGAGGGCCTGCTCCAGTGTCTGCATGCCGCGGCCCGTGTTCGTCTGCATGACGGAATAGATCTGCTCGACCTTCGCCTGGCGGATGAGGTTCCGGACGGCGTCGTCTGGGAGCAGGATCTCGAGCGCGGCGACGCGGCCCTTCCCGTCCACCGTCGGCAGGAGCGTCTGCGTGACGATGCCCTGGATCGTCGCGGCGAGCTGGACGCGGATCTGCTCCTGCTGCGCGGCCGGGAAGACGTCGATCAGGCGGTCGATCGTCGACGGCGCATCCTGCGTGTGCAGCGTGGCGAAGACGAGATGGCCGGTCTCGGCGGCGGTGATCGCGGTCGAGATCGTCTCGAGGTCGCGCATCTCGCCGAGGAGGATCACGTCGGGGTCCTGGCGGAGCGCGCCGCGCAGGGCCTCGGCGAAGCTCGTGGCGTCGGGCCCGATCTCGCGCTGGTTGACGATGCAGCGCTTGTGGCGGTGGAGGAACTCGATCGGGTCCTCGATGGTCATGATGTGGTCGTCGCGCGTGCGGTTGATCTCGTCGACCACCGCGGCGAGCGTCGTCGACTTACCGGAGCCGGTCGGGCCCGTGACGAGCACGAGGCCGCGAGGCTTCTTCGACAGCTCGTGCAGCTGCGTGGGCAGCCCGAGATCCTCGAGCGTCTTCAGCTCCGCGGGGATCATGCGGAAGGCGGCGCCGAGGCTCTCCCGCTGGAAGTAGACGTTCACGCGGAAGCGCGCGAGACCCGGGATCGAGTGCGACACGTCGATCTGCCGGTTGATCTCGAGGTGCTTCTGCTGCTCCGTGGAGAGGATGCGGTACAGCAGCCGCTGCGTGTCGTCTGCGGAGAGGCGCGGAAAGTCGTCGAGCCGCTCGAGGCTCCCGTTCAGACGGATGACCGGATGCGAGCCGACCGTGACGTGCAGGTCGGACGCGCCGAGAGCGACCATCGTCTCGAGCAGGTCGTCGATCGTGTATGTCGTCGCAGCGGGTTCGGTGCCAGGACCATCCATTGGGGCTCCCTCCGAGCGGTGCTATCGGCAGGGAAGCCGGTTGTCTGAAGGGCAAAGGGAAAATCCCCCATTCGAGGGGACGCCTTCCGCGCGCGAGAGGCCGATATCACCGGCTGAGCCACCGCACGCCCATGCTCGATCAAGGAGGAGTCACCAAATGATTCAGAGGCTCAGCAAGCGGATCACGCAGAAGGACAGCCAGGGGGGCTTCACCCTCATCGAGCTCCTGGTCGTGATCATCATCATCGGCATCCTGCTCGCGATCGCCATCCCGTCGTACCTCTCCTTCCGGAGCCGCGCTGAAGTGTCGGCTGCGAAGGCGAACGTGCGGGCGTCGATCCCGGGCGTGGAGGCGTACTACGCCGACCACAACACGTACTCCGGCTTGACCCTGACGAAGCTGCAGGCGTCGTATGACGCGGGGATCAAGAACATCACCGTCGTCCGCGCGACCGCCGCTTCGTACTGTGTCCAGAGCATCGTTGGCCAGGCCACGTACAAGAAGGCGGGCCCGTCGGCTGACATCGTGGTCACCGCCTGCTAAGCAGGAGGCAATTCGATTCTCCGAGAGGGCGCCGCAAGGCGCCCTCTCTCCTTTAAGCCTTGGCAGGTAACTGCCGATAGAGACCGCATGGCGTCACAGCTTCGCTTGCACGTTCTCCTGCCCCTCGCCTTCCTCGGCCTGGTCGGCGCCGCCTTCGGCGTCTACACGATGGGAAAGGCGCCCGGGGGTGGAAACGACGCGGGCGTGCCGCTCGTGACGACGCACCCGGACAAGAGCAAGCCCAAGCCCGATCCCAAAGCCGCAACAGTTGCGTGGGTGAAGAGCCTGGAGACCTGGTGCAGCGGCCTCGAAGCCGGCTATGCCAAGATCGCCGAGCCGACGACGATCGCGGACTTCGAATCGGCAATCGGCGAGTACGTCGAGCTCTGGGATTCCGCACAGCCCGCCTTCATCAAGCTCGGCCTTCCGCAGCAGAAGAAGCAGATCGCACTCGCGCTTCGGCGCAACATCGACGCAACCGCCGGGAAGCTCCGCGGCCTCTTCAACCATATGCAGGCGCTCGACGTGGACTGGATCAAGAGCCAGGAGGCAGCGGGCAAGGCTCTCGACGACGAGCGCGTGCAGCTGATCCGCACGCTGGGGGCGGACGCGTGCATCGACGACAAGAAGCACAAGGGCGTCGCGAGCGTGGCCATCCAGCCGGCGCCGCTCCTGATCGCGGCTCAGCTGAAGCGCTACGGGAAGGTCGTCGTGCTCTTCTACGAGCCGGGCGCGAACTACGATGCGATCCAGACGCGTGAGGCGCGCGCCGGCGCTCTCGCGGCCCATGCCGGCTTCGTGTCCGTGAACGTCTCGAAGAACCGCGAAGTCGGCCAGCTGGCCTCGCAGTACAACGTCCTCGAGTCGCCCACGGTGCTCATCATCACGAGGGGCTACAACCTGAAGACCCGTATCGAGGGCTTCTACGACCGGACGGCGATCGTCCAGGCCGTCAAGAACGCCTGATGGCCGCCGAGCCAGCCGTCGATCTCCGGGGCGTCGAGGTTGCCCGCCGCTCTGCACGCAAGGACGGTCGCGAAGTCGTCGCCCTGCGTTGCGTCGACACGGGCGTGAACGGGTTCGTGGTCGAGTGCGATGTCTATCCGGTCGACGCGGTCCGCGTCGAGCCCCTCCGCCCCGGGCCCTACACCTTCGCCACGCGTGCCCAGGCCGACGCCTTCATGGACGAGGCCTCGAAGGCCCTGACCTACCTCGGCTGCGAGCTCTAAGACGCTGCCAAGTAACAGACTGTTACTTGGCGTCTTTCGTGACATTTCGCGAGCACAGTGAGCGCTGTCTGCACGCCGGATCCGAGTCTCCCAAGATCTAGTAACAGTCTGTTACTAGGCCAATTGCGTGCGCATCTCGAGCGCGTTTCCCGCGCTGCTCGGGCCCGCGCTCAGAGCAGCTCTCGCACCCTCGCCGACCAGCTCTAGGGAGCCGCGCCGAGGAGCGCTAGGGAGCCGCGCTCAGCCCAGCGCTCAGACCAGGACGCGCGCGAGCTCTTCGATCGACGTGAGTCCGGATGCGACCTTCTGGAGGCCGTCGTCCCAGAGCGTCTTCATACCGGTCTCCATACCGGCTCGCTCGAGCTCCTCACGGCTTGCGTGCTGCGCTGCGAGGCGTGAGAGCTCCTCGCTCATGATCATCAGCTGGTAGACGCCGACACGGCCCTTGTAGCCGGTCTGGTTGCAGCGCGGACAGCCCTTCTTGCGGTAGAGGCCGACGCCGTCCGCGGCAGCCGCCTGTTCGGGGGTGAAGCGCGCCTCGAGCATCTCCTCCTGCGTGGCCATGTACATCTCGCAGCAGTGCGTGCACAGCTTGCGCACGAGGCGCTGCGCGAGCACGGCGGTGACCGCTGAGCCCGTGAGGAACGGCTCGACGCCCATCTCGTTGAGCCGGGTGAGCGCGCTCGGCGCGTCGTTCGTGTGCAGCGTCGAGAGGACGAAGTGACCGGTGAGGGCGGCTTCGATGGAGATCTTCGCGGTCTCCGCGTCGCGGATCTCACCCACCATCACGACGTCCGGGTCGGAACGCAGGATCGACCGAAGCGCCGAGGCGAAGGTGAGGCCGGCCTTCACGTTCACCTGCACCTGGTTCAAGCCGGCCAGCCGGTACTCGACAGGATCCTCGACGGTGATGACGTTGATCTCGGGGCGGCTGATCTCGGCCAGCGACGCGTAGAGCGTCGTCGACTTACCGGAGCCGGTCGGCCCGGTGACGAGCAGTGCCCCGGTCGGCTTCTTGATGATCTCCGCGAACATCGCGCGCATCTCGTCCGAGAGGCCGAGCTCGGCCAGGGTCGGAGGCCGCTTCGACTTGTCGAGGAGACGCATGACCACGCCCTCGCCCTCGACGGTCGGAAGGACCGCGACACGGATGTCGAGCATGCGCCCGGCAGCTTTCGCGTTCAGGGAGATGCGCCCGTCCTGCGGCTTGCGGCGCTCGGCGATGTCGAGCTTCGCGAGAACCTTGAGGCGCGTGGTCACGCCCGGTGCGAGCCGCTTGGGGATGCGCTGCACCTCGTGCAGCACGCCGTCGACGCGGAGGCGGACGACGAGCGAGTCGTCCTGCGGGTCGAAGTGGAGGTCGGAGGCCCCGTCCTCGGCGGCCTGGAGGATGATCGAGTTGACGAGACGGACGAGCGGCGCGTCGGAAACGCCGTCGTCGGCCTCGAGGTCGTCGTCCTCCTCCGAAAGCGCGTCTTCCTCGTCGAGCTCGTCCTCGACGAGCGCCGCGCGCTCCCAGGCCTCGGTCGCGCGGACGATGCGCTTGAGCTCGACCTCGATGTCCTCCGCCGGCGCGACGCCGATCTCCAGCGTGTAGCGAGTTGCGATTCGGAGCTCGTCGACGGCCTGGACGTTGGTCGGGTCGGCGACCGCGACGAAGAGCCGGTCGTCCTCGAGCTTGTACGGGATCGCCATCGCGCGCTCGAGGACGTGCGTGGGAATCTGGCCGGCAGCGTTCTTGTCGACGCCTTCCGCGCTCAGGTCGATCTGCGGCAGGTGCGAGTGGTCGCTCGCGACCTGGCGCAGGCCGCGCGCGCCAATCGGCGACGGCGGCGGCGTGTCGACCCCGGGCGCGGCCAGGCCCTCGTCGACGATCGCCTGGGCGACGGAGCCGCCCACCGCCGCGGAGCGGACGCCGGCGAGCCGGTCTGGCGGGACGAGTCCAGTCGTCTCGAGCAGGTCTGCGACCAGTTCGTTGACCGGGTTCGGCGAGAAGGCGCCCGCAGGGTGCGCCGGCTCGACCGAGGATCCCTCCTCGGCATTCGTCCCTGCCCCGGGCAGGTTTTGCAGGTCGTCGAACTCCATGGGTGTGCTCCACGGAATATCGGCGTTTTCCGCCGAATCCCTGAGGAGAGGGATAGACGGTGGAGCCCTAGAAGCGGCTCAGGTACGCGTCGAGCCACTGCTGGCCGACGAAGAGCGCCACGATCGCCCCGAAAGCGAGAAACGGGCCGAACGGGATCGCCATCTTGCGAGCGGCGAGGCCGTAGCGCGCGAAGAGCACGGACGAGCCGACGAGGGCGCTGACCATGCCGATCATGAGCCCGACGGTCACCGGGTAGCCCAGCCCAGCACCCAGGAGGAGGGCGAGCTTGACGTCGCCCATCCCCATTCCGCGCGGATACGCGACCAGGGCGACGAAGAGGAAGAGCGAGGCGCCGAACGAAGCGGCAAGCCATTCCTTCCAACGCTCCGGCGCGATGATCATGTTCGCCGTCAGGACGAGCGCGAAGGACGGCAGGACGATCAGGTCGGGCAGAATCCGCCGCTCGGCGTCGATCGCCGAGAGCACGACGAGGGCCGCGCAGAAATAGGCGCCGACGACCGCCTCGCCCGTCAGACCGAAGTGCCAGAAGCACGCAGCCACGAGCAGGGCGGTCGCGATCTCGACGGCCGGGTACCGGGCGCTGAACGAAGCCTGGCAGGAGCGGCAGCGTCCGCGCAGGACGAGATACGAGACGACGGGGATGTTGTCGTACCAGGCGATCTCCGTCCCGCAGGAGCCGCATGCAGAGCGTGGGCGGACGAGCGAACGGTGCTCGGGAAGCCGGGCGGCGACGACGTTCAGAAAGCTCCCCAGCGCGAGCGCGGGCGCGAAGACCACGAGGGCGAGGGCGGCGTCCATCCCAGCCTCTATCGGCTCAAAGCGGCAGCTGCGTTAGGTCAACCGGCGTAGAGCTGCGGAGCCTGTGGCTGGGCGTAGACCTCGGGATTCCCGGGCATGCCCGCCGGCACGAAACTCAGGCCGGGGAAGCTCGAGCTCGTGCTCTGCCCGAGGATGACGCTCTGTCCGTCGAGCGGCCCGTCGAACTGGGAGGTCGTTCCCAGCTCGATGTTGTTCGTCGCGTAGAGGGCACCCTGCGCGTACGCGCTCACGAGCTGGACGCTGTCGCCCGTCGAGACCTGGCTCTGCGGCGCGCCGCCCGACCCGTTCCCGTTGACGACAAAGACGAGCATCCGCTGTGCCGGATCCCACCCGCTCGTCGTGCACGTGCCGCTCGCAACCGCCTGGCACATGCTCGAGTTCTTGATCAGCAGCGTGCCCGAGACGTAGATCGACGCCGAGCCCGTGTACGTGTTCACGGAGCCGTTCTGAATCATGGCGCTGCCGTCGATGAAGATCGTGCCGTTTGCCGTCAGCACCTTCGTCGTCGCATTCCAGGAGAGCTCGCCGCCGGAGCCCTTGCACGTGTAGGAGGTCGAGGGTGTCAGATCTTGCACCGTGGTGACGCTGTTGTTTCGCTTGGCGGGGTTCGGCGACGTCGCGGAGCCCTGGTCGTTGTCGAAGGTCGGCGGCGTCCCGCTCGTGGTCAGGCACGGGTAGTAGGGACCTGGATTCGAGTTGAGGTACCAGGCGTCCCAGTCGACTGTGGGTGCCGAAGACGTGCCTGGGTTATTCGTGATCGTCGTCGCGTAGACGTTGTCGAACCCGCTCGCGCCGGCACCTGGCTGGCAGGGGTTGTGGAGCGCGTTGTTCTTCCACTTGCAGCCGTTTCGCACCCCGAGCTGATTGATCGGCGTGCCGACCGTGCCCGCGTAGTTGGCGCTCTGGGACATCGTGAACGAACCCTGTACGACGAGGGGCCCGGCCGTGACCGCCGCCGTGTTGGTGAGGCACAGGTTGCCCGCGACGTAGAGCGGCGATTGGACGAGCACGCTGTTCGAGATCGTCATGTCGCAGGTTTGCCC
>Ga0111538_10011351_pt1 | contig 11820 bp, 7 predicted proteins | sample SoiMethybrSBSTD1_FD_79669 | JGI IMG/M metagenome (GOLD analysis project Ga0111538, IMG submission 79669) | Bulk soil microbial communities from a Populus tree surrounding site in Tennessee, USA - Soil MetaG P. TD hybrid SBSTD1 (version 2)... | ecosystem: Environmental > Terrestrial > Soil > Tree...
CCGGTAAAATGGCATTTGGTTTCAGCTGGATTTGTTGGGGTAATGCTTTGTTCGAATTTTGGACTTTCACATATTCTCCTTCTTTCTCACCATCCTCAGATTTTAGAACAATAAGCGATAGCCATGGAATCCAGTTTTTTTTATCGGCGGTTTGTCGGCTACTAAACCGCCATAAAAAATCAGGTTCGGAAAATTCAATAAATGGGGTGAGGGTTGGCTGAAAATTATAAACATTGGGAACAGGAGCGAGGCGGGAGATCACATTTTCATTGATGCCTAGAACATCTCCCGGGCCAAATAGGGAGACTACTTTTTCTGCAAGGTCCTTTATATCGGTATTAGTTGTTTTATCGGATGCTGTGATAGTAAGCTTTACCGGGATGGTCATTCTCTTACCGGGCACCTGATCGTGGGCAGCCAGGGTAGTAATACCTTGCCGCATATAAGCTAGAAAATAATTGATCCTGTTTGCCATGGTTTATGACTAGGGTTTATCTTTTTGCATGATATTCAGAATAATAATTGATCAAATGTTAACCCGCTGCTGCCTTCACCTTTACCAGCCAATACTTTTCTGCCCAACCATACGTAGGTCTGGCCGTCAGTCCAGCGAACCCGTTGCTTTGTTAACTGCACCCTGACGCCTGCCCGGGGAATGGCTTCTTCCCTGATGGTCAACAACTCGTTCCGGGCCAGTATGGAAAGTGGGTCGATATCCACTGGTGCTGTATTGTTTTCGTTGCGCATCATCACAGCCCGGCGCAATTCTATATTGGTATCATCGATATGAAAAGGTAAGTAAGGAATCCAGTTAGTAGGTACCGGAGAGGCTAAGCGAAATTTTGGTAATGCATTTTTGTCATTTTCAATTACATCTTCCGTTTTCAGGAAGGGGCCATTTAATTCTAAATGAAGATCATAGCCATTCGTAGGTTTCCCCAATTCATTACGAACGGTTGTTTCAATTCCCCAAACCATATTAGCATATTCATCCCTGAGAAAAAGCAATTCTTCCAATGGGCGGGATTCCTGGCGGAATGCAGTAACAGGAGGTAAATAGAGAAATTGTTCCTCTTTTTTATATAGCTCCTGATTGTTTTTTCCTCTTTCCCTCAACAAATCCAATGGTCTGATTTTGAAAGCATCCCACGTTTTTAGCGGATTGGTATCCAGATATTGACCAGTATCCTTATCGTTATGAATAAGGGTTGTGATACCAAAAACATCTTTTACAGTGATGTGGTTAACCCAGCAGAGTTCTCCCAGTTCCATTTCGATGGGGATGGTGAACCAATCATTATCTGAGACCAAAGAAAAATCAATGATCATTAATTTAATCAGGTCCGATTGATCTACCTCCATACCCGATAATTCAAGTTTACTGTCCTCGAAAGAAAATAATCTCTTGTCGGGCATAGCTGCATAAGATACCCTGACGGGCATGAAGACTTCGGAGTCTTTCGTATTTTCAGTTGGATTGATACCAATGACAGCCTTATCAAAAGAATACCAATCGAGATGGCCGCTTTGGTAATCCGGAGCCTGAAGTTCAATATTATTTTCTCCATGCACAGAAAACTGGTGAACCAGATTTCTCGACTGCCATGAAGACTCCTGTTCCGCGGGCAGGAATAACGCATGATACCATTTTTTCAGTTTGTCCGTTACCGGTGCCAGCAACAGAAATTCACCTTTAGGAAACTCATTTTTTTGAATACTTTTCCATAAGCTTCCGCCATCCGGCACATTTCCCGCCATCAGGTTGAAAAAGCTAATGGACTTCTTATCAGGCTTGCCCTCCATCGTTAAGGGAAATTCATTTCTTAGACGATCGATAAAGGCGGTAGATTCATTGGCCGGAAAATGTGCCTTGACCAGTTCTTCCAACTTTTGTCCTATACGCACTTTGCTACGTAAATCCCATGGGCGTATTTCCATAGCCTCCACCCTGGCTTCCAGCGGAACATTGCCTATTTTCTGTTGGTTTCCGGAACTGGGAAAGGAATAAAAGCTGGCTTGCTCTTTTCTATAATTAGCTTTAACGGTAATAGGCGAGCCGTTGTCTTCTCCCTTAAATTCGCCAAACTGCCATTGTCTCCCCAGCATCCAAAGCGGATCGGCAATTCTCATTTCTAACCCGGATTCATTATTCGCATCTCTCGATCGTCCTTCTAATCGAAATTGTGGAACAAAACCCACGGTTCCGTTTTCTACCGGAAACAACTTTCGTTTTATTTTATAGTACAAACTCATACCTTAATTCTATTTGTTTCCGGGTATGTTAAACCAATATGTCATCGGCAAAACATATCCATATTCCTGTATCGCTTCTATATCTACCATTCTTATTTTGTATAAATCCATGGTGTCATACAGGATATCCCTGAGATCGTCTTCGGACCAAAAGAAATCACTTTCCATCGTTGCTTTGGGATGAATGGCCAGTAAAATAGCTTGCGGTGGTTCGTTATTGGGAATGTTATAATGAAAACTCAATCCTGTGTTTATTTTTTTATCGGGAATATGTTCTGAGAATTCTTCAATGACCAATCCAAAGACCGATTTTTCCAATGTGATCGTATCCGGCGCATATAACACTACGCTCTCACTATTCTCCGGATAATAAGTGCCATCTGCCAATGGGTAGGCCTTTCCACTTTCGGAATCTGTGTAGATCGGTTGTGAGGCAAACTGTTTTGCAAGCAGAAGATCGATCTCCTGTTTGGATAATGCAACCCAGGGATATTTTAACAAGGTGGGTCCTTGTACAACCTGGTACCCGTAATTTTTTGACAGCCCCATCGTCTGGCTCCAAACGTGATGAACCATCAGCCAATCTTCAAATATTTCAGTATTCTCCTGCACTTGAGCAACCCCCTGAATCCAATTTTTAATCCGCTCCTGACCCCATACCTGATCCGTTGTATTATCCGCCGGATCTCCAACCAATAGCTGCTGCTTTTTATCCTTGACTCCCTGCGTGAAATTATCAGAACCCATGGCCGGTGGAATGAGGATAAAAGGTTGGCCAAACAGGATTTTGGCGACTTGCTGCAAGTACTCAAATGCAGTATAAAAAGGCAGTTGTGGGTTGTACTTTGAAAGCAATCCCTCGGCCGAAGTTACTTTTGCCTCAATAGCTGCTTTCAACTTTTTAGTATCTACCGGAGTACGGTGGAGGAAGGCTGTTTTTGCAGATTCAAAATCAAGATTTGACAGCAATGCCAGGGTGCTGTTTTGTGTCAGATCCGAATTGGCAATGACTTTTAAACGTTCGACTATCGGACGTAATCGATGGTCTTTTATCTCATCCAGGGTTTTTCTGTCATAATGAATGGTTTCCCCCTCCAGCGTTAAGTCATCCGATTTCAGATAACGGCATTTAGTTAACAATGCTTTGGCATATCGTGCTATCTCCACGGCCTTTGTCAGTGACTGAGTATTATCAGGGCCTGCATTGGTGATCACATATCTCGTTTCCTTGGCTGGATCTCCTTCTTGTACCGTGAGGGCATTCCTTATTCTTAATTCTAATTCGCTGGCTCCGTCAGCGACCGCATGGTCACTGGCATACAAAAAATCAAGGTAACCTATGTTCAATGCCCCCAGGGTAACCTCTTTACTTTCTATTAGACTATCATCTTGATAAAGTTCTACCAGACATCCTATTTGACGCATGGGCCCTATGTTTTCTTCCAGCCATTTTTCCAGATTGGGCTCAGCAAAAGCCCGCGTATTTTCTATAGGGTATAGCTCAGGGGTTGTCGAAAAAACCATGAGCAGTTTATGATTGATGCCAGTTCCCGGAATTTTTGTTTTCAGAGATTCTATGATTGGCGGTTCAATCTCTCCTTTGGTAGCGCTGATGGCGGCAGCGGCATGACTTAAATTACCCTGGGTAACCTGGTAACCTGCTTCAAAAAATAGGGTGTCCAGACTCGCATCCAACGTGTCTTCCAATTTTTCGACATGCTGCTTTACCTGGGCAGGGAGACTATCTTTATTTTTAATGGCTTTTAAACCATCAATGACACTTAAATTCACAAAACCTGTATTATTTCCGGTAGTATTCTCATACAATGGAAATGATTTTCGCAGCGTGTAGATTTCCTGATGCAGGTTATGCTCATGAAGGTGACGCTCCAACTGGTAGCCCAACAAGGCCTCTAATTGTTGGCCCTGACGAATGCCATCTAATAAAAACTGACTTTTTTGCAATCGATCAGAAGTGAGGTTTATCGTAAAAGGATTGCTTTGCTCCTCATGGGTATGGGATAAAAAAGAGTTTTTAAAAACTGTGGAGGCAACGGTTTGTGATGCTGCAGGAGTATGAATAATCCCTCCTTTTTCGCGATAGATATCAGAAAGGGATGTAGGGTTTACAGGGGCATCATCTTTCTCCAAATCCTCAATCCAACCGTAGGCACCAAAATAGATTCCTTTTTCATAGTCGGGTTTACTTCGCATTTCTTCAAGTCGGCGCGCTGCCAAAGAAGTAATCCAGGCATCCAAACGATAACTGTTCAGATCAATGGCCTCACCCAAGGCTTTTTTCTGAGCTTCTTTGCGGTCTGTACCCGCCGGAATCGCATTGCTCGCCTCTATGATTTGTTGACCCAGGGTTATAAATGAGCTTTTTATTTCGTTATACTTCGCTTCATTAACCAATGTTAAAAGAGGCATGCCTGGCGCAATCTCTTCATTTTCTGTGATCAGAATTTTTTTGACCTTTCCATCAAAGGGCGCTTTTACAGTAATAATTTTTGAGTCTGCATCCAGCACGGTGACGACGGGATCTCCTTTTTTAACAGTGGCACCTTCCGTTATTGTAATCGTTGAACTCCGAAAGATTCGGCTGCCCGATGAGGTATCTGCTATCTCCAGATCGAATGCGATTTCCCGGGCATACAGTTGACAAGCATTAGTATAGCTTCTTACAAATAGATCTGTAAACACGCTGAGGTCACCTTTGTATTGAATTAATTCATTTTCCTTCTGGTTCTTGAGCGCATTGATAAAATCCTGAAAATTGCTGAGGTCTTCCTGGGTAAAGGAAAAATTATCATCGTTATTATTTCCAGTGGTATTTCCTTGGTGATCAGTAATGATGGAATTGTCTTCCAGAAAACCAATGAGATTCGCAGTTCCTTCTGTCAGGCTTAACACCGATGCCCGGAGCAAGCGATCAATTTCCGCAGATAGCTCTTGATTGTTTAGCCCTAATAAATTTGTAAGTGATGCGATGTTCTCCCGAACATTTTCATAATCTCCTCCCATACCTTTCGCAAAATCCAATATGGGTTGATCTGAAGGACGATTATTTAACCATTCGTACAATTTTCTTTTAAACGATCTGTATTCCAGGGCACGGATCTGATAGGTGCTGGAATATTCCTGCATGCTCAATATCTTCAGAATTTCTTCATAGGTATCATTCCCCCGTAATCTTGGTACTTGCTGCTGATCTCCTTTCACCATCAAACACCATCGCTTCATCAGGTGGGCAAAAATTACCATCATCTTATCATATAACTTGTCACTTTCGCGGATGTCCTTGTTTTCTGGTAAAAAGATGTTGCTGATATTCATTACCGGAAGAATGCCATAGGGTTGTTTGCCGATCTTCAGCGCTGAATTCATTCCCCTGCCTTTCACATATTTTGAATAATGTGTCCAAATGGATTCATGGATGTCACTGCTTATTTGATTGCCAAAAAGCATAAAAAGTGGCTGAGCGCCCAAAGCAAACCAAGTGGCTTTTTGATACAACTCATTCAGGGCGGATGGCGTCTGATCAGCATTTTTCACGTGCTTTAAATCATTTGCTTCAAATCCCAAACATTTGGACAAGTACTTTCCGGCCTTTACATAATGGATGTCAGAAGCGATGGTACTGGGTCCACCCATCTCAAGGTCCAATCCTTCCACGGCATATTCATAGCTGTTGGCTATTTCAAACTCTTCCCTGGCTGAATGACCGCTACTCACTTTTTCTGTGTTATTGGTAGGCGTGCCATATTTCAAAAATGAAAACCCTTCCGTATAGGTGTGATTGTCGAACAAGTCAGCCAAACCCTTGGCAGGAACCAAAGGATCATCATCGTGACGAAATCCACTCACGATTACTTTTTCAAATTTTTTATCTTCTGGGTTAATTTTGATTTTTATTCCCATGCCGGCTTGTATGGCCTTGTCAAAATCCTGAAGCCACGCATCGCCTTCTCCCAGGACGGTCAATCCTTCCCGATCGATAACAGAACCATCACCTTCATAGGTGGGTTTTTGGTCACCCTCCTTGTAGACATAAAAAACCAGCCTGTCCGGCAGCCATTTAAAATAAAAAGAAGGCTCCTTTTCATTTTCTCTTCCATTGGCTTGCTGTTGCTCAATTTCTGCCTTACTGATTTGAGCAATCCAAGAAGCACGGTATACTCCATATTTTGCAACCAATGCATCCCACGCCAATTTTTTCTGTTCCGTCGACGTTTGCTCTTTAAAAGCCAACGCCTCTGTCTGTTGTTCTTTGGTTAGTATAGGGTCATGGCTCTGTAGGAAAGCCTCGTCCGGAAATGCCCTAATCCACAATTCATCGTTTACAAACCTTGTTTCTAGTTTCAAGGGAAATAGCAGTACGGGAATGTTAGATATCGGATTTGCCATGAATAATTGGTGCTTAGGGTTTCTGAGAAATAGAATTCAACGGAAAAATTTCCTAGACCTATCCAAAACCTTTCAAGTCACTTTTTCAGAATCTTCGGCAAGTTCCAAACTATTATTTGCGGGGAAGGAATTTTCAGATGTTTTGTCTCCAAGTAACTCTTGCAATATTTGAATAGCACCACTAATACGAAGGAGGGTATTTTTTAAATTAGCAGTTTCTTGCTCCAAAGCAACCAATTGTCCTTGTCCTTTTTGGTATTCTCCTTTTAATTCCTTGAGGCGAGCTTCTAATTCTCTTTTCATTTATTTGTGATTTAATGATGAGGATTAACGGAATGAATGTGAGAGCTGTTATTCTAAATGTAAAAAAGAAAATTAAAATACTTATGTGAAATACCGTGAAACGATACCTTCTTTTTTTGATATTTTTTTCTATCACGCCAACTACTTTGTCAATTCCTCCCGGTCTTCAGGGATATTTTTCGTTTGCGAAAAATTAATTTTAAAAGGGTATTTTGAATTGACACAATCCTTCAATTTACTAGGAAGTGAAGTTGTCTGTGTTATTACTCACCTGCAAACAGATTCTTAGATTTTATTTTTTTGTAAGTTCCTGCCGGGATGAACCGTTAAGGTGCCATCACGATATCCTATTATGGAAATAGAAGTGGAAAAATACAGAGGATCGCATTAGTATAACTTTTATTTTGCCCTGCAAGCTGGTAGAAGCTTAAAGACTTCATATTATTTAGCGGGTTGACAATTTTTGATTTTTATATGACTTTTCAATCGTGCCCTTTGATATCCAAGTTTTAACTCCTCGGCTAAAGCATGCCTCTCACTTAAGATAAGGTGACCAAACTGGTGCAAAACCTTCGGCTTGTCCTTTTGTAAGTCTTTTTAAACCTGAACCGTCACCATTTATAACATAGATCCCCTCATTTTCGTCCTCGGTTGCCATCATGAATACTAATTTGGTTCCATCGGGAGACCAGGATGGAGGAAAATGGTTTGCAACGGCGCCTTCGGTCAATTTAATTAAAGAGGGACCATTTATTTCTAATACGTAGTATTCCATATACTGGGTCCCTTCTGCTGCTAAGGCGATTTTTTTTCCATCGGGCGACCATCGCATTCCCATTGGCTGATTAGCTTCTACTAATTTAATTGGATGGCTTCCGTCAGAATTTGCAATAATTAAATCATCGTCACTTTCATACGCAATCATTGATCCATCAGGAGACCAAATGGGTAAACCATTATTACGCTTTGAATTCTTTGTAAGGTTTAGAATATTGGTACCATCGATATTCATGACGTAAATATCAGTAAGGCTGTCGCGCCTGGATTCAAAGACAATTCGCTTACCATCTGGTGAGAATGAAGGTGCGCCATCATCCCCCGAATATTTTGTCAGATTGATAGCAGGGGAACCCTCATTGTTAGTTATTAGGATCTCATCTTTTCTGTAGATACTTGAGTCAAGCTTATTTCTCGACGATTGAAATACGATTTTTTTTCCATCGGGTGACCATCCGGGAAAATAGTCATCAGCCTTATGGTTTGTAACGTTCCTCAGTTTTGATCCATCACTATTTAGGGTATAGATCTCTGAATTGTCAACATTAAAATACGTGAAGGCTATCGCTTTTCCATTGGGTGACCAAATTGTCTGATAGGCACTTAGGTTCATTCCATTCCTATCTTTTAAATTAGTCAAGCGAGTTGGCTTTGTTCCATCTATGTTCATGGTATAAAGTTCAATGCTTCCCTCGTGAATTCCCATATAACTGATTTTCGTATTCGCCAGCAAAGTGTATTGCAAATCAATTGGATATTTCCATTGCTTTAGTCGATTAATGATGTGACTCATCTCAATGGCCTCACCTTCAGGATCCCCAACTGATCTTATCATTCCAATAAGTTCCCAGTACTTGTTAAATAAACCTCCACCGGAATTTCCAGGCTTGACAGATCGTGATTCAAAAAATAATGAACGACCTCCGTCTTGCTCGGAAAAGCGATCAGGGGTTACGTTAGTTCGCCATTTCCTTCCTTCCGGATAGCCAATATGAAACACACTGTCGCCTCTGCTCAAGAGAGAGGCGTTACCCAGTTGTTTAAATAAAATCTCACCAACAGAAATATTATTCTTAGCAACGCGCAAAACTGCTATATCCAAAGTATCATCGACATGACTCGTGAGATCCGCGTCATACCATGCGTCGGGTTTCATTCTGAAACATACTTTGCTCAAAGGTTTTTGCTCTCGACGTCGTCCCACGACATGATTTGCAGTTACTACATACACATAATTGTTGTCTTGTCCGAAGATTATTCCGGCACCGCTCCCAACGGTGGACCCATCAATCTTGCAATCGATCATCACAATAAGCTGTCTTGATTGTTCCAGTCCGGTCGATAACAAAACGTTTCGTTTCTCTATTTTTTGCAGGAGTGAATTGTACCTCGGATCGCTCCTAAGATTATCCAGGTCAGGATCAGTATTGAGATGTTCTATTGAGGCGAGATCCCAATCGATAGCTACCGATAGCCAATGAAATGCGTTGGTCAAATCATTTTTTAAGGAATAGGCACACGCTAAATTATAGGCGCATACATAACATGGAGATCGCAATTTGATGGCTTCTTTGTTTAGCTTTATGGTTTCTTCAAGTTCGCCCGATGTTAAACTTGAGCCCGCGTCGTCCATCATCTTAGAAAATTCGAAGACTTTTTGTCCGTTTACTTTGTCACATGAAATCGAAACAAAAAGAAAAATACTGAATGCAACTATTAACTTCATTTGTAGCGGAATCTAATGTACAAAACCAGTCTGAAGATTTTAAGGTTATACTTTCTCCAACCAACGCAGAACGCCCACGATTATTCCGAAAATGTATAACGTCGCGCCCCATAGCAATGATAGACCATGACGTGCGCTAAGCCATTCCAGATAAGTGGGCATAAGGTTTCGTTTGTTCTCGCCGAAACCTGAATCCATTCCCCGAACCCGACCGTAATACTTCAACTCGACACGATTATCATTTAATCGAATCGTTCTGATCTCTCCAGCAGATTGTTTAAAACTTATCTGCTCGCGGGGACGAAGTTGAATTTCTTTTCCCTTCAGTTCCTCAAGATATAACGTTCCACTATGAATTGCGGAGACCTTCCGGACTATAGTGTTTTTTTGGTCTACGAATTCATCTATTTGAAAAAGCCTTAACTCATCGGCGGCCAGCTGTGAGGAAAAGGCAGCTCCAATCGAATCATTTGCAACCGAAAAGACTAAACGCACCTCTTGAGAGTCTGAGGTCATAACAATAGCCTTTGGGCTGGCAAAATTATAGGTCATAGACCTGTGGTCTGAAAAAGACATTTGAATTCGGCCGAAAATCTCAGCCCGAAGGTCGACCGACGATCCCGTAAGAGACAATCCATATTGATTTGCAATTTCGGTGGGATAAATTCGTACCCGGGTTCCAACGGGGACGATAACGGAAGAAAGCGATACGCTTCCTGTTTCTTTTTTTTCAGGAGTGATCAATACTTGAAGAATCTCCCGTCCATTGTCTGTTGAACTAATCGTGTGGCTATCTTCTTCCTGTGACCTTGGAATTCGAATCTCATTGAGCCCATCAATCCCAAGTCGTGTAAGTTGCATCAACGTCGTCAAAACTTGTTGGTCTGGCACTTCAAAAGAGACATCGGATGCAGTCACATCCAATTCAATTTCTGTTTCGGATACATGGCCGAACAGCAATATGCTGAGAATTATTAAAGTAGTGAGAAATAAAGCAGGCAATAACCACAGGTTCGGCCGACGCTTTGTTTGAGAAGACTCAACTAATTTGACCAATCGGGACAATTGTTCCAAAGAATCAATTTCGTCGGCTGCAAGTTTGCCATCTTTGCTGATAGACTTATCCACTGCGGCTTTTGCCTTCTCATTTAGCATTTGCCTTAGCTTGTCTATATTGTTTTGTTCCATCGCAGCGGACTACTCAATCGTGTAATAAAAGTAAATCTCCGTTGATGCTGTTTCCCCACTTCGCAGCTTTGTTCCTAGTTCGAGCGAATAAATTCCTGACTTTTTTATTTGTGAAAGGGGAACCGAAAAGCCGCTTCCAGCCGGATAATAGCCATAGTTAAGTGGCTCGCCATCCAGCAGGTAAGATATTGATTTACCGCTGGCGTCTACATTTGATAAGGTTACGTAAACTTCCTTTAGTTCAGTTCCCGGGACCACAATCAACTGATAGTCGGGAGTAACTTTAGCTTTTGATTCTTTAATAATAAGCGGTAAAAGAACTATAGTTTCTTCGCCGCCAAAAGTTAATTTGGTCCAGCAAGTGACGCCAATATCCTTCCTTCTAATATTCAATGCAGTCAGAATGTTTTTCGACCAAATGAATCTCGCACTGTCTTTAAAATGTGCATCCATCCTATAATAAAGATTTGGTAGGATTCCCTGGGCGCGTAATGCAAAAGTGGTTCCCTGAGGTGCGGTCCAACTAACAGTCAAATCTTCAGATGATTCGAGGTCATAGTCTTCGAAATACTTTGTAAACGACACGATGGAAAGCGGGGCGTTGCTGACTTCTTGTATATAAATTCCTTCACAACGATTTCCACGGTAGGTATATGCAAATGGATGTTGTGCCGGAGCTTTCAAGCCTTTATCACACACGTTTTCCTGTGCTGCAGCGAAGGATGAAATTAGAATGAAAGCTGAAGTTGAAACAGAAATCTTACTTAACATGGTTGACGATAGAATGCCCGTTAATAAAAATACTAATTAATGAAGCTTGAAGCATTGCCTGATAACTTTTTATTTCAACAAAGTTTGAAAATTTTCGACCCTCAGAAAACAGAGCAAGTGTCACTCGAGACAATTGATCCGCATTTTTCAAAATCTAAAAGTGATCGAATTCCTTTTCAACATCCTTGCTTCAAAAAAAGCAGCCAGTAATGTAAGATAATTGAATTTACGTTCGTAGTATCATTTTACGGAGCTTAACTATCACATAAGTGGTGTCGCCACTTCATTAAGTGGTTTACTTAGTTTCTTTTTATAACGCTCCCCTTATTTGCCGCAGCGCGCATGTTAATCAATTGATCAGTCCCGCTAAGCATCAACAAAAGTATTGGTTTCCC